>ERZ791903.40-NODE-40-length-189796-cov-13.653912_pt1 | contig 189796 bp, 133 predicted proteins | sample MGYA00510148_ERZ791903 | MGnify/ENA primary metagenome ERZ791903 (study PRJEB30046, sample SAMN00792080) | human gut metagenome | study: EMG produced TPA metagenomics assembly of the A metagenome-wide association study of gut microbiota in type 2... | reverse complement strand
TGAGAAGTATCAACTTAATTGTGGTGCATTGTAGCGCCACCAGGGCGGATCATGCCCTTACCACAGAGAATCTGGAATCAGAACATCGCCGCCGTGGCTTCCATGGCATCGGTTATCACTACTACATCCGCAGGGATGGCACCGTCGTCCCCACCCGCCCCCTGGAACAGATAGGGGCACATGCCAAAGGGCACAACGCCCACTCGATAGGCATCTGCTATGAGGGTGGACTGGATTGCAACGGACATCCTGCAGATACCCGTACGCCGGAACAAAAAAGTGCGCTCCGCCTGCTGGTGCACCAGCTGTTGAAGCGCTTCAGAAAGAGCTATGTCTGCGGACACCGTGACCTTAGTCCGGACCTGAACGGGAACGGAGTGGTGGAACCGGAGGAGTGGATAAAGGTATGCCCGTGCTTCGATGTGGGAAAAGAACTCTGATTCTTATTCAGAGCATGAAATCATTCAAAAAGAGAACACGAAAGGAGGTGTAAAACTATGGCAATCAAGAAATCAGTATGGGATATGATCCTGAAAGTGGTTATCGCGGTGGCTTCGGCTATTGCGGGGGCGTTGGGAGCGAATGCGATGACGCTGTAAACAAGACAATGTCCCTTCTTAAAAAACTCCCGGTAAGTTTAAATAAAAAGCAACTTACCGAGAGTTGTCAAAAAAAACATTAACAATAATTCAAAAATACAATTAAAGAAATAAACATTATGAATATACTACAATTTCAAAAAACAATAGTGTTGGGAATACTCATTGTCCTACCTATCTTTGCACAGATAACCAATGCTCAACCTCCCAATACTCCTATATGCCCAGATTCTGTAATTCCCTCAAAGGTCAGTTTCAGAAGTCTAAATGATGATTATCGGAGCAATCTGCCAAGTTACATTCCTTCATCACCTACGGTCAGTTCACTGACAACATATGCCGATTATCCTGTATCACATTATACAGGAGTACCTGATATTTCTATTCCACTATATGAGATAAATATAGATAACTACAAACTACCGATCTCTTTAAGTTACCACGCTTCAGGTATTCGGGTAAACCAGGAGGCATCGTGGGTAGGATTAGGATGGGCACTCAATGCAGGAGGGGTTGTTTCAAGAACAATTAAGTGTGCTGATGATTTTCTGGAACAAACACCACCGGGAAGCAATATAAACCAGGGATATTATAGTGGTCCTGAAGCCAACAATCCTTACGACAGCCAATATTATACAACAGTAGGTGGCGAAGGAATTGCTAAATCAGCACTCCTCATCGATTCAGAACCAGACATATTCAGTTACTCTTTACCTAATGCAAGCGGTAAGTTTGTACTCGATAAATCAAGAGGTTCTGTTCTTTTCAATAAAAGTGATAATATAAAAATAGAAGTACTACCAGATGGAGCGAAAAAGAAATACTTCAAGCTCACTACCCCCGACGGAGTGCAATACCTATTCAATCAGTACGAAACAACCCGTTCTTATGGACGCCAAGGTGTACTAAATTACAACTTAAGTAATGCCACAAAATTTGACGAATACGAAAGTACATTAAACAGTATTTATGATAGTCCACTGACATACACCTCTAGTTGGTATTTATCTCAAATAAAAACTTCAACTAATCGTATAATTACTTTCAATTATGAAACAGAATCTTATCAAGCACCTGTACAAGAGAGTTGTGTTAAATACAATGTGACATCTTTTTCCGGTTCGCTCTGCGGACCTGGTAATAATGTTATCTATTCATGCAGCAAGACAGTCATTGATAATTTACGTCTATCAAGCATTTCTTGGAATAGCGGGCACATTGAGTTCAATTGCACTTCCCGCGAAGATATGATAGGACTAAGTGCCTCTCCGAGTCCACAAAGACTAAGCACTCTAAGAATTTATGATAATACCAACACCTGCATAAAAAGCTATCAGTTTGATTATGACTATTTCAATAACAGTTATACAGGAAGCTATAAACACGTATTCAAGCGACTTAAATTGAGTAAACTCTCCGACTCAAACGATGCAACTTTCAATTATAAGTTTTCATATAATGAAGGCAATTTACCCGCAAAGAACTCTAAGAATACGGATTATTGGGGCTACTATAACGGTATAAGCCAAAATAGCAGTTATTACTGTACTGCCAAATATAATAATGTAGTATATGCAGGTGCTAATAAACACTCTCAGCTAAACTCTATGAAAATAGGTAGTCTGCAATCGATCCGTTACCCAACCAATAAAACTGTAGAACTCACCTATGAAGCAAATCAATACTGGCCTAATGGTCCATCTACCAGTACCAGCATTGAAACCATGAAAGAAGGTCTCAATGTATATAATTACTACCAAGATGATATTGACAGGCAATTCCCACCATACGAATGCGATACAATTGTTTTGGAAACAGTAACTTCATTCAAATTGGGAGGATGGGCTGAAAATTGGGGCTGCAAGCCAGATCCGGACATTATGTACAATAACGATGTAGATTATCCAACCTTTCGCATCACTCGTCTTTACAGCTCAGGTAACAATAACATAATTCTTGCCTATCCTGTACCTGATGAACTACAACATGACTGTTCATATGATTTTCCACAACGCACCATAAGTCTTGCTGCTGGAACATACATTTTCGAAGCATTTGCTCCTGCCAAAGATGTGCGTTTTGCATTTTCTTATGAATATGATAAGGTTGTTGCACAAGTCAAGGAGCCTGTATCAGGAGGCGGACTAAGAATATCACACATTTCAGGAGAGAAAGACCGGAGTTTTACCTACCCAATAGGCAAACTGTTAATAGAACCTGCAGTCTCTTATACCGCGAGCTACAGCTGTCTTAACGGCACGGCAACTCCCAGCAATACAAGCTATATAATACAAGTCTCTGATCCAACAATACCAATGTATACACTAAAGCACGGCAACTCAATCGGATACGACAGTGTTCAAGAATCAGCAATTGATGGGTCAACAACTTATAGTTTCTACAACGAAAAAGAAGAACAGACAGATGATTACCCCTTCCTGCCTACAGAGATAAATTATTATAACGGCCTACCTAAATATATCAGCTACAGCAAAGGAAATACAGAAGGGAAACGTATAGAGTATGATTATTCAGCTATCTATTCGCAAAATATATACGGCTTTATGTTCAATTCAGGTGGTGTAGATGTACACCCATATAAATATCGCATTACGTGGCCTCATAAGACTAAAGAAAAAATAACCGACAATGAGGACAATGGGAACATTATTACGGAAAAAATATATACTTATAACAACAACCTGCAATTGAAAACAGAATCCGTCACCTCACGCGGAGATAGCTATATGAAAAAAATCAGTTATTCCACGGATTTAACGGATGCGGTCAGTCAATCCATGGTCGGTAAGCATATAATATCCATTCCTGTAGAAGTAGTTGCCTTAAAGAATGGGAATGTAATAATGGGCAAGAAGACTATATATAAAGACACTTTGAATATGTTCCTGCCAAAAGAAGAACAGATAATAGAGACAAAAACACTCTTGCCTGCCAACAATTACCAAAACGCATTTTCTCCACAACTGGAATTCAGTTCCTACAATCAGTGGGGAAGACCGATGCAAATTTCCGATAGAAGTTCATCTGTAGTTTATTTATGGAGCTACAATGGCATGTATCCGATAGCAGAAATAAAGAATGCCAGCTATCAACAAGTATTGCAAAAGCTTTCTGCCGGTTTCATTAGTAATTTGTGTAACAAAACTGTTCCAACTACAAGTGACCTATCATCTATTAATGGATTGAGAGATAGTTTGCCCTATGCACACATCACAACTTTCACTTACAAACCTTTAGTAGGAATAACCAGCGTGACAGATGCACGCAATCTAACCACCTACTATACATACGATTCTTCGGGAAGACTTTCAGAAATCTATATCCAAAAGAATGGAAGTAAACAAATTATAGAAAAATACGACTACCATTACTACAATAAATAACAACATTATGAGAAACAATATATTAAAGAAAGCAATTTCGCTATTCCTGCTCCTACAATGCAGTGTATCATACGGACAAATTAGTCCAAGTACTAACCAGAATTATATTTTGACCCGCACCCCTATGACTAACACTACCAATGCCAACAACCTAAATACGAACAGTTGCCTATATACTGTACAATACTTCGACAAATATGGTCGGTTGGAAGAAACGGTTTCACGGAAAAGAAGTTCGCAATCGCGAGATTTGGTTAACTATATCCAATATAACCAAGATGGGCGCATCTGGCAAAAATGGCTTCCCTTACCTGTAATAGAGAGTAATAATGGAGCACATGTACATTTTGACAGATTAGAAGACGATGCACGAAATTATTTTAATGATGCCGACCCATGTGTAAGTTATGAATATGAAAGGAGTGTTTTTGGGAGAATTGTAAGAGAAGCAGACCCTGCAGAAGATTGGAGGCTTTATGGCGATTTCAGAACTACTAATTATGCCCGTAATCTAAATGATGGTGGCACTTTCAGTTGTCCCCGAATTAATGCTACTTATTCTAATGATACTCTTATAACTCTCACCCGTGGCACTGATTATGTCAGTGGTGAACTATATGTAACAGTAAAAAAAGACGAAGACGATAAGACAACACATGAATTCAAAGATAAATTGGGCCAAATTGTATTGACACGACAGTTAGGAAACAGCAATCACGATACTTATTACGTATATGATAATTTTGGAAATATCGCCGCAGTGCTGCCTCCTATTATAACCGATATGCTTACTTCAGGAGGAAGTTATAACAACAGCAACGAAGTAATATGGAAATATGCTTACTTATACTGCTATGACAAAAGAGGGAACTGCATTGGGAAGAAACTACCCGGTGCAGCTTGGACACTCTATGTCTACGACCATGGAAGCAGACTAATTCTGACACAGGACGGCAATTTGCGTAAACAAGGGAAATGGCTGTTCACCTTACCTGATAAACTGGGACGCAATGCAGTAATAGGACTTTACAACGCTTCGCACAATCCCTTCGCTACAGACCTTGCCAACAAAGATATATATGCGGAATGGAAAGGAAGCAGTGCAATTTCTTCCGCTTTCTATGGTTATCAGCCACAAGGAATCGCCCTTACTGACCCGATCGTAGAAAATGTAAACTTCTATGACGGGTATACATTTAAGGCTTACAACAATCTGAGCAACAACTACGATTTCGAAAGTCAAAACAGCTATGGAGTACAATACACTGGAGGTTATCAAGGAATGCTCACAGGTAGCATGAAAAGAACAACTTCAGGAAAAGACATGTTCACAGTATTCTATTATGATGATCGTGGAAATATCGTACAGTCTAAAGAGAATAATCCGCTTGAGGGGAAAGAAGAAAATTTCTATGAATATGACTTCCGCAATAAAGTTACCAAAAGAAAGCACATACATATAGCAGGTAGTAAAAACATTACAGAAGTATATGGCTATAACTACGACCACGGAGAGAGGTTAATAACCACTACTTATCAACTGACCATAGACAAGATCATCTTGCCACAGATCACTTTATCAAGCAAAGAATACGATGAAATGAATCGTGTCAGCCGCAATAAGCTACATGGGCTCACATCGCTGGCGGTAGATTATACCTATAATTTAAGATCATATACTACATCTATTTCAGGATGCGGTTTTACACAGAACCTACATTATATAGATGGCCCGGGTGTACCTTATTATAATGGAAATATCAGCAGCATGACCTGGAAGGGACCCGACAATGTCACACGGGGATATAAGTTCAGCTATGACGGACTGAACCGTATGACAGATGGAATTTACGGTGAGGGAAACTCTATCAACGCGAATCTGAATCGTTTTACAGAACAGATTACCGAGTATGATAAGAATGGCAACATTAAAAAATTAAAACGCTATGGACAAACAGGGGCCAATGCCTATGGTCTAGTTGATAATCTTACGTTGGAATTAAAGGGTAATCAATTAAAAACAGTAAGTGACGCAGCAACGGCTACGGCATATAATAATGGCTTTGAATTTAAAAAAGGAGCAAATGCTACTATTGAATACGATTACGACCCTAATGGAAACTTGACAAAAGATTTAAATAAAGATATAAAGGAAATCCAATATAATTTTTTAAATTTGCCAAGCTTGGTTAAGTTCTTAGATGAAAGTACCATTACCTATACTTATGGGGCAGACGGGACAAAACTCCGCACAGTTCATAAGATAGGAAGTGTTACTACCACTACTGATTACTGCGGCAATGTGATCTATGAAAACAATACAGCAAAGCTGTTGTTAACTGAAGAAGGATACGTTTCTTTGAATGATAATAAATACCACTATTATCTGAAAGATCATCAGGGAAATAACCGGGTAGTCGTAGACCAAAATGGCAACGTGGAAGAAACAAATCATTATTACCCGTTTGGGGGTGTATTTGCAAATACAGGAAATACACAACCTTACAAGTACAATGGTAAGGAACTCGACGCAAAAAAAGGATTGAATTGGTATGACTATGGGGCAAGACATTATGATGCAGCACTGGGGAGATGGCATGTGGTAGATCCGCTGGCGGAGAAATACTATGGAGTGAGTCCATACGTGTATTGTAATAATCTCCCGGCACGCTATATTGATACAGATGGTAGAAAGATAGTTGATACTAAGGGGAATATCATATATACAAAAGATGGAGGGTGGACCAAAACTGCATCTCAAGATGCTCAACGAATTGGTAACGCGATGATGCAAACTCGAACTGGAACAATCCAGTTTGAAAAAATGGTCAATGCGGATCATGATATAACTTTAAGCATTAGTTCAGAGAGTAAAATAGAAAAAGATAAGAATAGAAAAAAATATAGACTAGGAACCTCTCAGAAACATTTTGTTGCTGATAAACTAAAGTCTGTTGATATTATTATCTTTGAAGGAACATTGAATGAGTTTACCAATGCAAACACTCCTAAGGCTAAAAAATACAAAGTATCAACAAAAAATAATGATGAGGCTATAGGAGCGGTTGCTACACACGAATCTGTACATGCCACCGATGAACAGAATATAAAAGAAAGCAAAGAAAATGTAGTAAATAAGACATCACATGATATTGAAAAAACTCCAAATGAAGCTGAAACAAATGTATTGAATGAATTATTCAATCAGCATAATAAATTCTAAGATGACAGATATGATAAAATTTACAACGATACTATTTATACTGATTATTCCAATAGGTAATAATCTGTTCGGACAAGATTTTGAGAATAAAGAAATAAGGGATTTTCTCATTAGTACTGGTGAAATACAGGAAGGAGATAGATGTTCTTATTATGCTTATGAGTTAATAAAGTCAGATGAATTAAAATGTTCTGATATTTGTGGAATATATCGAATAGGAGCATATGCATCACATAGTTATACATATCTATTACTATTAGATAAACAAGGAAAAACATTTTTAGATTGTCATACCGATTTATATCAAACATTAAAATCTATATTCTCTTTTTTTGAGAAGAACAATCACTGTTTCACAGATTTAGAAAAGCTTTCTTATATAAAAGAAGCTATGGACATTTATCATCGAAATAATACTGCTATTCCTTGGTAGTTTGCTACAGTGCGCTTTCCTTCATCAATTAAATATTAGAATCTTTTAATGCACTAACCTTATGTATCCCTGTTTCTGAATATAGAATGTTTAGGAACAGGGATTTTTCACCATTTTTTCTAGCATAGAGATGATTCTATCAAATATACAAGCTCGTCCTTTCTTTGTCAAATAACAATCACCTCATTCTACCTTCCATAACCATCCCTCCAGCAGGGCTACACCCTTTTGCCCTAAAGGTGTAGCCATCACCGCAAAATGGTGTAGCCATCCGGAGCAAAAGGTGTAGCCCTACCAAAGTAGGGCCACAGGCACTTCTAAAGGGCATAAAAGAAATATTTATCTATACCATTCCAAATTCAGTCTATACGACATTTTCAATCAGAATACTTCTTCACTCCGAAGTCCGAAAACAAATATCCAACAGATTTCCATTAAAAGATTCCATCAGGCATCTTACAGCGGATATTCTTCGAACGCATACAGCAACGTCGAAAGATAGCGTTCGCCCGTATCCGGCAATAATGCAACGATTGTTTTCCCGGCATTTTCAGGAAGAAGTGCCAGACGGGTAGCTGCACTGACTGCTGCTCCGGACGAAATTCCCACCAACAAACCTTCTAATTTAGCCAATTCACGGCCCGCACGAATAGCATCATCATTCGTTACCTGTAGGATTTCATCTACTACCGCCGGATTGTAGTTCTTAGGAACAAAACCGGCACCGATTCCCTGTATCTTATGTGCTCCTGGTGCACCTCCCGAAAGCACAGGAGAGTCAGTAGGTTCCACTGCCACTACTTTCACAGCGGGATTATGTTTCTTCAGGGCGGCACCTACACCACTAACGGTTCCACCGGTACCGACACCGGCTACAAAAATATCAACAACACCTTCCGTATCCCTCCAGATTTCCTGTCCTGTAGTACGTTCGTGCATAGCAGGGTTTGCAGGGTTATCAAACTGCTGAAGAATCACCGCACCCGGAGTAGCAGCTTTCAGTTCTTCAGCACGGGCTATGGCACCCTTCATACCATTGGCACCCGGTGTAAGCACCAGTTCGGCACCAAGGGCTTTCAGCAGGTTACGGCGTTCTACACTCATGGTGTCGGGCATCGTAAGAATCAGCTTATAACCTTTTGCAGCAGCTACAAATGCAAGCCCAATTCCGGTGTTTCCACTGGTAGGTTCTATAATAGTGGCTCCGGGTTTCAGCAAACCGGAAGCTTCCGCATCTTCAATCATCGCCAATGCCACGCGGTCTTTCACACTTCCGGCAGGGTTAAATGACTCCAGTTTCACGATCAGACGGGCTTTTAAACCTTTCGCTTTATTGTAATTACTCAGCTCCAGTAAGGGAGTGTTGCCCACAAGATCAGTGAGCTGTTTTGCTATCTTTTTCATAACTTATTGGGTTTTAATTTATACTCTTCTTTATAAAGTACAAAGATAGCGGGATAACGGTTCACAAGAAATACCATATTTGTGGGATTTTCATACTATAAATGAGGGATTTTCGCTGAGAATAGTTACCTTTGTGCCCACCTTATTATAAAAGGATATCCCAATGAGTCCATTGAACTTTACTCACATTTTGACACAGGCAGTCGATGAACTATCGGAAAGTTCGTCTTACAGAGGACTGTTTCATCAGCACACGGACGGTAATCCATTGCCTTCGGCCAAAGCGTTGCATAACATCGTAGAGCTGTCGCGTGCCATACTTTTCCCCGGTTATTTCGGTAATTCCACAGTCAACAGTCGTACCGTAAAGTACCACATCGGAGTAAACGTAGAACGTTTGTTCGACTTACTGACCGAGCAAGTGCTTGCAGGTCTTTGCTTTACCGGCGACGGCGAATGCAGCTGCTGTACTGAACTTCAACGCGAGGAAGCTGCGCTGATTGCCGCCAAGTTTATCAGTCACCTGCCAGAAATGCGCCGTGTACTGGCTACGGATGTAGCGGCTGCCTACAATGGCGACCCTGCTGCACATAGTTTCGGAGAAGTAATCAGTTGCTACCCGGCCATACGCGCCATCAGCAACTACCGCATTGCGCACGAATTGCTGAGGCTCGGTGTTCCTCTCATTCCCCGCATTATCACCGAAATGGCCCATAGCGAAACGGGAATAGATATCCACCCGGGTGCCGTCATCGGCAGCCACTTCACCATAGACCACGGAACAGGTGTGGTGATTGGTGAGACATGCATCATCGGTAATAATGTGAAACTGTATCAGGGAGTGACGCTTGGTGCCAAGAGTTTCCCGCTGGATGCAGACGGCAAACCGATCAAAGGTATTCCACGCCATCCGATATTGGAAGACAATGTTATCGTCTATTCCAACGCCACCATTCTGGGACGCATCACCATCGGGCAGGGTGCCACAGTAGGTGGTAATATCTGGGTAACGGAAAATGTGCCGCCAGGAGCGAGAATCGTGCAAACAAAAGCCAAGAAATAAATCTATAACAGATAATTTTCGGAGTGACGCTGGATATATAGATACAGCACATTGAATATATAGATGCAATAATTTGCCAAACATAGAGAGAATCAATATAAAAAGTATAGTCAAACAGTTATTAAATAAATGAGCGAACAATTTCAAATGATTGCCAAAACCTTCCAAGGACTGGAAGAAGTACTGGCACAAGAACTGACTGCATTAGGGGCAAACGACATAGAAATAGGCCGACGCATGGTGTCTTTCAGTGGAGACAAGGAAATGATGTACAAAGCAAACTTCTGCCTGCGTACAGCAATCCGTATCCTAAAACCAATCAAGAGCTTCACTGCCAAGAACGCCGATGAAGTATATGACCAAATCAAAGCTATCTGCTGGGAAGAGATCCTGAATGTAGAAAAAACCTTTGCCGTAGATGCCGTTGTATTCAGCGAAGAGTTCCGCCACTCCAAGTTCGTATCGTATAAAGTGAAGGATGCCATTGTGGACTATTTCCGTGATAAGTTTAACAAACGCCCGTCCGTACGTATCAACAAACCGGATGTATTGCTGAATATACACATTGCACAGACCACTTGTACGCTCTCTCTCGACTCATCGGGCGAGTCACTGCACCGCCGCGGGTATCGCCAGGAAGCAGTAGAGGCTCCACTAAACGAAGTACTGGCTGCCGGAATGATATTGATGACAGGATGGAAAGGGGAATGTGACTTGATAGACCCGATGTGTGGTTCGGGTACAATACCCATTGAAGCGGCACTGATTGCACGCAACATTGCTCCGGGGGTATTCCGCAAGGAATTTGCTTTTGAGAAGTGGAATGACTTCGATCAGGATTTGTTCGACATGATTTACAATGACGATAGTCAGGAATGTGAATTTACGCATAAGATATATGGTTACGACAATAACCCGCAAGCTAATGAAATAGCTACACACAATGTGAAGGCGGCAGGTGTATCAAAAGATATTGTCTTGAAGTTACAGCCGTTCCAGCAATTTGGGCAGCCCGCGGAGAAATCAATGATCATCACCAACCCGCCTTATGGAGAACGTATCTCTACCAATAACTTGTTGGGCTTGTATCAGATGATAGGTGAACGTTTGAAACATGCTTTCATCGGAAATACAGCATGGGTGCTCTCTTACCGCGAAGAATGCTTCGATCAGATAGGACTGAAACCGACCGTCAAGACACCTTTGTTCAACGGTGCATTGGAATGTGAATTCCGTAAATATGAGATTTTCGACGGAAAATATAAAGAATTCAAGAAACAGGAAGGCGAGGGCGAAGAAGGAGAGGCCTCCAAGGAATCCGGCTTCAAACCGAAAGAAGGAAGAGACTTCAAACCCAGAGAACCGCGGGAGTTTAAGCCGAGAGAGGGACGGGAGTTTAAACCGAGAGAACCTCGCAAACCGGGAGAGTTCAGGGCCAGAGATGACAAACCGAGAGAATTCAAGCCAAGAGAGTTCCGCAAGGATGGAGACCGAGAAAGAAAACCATTCGACAGGGAACGTCGCGACGGTGGAAAAGAGTTTAGACCGCGCGAAAGAAGAGAGTTCGACGGAGACCGTAAACCGAAAGGAACATCTTATCCGGAAAGAAAAAGAAGGGAGTTCGGAAAGAAGGAAGAATAACAAAAGATTATGGATATGAAGATAATCAGTAAATGGATGGGAGTGGTACTATTGGCATCGTCCGCTCTCTTCACAACAAATGTTATGGCACAAGATTTAAAGAAACCGACGCTGGAAGACCTGATTCCCGGCGGAGAAACGTATCGCTTTGCTGAAAACCTGTACGGACTGCAATGGTGGGGAGATACGTGCATCAAGCCCGGAATAGACTCCTTGTTTGCAGTAAACCCGAAGACAGGAAAAGAAACACTACTCCTGACGCGTGAGAAAATCAATCAGGCACTGGAACAGGAAAAGCTGGGTAAGTTGAATCATTTACATCAGGTAACCCTACCTTGGGCCGAAAAAACACAACTGCTTATCTCTCTGCCCAAAAACTACGTTGTTTACGACTGGAAAGCCGATAAAATCATCAGCAAACAAGCTCTGCCCGAAAAAGCAGCCAACAAAGATTACAATATTGCAAGCGGTAACGTGGCTTATACCCAGGATAATAATCTGTACGTAAATAGCCACGCCGTAACCAACGAACCCGAAGGCATCGTATGCGGACAAAGCGTACACCGCAACGAGTTCGGCATCAGCAAAGGAACCTATTGGAGCCCGAAGGGTGACCTGCTTGCTTTCTACCGCATGGACGAAAGTATGGTAACACAGTATCCGTTGGTAGACATCACTGCACGGGTAGGCGAACCGAACAACGTGCGCTACCCCATGGCAGGAATGACAAGCCATAAAGTAACCGTAGGCATCTACAATCCCGAAACTCAGAAAACGATTTATCTGAATGCGGGAGATCCCACCGACCGTTACTTTACTAATATCAGCTGGGCCCCGGATGCCAAAAGCCTCTATCTTATAGAATTGAACCGCGACCAGAACCATGCCAAGCTCTGTCAATACAATGCAGAAACAGGTGAATTGATGGGTACTCTCTTTGAAGAGACGCATCCCAAATATGTAGAGCCTCAGCATCCCATCGTATTCCTGCCATGGGATAGCAGCAAGTTTATCTATCAGAGCCAGCGCGACGGTTTCAACCACCTGTATCTCTACGGCACAGACGGTAAACTGATTAAGCAACTCACAGAAGGGAAATGGTTGGTAAGTGATATCTTAGGATTCAATACTCAGAGAAAAGAAGTTATATTCAATGCCGTAGATGCACTGGGAAGCAGCAACTTTGCAGTCAGCATAACCAGCGGAAAGCGTAGTCTGCCTTTCAATATCAATACTACAACTGAAGGTGTTCACAAAGGAGAGCTCAGCGCATCGGGCACATACATCATTGACAACTATTCAACCCCTGATATCCCTCGTAAAATAGACATTATCAACACTAAAACTTTTAAAAGCATCAATCTGCTGACAGCAGAGAATCCGTATCAGGATTTCAGCATGCCAAGTATCGAAGTAGGCACCATCAAGGCTGCCGACGGTGTGACCGATCTTTATTACCGCATCATAAAGCCTGCTGACTTCGATCCGAACAAGAAATACCCCACTATCATCTATGTATACGGCGGTCCGCACGCACAGATGGTCACCGGTGGCTGGCAAAACGGTGCACGCGGCTGGGACATCTACATGGCAAACAAAGGTTATATCATGTTCACCCTCGATAACCGCGGAAGCGATAACCGTGGTCTTGAATTTGAAAACGTCACCTTCCGCCATCTCGGCATCGAAGAAGGAAAAGACCAGGTGAAAGGTGTAGAATTCCTGAAAAGCCTGCCTTACGTAGACGGCAACCGCATCGGTGTACACGGATGGAGCTTTGGCGGACACATGACTACGGCCCTGATGCTCCGCTATCCGGAGATATTCAAAGTAGGTGTTGCAGGCGGTCCGGTTATTGACTGGGGATATTATGAAATCATGTACGGAGAACGCTACATGGATACACCGCAAAGCAATCCGGAAGGTTACGAACAATGCAACCTGAAGAATCTGGCAGGCAACCTGAAAGGACATCTATTGTTGATTCATGACGACCATGACGATACCTGTGTGCCACAACACACACTTTCGTTCATAAAAGCCTGTGTGGATGCACGTACGTATCCCGATTTATTCATCTATCCCACGCATAAGCACAATGTCATAGGACGTGACCGAGTACATCTGCATGAGAAGATAACAAGATATTTTGAAGACAATTTATAGAATAAAATAGAAGCAATAAATTAAACGAAATATAAAGATGAAGATATTATTATTAGGAAGCGGCGGCCGCGAGCACGCTCTGGCATGGAAAATAGCCCAAAGTCCGAAAGTAGAGAAACTTTTTATCGCCCCCGGTAATGCCGGTACCGGTGCAGTAGGCGAGAATGTAGCTATCAAAGCTACCGACTTCCCTGCCCTGAAAGCTTTCGCCCTGAAAGAAAAAGTAGACATGATCGTGGTAGGTCCCGAAGATCCGTTGGTAGAAGGCATCTACGACAGCTTTACCGGAGACGCCGCCACACAACATATCGCCATCATCGGCCCTACTGCCAAGGGTGCCCAGTTGGAAGGTAGCAAGGAGTTTGCCAAGGGTTTCATGGAGCGCCATGGCATCCCCACCGCCCGCTACAAAAGCATCAATGCCGGGAATCTGGAAGAAGGACTCGCTTTCCTTGAAACCCTTGAAGCACCCTATGTACTGAAAGCCGACGGTCTTTGCGCAGGAAAAGGCGTACTGATCCTTCCTACACTCGAAGAAGCCAAAAAGGAACTGAAAGAAATGCTCGGTGGCATGTTCGGTCAGGCCAGTGCCACGGTAGTTATCGAAGAATTCCTCAGCGGCATCGAGTGCTCCGTATTTGTGCTGACAGACAGCAAGAACTATAAAGTTCTGCCCGTTGCCAAAGATTACAAACGCATCGGTGAAGGTGACAAAGGCTTGAATACCGGTGGTATGGGAAGTGTGACTCCCGTTCCTTTTGCCGACGAGGTGTTTATGGAAAAAGTGCGTACCCGTATCATTGAGCCCACCATCCGCGGACTGCAAGAAGAAGACATCCTTTATAAAGGATTCATCTTCCTCGGACTGATCCGTGTGAAAGACGAACCGATGGTCATAGAATATAATGTCCGCATGGGCGACCCCGAAACAGAAAGTGTCATGCTGCGTGTACAGAGCGACTTCGTAGAACTTCTGGAAGGTGTACGCGATGTGAACCTCGATACAAAGACATTGACAATGGACCCGCGTACGGCTGCTTGCGTCATGCTCGTCAGTGGCGGATATCCCGAAGCTTACGAGAAAGGCAAGGTAATGACCGGATTTGAAGCAGCTGCCGCTACAGACAGTATTCTCTTCCATGCCGGAACAGCAATGAAAGACGGCCAGGTGGTAACAAACGGCGGACGCGTGATTGCCGTATGTTCGTATGGTGAAACCAAAGAAGAAGCCCTTGCCAAGAGTTATAAAGTTGCGGAAATGATTCAATTCGACAAGAAGTATTTCCGCCGCGATATTGGCTTCGACCTTTAAATAAAAGTGATAGAGTGGTAAGACATCACATTACCACATTCTTATATGATACGAAGTAAACGACTACAGAACCAGATCACAGCGGGACGTTTCACACTGCCCGCTGCCATCCTCTTGTCATTATTCTGCTGGATACTGACCTCTATTCTATTGCCTGAAGTTCCGGTAATAAAAAGTAGTTATCCCCTGTGGGATACTATCATAGATGGATATATTCCGGCATGGGCAAGTACACCTTTAAGTTTCATCTTCTATGGCGTCGTCGGTTACTTCCTGATAGAACTAAACAATACTTTTGCCATCATCCGCATGCGGGCATCTGTACAAACGGCCATTTATTTCCTGTTTATATCCGTTTGTCCGGCCCTGCATCCAGTTTATGCCGGAGACTTTGCCTCGATAGCATTTCTTATATCCCTGTTCTTCCTGTTCAAGGGCTACCAACATCCCCGTCCGGCAGGCACCATGTTCTATTCGTTCCTCTTTATCGGGTTGGGCAGTCTGTTCTTCCCGCAACTGACACTGTTTATCCCCCTCTACTGGATAGGTGCATACGGTTTCCAGGCACTCACTCCAAAGAGCTTTTTCGGCAGTTTGGCCGGTTGGGCTTTACCCTACTGGTTTCTATTGGGGCATGCTTACTTCTACGATGAAATGGACTTATTTTACCAGCCTTTCATCGAACTGGCAAAATTCCACCCTATCAATCTATGGGACTTCCCCTTGTGGGAAATAGCTACATTGGGCTATCTGTTCGTATTATACCTGGTCAGTTCCATCCACTGTCTGGTGGCAGGTTACGAAGATAAGATACGTACCCGCAGTTATCTGCATTTTCTTATTTTTCTGAGCTTCTACATCTTTATCTATATCCTGCTACAACCGATACTGACGATTCATCTCCTGCCTCTGCTGCTGATAGGTGTCAGTATCCTGACGGGACATTTTGTGGTGTTGACGAAAAGTCGGGCTTCCAATGTGTTTTTCATTTGTGCCCTCGCAGGGCTTGTACTTTTATTCGGATTTAATATATGGACGCTTTTATAGATTCACTGGTTCAACTCCTGATAGACTGGGGCTATTTCGGACTTTTCATCTCCGCTTTACTGGCGGGAAGCATCATTCCGTTCAGTTCGGAACTGGTAATGATAGCACTGGTAAAAGTGGGGTTGAATCCTGCCATGTGTGTCCTCTCTGCTACATTGGGGAACACAATAGGCGGTATGACGTGCTACTACATGGGGCGTTTGGGTAAGATAGACTGGATAGAGAAATATTTTAAAGTAAAAAAGGAGAAAGTAGACAAGATGCAAGCTTTCCTGCAAGGAAAAGGTGCTCTGATGGCTTTCTTTGCATTCCTGCCTTTTGTGGGCGAGGCAATAGCCATAGCACTGGGCTTCATGCGCAGCAATGTGTGGTTGACTACCTCATCCATGTTTGCCGGAAAGCTGGTGCGATACATCCTGATGCTGTTGGCATTGCAAGGAGTAATATCAATGTTTTAAGAGTTATGAAACGAACCATAGAACATACAGAAGACGGAAGTGCAACGCTGTTTGTACCAGAACTGAATGAACATTACCATTCGGTGAAAGGAGCACGTACAGAATCGCAACACATCTTTATAGATATGGGGCTGAAAGCTTCGGCTGCACCCCAGCCGCATGTTCTGGAAATAGGTTTCGGTACCGGGCTGAATGCCCTGCTTACACTGGAAGTTGCCGAACAAGAAAAGCGTCCCGTACACTATACCGGTATTGAACTTTATCCTCTTACCTGGGAAGAAGTTGATGCATTAGGATATAGTGACAACCCATTATTTAAGCAGTTACATACTGCACCATGGGAAGAGGATGTGAAAATATCCACGTACTTCACTCTGCGAAAAATACAGACAGATGCAAATAGTGACAAGGTGTTAGTGATTAGTGATAAACATGATACAACCCACTCATCACTAATCACTAACACCTTATCACTAAATCCCGATCTCGTTTATTTCGATGCCTTCGCCCCCGAAAAGCAACCTGAAATGTGGAACGAGCAGCTATTTCACTCACTTTACGTATCTATGAATGCAGGGGGCATATTAACGACGTATTGCGCCAAAGGTGTTATTCGCCGTATGTTGCAAGCTGTCGGATTTCTTGTGGAGCGTCTTCCGGGACCTCCGGGTGGAAAACGGGAAATACTGAGAGCAACCAAGAGAACAAACAACTAAGTTATAACGAACTATTGGAAACCATAAATATAATAAAGAAATGAAACGAACATTCCTGTATATCCTCGCTGCTTTGCTTGCCATGTCCTGCAAGAATAACAGCGTTCAAAATAAGAATGAAGACGATAAACCCGTCATCACTGTTACCATCGAACCGTTACGCTACTTCACCGAAGCCATTGCAGGAGATAACTTCAACGTTATCAGCATGGTACCCAAAGGTAGCAGTCCGGAAACGTACGACCCTACTCCGCAGCAACTTGTCGATCTTGCCAAGAGTAAAGCTTACTTCCGCATCGGCTATATCGGTTTTGAACAAACCTGGATGGATAAGCTGACAGATAATGCGCCGCATTTGCAGTTCTTCGATACTTCCCGCGGTATCGATTTGATTTTTGATTCCTCTCACGTCCACCACCATCACGGTGACGACGAAGCGCATACCCACGATTCTATCCAGGAAGATGAACACCACATTCTCGGCGTAGAGCCACATATCTGGAGTTCCGCTTACAACGCGCAAATTATTGCCGGAAATATTGTAAACGCCCTGTGCACCATCGACAAGAATAATGAAGAAACTTACATGGAGCGTTATAAAAACCTCTGTAATCAGATAGAACATACTGACAGCCTTATCTGCCATATGCTCTCTGCCCCCAATGCGGACCGTGCCTTTATGATTTATCATCCGGCATTGTCCTACTTTGCACGCGACTACGGTTTACATCAGATTTCTATTGAAGAAGATGGAAAAGAGCCCTCTCCCTCCCATCTCAAAAACCTGATAGATACCTGCAAGGAGGAAAAGATACGTGTCATCTTCGTACAACCCGAATTCGACCGTCGCAATGCAGAAATCATAGCAAAACAAACAGGTACGAAGGTAGTTCCTATCAATCCACTTTCTTACCATTGGGAAGAAGAGATGCTGAACATTGCCAGGGAACTGGTCGTTAAGAAGTAATCGGAGACTGTAAAATAGAGTAAAGAAATGAGTACGCCCCTTATCGAAATAAAAAATCTCAGCGCCGGTTATGATAGCCGTACAGTGCTACGTAATGTAAACCTCACCGTTTACGACCGGGATTTTCTGGGTATCATCGGCCCCAACGGTGGCGGAAAAACAACGCTTATCAAGTGTATTCTTGGTCTGCTGAAACCTACAGCAGGAGAAATTTTATATAGTGATAAGCGATTCGTGGCAAGTGACAAGCAGAGAGGCACAGCGCAACGCCCGGCACTGACTACCAATCGCTCCGTTCTAAAAATGGGGTATTTGCCTCAATACAACAGCATTGACCGTAAATTTCCTATAACAGTAGAAGAAGTGATTCTTTCAGGACTCAGTTCACAAAAGTCACTGATTTCACGCTTCACTGCGACGCATCGGGAAAAAGCCCGGCAAGTGATTGCACGTATGGGATTGGAAGGTCTGGAAAAACGTGCTATCGGTGCATTGAGTGGCGGACAATTGCAACGTGCCCTACTGGGACGTGCCATCATTTCCGATCCGGCACTTGTTGTCCTCGACGAGCCCAGTACGTATATAGACAAGCGCTTCGAAGCCCGACTTTACGAATTGCTGGCTGAAATTAACCATGATTGCGCTATCATTCTTGTCAGCCATGACATCGGCACAGTGCTGCAACAGGTGAAATCCATCGCTTGCGTGAACGAGACGCTGGATTACCATCCCGACACGGGTGTAAGCGAAGAATGGCTGGAACGAAACTTCAATTGCCCGATAGAACTGCTGGGACATGGAGCTCTGCCGCATCGCATATTGGCGGAACATAAGCACGGAGATGGATGTGGATGTTGTAACAGCAAACATTAAAAAGAACAAGGAAGGATACAAATCATTACCAGAACAAGTACAAAAGTGATGTTTTGCACATATTTCAAACAAAGTTATACATAGATGTATTATACATTCATGTATAATTTGTATATTTGTCCTTAGAATCAAGAACAAACAGCTTATGAAATCACCTTTTCAATACGGTACGCTGGTCGATAAAGAGAGTTTCGTCAACCGCATAGAAGAACGTAAGCAACTGAAAGAGTTGCTTGGATCGGGCATTAATGTAATGCTTATCTCTCCGCGTCGTTGGGGTAAGTCTTCGCTTGTAAAGGTAGCAATGGACGAGCTAATGCATGAAGACAAACATATCCGTGTATGCTTCATTGATGCATTCAGCATCAAAACCGAAGCCGAATTCTACCGTGCGTTTGTCCGGGAAGTCATCACATGTGCAGCCTCCACGCTCGAAAAGCGGCTGGAAGATGTAAAACACTTCCTGAAAACCATCTCTCCCAGTATTACTCTGAAAAGCGATGCCTCCGACACAATGTCTTTCGACCTAAAGTTCAAGTTGGAAGAAAGAGATGTCATGGAGATACTGGAATTACCCGAAAAAATAGCTTCTGCCAAAGGCATACAACTTATAGTATGCATTGATGAATTCCAACAATTGGCATTATTGCCCGACTATAAAAGCATGGAAGGCAAGATGCGCTCTGTCTGGCAGCAACAGCAGCGGGTAGCCTATTGTTTCTATGGGAGCAAGCGGCACATGATGATGGACATTTTCAACAATTCGTCCAATCCCTTTTATCGTTTCGGTCAAGTGCTGTTCCTGCAAAAGATTAAGAAAGAGGAATGGGTACCTTTCATCATCAATGCCTTCCGCCGAACCGAGAAAGAAATCAGCGAAGAGCAAGCGGAACGTTTGTGTGACATCGTGAAGTGCCATTCGTGGTATCTGCAACAACTGTGCTACTTTATCTGGAGCGGCACTTCCGGACGAGTGACAGATGATATCATCGAAGTCCGTACCCGCCAACTAATAGATACCAATATGCCCATGTTCATGAACGACACCGAGAACCTGACCGCCGCCCAAACAGCCATGCTACGTGCTGTTGCCGACGGTGAGTACCACCTCAACTCTGCCGCCGTAGTGCGCAAATATGAACTGGGAAGTGCCCAAACCATCACACGAAACAAACGAATACTGACTGAACGTGACTTCATGGAGAAAGAGGGAGAAAAATATGTGTTCTCTGACCCGGTGTTTGAACTGTGGTTCAGGAGGGAGTATTGCTGAATATAGAAAAGAAGGAACATGTGCAAACAGACTCAACTTTTTTGCACATGTTGCACTTCCGATGAGTGTAAATATAACAGCTTTTAATATCAAAAAGATGTGTGCAAAACTGAGAAAAGCAGGAAAGGAGCTCATTACACTTGCTAAATCTATATTTATTGGGCTATTTATAACCCAATATAACGGTAATATAGTAACTTGTTACCAAATGAATGAGAAAAAAGCGGCATAGCCAAAAGAAAAGATAACAGCACTATAAATTATAGAATGAGGTTGTGCCAGAGTTTTGACACAACCACATTCCTTCCAGTCAGAACGTCATCAAAACTTGGTTGATTACATTAGCAACCAACTTTTACCTACCAAAAATCAATGTATATCTTTTAACCTATCCTAATAAATATGCCTTACCTCCACAGTTTTAGCAGTTAAATCACTATATTTGCGCCCGTGTACGCTAAAATACAGAGATATAACTTAAAAACATAACGAATTATTTCCGAATGAAACAGTACAGAACCGTAAACAACCTCGTAGGTTGGATTACTTTCATCATTGCAGCCACGGTCTACTGCATGACTATAGAACCGACTGCAAGCTTTTGGGACTGCCCGGAGTTTATCACTACCGGCTACAAACTGGAAGTAGGACACCCACCCGGAGCACCTTTCTTCATGCTGGTAGCTAACCTCTTTTCACAATTTGCTTCAGACCCGAGCACCGTTGCTAAAATGGTGAATTATATGAGTGCACTGATGAGTGGCGCTTGTATCCTGTTCCTATTCTGGAGTATTACGCATCTGGTACGCAAACTTGTGGCTACAGATGAAAATAATATTACTAAAGGACAGTTGATTACCATCATGGGTAGCGGTCTGGTAGGTGCACTGGCATATACATTCAGTGATACTTTCTGGTTCAGTGCCGTTGAAGGTGAAGTTTATGCATTCTCTTCTCTCTTCACAGCCGTTGTTTTCTGGCTGATACTGAAATGGGAAGATGTGGCTAACGAACCGCACAGCGACCGTTGGCTTATCCTGATTGCATATCTGACCGGATTGAGTATTGGTGTACACTTGCTGAACTTGCTTTGTTTACCCGCCATCGTGCTGGTTTACTACTACAAGAAAGTGCCAAACGCAAATGCCAAAGGCTCATTGCTGGCATTGCTTGCTTCCGGCATTTTAGTAGCTGTCGTACTTTATGGTATGGTACCGGGTATTGTAAAAGTAGGTGGCTGGTTCGAACTGTTCTTCGTAAATACGTTAGGAATGTCCTTCAACAGCGGTGTAATGGTTTATATCATTGTGCTGGCAGGCTCCATTATCTGGGGTATATACGAAAGCTACACGGAGAAAAACAAGATGCGCATGGCCATCTCCTTCGTGTTGACTATCGCCCTGTTGGGTATCCCATTCTACGGACACGGAACAAGTGCTGTAGTAATAGGCATTATAGTTATCGCTTTCCTGTTCTTCTATCTCAGTCCGAAGATGCAGGCAAGCATGAAAGAGAAATATCGCATTTCCGCACGTACGCTGAACACATCATTGCTTTGTACAATGATGATCGTCATCGGATATTCTTCTTACGCCATCATCGTGATCCGCTCTACAGCCAATACGCCGATGGACCAAAACTCACCTGAAGATATCTTCACGCTGGGTGAATATCTGGGACGCGAACAATACGGAACCCGTCCGCTATTCTACGGACAAGCATTCTCTTCTAAAGTTGCCCTTGATGTGAAAGACGGTTATTGCGAACCGCGTGTTTCATACAGTGGTACCAAATTTATCCGCAAAGAAAAAGCTACGCCCGATGAAAAGGATAGCTATATTGAAATTCCCGGACGTATCGAATACGAATATGCTCAGAACATGCTTTTCCCGCGCATGTACAGCAGCCAGCACACCAGGGAATATCAAGCTTGGGTAGACATAAAAGGCAATGACATTCCTTACGACCAATGCGGACAAATGGTGATGGTGAATATGCCTACACAGTGGGAAAATATCAAGTTCTTCTTCACCTACCAGCTCAACTGGATGTACTGGCGCTATTTCATGTGGAACTTCGCCGGACGCCAGAACGACCTGCAGGGTAGTGGAGAAATAGAACATGGCAACTGGATCACAGGAATTCCGTTCATCGATAACTTCCTGGTAGGCGACCAAAGCCTGTTGCCACAGGAGTTGCAAAACAATAAGGGACACAATGTCTTCTACTGTCTGCCTTTGTTGCTCGGTATCATTGGCCTGTTATGGCAGGCATACCGTGGACAAAAGGGCATCCAGCAATTCTGGGTGGTGTTCTTCCTATTCTTTATGACGGGTATCGCCATTGTGCTCTACCTGAACCAGACACCGAGCCAGCCGCGTGAACGTGACTATGCATATGCCGGGTCGTTCTATGCCTTTGCCATCTGGATAGGTATGGGGGTGGCAGGTATTGTCCGTCTGTTGCAGCATTATGCCAAGATGAAAGAACTTCCCGCCGCAACACTGGTATCTGTTGTCTGCCTGCTTGTCCCCATACAGATGGCAAGCCAGACGTGGGATGACCACGATCGCAGCGACCGCTATCTGGCACGTGACTTTGGTCAGAACTACCTGATGTCTCTGCAAGAAACCGGCAATCCGATTATCTTCACCAACGGTGATAACGATACGTTCCCCTTATGGTACAATCAGGAGACAGAAGGTTTCCGTACCGATGCACGTACCTGTAACCTCAGTTACTTGCAAACGGACTGGTACATCGACCAGATGAAACGTCCTGCCTACAACTCTCCGTCACTGCCCATCACTTGGGACCGTATGGAGTATGTAGAAGGAACCAATGAATACATCCCTGTACAGCCTGATTATAAGAAGAGCATCGACGCACTCTATGCTGAGGCTGAAAAGCAGGCACTGAACGGTAATCCTGAAGCATTGGTGAATGTTAAGAAAGAATTCGGAGAAAATCCGTACGAACTTCAGAACATCCTGAAATACTGGGTACGCAGCAAGAATGATGACCTTAAGGTAATTCCTACAGACAGCATCGTAATGAAGGTGGACAAGGAAGCTGTACGCCGCAGTGGTATGATGATACCAGGTGACAGTATCCCCGACTATATGCACATTTCACTGAAAGGTAAACGCGCTCTCTATAAGAGCGAACTGATGATGCTTGAAATGCTGGCGGAAGCCAATTGGGAACGACCTATCTACATGGCAGTCAGCGTAGGTACAGAAAACCACCTTGGTATGGGCAACCACTTCGTTCAGGAAGGTCTGACTTACCGCTTCACTCCGTTTGATACTGAAAAGACAGGTGTCAAGTTGGATAGCGAAAAGATGTACGACAACCTGATGAACAAGTTCAAATTCGGTGGCATCGACAAGGAAGGTATCTATATTGATGAGAATGCTATGCGTATGTGTTATTCTCACCGCCGTATCTTCTCACAACTCATTGGCCAGTTGATACGCGAAGGCAAGACGGATAAGGCTAAAGCAGCCCTGGAGTACGCCGAGAAGATGATTCCTGCCTATAACGTACCTTATGACTGGCAAAATGGTGCTATGCAAATGGCAGAAGCATACTATCAGTTGGGCGAAATAGAGAAAGGCGACAACATCATGAAGGCACTTGCCGATAAAGCTGTGGAGTACCTCACATGGTATCTGAGCTTGGATGACCAACGCTTTGCAATGTCCAGCCGTGAAGTTATTGACTATCAACTGCCTATCCTCAGCACAGAAGTAAAACTCATGCAGAAGTATAACTCCGAACTGGCTCCTGTATACGACAGCAAGCTGAACGAGCTATATCAAATGTGTGTTGACCGGATGAAATAAAAAAACAGCGATTAGCGGTTAGTGATCAATGATTAGCGGTTGTGCCCTAACATTCACCCTAACCGCTAATCTCTTATCACTAACCGCTAACTACTAATCACTTATCACTAATCGCTAATCACTAACAATCGTGTTTATAGAACAACCTCCTGAGTTTGTCCGAAAGCTATACCCCGGTGCCATCTGGCGAATGGACCCTAACGAAAAAGCCGTTTACCTGACTTTTGATGATGGCCCCATTCCCGAAGTAACCCCTTGGGTACTTGAATTATTGGATAAACACAATATTAAAGCCACCTTCTTCATGGTGGGAGACAATATACGTAAGCATCCTGATGTATTTCAGATGGTAATAGACCGAGGGCACCGCATTGGCAACCACACCTTCAACCATATTCGCGGATTTGAGTATTTGTCTGATAATTACCTTGCCAATACAGACAAAGCAAACGAACTGATGAAAACAGACCTCTTCCGCCCGCCACACGGGCATATGCGTTGGGGACAATATTTCGTATTAAAAAGACGCTATAAAATTGTAATGTGGGATTTGGTAACCCGTGATTACAGTAAGAAGTTACGTGGTCCGCAAGTACTTGCCAATGTGATGAGATATGCAAGAAATGGCTCTATTATCACTTTCCATGATTCATTAAAATCCTGGAATAACGGGAACCTGCAATATGCATTGCCACGGGCACTTGATTTTCTGGAAGAAGAAGGATACGAGTTTAAGTTATTGTAATCCTAATTACATAGTTATATAAAAAATGCCCTCCGAATGGAAAATATTCAGAGGGCATTTTTATTCTATACAGTATCGATTACTTAATTGTCACCGTCAAAGGATTGCGCACTTGCTGAGCATAATTTGCCATATATGCATTCCATGCTTCCGGAGTCTTGATGTCAGCCTTATCCCAAGCTGCACCCCAGTAGTAAACATACTCTGAACCCGGCTCGTAATCGCTGATAGCCAGTACATGACCATCGGCACCACCGCGCAGTTCATTCTTCTCCTTTTCAGGGAAAAGCAATGATTTAGCTTCTTTTACAGTAGCCGGGAAAGCAGCACCTACGAAGATCTTACCATTGTTATTATTCACATTATCCGTAGGATCTACATAAGTGATATAACCGTTAGCAGCATCAGCTACTACAGCACCATCCGGTTCGTGCAATACGATACCAGCAACTACCGGAGTAGTTTCTTTCAGGTTATCATAAACCACAACTGTTTTATTCAAATGAGAACCTGCATCCAACGTAATAACACGTGTTTCAACTACTGTAGAGTCTCCCTTGATGTTCAGCGGATTATAAACCAGTTTCACAGTGAAACGCAGCGGACCATTGTCCAGAATATCCTGTGTTGCATAGCAATAAGGATATACGATTTCACCATCGGGCATCAAGGCAGCAGTACCACCACCCAGTGTAGGACCTACTTTATAACAGTCCAGACCATTTCCATGGTCTACGTGATAAGAAACTGATTTATACAATTCCTGTGCAGCTTTCGGGTCAGTCTTCTTCAGTTCAGCAATCTTAGCTTTGGTCTCCGGGTTCAATTCGCTTGCATAACGAGCTTCTACAACCGGTTCAGTAGTATTGTACTTTGTCCAAACGTCATAACCGAAAGCACGTTCACCACTCTTTTGCAAAGCAGGACCATAGGTACGGAAAGCAACCAGATCGTTTTCCCATGCTACGTCGTCCACACGTTCAGGATAATATCTACCACAAGCCTTTACAGCGAAATTCTCAGGTGTTCCTGCCTGGATAGTATAGACAGCCGTACCATTCGCAGCTACGCTTGCAGGGAAAATTACTTTCTCATCGTAAGTAATCTGATAGGGGACTTGTTGTCCGTCAGCATTCAGAACCACAATCTGAGCTGTGTCAGCCAGTTTCAGTTGGTTAGAGATGTCACTCATAGCCACTTCAACCATTTCATTGGAACGCTCCATTGCTAAAGGATTACTTACCGTTACAGTAACCACATCCTTAGTATTGGTGCAGGCAAAACATACAAATGCTGTTGCCAGTAAAAGGAATAACTTTTTCATATTGCTTAATCAATTGATAATTGAAAACGGATAATGAAGATATAGATAATGGGAAAAATGGATAACTGACAGCATCAATTATCCATTTCCCATTATCTATTCATATACTTATTTAGGCTGTTTGCCAATGTAAGCCAGGATACCACCGTCAACGTAGAGTACGTGACCGTTTACGAAGTCAGAAGCGTCGGAAGCCAGGAATACGGCAGGACCCATCAAATCTTCAGGAGTACCCCAACGTGCAGCCGGAGTCTTAGCAACGATAAATGCATCGAACGGATGACGTGAACCGTCAGCTTGCGGTTCGCGAAGCGGTGCGGTCTGCGGAGTAGCGATATAACCCGGGCCGATACCATTACACTGGATGTTGTATTCACCGTACTCGGAAGCGATGTTACGAGTCAGCATCTTCAATCCACCCTTGGCGGCAGCGTATGAACAGATCGTTTCACGACCCAACTCACTCATCATAGAGCAGATGTTGATAATCTTGCCGTGACCTTTCTTAATCATAGAAGGGATAACAGCCTTGGACACGATGAACGGAGCGTTCAAGTCTACATCGATTACCTGACGGAACTCGGCAGCAGACATCTCAAGCATCGGAATACGCTTGATGATACCTGCATTGTTTACCAAAATATCAATCACGCCCACTTCTTTCTCAATCTGGGCAACCATAGCATTTACCTGCTCTTCATTCGTTACGTCACATACATAACCTTTAGCATCGATACCTTCAGCTTTGTAAGCAGCCAGACCTTTGTCCACCAGTTCTTGCTTGATGTCGTTGAACACGATTTTTGCGCCGGCTTGTGCAAAGGCAGTTGCCAGAGCGAAGCCAATTCCGTAAGAAGCACCGGTTACAAGTGCTACTTTGCCTTCTAATGAAAAGTTTACCATAATTTATTTACTTAGGTTTAATAGTTATTTGTTTCTTATTTACGATTCAGAATCGTGATTTACTCAATTATCACTTCAGATCGGTAATCAAAGAGAAGTCCTGGTCTCCATAGTCCAGGTTTTCACCGCCCATACCCCAGATAAAGGTATAGTTGTGAGTAGCGGCAGCAGAGTGGATAGACCATTCAGGAGACAATACAGCCTGGTCGCCCTTCATCCATACATGGCGGGTTTCATCAACTTCACCCATGAAGTGGCAAACTGCATGTTCTTCGGGCACTTCAAAATAGAAATAAGCTTCCATACGGCGGCTATGAACGTGTGCCGGCATTGTATTCCATACACTACCCGGAGCAAGTTCCGTCATACCCATCTGCAACTGGCAGGTAGGCAACACCTGGTTCACCAACATCTTATTAATATTACGGTGGTTAGAACCTTCCAAGCTACCCATTTCAGCAACTACTGCATCAGCTTTCGTCACTTTCTTATCAGGATAGTTACGGTGAGCAGTCAGTGAGTTGAAATAGAATTTAGCAGGATTCTTTTCGTCCTTGCTTTCGAAGGTTACTTCACGGTCACCTGAGCCCAAATAAAGAGCTTCTTTATAATTCAATTCGAATACAGCATCTCCGGCTTTTACTACACCAGGACCACCTACGTTATAGATACCCATTTCACGACGAGTCAGGAAGAACGGAGCTTTCAGCGGATCGATAGCTTCCAGCTTCAACACTTCGCCTACCGGCATTGCACCACCTACAACCATACGGTCGTACATGGAATATACCATATTTACTTCGTTAGCAGAAAATACTTTCTCAATGAGGAAATCACGACGGATGCGTTTGGTATCGTAACTTTTTGCATCTTCGGGATGCGCTGCATAGCGAATTTCATAGTTCGTTTTCATAATCCTATTACGTTTTAAAGTTTATAATAATCGGTTATTGGCATACTTCGTTTACGTACACGATGCAAATGTAGCAAAAGAAAACGTCAAAACATTGTGTTTTTGTCCCAATTATATATCATTATCGTTCAAATGGAAGAAAATAGGAATTCTTTAACAGAAAATAAGACAAAAAAAAGAGCTTTACAGAGACTATTCTCTATAAAGCTCAATAAATGTTGTTGTCCTACCAAGATTCGAACTTAGACAAACAGAACCAAAAACTGTTGTGCTACCATTACACCATAGGACAAACACGGGTGCTTTCTGTTAAAAAGCGGTGCAAAGATAAGAGTATGCCCCGAAATATCCAAATATTTCGGGGCATTTTTTATCATTTGCCACTATTTTGCCTTTTATTTAGCAATAATCAAGTAGTAATTCTTCTTTCCACGCTGTACAAGCAAGTATTTCTCATCCAAAAGGTCAGCAGAAGTGATAACCTGATCAAAAGCTTCTAACTTCTCCTTGTTGAGGGAAACGCCACCGCCTTGTACCAACTTACGCATTTCACTTTTGGAAGCAAAGACTGCTGCATTATCAGTGAACAAATCGACAGCTTTCACTCCGGCTGCCACAGCATCCTTAGATACTTCGAACTGAGGAACACCTTCGAATACAGCCAACAGAGTATCTTCATCCAACTTCTTCAAAGCGTCAGAAGTTGCATTACCGAATAATATATTGGATGCATCCACTGCTGCATTATAATCTTCTTCAGAATGAACCATAATGGTCACCTCTTTTGCCAGACGTTTCTGAAGAATACGCAGATGCGGTGCAGCTTCATGTTCTACTATCAGAGCATCTATTTCTTCTTTGCTCAGAGAAGTAAATATCTTAATGTAACGTGCAGCATCAGCATCACTCACATTCAACCAGAATTGATAGAATTTATACGGAGAAGTATAGCGAGGATCAAGCCAGATGTTACCGGACTCAGTCTTACCGAACTTACCGCCGTCAGCCTTCGTAATCAGAGGACTGGTCAGTGCAAATACCTCACCACCGTTTGTACGACGAATTAACTCGGCACCTGTTGTAATGTTACCCCATTGATCGGAACCACCCATTTGCAGTTTGCAACCTTTGGTTTCATACAGATGCAGGAAGTCATAACCTTGTAACAGCTGATAAGTAAACTCAGTGAAAGACAAACCGTCACGAGCTTCACCATTCAGGCGCTTCTTTACAGAATCCTTCGCCATCATATAGTTTACGGTGATATGCTTACCTACTTCGCGAGCAAAATCAAGGAATGTGAAGTTCTTCATCCAGTCGTAGTTGTTCACCAGTTCTGCGCGGTTGGGAGCATCAGATTCGAAATCCAGGAACTTGCCCAACTGCTTCTTCATACCATCCATATTGCGTTGCAGAATCTCTTCTGTGAGCAGATTGCGCTCTGCCGACTTGCCGGAAGGGTCACCAATCATACCCGTAGCACCACCAATCAATGCCATCGGCTTATGTCCGCAACGTTGGAAATGACGCAGTATCATTACACTGCAGAGGTGTCCAATGTGCAACGAGTCCGCCGTAGGGTCAAAACCTATGTATGCGGTCACTTGTTCCTTAGCCAGAAGCTCTTCCGTACCAGGCATCATATCGTGGAGCATGCCACGCCATTTCAATTCTTCTACAAAATTCATCGAATGATTAACTATTTAAATATTTGATATACTTTGTAATTGCAAAAGTACGACTCTTTATCTGAACTAACAACTCTTATCGCCTAAAAAAGATTTCCTTCACATTCTTCCGAACCGTTTCCCTGAGTTCCCCAGAGGGAATTTTACGAATCATAGCTGCCCGTTCATAGAGCGCATCAATAGAAGTCATACTCTCATCCGTCTCCAAAAACAGCCTGTCAGATGGTACGATTCGCAGTGCTTCTTCCTGATACTTTTCCCCGAAAGAAAGATGAAAACCATGTCGGAGATATTCTTCTGCCAGCACTGCTTTTCCGCGAAACCCATGAATAATCCACGGCTTCACCGGACGTATCTTCTGTTTCAATTTTAAGAGTTCATCTACAGCCTTCACCAGATGAATAACCAGCGGTTTATCTGTTTCTTCAGCCAGCCGTGCCTGATATTCGAAAACTTCTATCTGTAAAGGCAGAGAAGCATCAGCCAATTTATCCAATCCGGCTTCACCTATAGCCAAAACCTGAGGATGATACAATAGCTCCTCCAAGCATCTCTTTTTTTCAGCCAGAGATACAGTAGAAGAAGTTATATACCACGGATGTATTCCCACAGAATACCACCCTTCCTGTTGCGGAACAAATGTTTCGGGAAAGCAATTCACAATAGCTTCTCCAGGCACTTCCGGTTGGCAATGAGTGTGTATATCAGCAGGAATTATCATACAGCAAAGATATTATGTCTTTATGGAACAGGATCATATCCGGAACCTCCCCAGGGATGACAACGCAGTATACGCCTGATTGCCAAATACAATCCCTTGAAAGGACCATGCTTCTTAATCGCCTCAACAGCATATTGTGAACAGGTGGGAGTGAAACGGCACGAAGGAGAAGTCAAGGGTGAAATGCACTTCTGATAAAAATAAATAGGAAGCAACAGCAGGTATGAAAGCAGCTTTTTCATAAGGAGGCTACTTTCTCCGTGATACGAGCCAACGCAATCTTCATCCTTTCTTCAATTTCCATCGAGTCAGTCAATCGGTCGGAAAGATAAATGAAAGCCACAGCAAGTTGCTGCTCCTTATCCTGGAGTGCCTGCAATAGTCCGTGCTTGTTTTTCCGATATGCCTCACGTATCTGACGTTTCACACGGTTACGCTTCACCGCCCGTTTAAAACGGCGTTTTGATACACTGACAAGTATGGAAACAGGAGCTTCCAACTCCTCCACCGGCAGATATACCACACGCAAAGGGAAGACGGAAAACGAGCGCGCACCGCCTGAAAACATCTTATCGATGACTTTCTTCTTATCCAGCCTTTCGGTCTTATGCAGGGTATTGGAGAGCATGGTCAGTATGGGTTATAAAGTTATTAGTTATCAGTTTATGAGGAAGGGAAATAACAAATTACGAGCTACAAAGTATGGGGCATAAAAGCACAACCACTTGTAGCTCGTAATTCTATCAGTTTCAAAATTACAGTTATCAAATTATAAGCCAACGACTTATAGCTAACAACTTATAATTCTATTCTCACTTTCCTTTATTGTTCTCTTTGATGAACATATCCAGTGCTGCCGTCATAGACGGAGCTTGTACACTGGGAGCTTCCAGATCGAGACGGAGTCCGGCATCACGTACAGCTTGTGCTGTAGTGGAGCCAAAGGTACCAATCTTGATTTCTTTCTGTTGGAAGTCCGGGAAATTCTTCTTCAGAGAAGTTACTCCTGCAGGACTAAAGAATACAAGCATGTCATAATCAAATTCTTCTTCCGCAGTAAAATCATTACTTACTGTACGATACATAACAGTTTCTGTATGCTGTATCTTGCTTTTTTCCAAGAGATTTTTGATCTCGTCTGTGTGCACATCAGACATCGGGACCAGATACTTCTCAGTCTTATGCTTGATGATAGAAGGCAACAAGTCTTCAAACTTTCCTGTATTACCAAAGAAGATCTTACGCTTGCGGTATTGAATATACTTTTGAATATACAATGCAACAGCTTCTGTCACACAGAAATACTTCATAGTTTCCGGAATGGAAACACGCAATTCTGTACACAGGTGAAAGAAGTGGTCGATGGCATGACGCGATGTAAAGATAACAGCGGTATGATCCAGGATTGACACTTTTTGCTGTCTGAATTCTTTAGCAGACAGACTTTCCACCTTGATAAACGGGCGAAAATCAATTTTCACACCGTACTTCTGGGCGATGTCGTAGTAAGGAGATTTCTCTGATGCCGGTTTCGGCTGCGACACAAGTACTTTCTTAATTTTCAACGTCCTAATAATTTATTATCAAATAATCATTTAGTTGTAACACACCTCGATATACAATAAAACAAGGTATGATTTCAAGGGCACAAAAGTACAAAATTAAAAGCAAAACGCCATATAAATTGTTACAAAAAAGCTTTATCCACTTATAGAACATCAATATTTTAGTAAAAAAGACCAAAAATAAACCGATTATCACAGTTGCAAGTAAATCCAAATCGAAGTAAACAAGGAACAAAACAAATGGGAAAAGGGCGAATCCAAGGTAATAAAGCAATGTAGAATAAGACTCCATCCAAAGACTTGTACGGTTTCCGTCAAAAAAAATCCAACCCAGGAAAGAGTAAGTCACCCATTTCCAGAAAAGATAAAGTAAAGCCATTGCAAGATATACTCCAAGCAGAATATAAGGAGGAATACGTTCTACCAGCTCCGGCCGGACATCTATAAAATAGTTGAAAGTACAGACAGCCCCCAGCACACAAGTCTGCAAGATCAACAATAACATATAACGCATATCCGCTGCCGTGGTGGCTGCAAAGATACTGGTCCGCTCACGGTTGAGCAGAAAGTCTTTCACCAGTTGCACCAGAAACTTACGACTACGGGATAAGACATAGGCAGATATGAAAAAGCAGCACAACAGGAGTATAGTGATTCCGTCATCCAATTTAGGAGAATAGGGAATAGGCATTCCCTCGAATCCCGCAATCCATGTCAGCAGTAGCCCAATCATATTGCCGCAAACTTACGTATGGAACTATCCCAGATGGGAGTGGTATGTATCAGATCAATAGCTTCCTGCGGTGTACTTGCCACATGCCAGATAGCACCGTGTTGCTCGCGCATAAAGTTCTCATCCACGGCACGCTGCAACATGGCTAACAAGGGATCAAAATATCCATTGGTATTTAGGATAACGATAGGATTCAGATATAAACCTAATTGCTTCCAGGTAATAATTTCCAGCAGTTCTTCCAATGTACCGCATCCACCGGGCAAAGCAATAATAGCATCGCTTAAATCTGCCATTTTCTGCTTACGCTGGTGCATGTTTTCCACTTCTATCATCTCTGTCAACCCTTTATGCTGCCATCCTTGTTCCACCATAAAATGAGGAATAACACCAGTCACCTCTCCACCTGCTGCCAACACAGCATCAGAAGTAGTACTCATCAGTCCGATACCACCAGCACCATTTATCAGTCGGATACGACGTTGCCCCAACAGAGTACCCAGTTCACGGGCAGCTTCAAAATAGGCGGAATCGATTTTGGTGCTCGAAGCACAATATACACATACGGAAGTTATCTTATTCATGGGAATTGCTATACCTTATATTATTAGTGAGTGCAAAGGTAAAGATTTTCAGCGATATCTTAAAAATATCACTAACTTTGTAATCTGTTCTCATTCTTTTCAACTAACACTATTAAAAGGAGGAATATATGATTAAGCAAGATTATCTGATACGAATGATCCAGGAAATCATTTCTTTAATTGTGAACGCCCTGCTCCAGAAGAAGAAATACCGCTGGAGTGAATGGACTGAATATGACGATCTGACCAGACAAATACTGGGTTTCCCCTCCGAAGATTTGCTGGGAATGAATATAGAGGAATTAATTGATCGATACAAAGGCGATCCTAATGAAATGGGAAAGACGGAGCTTGCCGCTATGACCATGCTGAAGATATCCGACGATATGGGAACAGATGACCTTCTTCGAAAATCCAAACTTCGTCAGGACGGACTCGCACTGCTCAAGTATGTACAAAAAGAAAGCAATAGCTTCTCTATACAGCGGGTACAGCTGATTGATATGTTGGAGACAGCTCAACCGTAAGATTCTCACTTATTCTCACCATATTGAGAATGTTTTCTCACAGTGATGAGTATTTCTTCTCAATACGATGAGTATTTCTTCTCAATGGGGTGAGTATTTCATCTCAATACGGTAAGAATACTTCCCTGACAAACACCTATTTTCCCTTTAGTATTCCTTTTTCAGAAACAGCGCTTACCCGAAAGCAACCATAAACTCCACCACTGATATTTCCGGTAATAGAGGTAGGCGTAGGAGTATAAGCACCACCATCTGTACGTAATTGCTTCAGCATTTGCTCGTAAACATGATAGCAACTTTTAGAGATAGTCTGCGCCCATACATACAGAGAGTCACCCACCGGAATATATCCCCATCCATTAGGATAGCCGAAAGCATTTTCTCCGTCATCAACAATAAAGTCCACCACATTCTCTTCCAAATATTCATCACCTAAAATGGAAAAACGCCAATCCGAATCTCCTCCAAGTAAGACATTAGGGCGCGTAAATGTAAAGTGGGTATACGACCAAGGATAAAATGAAAACAAATAATAATTCTCTCCCGGCGGATTAATGAAGCTAATACAAGGTGCATCAGTTTCTCCTTTTTCCCCTAAATCCACTTTCTTGACCTTAAGGTCGGTGATAACGAGAGGCTGTTCCATTTTCTGTGCTTCCGATTCAAAATGCTTGCCATCACAGTAAAAATCCAGCGAATAGGAATGCCCCACGATACCATATAGTTTAGTGGTCACATACATTCCATAGACGGCACCCAAACTGAATCCAGAAGTCTCCTCTTTCCGCTTCGTATCATAATTATAATAGTTATAATACACATCATAGCCTTCAAACCGAGGCGGCACATACTGAAGCGTATCCCTGATACCGTCCGTAACATCTGTAATAATGATTACAGCATCTTCTATACCTGCATAATCATATTCACCTGCCGATACGGCAGAAGGTCTTGTTAGATGAAAGAAGTAAGGTGGACGCTCATTCGTAACAATCCCTTCGAAGACGATAGCATCTGAGGTATATCCCGAAAAATCCACATCAACTATTCTTTCACACCCTGATATAAACATTCCTAAAATCAAACACAAAATATAAGAAAGAGTCTTTACCATATTATCAAAATTTAAAAGTATAGGTTAGCGATGGTACAATACCATAAAGATATAATTTATAGATACGAGACTTTGAAAAAGAAGAATATCCGTCACGCCCTGCATACATAGAAAAAACATTTTTTCGGTTATACGCATTGATCACTGAAAGAGAAAGACTTCGATTTTTCCATCGATAAGTCGTCGAAAGATCCAACTGATGAAACGACGGAGCACGATATCCGTTTCTGCCCGAATAAATGTAGAATACAGCCTGATGAAAATAATATTTCCCCACCGGCAACGTCAGATTCATGCCCGAAGCATAAGAAAAAGTGGACGATAATGACCAATGAGACCCAAAATTCCAGTTCAGGAATAACTTCAGATTGTGTGGGCGATCGTATACCGGTTTGTATTCCTCCCCATTAATCTTGTTTCGGGCACGCGAAAGTGTATAACTAAGCCATCCCGTCAATACTCCACGGTTTTTAGAAAAGTAAAATTCCAGTCCGGTGCCTTGGGCAGTGCCACTCTCCACTTCTTTTTCAATCCGGTCGTTCTGGAATATATTGGCATTCTCTGCATAATCTACCACATGACGCATCTTCCGGATATAAGCCTCTACCGACAGAGTGTATTCCCTTTGAGAAAAATGATATTCATACCCCAATGCCACCTGCCGCATTACAGAAGGTTGCAATAACGCATTGGCAGGTATCCACATATCCGAAGGTATTCCTACCGAAGAGTTGGACAGCATATGTATGCTCTGTGCTGCTTGCGTATAAGAAAGAGTGAAGCGACTGGAAGCATCAGGCATATAGGCCAATTCCGCCCGGGGTTCAGGAACCACATACGTTTTTGCCCCATAAGAAGAACTTCCCGGAGCATGCAGCACAGACAAACGGATTCCTGCATTCAGTTGGAAACGGGAAAGGAATTTATATTCACCTTCTGCATAGAGTCCCATATCCCACAGCATTTTTCTGGGCAAGCGCGAAGGCATCACATTAGAATCTTCATTAGCTCTTGTCACCGCACCGGGCATCGTAGTGAAATAATGCGCACTTACTCCCGTTTTCAGACTCAATGAATTGTCCAAATGCGTCTCCCAATCCGATTTCAATTGGTAAGACTGCATATCTGATTTCCATAGATATTGCAATCCGTCTGCCAGGGATTTATACTTATAATAATAGTTACTGAAGATGGCGCTTGTATTCACATTAGTCCGGTCATTCAGAATATGATTCCAGCGCACAGTAGCTGTCGCATTGCCCCAATCCATTCCATAGTCTTTGACCAGTTTGTTGAAAATGGTATGATCTCCTCCACTATATAACGAAAAGAAAAGGCGGTTACGGTCATTCAATGCCATATTCACTTTAGCATTCACATCATAAAACCACATTTGTGGCTTAGATGTCAGATCCCCCCCCAATAAGCTAAGTGTAGCTCCGGGATAACCAAACCTGCCGGAAACCAGATAAGAACCTTTTTTCAACGGACCTTCCAATAAGACTTTAGAAGCTATTAATCCTAAACTCGCGCTCCGATTACGCTCTTTACTATTACCTTCACGCATACGGACATCAATCACCGACGAAGAACGTCCGCCGTATTTCAATGGAAAGTAAGATTTATAAAGGTCTACTTTTTGAATAGCATCATTGTTAAACACAGAAAAAAAGGATAACACATGGCTTGGATTATAAACCACTGCTTCGTCCAGTAAAACTAAATTCCCCCATTGATTGCTTCCTCTTACCGAAATATTATTGGCTCCCTCGTTACCACTTTGTACCCCGGGCAAGAATTGTAAAGTCTTCATCAAATCTGCCTCTCCCCCCACAACAGGTAAGGCTTGTATCTCCTTTGCATCCAACATAAACTGCCCGCCATGTTTTCTTGCTCCCACTACTTCAACTCCTTTCAGCAGATAATCGTTGGGTTGCAAAGCTATATCCACCACCGCATTGTCTGACAGTTGCAACGTATCCGACCAGGTAGTATACCCCAACATGGAGCATTGAAGCACACACCTCCCTGCCTGGATCGTAATAGAATAAAGCCCATAAGCATTTGTAGCCATACCTATACTCGAATTCTTTTCCAGTATATTAGCATCAGAGAGGGCTTCACCCGTCTTTGCATCCGTCACACGACCCCGTACAATTACTTTTTGAGCAAAGGAAGTGTGCAGGCACAGAAAAAGAAAACATAAATAAAGAGATAAAATTTTCATTTGTTTTGCAATTCTTTATCTAACAGTTTAGTCAATTCTTCATAAGAGTTTGTTATGTAAACCAAACGATTATTGATTATTATGGTAGGAGTGGCAAACAATCCCCGCTCCATCAGTTTATTAATAGTATGATTTACATTATTATAAGTTTCGGCAGACTGTAAATCTTGCTTATATCCGGCTACATCTAATCCTAAATTCTTTGCAAGTCCCAAAATATATGCAGAGTCCGGCAAAGCATTATATGAGAATATGGCATCATGAAACTCCCAAAATTTCCCATATTTACCAGCTGCTTCACAAGCTAACGAAGCAAGATTCGGTTCGTCCGCAAAACTAACAAAGCCAAATTTCACCCGGTCATGGTATTTATCATAAATACGTTTCAAGGTTTTCTCAAATTCAGCGCAACGTTTACAACAGAAATCTGATGCTACTATCAAATGGGTAGCAGCATCGAGATTTCCCCTATATTGTACGCACAAATCAGCAACAACACATTTAGGCTGTTTAGGAGGATAAACATATCGTTTGATTTGCGCTTTATTAAATAGTGAATCTGCTAAATGCCGGATTAAGACACTCCGCATACTATTTTTTAAGGACAAGTCCGCCGTATCTATTCCCGTTGAAACTGTCATAATACTATCAACATAAGTATCCAAATACTCATCAACAAGAATCCTCCGACCAAGAGCCTCATATTCAATCAATTTTCGTTTGATTAAATCATCTAAGGCTCTCATCTTTATTTCATAAGCCATATTCAATAAATCGAAGGTCTCTTGTGTTGTCACCTGAGACAATTCTGAAGCATATAGTTTATACCCATTTATTTCAGCAACAACTTCTTCGCCACCTTTGGAACAAGAATACAGCAACACAGCCAACATTAATAACAATATCTGTTTCATTTAATTAGCAGTTATCATCCTTGGATGATATATATTCTTATTCTTGAAACAATCAAGATTTGTATTTAATGTTATACTATACAACGTATTTTTGCCTGTATTTAAACCATATTCACCATAAAGAGTTTCTGATGCCAAATCTTTAGTAAAAGTATACCCAGTATATAATTTAGCCCAATTCTTATTACTCGAATCTTCATCATCAAAGAGGATTTTTCCCATCGTTCCAGCTGGTGAGCCACAGATAACTCCATAATTTATACGAGTTTTAGGACCAAATTGCCCACTTGTCATAGTACTTGGTACACCTCGTCTATCAGGAAAAGCCCATGCTAAAACAACATTATTATCTATTTTAGTATATCCCGTAGATATGGCTTTTGCAGAGTTATATTTAGGATGTGTACCCCAAGCATCATTAATCGGACGTTTATCATCACAATCATGATAACGTGCTATAATTTTCATCGAGGGATAAGTAAAACTAAAATCCGTTCTATTGTAATTTATATGCTTTACAAGAAATACACCTCCAGGATAATACTGACTCGCCTCAGTTAAACAAAATCTTAAAACAACATTACCGTTACTATCAACATATGAATCCCCTACCGAACCTTCAGTCTTGGACTTCGACCTAGTGTCTTCCGTATCAATACGAACATCCAACTCAGCATAACCCCCGCAAGTGCCAACCCTGAAGACCCCTACTACATCATCGGAAGCACTATAAACAGTTCGCATCACCTTTTCTTTTGCTATAGATGTACGGTTCATTAATTCTGTTACATAATCATCCATAAGCTGCTGAATAGTTTCCTCATCCGCTACCGTTTCTATTTTTAAAGAATCAGTATCTTCTTCAATCGCTCTGGTTGATGCCTCATAATCTGTAGCTGCTTTAGCTAACTCCAAATCATTTTCTAACAAATCATAGCTATTACTGCATGAGTAGCATGTCAATACTCCTAAAAGAGTGAATAATAAATGTTTTTTCATGTCTTTGAATGGTTAAGCTACACCATTAGCTTTAAATTAAAAATCAAAATCTCCGTATAATATAGTCTCTCCAATAATTATCTCTAAACGATATTCTGAATTTTCTTCTAATAATCCGCCCATGTTCAATACAATATTACTTGATATTGTATGTAGTTCAGAGTAAACGACCTCATTAGTCAAAAGATTGGTCACAGAGATTTCAACATTCTTAAAATCACCATAAAGGTTAATTAGTAACGTCTCATTATAGAAATTAAAATGTGCTGAAGCTTCCAGAAGGTCTACTGAGCGTTTACCTTTGGCAGGTGTACTAGATAATGATTTCTGCAATTTAATATCTTCCACCTTTCCTTGTGGCATTGCACACATACATATCGGTAGAAATACCAATAAAAATAATAGTAATTTGTTGGTTTTCATATTAATAATTTTTGACGAGGCAAATTAAAATGTTTTTTATATGAGAACCAATAATTAAATAGTAACAATGGTAACAATAGGATAATAAGAAAGGTAACAACAGTAACAATAAAACTTATAAAGGCCTGACTATTAAATATTAAATATACTTTCAAATAAGTCAGTATTCATTTTATTCTTAATACGATTTTTTCTTGTTTTTATTGCATCTGAAGAGGAATCCATCACATCCATAATTACCTCTTTAGGACAACGAAGCAGAACCAATACACAATAAAGCAAATCATCGGTAGTCAATGACAAACAATTATCTTTCAAATCACCCATCACATCTACAAATGTTTTTTGAATATCACGCACTATTATTACTCTAGAAAATCTCGCCTTGATTATACGTTCTTTAGGCATTATTTTTTTCAACTCAATCAATTTCTTATAGCCTTCAGTTGTCTCAAACAATGCCATACAAATTTCGATGCGTTCTTTTTTCAATCTTTGTAATTCAAGACTATTAATCTTCCGAGGAGAGGTCGAATTATCATTTAGCAACACTGTTTCCACACGATTATCCAATAATCTATATTGCAAATCCATAAACTTTTTCTTGCGGCATCTATCTTTCCACAAATACAGTATAACCAATAGCAATAATAGCAATAAAAAAATTACTACTAACAAAATAACTAAATGTCGATTTCGATCAGATAATTCATTTTTATGTAATTCAACTATACGATTATCCATCAAACTATCAAGTTCTGCACGATTATTCATCGTTTCAATGGAATCATAGAATAAAATGAAAGAATCAGCATATAATGTAGCATTTTGCCAATCTTTCATTCTCTTACTTTCCTGAAATAAACTATGAAAAGATGATGCTTTAACATATATATTAGATGACCTCTTTCCTATTCTCCAATAATACACAGCTGAATCTTTTCTATTCATATCACTCAAGATATCACCTTTTACAGAGCAAGCAGAAGTAATATCTTCTTCACTAGATAAATATGGTAATGCTTTTGAAATGCACGCCTCAGCCTCTGCATATTTACCTTGCGCATTGTAAAAAGTAGCCATGTTTTTATATATAACAGATAGTAAATCAAAATTTTGTAAAGCATGAGCTATTACCAATGCCTGTTGATAATAATAATATGTACTATCCAGTTGATATTTTAATAAGAAAGCATCGCCTATATCTTTTAGGAAATAGCAAGTACGGACTGAATCATATTTCATGCACAAATAATACCCCTTTTTGTACATACTTATAGCTGTTTGATTCAAGTTTTGTTTATTATAAGAATCACCTAAATGACTATATATCATAGATAAAAAGATAGAGTCCCTATCTTTAGGCATTACATCTATAGCTTTCAAATAAAAATCAATAGCTGTCGGTAACTTTTTCTGTTCCAAATAAACACAACCCAGATAGAAATAAGATTTCGCAAGTCGTTCTTTATCCACATTCTTTTTATAATAATCTACTGCTATCTGTATCGAAGAATCATTTTGTAATAGTATGCAGTTCTTATATTTTGCTTGCGTTAACAATAAGTTATAGAAAGCCCTATCCGCATTCTTTATCTTTTGTGGATCGGAGATTTGCTCAAGTAAATAGAGTGAGCTATCAGGACGAGATTGCATTAAAGAATCCGCTAATAATAAAGCCGGATTAATGACATGCTCTCCCTTTCTGCACGAATTAAACAGAGATATTGTAATTAATAAGAAAAAGAATAATAGTTTCTTCATAAATAGGTAGTTTTATCACTATGTTTCCGAATGCAATCAACGACAAAAAGTCAACATTAACGGATAGTTACGTATCTCCACAAAGATAGTAACAAATTATAAACGAATAGCATTTTTGCCATTATATATCCGTTCAGATACCCACAAATACAGAAACAAGGCAAAACAAAGGAGTTTCCCGATGACTAATTAGCATTTCGCCAGAATTGGGAGCATTTACACATTATTTTATAACTTCCAGATCCCCTTCCGTAAATCCAACAGTAATATGCTCAACCTGAAAGAGGTTTATCCCCGCTAACTCAACCTTCAGTTCTTTCAAGACTTTTACCAGTCCTTTCAATATATCCTCCCATGGGATTGCACTCGAAAGTTGCAATGCATCACAGTTTCTTAGTCTTGGATCAAAATCCTCTTCACATGCCCAGTCATCATCTTCTGCATCATACTGTTTGGCACCCGTCAACTCAAGTGTATAGCAACTTCCACCATCTTCTTCAACAGCTTCCCACAGATTGAAGTTCAATGCAACGATATCATCCGGTATAGTCTCATATTCATCAATGGACAAAAGCCAGTGCTTTACAATAGCTTTTACTTTCTGTTCATCAAAAACCTCCATAGGAGTACAGCAAGTCTGGAAATCCGGTTTGCTTTCATTATCTCTCGTTAAAGAGAATATTTTGTTAAAGATATTGCCCATTCTTAATCAATTTAAAAGTGTATCTTCAATTATTTAATAACACCGTTTAATGACAAATCACAAATAAATTATATCTTCGTAGCCATATAAATAACTCTTTATTCAGAGAAAATGTTTTATTATTAAACAGAAGAATAACAAAAAGCCGTCCTCTCCCCCGCAAAACGGGATGAAGAAAGACGGCTTCTATATAAATAGCTTGTAAAGCTACGCTGATTACTAACTGAAAGGAAAATACTACAGACCGAAAGCAGCCTTCACTTTATCCACATAATCCAGTTTTTCCCAAGTGAAGAGTTCTACCTCTACATCCTTGTCACCTTCATAACGAGATTTAAAGTGCTTGGTAATTACTTGCGGTTCACGTCCCAAATGGCCGTAAGCTGCAGTTTCCTGATAAATCGGATTACGGAGTTTCAAACGATCTTCAATGGCTTTCGGACGAAGATCGAAAAGTTCATCAATCTTCTTTGCAATCTCACCATCACTCATCGCTACATGACCGCGTCCATAAGTATTGACGTAAATGTTGATGGGACGTGCCACACCGATAGCATAAGATACCTGTACCAGCATCTCGTCGGCTACACCGGCAGCTACCAGATTCTTGGCAATGTGACGGGCAGCATAAGCAGCACTGCGGTCTACCTTGCTGGGGTCTTTACCTGAGAAAGCACCGCCACCATGAGCACCCTTGCCACCATATGTATCTACAATAATCTTACGCCCTGTCAGACCGGTATCTCCATGAGGTCCGCCGATAACGAACTTTCCGGTAGGATTGACGTGATAAGTGATATGATCATTGAACAATGCCAAAACTTTCTCTGCATGGATGGAAGCTATGACACGTGGCATCAGGATATTGATGACATCCTGACGAATTGTGGCAAGCATTTCTTCATCCGCTTTCAACTGGGCAGCCTCGCTGCCGTCAGCCGGCTGGATGAAATCATCATGCTGAGTAGAAACTACAATCGTATCGATACGTACGGGCGTGCCGTTATCATCGTATTCAATGGTTACCTGGCTCTTAGAGTCGGGACGGAGATAAGTCATTTCCTTACCTTCGCGACGGATGTCGGCCAGCACTTGCAGAATGCGGTGTGACAGGTCGAGAGAAAGAGGCATGTAATTTTCGGTCTCGTTAGTAGCATAACCAAACATCATACCCTGGTCGCCTGCACCCTGTTCCATAGGGTCCTGACGCTCTACGCCACGGTTAATGTCGGGACTTTGCTCATGAATAGCGGACAATACACCGCACGAGTTACTTTCGAACATGTACTCGCCTTTTGTATAGCCGATTTTCTGAATTACTTCGCGCGCAATGAGTTGTAAGTCAACGTACGCTTTGGTTTTCACTTCTCCAGCCAGTACTACCTGTCCGGTAGTTACCAGAGTTTCGCAAGCTACTTTCGAACTGGGGTCGTAAGCCAACAGTTTGTCAAGCACAGCGTCCGATATTTGATCGGCCACTTTGTCGGGGTGTCCTTCAGACACCGATTCGGATGTGAATAAATATCCCATTTCAGTTGAGAATTGATAGTTGATAATTGATAATTCAACGAATGGCGGAAGGAGGTGTGTGGAGTAGATGCATCCGGCACACAAACGTGCCGTCAGAAAAGGATGTGTTTTAGCATTTTTTTCTGTGGTTGCAAGCTACTCAAATCTTTCCACATTTCATTTTCGGGTGCAAAGATAAAGGTTTTCGATGAATATAGTATATAATCGGGGAAGTATTAACACTTGTATAAACAGAATACCCACTTGTGGGTAAGGCAATCGGGATACTTGAAAAGGCTTTAACATTCGGAAGAAGAAGCATCTCCCGGTTTCTTATTCCCAATCTTTATCAACACCATCCCGATAGCAATCCATAGCAGTTCACGCAACCGGGTAATCAGCCCCACATAAACACCCAGTGCCGGAGACATGTGCAATCCGTCTACAGCCAGTGCCAACCCGCCTTCGCGTGCCCCCAGTTGCATCGGGAAGAAGAAGATCAGATTGCTGAACAGCGAAGAGAAAGCCAATATCAATACACAGTCCCAGCCATTCACCTCCGGTGTGAAGACGCGCAAAATGATGTATATTTCAAGGCTGGAAAATATGCGTGCCGAAAGTTCCAACAACAGCGAACTGTAGAAAGTAATCTTATGTTGGCTATGCAACATGGCTATCTGACTATCAATCTGTTCCAGAGTATCTTTTTGTTTCACAATGAAACGATGTGCCCACCGTTTGACAAACGGCACCTTCTGCAGGAACCGGAAAGTCTTCACCGTCATTCCATTCTTATAGCCACGGGCAAAGAAATAGATAGCCAGCAGACAGAACGCTCCGACTGCAGTGAGCAATACCGCCATAAAGGTATTCACAGGATACAGGAAGAGATATAAGAATATGGAAAGAAACCAGAACCAGAAGTGAGAGAAGATATGCATCATCACGTACAGGATGACCGAAGAGCTGGCCTTGCTTACGCCTACATAAGGAGTCAGTTCCATAATCCGGTACGGTTCGCCTCCCATCAGTCCGCCGGGCGTGGCATAATTGATGGCAAAACCAGTGATCGACAGTTTGCAGACCGTCCAGAAAGGAACGCGATACTTGCGGTCATCCCTGATTATCAGATACCATGAACAGGTATTTATCAGATAGACAAAGAACCACAACAGCATGATCACAGGAAACCAAAAGCCCACGCGCTTCAGGTTCTCCCATATATCGGAATAATCCATATCCATCGTGCAAAGCATGACAACGATAGCCAGCACACCAAAAAGCAAGAACAAGTTGCGATATTTATTCTTCATACTGTTTTTATAACACAAGCATTCTATTTCTATAACACAAGTATTCTATTTCTGAGACACAAGTGTCCTATAAAGCTCCTGCATAGTTTTATTCAATACAGGATGCAGTACATCAGGGGCAATTTCCGCCAACGGTTCCATCACAAAAGCACGTTCCTGCATCAACGGATGGGGAAGTTTCAATGTAGGGGTATCCAGAATAAGATCATCATACAACAACAAATCGACATCTATCACACGGTCGCTGTACACACCATTTACTGATTTATGAATACGTCCCATCTCCCGCTCAATGGACTGCGACTCAGAAAGTACCTCTAAGGGAGAAAGCGTGGTCTCTATACAGACAGCAGCATTCAGGAAAGCATTCTTCGAGGAGAATCCCCACGGGGCAGTAGCATAAAAAGCGGACAGGGAAATAACTTTCCCTATCCGCTTCTCAATATATTGCACGGCAAAACGGAGGTTCTGCTCCTTATTGCCTAAGTTAGTCCCTAAACTGAAATAGACTTGCATAAGTGATTAGTGATTAACGATGAGTGATTAGTGAGAGAATGACACTGCAACAACCCGCTTATCACTAATCACTAACCACTAATCATTCGTTTACTTATCCGTAATCAACATCGCATCACCATATGTACCGAAGCGATAACCTTCCTTCAGAGCCACATTATACGCCTCCATTACCTGATCGTATCCACCGAAAGCAGCAACAATCATCAGCAAAGTAGAAAGCGGCATGTGGAAATTGGAAATCATCGCATTTGCCACTGTAAAGTCGTAAGGAGGGAAGATGAACTTGTTCGTCCAGCCCTCGTACGGTTTCAGATGTCCGTCTGTGCTTACGGTGCTCTCAATAGCACGCATCACGGTGGTCCCCACGGCACAAACCTGTCTGTTCAGGTCCTTGGCACGGTTCACAACGTTAACAGCCTCTTCATTCACAATCATTTGCTCAGAATCCGTCTTATGCTTCGTGAGGTCTTCCACATCAATGTCTCGGAAATTGCCCAAACCGGCATGAAGAGTAATATAAGCAAAATCGATACCCTTGATTTCCAAGCGCTTCATCAGTTCGCGGCTGAAGTGCAGACTGGCAGTAGGAGCCGTTACCGCACCTTCATTGCGAGCAAAGATAGACTGGAAACGTTCTGAATCATCCGGTTCTACAGGACGATTGATAATGCTGTGCGGCAGTGGGGTTTCGCCCAGTGCGTACAAAGCTTTCTTGAACTCATCGTGCGGACCGTCATAAAGGAAACGGAGCGTACGACCGCGAGAAGTCGTATTGTCAATAACCTCAGCCACCATAGAATCGTCGTCACCGAAATACAGCTTATTGCCGATACGTATCTTACGGGCAGGGTCTACCAATACATCCCACAACCGAAGTTCTTCGTTCAGCTCGCGAAGAAGGAATACCTCGATACGGGCACCGGTCTTTTCCTTATTACCATACAGGCGGGCAGGGAACACTTTCGTATCATTGAAGATGAACACATCTTTGTCATCAAAGTAGTTCAGAACATCTTTGAATTCCTTGTGCTCAATCTCACCTGTCTTTCTGTGAAGCACCATAAGGCGCGATTCATCTCTATACTTTGTAGGGTGCAAAGCAATCTTCTCTTCCGGAAGCTTAAATTTAAATTGCGACAGTTTCATATCTATTCTTTCTTTAAGTTATTCTTCAATTTCTATCTCCTGAGCATCTATCCACTCCTTAAAATTCATCGGGTCGAGGCAATCTTCCAACCGGACATCACCTACACGAGTGCGTTCCAAAGCCGTAAGATGAGCACCACTATTCAGCGCTTCACCGATGTCACGTGCCAGGGCACGGATATAGGTACCTTTGCTGCACACCACGCGGACTTTAATCTCCGGCAGGTTACACTCCAGCAACTCTATCTCGTCAATCACCAACAACTTCGGTTTCAACTCTACCTCTTCGCCTTTACGTGCCAGATCATAAGCACGTTTGCCATTCACCATACAGGCTGAAAAGGCGGGAGGCACTTGTTGTATCTCACCGATAAATGTCTTCAACGTCTCTTCCACCAACTCCCGCGTAATATGCTCCGTAGGGTAAGTGGCATCTATCTCGTGTTCCAGATCGTAGGAAGGAGTGGTGGCGCCCAACTGAATGGTGGCAACATATTCCTTCGTATGGTACTGAAACTCTTCAATTCGCTTCGTAGCCTTACCTGTGCAGACAATCATCACCCCTGTAGCCAAAGGATCGAGTGTGCCGGCATGGCCTACTTTCAATTTCTTCACTTTCATCCGTCGGCAGATGTGGTAACGCGCATGTCCCACAACCTTAAACGAAGTCCATCCCAACGGTTTATTGAAATAGAGTACTTCTCCTTCTTTAAACTTCATCTGCTATCCTTGCATTTGTGAAAGTACAAGGGTCACAATACCGGCAATCGCACAATAAACCGCGAAGTATATCAGTTTCCCCTTTTTCACAATATTAATCATCCACTTACAAGCCAAACAACCCGATACAAAAGCCGCAATGAAGCCTATCAACAATGACAACGTTGAAATACTTCCGGCAATATCTTCGCCTTTCATCAACTTCATACCATCCAACAGGCCTTCGCCCAATATCGGTGGCATCACCATCAGGAAAGAGAACTGAGCCAACTTTGCCTTATTATCACCCAGCAATAACCCTGTAGCAATTGTAGTTCCGGAACGTGAAAGTCCGGGAAGCACAGCACAAGCCTGAGCCAAACCGATAATGAATGCATCTTTCATAGAAATATTTTCTTTCTGCTTCGGCTTATAATAATAAGAAAAAGACAGTAAAGCAGCCGTCACCAATAGCATGCAGCCTACAATCAGCAAACCTGAACCAAAGACTGCTTCTACCTCATCTTTAAAAAATACACCTACAATACCAATAGGTATCATAGAAATCAAGATATTAATTACATAACGCGTCTCTTCATTCATCTGCCACTTAAACAGCCCCTTGAAAATCCATTCTATTTCCTTCCAAAGAACTACCAGTGTACTGAATACCGTAGCCACATGTACTACTACCGTAAATGCCAGATTTTCTTCCCCTTCAATACCAAATAATGCCGAACCGATAGCCAAATGTCCGCTACTACTTACCGGCAAATACTCTGTCAAACCCTGGATTATCCCAAGGATGAGCGCCTCAAACCATTCCATGTAGTTTATTTATGATTTATAATTTATGATAGAAGTCACATCCTCCCACACATAGCATTTCATTCTTTCATTCCTTCATTATCCGTTTGCTTGTCACGCGGTTTACGCAACACTGCATATATCATAAGCAAGAAGCCCGCAAGGCAAACCACCGGAGCAACTTTAATACGTCTTGCACTAAAAATATCCGGTTCAAAGTGCGTCGGTGTAGACACCGGACCGGTCATCAGGATAAAGCCGATAATCACTACCGCCATTGCAACTGCAAGCAGGATAAAGTTGGTTTTATCGAAAGCAAATTTCTGTTTACTCATCTCGTTATTTATGATTTAATTATTTACGGTTTAACTTCGCTCAAAGCGTTTCTTATTTTTCCACTCATGCATAGTTCCGATTGAAGCAACTATACTGTCCAGTATTATATATAATACAGTGTGCTTGCCTTCATCCGCAGGAACTTATTAATGGACAGGTATGCACAGAACCACGTAATGCACACCCCGAACACAAGCACCGATACGGAAACCAGCATCATGACATTGGGCGTAATAACACTGATCAGATCTGGCTCATACACCACCAACCAATAGGCAGCACCCCACAAAATCCCATCGGCAATGACAGCAGCCAATACGCCTATCCAGAAGTTACGCCACAGGAACGGACGACGGATAAAACTCCAACTCGCTCCCACCAACTTCATTGTGTGAATGAGAAAACGCTTGGAATAGATTGTCAGCCGGATAGTATTATTGATCAATGCAAAGGATATGAACGCCAATAATACCGCCAACCCCAGTAACATCAGACTTATGTTGCGGATATTCTCATTGACCATGTTTATCAGATCTTCCTGATAACGCACTTCCTGTACATTGGTATTCTTCTTTATCTGTTTCTCTATTTTAGCTATACTGTCGGTATTCGCATAATCAGAGTGCAACTTCACTTCGATAGATGCATGAAGCGGATTATAACCCAGAAAATCTTGCGGGTCTGTTCCCATTGCTTCAATTTGCTCGCGAAGCGCCTGCTTCTTCGAAATATACTCCGTAGACCGTACAAACACTTCTTTATCCAGCCTCTTTTGTAACTTCAGAATATCCGTCTCCTTCATATCATCACTAATGATAATAGAGAAATTGATATTCTCCTTCACATACACAGACAGATTATGGGCAGTCAGCACGAAAAACACCACCAACCCCAACAACAGCAATACCAACGTAGTACTGATACTGGAGGTAATGAACTGCATATCAAAATAGGATACGGAATTATTTTTGCTTTTCGTCTTCATACCTTATCATCTTACCATTTTATCATCCTCTATATCTTACTTCTGTTTCTTTCTGAACACGTAAATCATCGAACTGCTCCGCTCCTTGCTCCCCAATGCACTGAACCATGCCAGCGTACCACTAAGCATACCCCGAAAGAAAGACAGAGAACGCCCCATATACTTTTCACTCAACATCGATACATAGAATGCATCAAACGGCATCGGATGGCGTGCAGCCAATATAAACTCATGCTTGGCACCCAACTTCTGAATGGTACCCGGCGTAAAATGCCACAAATGGCGCGGAACATCATAAGCAGCCCAATGTGCACCATACTTCTTAGCGTCATAAGAAGAACAGTTAGGCACTGCAATAATCAGTACACCCTTTTCCGTCAGGAGTTTATTCAATGTATCCCACGTCTCATTCAAATGTTCCAGATGCTCCATAACGTGCCACAAAGTAATGACATCAAAACTACCGGGAGCAAAATCCTGCAATGCAGTATCAGGCTTTATATCCAGATTGAAGTGTTCCTTAGCAAATACGCGTGCCTGCGCATTCCGTTCCACTGCCTCCACCTGCCAGCCTCGCTTCTGCATAGCATCGGCAAAATATCCTGTTCCCGTACCGATATCCAGCAGACGTCCTTCCTTACGATGTGCTTCGCGAACCACCAAGCGTGCCTTACGGCCCAGCATATAGCTACGCACCCAGTGGTACACCCTGTTCATGAGGCCTTTTTTCGTATCGGAATGGGAAATGTAATCGGGAGTTTCATAATATCTGCCTATCTCGGCTTCCACAGGAAAATCCTGCGTAAAGAGAAAGCTACAATCCTGACAACGGCACAGATAGAATGCTTCGCTGGAAGCATAATGGTCTATGCAAGTCATAGCACGCTCTATATGTGCACTACCGCATACCGGACAGACTTTTATGGTGAGTTTATTCATTGAACATTATGCAATAATGAAGTGCAGCCCGAATCAATCAGACCACACTATACCCGAATTTGGTGCAAAATAACAAATAAAAAGTGATGATACGGGCTTTCTTTAAGGAGTTTTAATAAAAGAGAGGAACTTCGTAAGCACGCTCTTCCTTTATTTCTAATCACTGTTCGATAATAAGCGGACAGCTGTCCGATAATGAACAGGTTGCATCCTTAAATAACCACTGATTATCAACACATTATCACTTTGGCACAGGAATTGACTGTTATTAAGCGAAAGCGGTCAGCAAAAAAATAAAAATTATCTGCCACTTTTCAGCAAGTAGTTCCGTCTAATAGATAAGAGCGAAAGCCAAATAGAAATAGTAACAATTAAAAAATAAAGATTATGAAAACTACAAGTTTATTTAAAGCAGTCGCATTGGTAGCTATTATGATAGCAAGTGTTCTTAACTCCGAAGTGAAAGCTCAGGATGGTTTCATAACAAATCAAGTGATGAACGGCGAATTGGTAGCATCAAAAACTATCTTCAAAAAAGATGGATCTTACCTCCAACGCCACATGCAGTACACCTTTGCATACGATGATCAGAACCGCCTGATAAGTAAAGAGGCTTCCAAATGGGATGGTGCAAAAGATGAATGGATACCCTATTTCAAAATGACTTACCAGTACAGCGATAATGAAATAATCATGAACTATGCTCGCTGGAACGAATCTCACAAAGCTTTTGATGAAGCAATTCAGAAAAGTGTATACGAACTGAATGATGCAAATATGCCTACGGCCTACAAAGCCTACAAGCAAGATAGCAAAAATAAATCAGACTGGACGCTGGTTAACCACAAACAGATGGACTTCACAACTAATCTATTGGCAATTGCAAAATGATAAATATAGAAATTAAAGTTAAGCAGAAAAGCACGGGCCGTGAGGTTCGTGTTTTTTTCTTTTATGCAAACCACACAATAGCCTTTTCCGGACAAAGCACATTGTTACAAGCCAATATACCACCAACCGGACTGATGAAATTTATTCCCAATCAATATGCTATCCAGTTTATTATATAATTCGATAGTTTCATTTGGCGTATCACAATTCACATACACAGGCATATCTTTCCTTCTTTCTATATGAATAATCGGTAGCAATCTATTCTTCAGATACATAAAACATCTTTCGCCACTTCTAAGTTTAAAATATCCTATATTAATATCTTTAAAAGAAATACCATTATCACGATATGCCACATTTGGAAACTGTTCTTCCAATTTCACTGCAGAGATAGCAGTTAGCGGAATATCAAGTGTATAACTTCCTCTGATTTCAACCTGATTTTCATTCACATATATTTCGCCAGGCATAGTAATCATATCATTCGCCCAATAACCAATACCAACTGTAGATACTAAAAAATAAGCAATAGCAGCATATTGCCATCTACTACCCTTGGATATAATAACAAGACACAGCGACACGACAACAGCCATTGCCAATAAAACAGCAATACCTACCATGTGAATGGCCGATCCAGGCAAAAGTACCATTAGGAGACATCGCGTCAAGAAATAAACTCCGGCAGCTACAAAAATCAGAATCTTAGTCAACCGAACATATTTGTAATTTGCACAAACAACCTCTTCCGGTAGAATAAACCGTGATATCCTGACAAAATAAGCTCCCCACAATAATAATATTAACGTAACTATAATATTAAAAACAAGCATTCCCATAAAATATTATTTTAGTAATACATTCTCTAATCTCCCATAATTGAAGGCTTATCAGCTTATCCCGAATATTTATTATATTATCACGTTGATATTGATGTTTCTCTGTTTCAGAATTATACGCACAACCACAACAAATGATTATTAGTAATAAATACAACAGCTTATTCATATTTAGCAATTATTACAAATGGATACTACTTAAATTCCTCATAAGAATAAAAAACTCAAAGGTAAATAAAAAACACTAGCCCGGATTCTTTTTAAACTGATTACAAAACAATGTTCGTCTAAAGTCTTTTCAGTGAGTTCTCCGAACAAAAAAGAATGTTACAAGTATTTCTCCCAAAGATAGCGTAACGGGCCAAGCAACCTTCCGGTCACACTCCGTTCATCCGTCATAACTTCTGCTATTCCAGTAAGCTCTCCATTAAATTCTAATACCTTGCCATAAGATGTACATAAATTCTGTAGTAAACTTACGGTAACAGTATACATACTATCACTATCTTTCAAAAGGGAAACAGATACTACCGTTCCGGTCAGGAAGCCGAATTCCATATAAGGATACCCCGTCACGCTGATATTCACCCTTTGCCCGGGTTTCACTTTGCCCGATCCGTTGACGGGGAGTTTTATCTTGCCGATAATATCCCCTGTCTGCGAAGCAACAATTCTCCATAATGATACGTTCATTATTGGCATCCAGTGCATTGGTGGCCTCATCAAAGAAGATGAATTCCGGATTCTTATACACAGCACGGGCTATGAGGATACGCTGTTTCTGCCCCTGACTCAATCCATGCCCCTCCTGTCCTATCTTGGTGTTGTATCCCAGTGGCAACTCTTCGATGAACCCGTGTATGTTTGCCACCTCGGCCGCATGGCGCAACCGCTCTTTGTCAATGTGTTCCGCACCCGGCGCAATATTTCCCGCAATGGTATCGGAGAAGATAAAGCCGTCCTGCATCACAACGCCACACTGCCTTCTCCACTCCCGGATACTATAGTTCTCCAATGGCGTATCTCCCAGCAATATCTGCCCGCTTGCAGGAGGATAAAAGCCCAACAGCAACTTCACCAATGTTGTCTTTCCGCTTCCACTCATACCAACCACAGCTGTCTGCTTTCCCGTTTTTATCTCCAGGCTGATGTCGTCCAATGTAGGAAATTCACTCAACGGATCATACCTGAAACTCAGATTCTCCAGTCGAAGATCTTTCCCCGGAGGAATGTCCCGTATCAACTGCCTTGCGGGATCTTCTTCATCCGGCTTGTCACGCACTTCGCCCAAGCGGTTCATACTAAGGCATGCATCCTGCATATCGCGTGCGAAAGCTATCAAATCATTCACCGGACTGTTCAGTTGCCCAATGATATACTGCACGGACAGCATCATACCCAGCGTCATTTCTCCCCGCACTACCAGGCTTGCCACCAAGCCCGTAATTATAATATTTTTCGTCTGGTTTATCAATATCGCTCCCGAATCCTGATACTGCCGCAAGGCAAGGCTGCGGATATTCACTTTGAACAGTCGTGCCTGTATGCGCTCCCATTCCCAACGCTTCTGCTGTTCGCAGGCACTCAACTTTATTTCCTGCATACCATTTACCAGTTGCACCACTGTGCTCTGGTTGGCACTCTGCTGGGTAAAACGTTTATGATCCAGTTCCGCACGTTTCTTCATGAACAGCCATCAGACTGCTTCCCGTCAGGAAATTCTGAATACGCGTATGGTCGTTGATGCGTTGCAGGATATCACCCGTCATTTTAGTGTCGAAGTATCCCATAGGAAGCTTCATCAGTTTAATCAGGAAATCAGAAATGAGGGCAATGTTAATGCGCGTCCCCAGATGCAACAATATCCAGCCACGGATAAACTCCACGGCACTGCTACTGAAGCTCAACATCAGTTGAGCCATCAGTAGCAAATATATAAAGTTAAGGTTTTGGTTATTAATTCCAAAATCTACAATAGACTGCGTAAGAAATGGGAGCATCAGTTGTATCATGCTACCCAAAAGCAGGCCTAATAGTAGTTGCCCCACCAAATTCCGGTAAGGGTGAAGATATGAATACAGAAATCCGAAACCTCTACGATTAATAGGCTCATCTTCATCCTTCATCATATAGAATTCAGGAGTCGGCTCCAACAATAGCACCACTCCCGTATTTTCTCCATTCTTTCGCGAACTTACCCAGCAACGACAGAATTCCTCTTTGGTATATCTCAGCTTTCCTCCTCCGGGATCGGCTACCCATACCTGCCGATCATTTATTTTGTAGACAACAACAAAATGCTGCTGATTCCAGTGTACGATGCAAGGCAGAGGTGCTTCCTGAAGTTTTGCATAATCTATTTGCACACACATACTTCGAAAACCAAGTTTATCTGCTGCCTCGCTGATACCCAGCATGGATACACCTTCACGGGTGATGAATGACTTTTCCCTCAATTTTTCCAGCGAGTAATGCTTGCCATAGAAAGCAGTCACCATGCGCAGGCAGGTGGGGCCACAATCCATGGCATCGTACTGGATATAAAAAGGAAATATTTTCATAATGTTTCCTTATTTCTTCCAATTAAACCCAATCAGAAACTCTCTCCCTCTAATGCGTTGCAAACAACTAATAGAAGTTAGTTCATTGTGAACATTATATCCATATTCCTTTGAGTTGAAAAGATTGCGAACCTTGATATAAAGTTCAAAATCTTTCCACTTATAAGTTAGTTTTGTATCAGCCAACAACAAATCCTTATATACGTTTTTGCTCATTTCATTGCGGTAATACTCACCGGATAGGGTAAAAATAACTTTTTTGTGTGGAATGATATTCAACTTAAATGTATGCTGCCAACTATCTAATACTTCTTTTTCCTGTATATCACTTTCCAAACTTGAAAAGCCATAACTTATTTGATAAAACCAATCTAACCATGTAGACGGTTGCCCATATATATCCATGCTCATATTGCCGGAAGAAGAACGATAGGAGACAAGCTTATTTTCTGCAACAAGTGATATATCTGAAAGTCCGTAATTAGCTTTAAGTGTAGCAATTCCTCTGATAAAGTCAACACCCTTACTCAGGTTTCCGATAAAAAACCACGAATCAGAAGATACTGGCTGTTTCCGATAGGAGTATAAGAGAAAATCATCTACAAAACATTGTTCGTTTTGATAAGGCGAGCTATTCCAAAGAGGAAATATGCTTAGATTTGCAAAAAGTTCTTCTAATGACCGTTTATAATAGATGCTTCCTATTATAGATTTTCCAACAGAAGTATCATACGTTTCATATCCACTTTTCAAAGTACGATAATCCGTAAGAATCAAACCATTATAATAATTCCCTACGTCATAACCTTGAGAAGAGACCTGCCCACTCACACTTACACTTAGCCTGGAATTAAGATTCCATCTGGCAACAAGTTGTGGAGAAAAGAGAACATCATTCTTTAATTGCAAATCACTGCCAAAATTCCAATGATAATAATTAACAGGAACATTCAGCGTAAAATTCCATCTACCTATCTCATATTCTAACTGCGGAGCAACATACAATTGCAGATTATTGGATGTTATATCGTTTACTACTTGATTGGATGATAAGGATACACCTTCCAGTTTACTATCCATTGAGCGCAATAATCCTGCCATTCCTCCCTTCAAAGTAAGTACAAACTTATTAAGCACAAGACTGTAACTAGCATTTTCATTTGTATAAAAGACTTTAGCATCTGTACTCTGATAAAGCTGCTTCTCATTTTGCAATATATCCAAGTGCTGCGGGCGAGAGCACAATTGATTATTACTGGTAAATGTAATCAATTTCTTACCCAAACGTTGCATCCATTGTAAATGGCTACCCAATTGATAAGAAGGCATCCATGCAGATTGTCTATTAGGATAAGAACCTCCGGTTTGTAAGTCAACATCATTCCATTGGATATTTGTACTTAGAACATGATTTAGATAGAAATTATCCTTATTAGCTTCCAACATGACACGCCCTCCTAAATGATTTTGCCTGCTTACTCCCTGCTCATCTTCTGATATAACCCTCGCACTATCCGGCAAAAAATACACCGTTTCCAACCAGTTATTGTCTGCTTCCCTATTATTAAGATAATCCACTTGTGTTTTCACTTGTAACTTTTTCGATGTTTCCCATAGTTGACTGGTAGAAATCAAATGCGAACGATTGAAAAGCGTTCTTTCTTCTTCCAAATTAGAAAATCTTTTCGGACTGATATTAATATAGTTTCTCAATCCCATCATTGTACTGTTCTCATTCCACGCATTTGAATAAAAGTTTTGAATATCATTTCCAATATTCAGGCCTGTATTGTTACTTTTCAGAGTCGTAATATTCTGCATGCTCTTCTTTATCAACATTCCGAATAAGACACTATTCCACAAAACATTTTTACTCCCGGAATATCCTCCTTCCGACTCAAAAGTGCCTACCCACTGTGCTTTAGCCCGGTCTTTCAGTTTTAGATTAATAGCCGCCTGATCTGAAAACGAAAAACCTGCCATTACTTTAATGGGCTGATGATTCTCCATCACCTCCACTCGCCCTACATCTCTGTATGAAATGCCTTTAGTTGCAATGCCATAGCGACCTTCTAATAAATCTTTACCCTCAATATAAAATTTATTTATATCTACTCCATTATATTTTATTTTGCCTTCTTTATCTACATTGATGCCAGGCATTTTTTTCAGTACATCGCCTATACTTTTATCTTGTTCCGTGGCAAAACCGGCTACATTATAAATCAGCGTATCACCCTGTTCGCCTATTCTCCGTGCTTTAACTACTACCTCTTTTATATGTATGGAGGTTTGTTCCAAACATACATTAAGTTCTTGATTATTTCCTTTCAAGGCATAAGACTTTGTTTTATAACTCATCAAAGAGAAGGAAATATTACAACTCGAAGCCATATCATCCGATACATTAAGGCTGAAAAGTCCATCATTATCGGTCTGTGTATATTTTATTACGCGTCCTTGGGAGTTTCTCAGCATAACAATGACGTTAGAAAGAGAAGCATTGTTTTCTGCATCCACAACCTTTCCTGTTAAACTTACTTGTGGATAAACCGTCAATACTGATAAAGATAATATGACAAGCATTAGCCAATTTTTCATGCATCACTTTTATTTATAATCCCGCTCCATAGCATCTACTACATCTTCAAATATCCTTTCTGATTTACCCAATTGCTGCATATCTCTATTTAATTTCCGTATTACATTCTTTAGGCTTTTAGCTTGTTTGGCAATTATCTCTTTTCTGTCTGCATCTTTATATCCACCTACATTTTCCTCTCGTGGCTCAGCCAAAAAGATGCCCTCATTATCAGTTTTTCGTATCCCTTGTATTTCAAAACAATACAATTGTTTGCTATCTTCCACTTTCATTATCAGCCCCGGTAGCCCACAAAATTTATAAGGACCGTCACTAATCGGTATATCAAGGGTAAACCATGCAGTATATTTTCTACCCCTCCACTTACAAGTCGCTTTCTGACAAGAATAGCCAATAATAATCATAGAATCTTCTGCAATCTCCCATGATTGTAATTTTTGTATATCGTCTTCAATGTACTTATAATACTCATGAGATGCAGCATCCTGTACCAACATCCTCCCGTTTTCAGGATAGTTTTTATAAATCATATATTCAGATGCACGGCTTGGAATACCCATCAATAAAATTTTCATCTTGTCTTCTTTTCGGGATGCTTGAGCGCTCTGCTTCAAAGCTTCATTAAATCTTTGATTAATTAATTGCTTACCATCAGGAGTACTGGATAAGGAGTCATGCTCAAATGTACTGTAGCTATAAAATTTAGAAAGTCGCTTTCCTACCTCAAGCCTTGTCGTTTCCGCTGTTTGTACATTTGCAACATAATTATACTGAGAATACTTATATTGACATATAAGATATGCAGTATCCACTTGTTGCCAACCCCAGGCTTTCATTGTTTGGTTTTGGGCATGAATACCAATAGATAAAAACAAGAAAAGAATACTAATTGATATCTTCATAATATTTTCTATTAAAATAGTCCCTCAAAACGTTTTAAGAACTATCCCAAACCTTCAATAATAATGGTTGTATTAATTTTGAGATAGCCTCCAATTGTTAATTGATAAAGGCATATTCCCAATGAATATGCCTTTAAAGTCTTATGACATTACTTATGTATTAGATACTAAAGTAACATCATTATACATTTTATCACATCCAGCCTGCGTCCAACCTACAGCAAAACCAGTTGTTTCTCCAGCGGTTAAATTACCCCCACGGTTCTGATACAGAGCATGAAGCTGAGCGCAATATTCTTTAGCGTTAATGCCGCCAGCTATAACATTCATCTGAGCCTTGTTCAGTTTGAATGCTTCAAAACTACTTAAATTCTTCATAACAATAAAAAATTTAAAGGTAAATAAAAAGGTTATCCCGGATTTTTCAAGCTGATTCCAAAACAGCTATTACTTCGCGAAAATAATATCTTTATGTTAATACATATCTTAAATCTGATAACGGATACACTTCCGGTATATAATGCTTGCTCACTATAACAGAGGGCGTCTTGCTTATTCTCTGTCTCCGACAATATACCTGTTGCTTCATCCACAAATCTTGCACCTCGGTTGTTATACTGTAATCATCCGCTTCTCTGATACATTTCGTTTCATACCATTCTTCCAAAAGTTGCATTGCCTTATCCCACCCATCCATGTAATAAGCTGCAATGACAATTTGCGCAATTCTTTCTCCCAACTTATCATTTGGGAATGTCAGAAATACCAATGATACAGGAATCCTTGAAGCTATCTCTTTCACATGATGATGAATCCGCGCACAATTCTTGCAATTGGGATTAGTCACTATCATCACCTCACTACCTCCTGCCGCCTGACTATGCAGCGTAATATCCGGACTTGCCATTTCCTCTATTTGAGGCTTTAGTGCCAGTAACATCTGAAAAGTTTCCGAATTAAACAGACTACCAAGATGTTTTTTTAGAGAGACTCTCTCCCTTTCTCTGCTCCAGATAGTTCTCATTTGTATTCCAAAAATCAAACAGATACATCCTATAGCAATAAATACAGCAAATGAAGAAAAAGAAAAACCTATATCAAAATAGTTTCTCAACATATAAAGAGCCACCGCATTACCCCATACCGCCAAGTTTACCAGCATGCAAAGCATGCACCCTCTATGAAGAATGAAAGCCTGACAAATAATGGAATATAAAGTGAATGCCGTTGCAACAACACAGCAAATGGCAGAAATCCCATAAAAATCATTCCAGCGGGTCAAAGAAAACAAAAAGAGAACAACAAAATAGAGCAAAGATAATTCCCCTAATCCTACACCTGCTATATTTGCTCCCTTAGAATGAAGCACTTCATTACAGTTCACCACCTTCCCTATATGGCAGAATGACTCCATGAATTGCTCATTCACCCGTTCTTTGTAGAAGATAGCGATAGAAGCAAGAATGCCAAAACTCAATGTACATAAATAGAGAACAAAAGCAGGCGATTGATTTTGAGAGAATGCAGTTTGCATCCCCAATATCAGGAGAAAAAGTACAGCGATGGCAAACTTATAACGCAGCAAATAGAAAATAATATTTTTCATTACATGGCAATGTTCATTCGAGGTCTTTTCTGTAGGCTCTCCGAATAAGACAGTACCCGTCCATCGCTGCAAAAACTTGTCCACCACCATACTATGCTTTTGTCCATCTCCATCGATGAATTCTACGATGGAATCGCTCTTTTTCGCCACTATACAAAATGGATTTTTGTCCACCTTAAGCATTGTGATGAAAGGAGATTCCAATTGCGAAAAATAATCGGATGACGGAAGCTGATATACTTCATTCTTTACATGAAGCACATCCAATGCATCACTGATACCTCGTATGCTATCTCCTAACGGAGTGTCGAGCAAACGATGCACAGTACTTCTGCTCACCTTTACAGATAGTAATCGTAAATAGTGATAGAGTACAACAGCGATATTATCAACTTCAGCCATGATCAGTTTATATAGAATATTATAAAGGGAAATATCCTTCTAACGTGATTTCATCAGAGACAAGTTCTATCATATAATCTCCTGCGTCTTTCCCGCTTAAGTCAATAGAAAAGCTTGTTGGATTAGTAAACAGCTCAGAATAAACTGTTTCTCCGGTAGTTTCACTAATAACATTGACCGCAACAGCAGAGAATACTGCTTGAAAGTCAACTGTTACCACCTTATTATATAAGTAAGCACACACAGATTGGAAAATAGCGCCACGAGTTTTAGGAACATTTTCCGGGCTCACATCACCAGTCTGTCCAGGTGGAGTTCTATCTTCATCCTTTTGCGTAAGCATTATCTCCGTATTACCAGAGATAAACTGGGCATTTGCAGAACCGGAAAAAACCAAAAACGAAAATAAAATAAACAATACCTTTTTCATATGCATCAGACTTTTGTTTTATAGTGGCTAAATTACGAAAGCCTGTGCAAACAAAGTGTGTCACAAGTGTGCCATCACTTATTTTTTTTGCAAAATCTCTTCAAATTCACAATTTCGCTCAGCACCCATCCGCTCAAGCAAGGCATTTTTCTTTCGATAGAGCGTTCTTCTGGAAAGGTGCAATAAGTATTCTAAATGGGAAAATGGAAACCCTGCCAAACTTAAACACACCAAATGAAGTTCCTCTTTAGACAATTGGTACTTTACGCAAAGATCCGTTATGGCATTATTCCACTGAATATCCATTCCGGCTACAAATTCCTGCCACTCCTGATTACTTATTTCTTCATCAGATTCATCTCTATCCTGATAATCCTTTATGATAGTCTGCATTTTTTCGTAGAGTGGTGAGTGCAGGAAAGCCTCCTTTGCTAAAGTTCCCCGCTTCAAAATCATCTCGCTCAGTTCTGCCTGCATTTTTTTTCTTTGTTCTTCATCAATTTGAAGTGAAGCTAATTCCTTTTTCAAATCTTCAATTTCCAAATCCTTTTCCGCTATATCAGCCTGCAAATTGGTAGAATGTTGGTTCAAATCCTGATTGACCTTTTCCAATTGTTGCTTGTCCTTTTGCAATAAATCATTTTTTCTTTGATATCGTTTATATAGAAAAAAAGTAACTACAACAATTATTACTACCACCGGTATATAGATATACAAGTATGCATTTAACAGATCATCATAATACAGTTTTTGAAACATTGTCTGCACATCAGTTTCCACTTCAATTATTTCATTGGCAACTACACTCCGGCGAAATCTATATAAGCTATCTTTATAGGCAGAACTGCTCCTCTCCAGTTCTATGGATAAAGCAGTATCTCCCTGAATCATTGCGATGTCCGCCAAACGCATATAAGCATCTACCTTTCTTCCATAATCTTTGCTTACCAAACTTTTATTTATATAGAAAATAGCAGAATCACACTGCCTACATTTATAATAAGCATCTCCTAAAATAAAAAAAGTGTGATAAGCCCGTGCCGTGTCTCTCCGCAAGGAAAGAGTCAGCTTTGCATAATACAAAGCCTTTTCTCCCTCATCCATCCGACTGTACAAATTACTGAGTGAAGCTGAAATATCAGCTTTCAGACCATTATTCCCCGCTCTATCTACTGCCGCAAAAGCATCAGATAATTTCTGCTCTGCAATAGGAAAATATTCCTCTCCTTTTGCTAAGACAATAGAACCTTGCCTGAACAAAGCTTCTGACCAAAGGGAAGTATCTTTCAACTCTTCAGCAATACCTTCCATCAACTGATAAATAGAATCTGCTTTTTCATTAAAATCCTGTATCATATAGATAAATCCTATATTATTGTACACCAATCCCAATTGTCTCTTTTCTTTAGCTCTTTCCGTCAAAGGTGCTGCAATAAGGAATTCTCTGAATGCTTCTGCCTGCCGATTCATATCCCTATACACACATCCCCAATAATAATGTGCCTTTGCCTGCATACGCACATCATTAGTTTTATCGTAATATGCCACAGCATAGCGTATCAACGAATCATCTGTCTGCACAATATAATTCTTATCCCTTGCCTGCGTCAACAATAACGCATAATAAGCACTATCAACCTGTGTAGCAAAATTCTCCATTGAAATGCCCCGTAAGATATTCAATGCACTGTCCGGCTGTGATTGCATAAGAGAATCCACTAATATCAACTGCTTGTTATCACTCTGTTGCTCACTGCAAGCTATCAGAAAAAAAATAATCGAAAGGAACATTAAAGTTATGTTGTTTTTCATTGTATCCGCCATATTATTATAGTTTGTAGCACAAAGATAGAACTTTCAAATTAATAATGTCAAACATCAGAAAATAAAAGAATAAAAGTTGAAAAAGAAAAAATTACCAATATTAACCCTCCCCGTACCAACTCCGTATCTGGTCCACACCAACTCCACACCAACTCCAATCTCCAAATCCTCGTATAGATACGGAGATGACACGGAGTTGGTAAGAATCAGAAGAAAAATTGACCAAAACCGGATAAATACTAAATCAAGAATAATCTATCCTTTAGCAAGCACATTTGAAACCCAACACACCATACATATCAAATAAGAATCATCTAAAAAATCATAAAATCAAATATAACATACTGATTACAAACAAATTATAAATTTAAAAAGAAATTCATGAAGACTTTTGCCCAAAATTGAAGGCCCAAAAAGAAATTTTCCCATACCTTTGCCAACGCAACGAAAACAAAACACCGTTGCATACTGAACAACACGACGGAGATTGCTGCAGAAGTCTTTTAGCAAGTTCACACAGAAAAATTAATTATTTAAAACACAAAAAAGAAAAATTATGGGAACAATTAAGCAAGGAATCCTCGGAGGATTCTCAGGAAAAGTAGGAACAGTAGTAGGAAGCACATGGAAATCAGTACACTACATGAGAGCATTGGCAATAAACATCAGTAATCCACGCACAGAAAAGCAGCAGGACCAACGATCTAAATTTGCAACAACTATCAATTTTGTAAAGACTATGACACCTTTCATTCGTTTTGGGTATAAAGAGTATTCCAGACAGCAATCGACATTCAATGCAGCTGTATCATATATTCTGAAACATGCAACGAAGAATGATGGAGAAAATGTATCGATTGATTACAACAAAGCTCTGGTGACACGCGGCAGTCTGATGCCCGCATTGGATGCTACAGTAACAGTAAGCGACAGTAAGGCCGCCTTTGTCTGGACAGACAATAGCGGAATGGGGGATGCAACCACCAAAGACGCAGCCATGCTACTGGCATACAACAAGGATAGAGGGATGGCCGTTTACGACATAGCGGCAGCCACACGCGCCGATACCAAAGCAGAGCTGAAGCTCCCCGCCAACTGGAACGACGATGCACTGGCCGTTTACCTCGGTTTTTGCAATGAAGATGTTACAAATGTCTCTAACAGCGTATGCCTGCAGGACACTCCGGCAAATGGAGGTTCCGAAGGTGGCGGCTCAGGCGATGGAGGCATAGAAGACGATCCGTTGGGATAAACTGACGGCAAGTAACCGGAACTGAAAAAGAGAAGGGAAGTTGAACGGGGATAAATTCTCTGGCAGCTTCCCTCTTTTATTGAAAAATAAGTTACGAAAGCTACATTTTCAATGAAAGCGTTATCTATAAAACACGTTTTTCTGAATAAAACGTGTTTTATAAAAAACATTTTCTACCTTTGCTTCTACAAAATTGTATCATTATGGAAATAACAGACATTTATATCAATTCATCACGTTTGGTCAATTCAGTTAGTTTGTCTCATATCCGCTATCTATATGACACCATAGATTGGTCATCACGAATGATTTGTGTAAAAGGTGCACGTGGCGTAGGAAAAACAACTTTAATGTTACAACGCATCAAAAAAGTATTTTCAAAAAGCGAACAAGCCATCTATATCTCTCTGGATGATTTATGGTTTACCGAACACCGACTTATAGATTTAGCAGAATACCACATCCTTCATGGTGGAACGCATTTGTTTGTTGATGAAGTGCATCGCTATCCATACAATAATTGGATACAAGAATTGAAAAATATATACGACCGCTATCCTGAATTGCATATCATCTTCACAGGATCATCCTTGTTACAAATAGATTTTTCCATAGCAGATCTTTCTCGCAGATGCATATTCTATACACTACAAGGACTTTCATTCAGGGAATTCATTAAATTTGAAGACAAAGGAAATTTCCCATCCCTGACACTGGAAGATATACTGAAAGGGCATATAGACATCAGTGCCAACATCGTGTCAAAAGTTACCATAATTCCACTGTTCGAAGAGTATCTGCGGCATGGCTATTATCCTTTTTATAAAGAAGCACCGGCTTCCTATCCGCTCCGTTTACAGCAGGTTATCACTACAATCCTTGAAAACGACTTACCGGCAGTAGAAAAAGTGGAATATGTTTCTATCAGGAAAATGAAACGGCTGCTGGTGATTGTTTCACAAATGGTCCCGTTCACTCCCAATATGACTAAGGTAGGAGAAAGTATAGAAACGACCCGCCAGTCGGTAGCACGTATGTTTCAGATACTGGAACGGGCTGCATTGCTCATCATGCTCTATTCCGGCAAGAGCAATATGCAACAACTTGCCAAACCGGAAAAGGTATATTTGGAAAATACCAATCTGATGTATGCGCTCTCTGCAGCTTCCGATATCGGAAACGTCCGGGAGACTTTTTTTGCCAATCAATTGAAATCACGCCACGAAATAGCTTTCTCGGGACAAGGAGATTTTCGGATAGACGATACTTATACATTTGAAGTGGGAGGCAAAACAAAGACCTTTGAACAAATAAAAGACCTGCCCGACAGTTATCTGGCAATAGATGATGTAGAATATGGAACAGGAAAACGAATACCTCTCTGGTTATTTGGATTTTTATACTAAACAGCAATAGGGAAATTTTCTTTTCACTCGTGCACCCGAGCTTGTCAGGACACGAGTGAAAAGATTATATATCAAGCAAATATATTCTAAGCGATTACTTCACCTCTTCTCCCTTCAGCGTTGCGGAACTGGCTTCGGTAATCTTTACCGTTACAAAATCACCAATACGGTGTGTACCACGGTCGAATACTACCACCCGATTTTGCTCCGTACGTCCTACAAGCTGTTCGCGGGAACGTTTGGAAACTCCTTCTACCAAGACTTCATAAGTCTTGCCGATGCAACGGGCATTAGACTCGGCAGAAAGACGATTCTGCAAGGCAATAATCTCATTCAACCGGCGTATCTTCACTTCTTCGGGCACATCATCCGGCAAATGCTTGGAAGCGTACGTACCCGGACGCTCGGAGTATTTAAACATGAAAGCCGAATCATAACCACATACTTCCATCAGGGAAAGGGAAAGCTGGTGATCTTCCTCCGTTTCGGAATGGAAACCGGAAAATATATCTGTGGACAAGCCACAATCGGGGATGATACGATGAATAGCATCTACGCGGTCCAAATACCACTCACGGGTATACTTGCGATTCATCAGCTTTAAGACGCGGGAACTTCCACTCTGCACCGGCAGGTGGATATGCTTGCACACATTGGGAACTTGTGCAATAACTTCCAGCGTTTCGTCACTCATATCTTTAGGGTGCGAAGTAGTGAAACGGACACGTACTCCCGGCGCAGCCTCGGCTACAGTACGGAGCAACATAGGGAAAGATACAACCTCTCCATCCGGTTTCTCAAAACGGTAGGAATTTACGTTTTGCCCCAATAGGGTGACTTCCTTATAGCCTTTAGCCACGAGGTCGGACACTTCGTTAAGGATGCTTTCCACATCACGACTACGCTCCCGCCCACGGGTATAGGGAACGATACAATACGTACAGAAGTTATTACATCCACGCATGATGGACACAAAACCAGAAATATGGTTTCCACAAATACGCGAAGGGATCACATCCCGGTAAGTTTCGGTAGTAGAAAGCTCCACATTGATAGCTTTCTCGCCTGCCTCTACAGCTGCAACCAGATCAGGAAGAGTGAGATAAGCATCAGGCCCTACCACCAAGTCGACGTGATGATTCGTTATCAAATCATCCTTTACCCGCTCGGCCATGCACCCCAATACTCCCACTATCAGATTGCGTTTCTTCTTCTTAAGCGAATAGAAAAATTCCAAACGATTCAGGATTTTCTGTTCGGCATTGTCACGGATGGAACAAGTATTCATAAACACCGCATCCGCTTCTTCCAACGTATCTGCCGTTGAGTATCCCGCCATCTGCATCACAGAGGCAATTACTTCACTGTCTGCCACATTCATCTGGCAGCCATAGGTTTCGATGAACAACTTCTTGTTGTCATCAGCAGTTGCAGATTTAAAGTCTGCTCCCGTTACATTTTCCATAATTTCTTTTTTTATTTCGACTGCAAAGATACGCCTTCGACACTAATTTACAGATGAAATGAGGAAAAATAACACTCAATAGTTAGAAAATGAGGCATTTCTGATAATTAATGTTAAGAGACTAAACATTTTCGAGGTAGATGTTTGGCGTAAAGCGATTTATTTCACAAATTTGCGTAATGAAAGAAACATTAGATTTTTTCATAGTTAAGGTTTAGGTTAAAAAAAATAAGGGGAGCTGTGAAGCTGCCCTTTTTTCATGTCCAAAAATAGGCTGTAATTCAGATAATTTAGTTACCTTTGGCGATGAAAAACTTAAATGAGTATGGATGGCATATTACAGTTTCTGCTAATCGCAGGCATAATCGTTATCGGAATTGCCAAGCAATTCAAGAAAGAAGCAAAAAAGAACGCTGACAACAGTCCTGCTATACCCATGCCGGATACGGATTTTGACGATGACGCACTGCCCATTCCCGAAAGTTGGGAAAAGACTTATGGCGGATATATCCCCGAAGGTCCCCAACCGGACCCGAAACCCGTTTCCACAGCTAAAGAAGAATACCAATTCTCTGCTTCAAAACATATTTTTGGGGGAGATTCTATAAATACACCTCCCAAATCTGTCACAGTTCCACCGAAACAGAAGATTTCTCCTCCTCCATCCATACAACAAAAGCCTGAAACTGATTCCGAATATGCGATTCATTCGGCAGAAGAGGCACGGAAAGCTATTATTTGGTCGGAAATACTACAACGAAAGTATTGATAAGTGAAGAGTTGAGCATTAAGAGTGAAGAGTTGAGGGTAATTCTTCCGATAACTTACGAATTTTCACATAGGAAAAATAACTAAATACATTATGGCATTCAATTACATCTCGGCAGCAGAAGCTGCAAGCCTGATTAAACATGGCTACAACATCGGCTTGAGCGGATTCACTCCCGCAGGAACAGCCAAAGCCGTTACGGCTGAATTAGCAAAAATCGCGGAAGCAGAACATGCAAAAGGAAATCCCTTTCAGATAGGCATTTTTACCGGTGCTTCTACGGGTGACTCTTGCGACGGCGTACTTTCACGTGCCAAAGCTATCCGCTACCGTGCTCCTTACACAACCAATTCTGATTTCCGTAAAGCAGTGAACAGCGGAGAAATCGCTTATAACGACATCCACTTGTCACAGATGGCACAAGAAGTTCGTTACGGTTTCATGGGCAAAGTAAACATTGCCATCATCGAAGCTTGCGAAGTGACTCCCGATGGTAAAATCTACCTGACTGCAGCCGGTGGTATCGCTCCTACAGTTTGCCGCCTTGCCGACCAGATCATCGTGGAACTGAATGCTGCTCACAGCAAGAATGCTATGGGGCTGCACGATGTATACGAACCGCTTGATCCGCCTTACCGTCGTGAAATTCCTATCTACAAACCGAGCGATCGCATCGGTCAGCCATATATTCAGGTAGACCCGAAAAAGATTGTAGGTATAGTAGAAACCAACTGGCCGGATGAAGCACGCGGTTTTGCCGAAGCTGATCCGTTGACAGATAAAATCGGACAAAATGTAGCCGACTTCTTGGCTGCGGACATGAAACGTGGTATCATCCCGTCAACATTCTTACCGCTGCAATCCGGTGTAGGTAACATTGCCAACGCTGTGCTCGGTGCATTGGGACGCGATAAAACGATTCCGGCATTTGAGATGTACACAGAAGTGATTCAGAACTCCGTAATCGGACTGATCCGCGACGGTCGTGTAAAATTCGGTAGCGCTTGTTCACTAACTGTAACCAACGATTGTCTGCAAGGTATTTATGATGATATGGATTTCTTCCGCGACAAACTGGTACTCCGCCCGTCGGAAATCTCCAACAGTCCGGAAGTGGTTCGTCGCTTAGGTGTCATTTCCATCAATACCGCTATTGAAGCAGACCTTTACGGAAACGTAAACTCTACACATATCGGTGGTACGAAAATGATGAATGGTATCGGTGGTTCGGGCGATTTTACACGAAATGCTTATATCTCTATTTTCACGTGTCCTTCTGTTGCTAAAGAAGGTAAAATCAGCGCTATCGTTCCGATGGTATCGCATGCCGACCACAGCGAACACGATGTAAATATCATCATCACCGAACAGGGTGTTGCCGACCTGCGCGGCAAGAGTCCGAAAGAACGCGCACAGACCATTATCGAGAATTGCGTACACCCCGACTATAAAAATATTCTATGGGATTACCTGAAATTGACCGATGGTAAAGCCCAGACTCCCCATGCCCTCCGTGCTGCATTAGGAATGCATGCTGAACTGGCTAAAAGTGGAGATATGAAAAACATAGACTGGGCACAGTACAAGTAAGCTACGAGCTATAAGAAACGAGCTATAAGAGGTTTGCAATGTTACAACGTAGCCACGTAGCTCGTTTTTCCGGGATATTCAGTAAATGCCCCCAAAAAAATAATCAATGGCATGTGTAAATGACTATTTTTTCGTTTCACATGCCATTTTCATTATCCTTTCTTCCTTGGATGTTCCAAATAGCTCCGTATGGGCATGAGGTTTCGGGTCCCCCATAGGCTTGCTCCATTTTAGAATATAGCTTCATGTCACGCAGCTTTAGCCTGTCTGTTTTTGATTTTATAACATTTTCTGAGTATCCCTACTTATACTGCCTAACGTATATTAATCCCATAGAAAGAACTTGAGGTAGTAACAAAAAGCATATTCTTCTGTTTTCCACCGATTGCCAAGGAGATAGGACGTTCCTCCATCTGTATACGTCTCTGCTCTTTACCATATTTGTCATAGACGAATATTTCCCCATCAGCAACATAAACATTTCCGTCAGCATCAGTCACATTACTGTATTGACCATATGGGCATACAACTCCTTGCTCTGTCAAGCTACCATCCTGACCAACGGAAAGTTGTACTGTCGTTTTATTCATCTCATTCACAATATAAACCGGTTCGTGTTGACCGGGAACTGTAATAGTTAAAGCACAAGAGCGTCCCAAATCATAGGTCTCTGGAATAATTGTCACACCATCAGGAGCAATGAAACTATACTCGGGCATACTAGCTACTATCTTGTTAAAATCACTCCGCCAACGACTGGAAGGATGGATGACCCGCTCTATCCGCTTCACATCGGCCGTAATAACACGCGCCATCGGTTTCATGCTGGCATCCGCCTGATTTGGATTGAAAGAATATCCCAAAGCACTCCATCCGCTATTACCCCAACCACTGTACATCGGGTTATCATCCGGCAGACGGGAAACCGTTTCTTGCTGCCCGTTCACCAAATAGCCAGGCTGTGGGTCGTAGCGAAAAATCACCAACAGATTATCTTGTGTATCCGTAGCCAATGTGAAAGGTTTCCATGGATAATCCGCTATCAAGGTGATTTGCTCCGTATCTGCCGACCATTTATAGATTTTTTTCAGACGATTCTCGCAGAAGTAAACGTTCCCCCGACTGTCGGCAGTTGCTCCAGTGGCAAGTTCAAAGCCAGAGGCCAACTTTACCGGCTTGTCAATAACGCTGACAAAAGGACGGTAACCCCTTTCTTTGCCCGAAATAGTAAGACGGGCAAAATCCCAGGAGTAGACCGGTAATGCCTTATTCACATCATATACCGGAAATTCAATAACCGGTAACACTTGCGTATAGTTGTGCATATTGCGAAAAACAATATTCTCGCAATTCCAAATGCGAAAGCCTATTTCTTTCGGCATAAAAGCACGGATAACACGATACATCCATACGTTTATCATCTCGATATTCTTACAGCCCGACATCTCCGCCATATGGCAATCTACCCCTTCACGACCTTCTTCTTCAAACTGAAAAGCATAAATCTTCCAATTGGATACATTATGAAAACGGGCTTCGGTACGCATGTGGTGTTCCAAGGACATGGCATAGATGCGTCCCGGTGTCTCCGTCTCACTGATATACAATCCGGCAGCAGCATACGTACTTGCCGTCCAGATATCCTTAAGAGTACCACCCCCATTGTTGGTCACCCACAAACTCCAATACTGGTTGTCCCAGGCAAGATCCCTACCGGTTTCCATAACGGGAGAGGTAGGAGAACTGATACGACGTTCACCACTCCGGTAAGACTGTTGGCCCGGAGCACTCGGAACGGGTTTCCGCAAGGTGCCATGACCTCCTACAAACTTAACATCATTCAGATAAGAGCGTTCACCCGCCATCCACTTACAACCCACAGCACGGTAGTTGTATGCACCGGTGCTTATACCTATACCATTCAAGATATCATCACCGCCTTCAGAAGACTCTACCAAAGGAACGGGAGTACCGAAACCACTGAATGCAGGCTCACTTTCTTTTAAAAGCAACTGGGTACCGAAAGGATGCATCCCTATAAGCTTGGTTCCAGGCAGCAGCTTCAAAGTTCGTGTCAGACGATACCAGCCTTGAGGAATATAAATGTTTTTATATAGGGAGATAGCCTTTTCAAAAACATCCGTATCATCTGTCTCTCCATCACCTTTCGCACCCAACTCACGGATATTCACCCAAGTTTCCATAGCAGGTAGAGTAGGCAGGTCCTTATGAAGCGCAGCCGGAATACTTGATACGGGTTCTATCTCGCAAATTTCCTGAAAGGAGGAAACGGAATTCAAGTCCTGATAGACCAAGCCGTAAGTAAACTCCTTTACTCTATATAGTTTCGACTCGCCAATGATTTTCTTTTCGTTTTGGGTATAGTCCACCAGTACGGGAACATTCTTACAGTCAACATTCACCAGATTCAGTTGCGAAAAAGTATTCCCTACTACACTTACCTTGACGCCTGCTTCGGAAACATTCTCCCACAGAGAGTTCTCCACATGGAGACGGTCTGCCAAGTTCTCTGCCATTTCAAAAGCTACGGGAGTATTCTTCACATGCATGTTGACAATGGCAAAACCTACCTCCTTTGAATAGACAGCCGCTTTTTTCTGTCCCTCAAAGTAGGTGTCAACCATCATCATGGGCCATCCAGGAGAAGTCCTTGAAGAAATGATACCATATTCACCACCATAAAATCTGACGTCTTCCAACTCATTGCCCACATCATAGATACCTGCCTTTCCATCCCCTATCCTAATATCACAATGATTGATGAATCCATGCTGGGCAAAATGAGCACGGATGGCAATGGCTTGTGGATTACCTTTTGCAATGTGGAAATCCACATTGGACACTGCACTGTAAAAAGTACCGGCATTGGCATCTGAAGGTTCACGCCCCTCCTGCGCCAGTCCACCGGTGAACCATACCATATAGTTCCGGATAGTTTGAAAACCAGGAGTACCGGCTCCTAAATATATCACCGGACGTTTTTTCCCATATCCAATCAAACGGACAGAGGAAGGTATCTGTACTGTTCTGCTGATACGGTATTTACCTTCAGGCAAAAACAGTATCCCAAAGTTCTTTTCACGCTTTACCCTATTGATGGCCTCCTGAAGTGCATCGGTCACATCCGACTTTCCATCCGCCTTAAAGCCATAGTTCTCCGGAGTGAAATAAAATGCCTCCGGATCATCCGGTCGTTGGGTATAAACGGAATGACCACTTGCTGCCCAACCTACCGGTATGCTACTGGCAATCAAACAGATTGCCAACAGAAATCTGATTGTCTGGAAATATTTCATCGTCTTTGCTATTTAATACGCACACCAAAGAATTTAGAACGGCCCGTAATGAACAATGTATTGCCATCCTTACCGCCGAACTGTAATGTAGAAGGACGTTCAGGAACACGAATCATTCCTTTCTTCTTGCCTTCCTCATCAAAAATATAAATTTCCCCATCCGCCACATAGAGGTTTCCTTCCTTATCTACCGCCGAGCCAAATTCCCCCTGCTCCACAAAGTACTTCAGGTTGGAAAGTGTACCGTCATTGGCAACATCTATCTTCACCATTCTGCGGTCATACTCATCGGATGTATAGAAAGGTTTACCGGGGTAAGCCTCCAGCAAAGAAGAGCTACGTGACAAATCGAAGTAATGAGGTATGATGGTTCTGCCATCCGGTGCTAAGAAACACAGCTCGGGTACATATACAGATACTTCATTAAAATCATGGAAGTCTCTCCAACGGTTGGAAGGATACAACGCCTTATAGACATTCTTTACTTGTCCCATCGGGACAAGTGGCAGCAATTTGATAGTTTCTTCCGGATTTTCAGGGTCAATGGAATAGACTTTCATGGTATAAGCAGAATTGCCATATCCACTGAACGAGGTACCTTTAGTATCAGGCATTACCGGCATCTGTTCAGGTTTCCCATCAATCAGATAGCCTGGCTGAGCATCATAACGGAACAAAACCAAAAGATTGTCTTCAGAATCAACTGCCAGATTGGAGGGTTTCCATGGAAAATCGGCCAACAATGACAAACTGTTCGTCTCTACAGACCACTTAAAAATACGACGCATCCGGTGGTCACAGAAATAAATATTTCCTTTACTGTCACGTGCAATACCTTCGGCAAATTCAAAATCGGAAGCCAATCGGTTCACTTTACCTATCTCATTGTCCAACGGCTGCTTGTGCGGCTCCTTGCCCGTCACAATCAAGCGGGAAAGTTCCCACGGACGGATATCAATATCCTTGTTCACATCAAAGACTGCAATATTATTGGTATATTTTATCTGAGAATAGTTGTGCAAGTTCAAGAATGCAATATTTTCACAATTACGAATGCGAACAGAACTGTGGTAAGGTTCATTGATACGGATTACACGAAACATATACAAGTTTGCAAATGTCATATCTTTACAGTCATCCATCTCGATAGGTTGGCATTGTATGCTTTCCACAGACTCTTCTTCGGTCTGCATGCAATAAACTTTCCAATTTGCCACTTTATTGAAACGTACTTCATTCCTTACATGATGTTCGATGGACATGGCATAGATACGTCCTGGAGTGGACGTGTTCTGCGCATAGAACCCACTGGTGGCGTATGTGCTTGCTGTCCAGATGTCTTTAAAAGTTCCACCGCCATTGTTGGTGACCCACAGACTCCAGTACTGATTGTCCCATGCAAAATCCATACCGGATTCCCTAACCGGATTGTCCGGTGTACTAACACGTGCAGGACGTCCCCACCAACCTCTCGGAGCCTCTACCCCAGGTTTGGGTTTCCACATGCCTCCATGTCCGCCTACAAACTTCACATCGTTGATATATGAATCTGCATTTGCCATCCACTTCACACCTACAGCGCGATAGTTATAGCCACCGGTATTGATGCCAATGCCCGTCAGCATATTCGCACCGCCTTCCGAAGATTCCACCATCGCTTTCGGACCGCCAAAGCCGCTAAACGCAGCAGTACTCTCACTCAGCCGGAATTGCGTGCCAAAAGGATGCAAACCTATTAACTTGGTATTGGGTTTCATCTTCAATGTTTCGGTGATACGATACCAACCCTGCGGTACATAGATATGATCATACTTATTGATGGCCTCTTGGATAACCTTCGTATCATCCGTCTCTCCGTCTCCCTTTGCTCCCAGTTCACGAAGGTTGACCCATGTTGCCATTGCAGGCAAAGCAGGGATGTCCATCAGTTGGGCTGCCGGCATCTTCTGCATCGGCTCAACATCGACCAGTGTTTCATATTCCGGCATGTCCAGCATATTGTCCATCTGTAAACCGTGGTCGTATGATTTCACTTTATAGATTTTATGAGAGACATTTGTGACTGTATTACTACGGGTATATTTTGCCAATGCCGGCACATTCTTGCAATATACATTGCGGAAAGTAATCTGATTGTTGCTGTTGTTCTCGTTGGTGATTACCACCGCCGGACCGCTTACGTTCTCAAAACAGCTGTTTTCCAGAAACAGTTTGTCGCAATAATTAGGATCAATGTCAAATACAGTCGGCACATTCTTGGCATACAGGTTCACCATTGCCAAACCGGATTCCTGACAACGAAGTGCTGCTATACGCTGTCCCTCAAAATAAGAATCAACCATCATTACCGGCCATCCCGGAGAAGATTTAGTGGTATAGATACCATAATCGCCTCCATAGAAAGCCACATTTTCCATTTCATTACCGACATCGAACAATCCGGCTTTGCCCTTACCTATGTATACTGCAATGTAACTAATAAAACAATGTTGTGCATAATGGGTACGCAACGCAACAGCATGCGGATTGCCGTCTTCTATCCGAAGATTAATATTGGACATCGCGCTATAAAATGTACCGGCATTGGCATCACGGGGAGCTGCCCCTTCTTCTACCACTCCACCGGTAAACCAAAACATATATTTCGCTTTTCCCTTATCCGCAGAGGCTTCTTCTTGAAATCCCGGCGAATTCTTGGCAAGAATAAATTCCGGACGTTTTTCCCCATACCCAATCAGGCGAATGGCACCGGGTATATAGATAGTCTTACTGATTTTATATTTTCCTTCGGGAATAAAAAGAATACCAAAGTTCTTTTCCTTCTTCACTTGATTAATCGCTGCCTGCAAGGCATCCGATACATCCATCTTGCCATCTGCCTTTATCGGATAGTTCTCGGGGGTAAAATAAAATGCTTCGGGATCATTGGGTTTCAAAGGATAGATAGAGTTCAGCTCTACCGCATAAAGTTGCCCACAAAATGCTACCAATAACAGCATCCACAAAAGGTTTCTCAGCTTTTTCATAATAAAACTATTATCAAATTAATTATTACAATAAAGGCGCTCTGTTCTTCCAACGGACAGAACGCCTTCTTTTATTAAAACATAAAAAATTCTGCTAAAGCAAACATACGAATTTTATTAATACGTCCACCCTTCTTTAGAAAGGTATAGCAACCAACGGGCTATAATTATAACGTATTGTACCGACATTCGGAATATCCGCTTTCGCGCCAATACGGAAGTAGTAGTTCTTACCAGCATATTTGAAAGAACTCTGGTTGGCAGCGATATCAATTGTCAGCGTATAGGTCTGAGACGAATCTATATCAACCGGAATGCCAAAATCCACCTTATCGGTACCACCGCTCAATCTAAACTTTACAGAATTGCCTACCCACATATCCGAGAAAGCAAATAACTGGAGAGAAGCGAGTTTCTCATCACCCTTTCCGCCTTCCAACGAAAAAGTGGCAACAATCTGATTACCATTCTTCTCAATTTTCGGATTCTTGATGCGAATATAAGGAGTCACCTTGAAATCCTTGGTATTGTCACCCTTCTTCACCACTACATCTTTTTCTACAAAGGCATAGCAGTTGTTGTTTTCCATGCGAATGTCATACGTTGCGGCAAATACCAAATCATTGCGGTATTCGCCCGTATTCATAATTCTCCAGCTTTGGTCTTGCGGATTTTCGAATCCCAATTCCACGACTTTCAATTCACCTCCTTCCTGAACATCCATTCCGACCAGTTCACCGGTCTTGCCATCGATGATAGAACCGTGAATGGAAGCATTGGGGGCTTCGTAATTATCTATTTCACAAGATGTCAATGCAAACAAGCAGCATGAAATCAATAACAATATCTTCTTCATAATCTTCTAAGATTTTAGTATTAATAACCAGGGTTCTGAACTAAGCCATTTGTAGCTGTTCCGGGAATGCTCCGATAATAGGACTGAGCAGTAAAGGTGCGCCCGTTTTGTTTCTCATCGCCGTGGAAATTGGCACGAACAAAGATATACGAAGGCGTATCGGTGCGCAAATCAATCATCGGAACAAGAGCCGAACGCATGCCGCTGTTATAGAATATGTGATTGTCGCGACGACGAACCATATCCCAAAAACGCTTTCCTTCAAATGCCAATTCCACACGACGTTCCTTCAACACATTTTCCAAAGTAAGCGGGATATTGTCTTTGTGGGCGGCACGATGACGAAGTGAATTCAGCAAAGTGGCAGCCTTGGCACGATCGCCCTTGCCGCTTTCGATTACAGCTTCTGCGTAATCCAGATAGATTTCTGCCAGGCGGATGTCGATAAACGGAGTCGTCACAGAGTTATCACGGCTGGAGAGAGAAGAGAATTTCTCTTCTTCCATGTACTTGCGTACAGAAAAGCCGGTAGTAGTATAATTGCCGTTTTCCGAGTTACCAATATTACCAAAGCCCGAATAACCACTCGTACCTTCTGCACCGAAAGCAAAGTAGGTTTTTCCGTCTTTGCCTTGTGCTGCCGAGTTATTATAAACAGCGACCTCCCCGTCGGACTGAACCAGACCACCTTGCATGATGATGGGTACGCCTGCATACGTGGCTCCGGGAACAATGATACTGGCCTGCAAACGGGCATCTTTATTCAGGAACGGGTCAGACAAACTGCCATACCGTATGTAAGGGTCACTGGATTTTATATTACCTGGCAACTGAATATTGGGTACATTGGTTTCTTTACCATCCGTACGTGTTTTGACAGGAGCACTTTTGCCGGTACCGTCATCGGTATAGTCTTCAAACAAATCGACCAAGTCGAGCGTGGGACTGAAACGCCCGTAACGCAAAGCACCCGGATTCACCTGCGCCAGACTGTAGAACAAGGACCAACCATGGCCAGAACGATTGTTATTGACCGAACCGTCTACATAGCCGCGAGCCAACAATACTTCATCCACCGGTGTGGCCTGAATGAAAAGCTTTTGAAAGTTCTCGCGAGCTTCGGAAACAGTTGCCGGATTCGCTCCATATAAAGAACCTCCGTAGTTGCTCAGAATCTCTTCGGCAGCCTCAATACATTCGCCATAGAAATAATCAGCTTCGCTCTTGTCTATGCCGACCAGTTTTTGTGCAACCGCCTCGCCTGCCAGCGGAGCTTTGTCCCAGTATTTTGCCAAAGAAGCGGCAAACAAGGCCGTACGCGACTTCATACCCAATGCACCCCATTTCGTAAATCGGTAGCCATCGCGGCTTGTAGGAAGTTCATTGGCCACTTCACCAAATTCCTTGATAATGAACTTCCACGTATCCGCTTCCGTGCTACGGGGCACCTTCAATGCCTCCGGATTGCCCGGCACGTAGTCGCCATCCTGCACACGGTCGATGATAGGCACACCGCCATAACGCTTGGCCAAACCGAAATAGATATAAGCACGGGCAAAACGGGCCTCGGCAATCATGCGAGTGGCGTCTTCTTGGTTCAAGATGCCTTTCTCCAACGAAGATTTTACCGTTTCTATAAAAATATTCACCTGCCGGATGTCGCTGTAAGGCCAATAGTCAAAACCCTCTGTGATGTCGCCTCCACCTTCGCTGCGTGCCGCTTCGTCGGAGAGGAAAGCAATGTTGGAAGTGCCGTTCACACCGTCGTAGTTACGGGCATTGAACCCCGTATTTGGGCGGAAAGTAAAGTCTTCCATCGGTACTGTGGAATACACATTAGCCAGCAGAGCCTTCATTCCACCATCAGTTTCGGTCAGTCTGTCTCCCGACACCTTGTCGAGAGGTTCCAATTCCAAGAAACTATCACAACTTGAAAATCCTACAAGAGCACAAAGTGCCAAGGCGGATAATATGTTTTTCTTCATAACAATCTAAGCGTTAAAAATTAATATTCAAACCAATGTTATATGCTTTCATCAACGGATAGGCCAAGCTGGCACCCCAGTCGCGTTCTTCACGTTCGGGGTCTGCATCTTTCAGCAAGGAATTACAGAATGTCAAAAGGTTGAAACCATTTACAAAAACACGAAGGTTGCTAATGCCCACCTTACGGGTAAGGTTCTTGGAAAGCGTGTAACCCAATTCCAAGCTCTTCAGACGCAAGTAAGTAGCATTCGGATTCCAGAAAGGAATGGCACCCACACCCCAGCTGTTACCATTGTCTTGCGTACCAGTAAAGTCACGACGCAAAGCGGGGAACTTACCCGATACCCACTGAGTGGAAGGGCTATAAGGGTCGTCGGTAACATTGGCTGTATGCCAACGGTCCATGTACTTCTTCATCAATGTGGGATTGGTTTTAGAACCATAACCGAATACGTCGTCGTTGGCATAGCCGATGACATAGCCGGCAGCACCTTGGAACAGCACATTCAAGTCGAAGTTTTTGTAAGTAAATCCTAAATTCAAGCCAAACTGATAAGGAGGATTGGCTCCGGCACGGCGCGATTCGGGCAACTGGTCTTCGTATGAAATCACCCCGTCACCATTACGGTCGACAATACGGAATGCACCGGGAAGCATCATGGAGTTACCATTGCTACCGCCATAAAGAGGAGCTGTTTCAAATTCGGAGATGGATTGGAACTGTCCGTCAGTCTTCTGAATCCACATACCGCCACCACTATGATTCCACATGCCACCGATAGTACGGTTTTCGTACCCATTCAGAAAACGGTCCATCGAACTCTGGTAAGGAGAGTGTTCCACTTTCAGGTATTTGTAGCGGGTAAACGAATAGTTGGCACTGATGTTATAACCCCAGTCCTTACCAATCTTGCCACGTGTACCGATTTCAATTTCCAAACCTCTGTTCTCTTCCGAATTGATGTTTTCATTAGGAAAGCTTGCACCGAAGGTATTGGGAATATCTTGAAGACGACTTGCCAACAAACCATCGTTGACACGGCGATAAATCTCAACCGTACCAAACAGTTTGCCGTCCCACAAGTCGAAATCCACACCAAGGTTGGTCGTCTTTGTCACCACCCATGACAGGTTGTCAAGAACAACTCCCGGAGCCACCATACCCATCGTCAGTTTGTTGCCATCGAGCACATATCCTAGATTGCCTTGTGTGTATCCGGCTACATATTGGAAAGCGTTACCAGCATCATATCCGCTCTTGCCGTAAGAAGCACGAAGTTTCAAATTGGACACAAACGGCAACTTCCCCTTCATAAACTTTTCTTCCGAAATACGCCATCCGGCACTTACAGAGGGGAAGAAAGCCCAACGGTGTCCAGGTGCATAGCGATAAGAGCCGTCATAACGTCCGACAACTTCCAACAGATACTTGCCCGCAAAGTCATAATTGGCACGCACCAAATATGCCGCCAGACGGGTTTCATTACGATAACCACTGTTGGTTGCCGTGCTGGCATCGGCCTGATTCAATATGTCATTGCTGAAATAACCATCGTACAAACGACGTCCGTACAATTCATCATAGCGGCTACCTGACGCTTCGACAACTCCCGTGACATTTACATTATGCTTGCCAAAACTGTTCATGTAGTTCACCTGCGCACGTCCATAAAGTTTCTGGAAAATGCCCATGGTATTCTGATAACGGTTTTCACCGTAAGTTTTAGTGGGTTGATTGGTAAAGTAATCGTACAACTGATAAGACTTCTGCAACTCGGAGTTGTTGCGGTTGTTGCCATTGAAAGAACCCAGAACTCCGATACTCAAGCCATCTACGAAAGGTACTTTCCACGTCAAATCAACATCTGCCGAATAGTTCACACCCCGATTACGGCGGTAACCGTCTTTGTCGGGATTGACCAAAGCTGCCGCATTCTTACTTTCAGGAGCAATATCCGAATAGTGGTCAGTAGAGCCAATGGCATAAGGACCTACTCCACGGTCATTCACCAACAAGGTCTTGAATGTCCACATAAAGTCTTCTCTAGGGCGTTGTGTCTGATCCCAACGTCCGGCAACTTTTACATTCATAGTCAGTCCTTTGGTCAGTTCGGCTGTCAAATTGGAACGGAAGGTGAAACGTTCGTAATACTGAACGCCACTCTTCAGCAAACCATTGTCCCGATTGTAGCCGGCACTAACGAAATACTTCACTTTGTCACTGCCACCGCGTACAGAAAGGGTGTGATTGGTAGCAAAAGCCAACTTATTCATATACAGGTCAATCCAATCCCAGTCGCGATAACCGTCCACTCCATTCTTATATTTATCCAAAATGTCTTGTGAATAGACCTCGGCTTTCTTTCCGTTGCGGCTCATTTCGTTCTCCATCAGGCGGAACGTGTAGGCATCTACCGTCTCTTCCATACCCGTGGCATGCTTCATTCCGAACAATCCGGAATAAGAGACACGTGTCTTTTCAGAAGCTCCCTGCTTCGTAGTGACGATGATTACACCGTTGGCCGAGTTCATACCGTAGATGGCCGCCGAAGCATCTTTCAGGATGGAGATGTTCTCAATGTCTTCTGAATTGAGCTGGGCAAATTCTTCGTATTCGCGTGTCACGCCATCGATAACAATCAACGGATTGCCACCGCCACGAATGCTGATCATGTTGTCGAACGTACCCGGTTCACCGGTTTTCTGACGAATCATAAGTCCCGGCATCTTACCTTGAATGTTATTGATAAGGTTTTCGCTTTTGGTAGTCTGAATTTTTTCCGAGGAAATGGCAGTCACTGCACCCGTCAATGATTGTTTCTTCTGTACGCCATAACCAACTACCACTACTTCCTCCAGTACTTCTGCATCTTCTGCCAATACGATTTTGAAAGAAGTTTTGCCTCCGACACGGATTTCCTGAGTCTTATAGCCCACATAACTTACAACAAGGGTAGCATCCCGCTCCACATTATTCAACGTAAAATTTCCATCTACGTCGGTAATGACTCCGTTGCTGGTACCTTTCACTAGGATACTGGCACCGATAACCGGCTCACCGGTTGCATCGACCACAGCACCTTTCACCGTCGCAGCCTGCAAAGTCGTCTGTACTTCATCAGCTCCTATAGCTTTATCATAAAGGATTATATTACGGTCCAACACCTTATAGCCTATATTAGTCCCTTTGAATACATCGTTCAGAACCTTAAATATCGTTTTGTTATTTGCCCGGACCGATACACGACGTCTCACATCAATCTGCTTGTTGTTGTAGAAGAAAACGAATTCAGTACCCTGTTCCAATTCCGTCAGTACTTCATCAACGGTCTTGTCCTCAAGAGTAATGTTTACCATTGTTTTTTGAGCATAACCATCATTGGCCAAAGCCATACCAACCAAGCAAAACAACATAAATAATGTGCATCTCATAGCAAGAGGAATTTTTTTCATGCATCTCATCAGGACACTTTTTGCCCTAAATGATTGGATACAATAGTGTTTTTTCATAATTTTGTATTGATTTCTAGTGAAAAAATAAAGTTACTTTATCTGTCGCCAAACAGATATTTAAAAGTTACTGTGTTTCATGCAGGAAAATGCGCCAACATTTTCCTGCATGTTTTTCTAAACGGACTTGTGTTTCATCATACTACTTTTTAAAGGGTTAATAAACTTCTATTACCTGTCTCTCGGCATCCACATCACCATCTTCAACAAACTTGAAATGAATATTCGAGGATATTCGGAAGTGCTCCAATATTCGCTCCAAACGTTGTTTGGTAAATGTAGCCGTAAAGGAATTCTGCTTCAATGAAGCCTTTTTCAGAATGAATTCCACATTATATCTTTTGCTCAAACTCTTCAATATATCTTCAAACGGAGTGTTCCTGAAAATCAAACGTCCGTCCTTCCAACATGTTTCCACGTCTACATTGACTTCTTTCACAACGACCTTTTCCCGCACTATATCATAAATAACCTTTTGCCCCGGTATCATCATTACATTATTTCTCCTGCCGTTATTCACATAGGAGAAACTGACTTTACCCGAAACCAAAGTGGTCTGTACCGTCCTGCTCCCTTTGTAAGCCTCTACGTTGAACTCCGTTCCATGTACCACTATCTTGGAATTGTTCAGCGTGCCGACAATGAACTTCTTTTCATCTTTTGCGACAGAAAAGAATGCTTCACCCACCAACTTCACTTCCCTTTTATCATCGGCAAACCGGGAAGGATAACGCAACGACGACGACGAGTTCAGAACGACTTCCGTTCCATCCGGCAATTCGACAGAAGTAGTCATTCCCGGATTTGTCCTGACTTCCATCATATGTATCTCTTCTTTATCCTTGTCCCAATAAAGGATAGACCACGATACCATCAAAGGGATGAATAAAATGGCGGCCGCCCGTTGCATCCCTCTAAATAATACCTGATACCTATTGACCTTTTTCTGTTTCATCTTACGATGTACATCCTCCAAGGCCTTCTTTACATCCAGCCTGGATGAAATCTGCGCCATGTCCGCTGCCAGACCGAGTGTCTGAACCTGGCGGGCTGTCCTGCGGTTCTCTTCCGATGCCTCCAGCCACTCCTCTACCAGAGCAGTTTCATCCTCCGTTGTCTCTCCTTCATAATACCTGAGAAGCAGATCCTCCATTCCCTCTCTTTTTACCATAATTTTTATTGCTAGCTTTAATCAAAAGACAAACGGGCGAAAAGAACTCCTAAACAAAAAGCTAAAAATATTTTATACACTTAGATTATAATGGGAAAAAAAGCTATTTTTGCCCAACAATAATGAACCCCCACCCTATGAGAAACATACCATTGGAAGATACATCTTTATTATCCGCCATACAAAAAGGAGATAGAAGTGCTTTTGATGTGTTATTTCAAAAGTACTATTCTGTGCTCTGCACCTACTGCTATCGTTTTGTCCGGTTGGAAGATGCAGAAGAGATTGTTCAGGACGTCATGCTATGGCTTTGGGAAAACCGCGAAAGACCCATTATCGAATATTCGCTCAAGCAATATCTGTTCAAGGCTGTCTACCATCGTTGCATGACCCGGATTGCCCAAAATGAAGTGAAGCAACGGGCAGACACCGCTTACTATGAACGAATGTTCACCATGCTGCAGGAGGTGGATATCTATCAAATCAACGAATTAAGCAAGCATATACAAAGGGCCATCAACGAACTGCCGCCTACTTATAGGGAAGCTTTCATCATGCATCGTTTCCAGAATCTGAGTTACAAGGAAGCTGCCGAACTACTCAACGTTTCCCCAAAAACGGTAGACTACCGCATTCAGCAGGCTTTGAAGATTTTAAGGGTCAAGCTGAAAGATTATCTGCCACTGATATTGATGCACCTGCTCACCTCGCATTAAGACCATACATAAGCGGAACGTCCCCTATACCTTGTCGGCTACACACCGGGACTTAGCCCTAAAGAGTATAGAACTGAGAGGTCAAAACATCCGGATGTTTTACCCCAATACATGGGGATGTTTTCACCCAAAACACCCGGATGTATTACCCCAAAACATCCGGGTGTTTTAATGGAAAGGATGCGGATGTTATGACCTCTCAGTATACGGGTCAGACCGGTTCAGTCCTGATGGGAGAGGCACTAAGTCCCTATATATCCCGTATTCATTAATTATTCTAAAAAAAGTTAGGGAAAACTCCGGGCCACCGGTCATATAAGCAAGAAGCAACCCTATTATTATCATAACCTCAAAATGCACGCAATGAGAAAACTGATTATCCTATTGTCGGCGCTGGTGTACGTCATCCATGCACAAGCGCAATTTTCAGTGACAGCCCATCAGGAAGGATGGGACAATATTCCTCCACAAGTACAAAAACCGGGATTTTCCTTTCAGCAATCCGTACTTGCCAATATGGACGGGGACGATGCCCTTGAAGAAGTAATGCTTTTCGGACGTGACAACGGGCACTACCCCACTTTCGACCTTTTCAAGGCCTACTATGCAATCGTAGACAACTATACCAAAGAAATACAATACATTTCCGACGAGATTTATGTCACCGACAAGTACAATCTCCTTGTAGAAGACCGCAACAAGGACGGCATCTCCGAGCTCTACATATCCTACTTCAAAGATGGAAAGTTCAGCGTAGACGAACAAGGTTACAATCTGCGCACCACACGCTGCTACGACCGTATAGAATGGAACCCTACTGGCAAAAACTTTAAATCTTCCGGAAAATGAAAACAAGACTGACACTTATCCTGGTACTCCTTATTTATATAGGAGCTGCCTCGCACACACACGCACAGCAAAAGAAAGTAATCAAAACCATGATGATAGCCGGGCAGGACGGCAGCCATTACTGGCAAGGCGCCTGCGAAGCCATGAAGCAGATATTGGAAAACAGCGGAATGTTCAAAGTGGACTTTGCCTTTACACCCGACTTTGGTGGAGACATCGCCACCTTCAAACCCGATTTCCACCAATATGATTTAATCGTCATCAACTACGGCGGAGCTACATGGACAGAGCCCGTACGCAAGAATTTCGAGAAATACGTTGCCGATGGAGGCGGTGTGGTAGTGATACATTCTTCCGTCGTCCCGATGGCCGACTGGAAAGAATACAACGAGATAATAGGCATGGGAGCCTGGGACGGACGAAACGAAAAGGACGGTCCGTATCTGTACTGGAAAGACGGACAATACGTCTACGACTACTCTCCGGGGTATGCCGGCTACCACGGCTTGCAGCACGAAACCGTCATAGAACACCGCGCCCCCCATCATCCTATCCTGCAAGGATTGCCTCCTCAATGGAAACACTTCAAGGACGAGATATATACCCGCCTACGCGGTCCGGTAAGAAACATGGAAATATTGGCCACCGCCTACGAACGCGGACGGCATGAACCGTTGATGTGGACAGTAAGCTACGGGAAAGGGCGCATATTCGTCGACCTCCTGGGGCACTGCGGCAACGACCCGAACATGACTTACTCCATGCGCTGCACCGGTTTCCAGGTGACTTTACTCCGGGGATGCGAATGGGCTGCCACCGGTGCCGTCACCCAAGAAGTTCCCACAGATTTCCCACTGAAGGATACTTATACATTACGTCCGGAGTTCAAGGCTCCTTTTCATGCTTACCCTGAAACCAAACACTGAATACCATGAAATACATCATCCGAACACTGCTGCTGGCATGCTGCTGCATGCAGGCACAAGCACAAGCTCCGTGGAAACCCGATACGGAACTGGAGAAACAATTACAGCAAAGCAATCATGTGCACCGCATAATGAAAGCCAATCCCGCACACGCCGGACTGACACGGTGGGAAAAGAAAAAGGTATTGAAAAGCAGGGTACTCCCCCTGGCCGAAGATTTCGGCGCTCTGCGCCACACCGGACCCGGAACCATACATGTAGACCGTAAAGTCACTGTCTCAGGCAAAGGAAGTGTCCGTCTGGACACTCCTGCCTCCCTGGGCAAGAAGAATCCAACAAACCGGAATTACGCCACCCCGGAGATTATCCGTCCCCTCGACCGGGAAGACTTGCGGGAATACAACCGCTTTTCCGTTTGGGTATATGTGGATGCACCGGGCGTTTATCTGACCTTTGCCGGATTCACCCTATACAATGAAGGAGAGAAAATCATGCCGACTCCCGGACGCTTTGAAGGACAACACTTCGAGACTGTCTATCCCAACAAATGGCAGCACATCATATGGGAAATACCGGACCTATACCGTGACTGTGTCACCGGCTTTTCGGTAAACATCATGCTGGCAGGTGCTCCTGCAGGAGCCAGCGAATGCATGAGCCTATACATAGACGACATGCGCATCGAAAAGGTAGAAGCGGAAAACAGCCGGGGATTCGACCTGCGAAAAGATGCAATGGCCTACTGCCACAGCGGATACAAGCCGGGAGCACGCAAGCAGGCTTTGGTGCAGCACGTACCGGAAAGGACTTTCAGCCTACACGATGCCGCCACGGGACAAACCGTTTATCAAGGTAAGGCCAGTCCTCTGAATCAGGACAAGAAGCAGGACAAAGGATTTCTTGTGCTGGACTTCAGCAGTTTCAATACGCCCGGACAATACTTCCTCTCCATCGGTGATGTACAATCAAAGCCTTTCCCCATCGGAAATGATGCCTACCTGTCTACCGCCTGGCACACGCTGAACTTCTTCTTTTCCGAACGTTGCGGTTTCGACCAGCCCGGCATTCATCAGGAATGCCATCAGGATGTATTCGCCTATCACCCCGACGGGCGAAGCATGAGCGTTACCGGAGGATGGCACGATGCTGCTGACCTGACCCAAGGAACGGGAAACACAGCCGAATCGTGCATCGCCCTCCTCGAAATGGCCGGTGCCGTACAAGGCAAAGACAGCATCTTCTACGAACGCCTACTGGAAGAGGCACGTTGGGGAGTGAACTGGATTCTGCGTACCCGCTTCGGCGACGGTTACCGACTGGGCGGACTGATTATCGGCATTTGGACAAAGAATATCCGTGGAGACAAAGACGACATGCAGACAGAAGCGCGAAACACGCCTACGGACAATCTGAAAGCTGCTTCCTGTTGCGCACTCGCCGCTCCCCATTTTGAAAAGAAGGACCCGGTATTTGCACGGTGGTGCCGGAACAGTGCCATTGAGGACTTCCAATTCGCTATCGACCTGCTGGACACGGAAAGAACAGAAAAGAACGAAACCGAGCTCTGTGCCCTGACCACCGTCACAGCCATGCGTTTATACCGCCTTACACAAGATACTTACTATCTGGATTGGGCGACCCGACTGGCACGTACCGTCATGGCCGGCCAACAGCTGGAAAAGCGCACCGACTGGAAAATCCCCCTGCGAGGCTTCTTCTATGAATCTTCCCAAAAGAAACGCATTCTGGCTTATTATCATCAAAGCCAAGAACACTTGATGGCAGAAGGACTCTCAATGCTACTGACAGAAGCCCCCACCCATCCGGACGCCCCGTTGTGGCAGGCATCTTGTGAAGCCTATGCCGACTATCTACGCAGGATTTCACAACTGATTGAACCTTATGGCATACTGCCAAGCGCTGTATATGAAGTGGATAATACCAATTATAAAAATCTGTACCACGAAGGCGAGCAGGTAGGGCTTCCCAGCTTGGAAGAATACAATGCACAAGTGCGCAACGGTATCCCTCTCTCACAGAATTTCTACCTGCGCCGTTTCCCCGTTGCCTACCAGTTCAGGGGATTCCACGCCGTTGTCATGGGCAAAGCCAAGGCTGCCTTTATCCTTGCACGCCTATTCAATGATAAAGTACTAAGGGATATTGCAACCCGCCAGATAGAGTACATATTGGGCTACAACCCTTTTGCCATGAGTACCGTTTATGGAGACGGATATGACTACCCGCCACTGTACGGAGCCTATGCCGGGGATGTAGTGGGAGCCGTGCCCGTAGGAATCGAAACATTCGAAAATGATGACGAGCCCTATTTCCCTATGCAGAACAACTGTACCTATAAGGAAATTTGGACGCACACCACCGCACGCCTGATGTGGTGCGTAGCAGAACTCTTCAAATAATCAACTTATCATTCATTCCACAAATCAGGAATCGCCCCATGTCCATGAGCATTTTCCGGGATATTCAGTAAATGCCCCCAAAAAAATAATCAATGGCATGTGTAAATGACTATTTTTTCGTTTCACATGCCATTTTCATTATCCTTTCTTCCTTGGATGTTCCAAATAGCTCCGTATGGGCATGAGGTTTCGGGAGCCCCCATAGGCTGCTCTATTTTAGAATATAGCTTTATGTCACGCAGCTTTAGCCTGTCTGTTTTTGTTTTCTCCGTCATCAATACGGCGTTCGATGTATGTATCCCGAGAAATATCCATAGGATTTCCGTTTTCCTGTTCCGTGCCTTGACCTTTGTCAGGGAGTAATGCTGGTGGTGTGTACCGAAGCTACCGGCCAGACGTGTTGCACGCTCCCGGCTGAGATGAGAACGTAGTATCTGCCGCAACTGCTCATCCTTTGCCGCAAGATAGGACGGACATAATTCCGGTCTATGCGGACTATGCGGACACATATATTCTTTCCACCGTCAAAAAACTGTTTCTGCTGTACGAACACCTTGCGTATGACAGAGAGGCGTCGTTGGTTATCAGGAGTATACATGAACCGCTACCCATGGGGGAATTCTGCTCATCTGTCTGTCGGAGAAGCTTTCCAAGCAGGTTTATACCGGTGGGATATGTGGCTTTCGTAACAGGTTATATCGGTCAGACATACATACAGATTGCCCAGATAGAGACCCCAATGTTTGGCAAGCACAACCTGAAGGGAATCAACATCCAGTTTACCGGCAAGTTCCTGACGGATGGCACTTACAATCTTATAATTGGTTATCGAACGGGAAAGAGCAATCAGAATACCGCAGAACAGCTAGAAGTGGATATTCCCGTTGAAATGTTCCGCCAGGTGGCGGTTTGACAATCCGGTATAAGATTTCAGGACCATCAGAGCTATTTTGCCACTAGCAGAAAAATAGCTTTTCCTACCCAAAGGGGAATCTTTAAGAACCATCTCTTTGGCAAGGAATGAAAATGGGAAAAGTGAGTGAAGACGACCTAATTCACTGCATGCAAAACTTTTCTGATAGTTTTGCAGAATATCAAACTCTGTAAAGCCTAACGTAGGCTGAATCTCAATTATATTTCGTATCTTAACCATATCCACTGAAAAAGAATTTCCCCCGCTTGGGCTGCCAAACCTGAAATTTTGGGGAATATCCAAAGATACAAAAGAGCCAACTAACTCGCAATGGATTAGTTGGCTAATTTTTATAACATTTTCTGAGTATCCCCACTTATAGCCCGTCACCTTATCACTTCATCGCATACCGCATCCTGGAAAGCACGCGCCTTAGCTCCCGAAAGAACATTTTGATTCATAATGGCAAAAGCAACCTCATGTCCGTTTGCCATACGCAAATAACCCGCCAGACAATTAATAGCTGTAAAAGAACCTGTCTTGGCATGTACATTCTTATAAGAAGGAGTTCCGCGTTTCATACGATACTTTAATGTCCCATCGACTCCACCAATAGGCAAGGCCTTATATAGTTTCTGGAAAACATCCGTACGGGAATAGGCAAACTTCAGAAAAGAAACCAGCAGATCCGGAGAAATATAGTTATAATTGGAAAGTCCGCAACCATCCGCCAGATTGTAGCGACCAACGTCCTCACCCAAAGCCTTTACTTGTTTACGGATAGCGGAGAGTCCGTCTTCATCCGAAATCCTCTTCTTTCCGGTGGTTTGTGCACCCAGGCGACAGAGTAAAGCCTGCGCATTCAGATTATCACTTTCTTTCATTATCTGATTGACAACATCCTGAATAGAGGTTTCAAACAGGGCCATTTGTACCGAAACACTATCTTTCAGCAATTCATTAAAAGAATAGTCGTCAGGACAACTGATACCTTTTGCCCGCAAACGCTCAAGAAAGGTATGCATAAAGAAATCTTGGGAGGAATAGATATTAACCGTACCTATCCGCTTACTTTCCACATTTCCTTTTACAACTACGTTGTTACCATTCTGTAGCCAATCCCGAGAAACCCCGAAACGTCCGACAGCAGGAGTACGGGATTTGGTTTCATTCGTTACGGTATAATAAGAAGAGGCAGGAACACAATCGAGACTTGCCAAGTGACCCCGTTCGCCGGGAGAAGCCGTAACAGTGACCAGACCTTTATTCAGCATCAATGGCGAAAGATAAGGTTGATAGGAGGCAGGTGTATCATCCCAAGCCCAACCGCTTCCCCAATAAATGGAGTCTTTCATAGAAACATCTCCATATACATGGCCCGATATCACCGAGAACGGGAAACGACTTAGCGCATTTACCAATGAATCCAGAGCTTCATCATCAAATTCAGGGTCATATCCGCCCACAACATACAAATCACCTTTCAGCGTATCTTGTTCAATCACGCCCTGATACCATACTTCTGTTTTAAAAGGATCATCCGCATCCGGGTGGGCAAGGGCGGTAATAGTAGTCAGCAGTTTCATAGTAGAAGCCGGACGAGAGAGCTTATCCGCCTGATAAGTGTATAAAGACTTCCCGTCAGTCAGGTCGTATATGGATATACCAACGTTGGAACCAGCAGGAAGTTGATATTTAATCAAGGTATCCAGGCGGGAAGAAAGGCTCTTAACAGTCGTATTTTGTCCCCATACGGTTACAGGAATAAACAAAAGAGAAAGAGCAAGAGACAACAGATATTTTTTCATGTTTATCGAGTTACAACGCTTCTTTAAAAATCTCTGAAACCGTGGGATGCGGGAATACTATTTTCTTCCAGGCTTCGGTAGTCAGTTTCAGTTCGATAGCCATACCTGCCAGGGTGATAATTTCAGAAGCCGGATTACCCAATATGTGTGCTCCCACTATGGTCTCATCATCTGCTATCAGAAGTTTACAAACTCCGTTCACTCCTTCGTTCTCAGCAACAAAACGACCGGAGTAAGCCATCGGGAGTTTTACAACACGGTAATTAATACCTTTCATTTGCAAACTTTCTTCCGTCTGCCCTACTCCTGCAATCTCCGGATTGGTATATACCACACCGGGAATTGCCCAATAACTCATGACATCTTTCTTGCCAAGTATCGTATGTACAGCTACTTCTGCCTCACGAACAGCTGTATGTGCCAGTAAAGAATAACCTGTCAGATCACCACATACATATACTCCCGGAGCAGAGGCTTGCATCTGTTCGTTTGTACAGATATTCCCTCTTTCCGTTCTTCGTAATTCCAGATTCTCCAACCCGAAACCTGTCGTTATCGGACGGCGACCTACACTCATCAATAGTTTCTCGGCAAGCACGCTGCCTGTACCTTCTGCATTCTCATAATTAACCTGCACTTGTGGCTTCCCGTCTTCGGAAGAAGCCTCAGCAAGAGATACGACCTTCGTACTAAGCATAAACTTGATTCCACGTTTTGCATATTCCACACGCAGAAGAGCGGAAAGCTCTTTATCCATGCCTCCCAGGATTTCATCAAGCATTTCGATAACAGTGACCTGTACGCCCAGACTATTAAAGAAGGAGGCAAACTCTATACCGATTACTCCACCACCAATAATGGCAAGTGAAGCAGGAAGCTCCTTATTATCTAAAGCATCGCGGTGCGTCCAGAAGGGTACAGTATCCACTCCGGGAATAGGGGGAATGAATGTTTCCGAACCGGTGCATAAAATCAGATTCTCGCACTCATAAGTCTCAGCACCACACTGCACAGTATTCTCATTGATGATGGTAGCTTCTCCCTGCACGATATTCACTCCGTGGGCAGTCAGCTTACCTTTAACGCCCAACACCAGTTTACGCACCACTTTCTGTTTACGGGCAATTATCTTCGGCAAATCAAATGAGACTTCGGAAACAGCGACTGCATATTTGGAAGCATGACGCGCAGCATCATACGTTTTTGCCGAATACAATAAAGTCTTGGTAGGGATGCAGCCTTCATTCAGACAAACTCCACCTAAACTTTGCTTTTCAAACAACACTACGCTTAGTCCGGCTTTCCCGGCAGCTTCGGCAGCAGTATATCCCGCAGGACCTCCACCGATAATGGCAACTTGGTATTTCATAGTTTCTATTTATTTATAGGTATATTGCAACTCAAGACCAGGATTCTTTTCTTTAAGTGCGGCTATCAGCCCTTCCGGGTCAGCAGGAGTAATCGGGAAAAAGCCTTTCTTCAATCCATTTTGATACCTGACCACCATCTGGCGGACGCGCCATTGCCATCCTTTGGCAGACGGGTTATAGAGGATACAGTTCACTCCGATCGCCTTCTGAGATATACCGAACACTGTCTTCACCCAAAGGTCTCCATTTTCTTTAATGATATATTTCCTTTGGTAATTACTAATCAGAAAAGGAATAGCCACAATGAATCCACATAAGACAGACGCCTCTTTCAGCAACAGGTATGTACCGCACATAAAAGTAAGAACAAATACTATTACCCATTTTTCAGTAGTAGTCATACCTTTGGATTTGAATATTTTTTCCATATATACAAGGGTTATTTGTAAACTGCCTGCAAGTTAATAAAAACCTCTCTTATCTGCACAAAAGAATTATCCTTTCTTTATCTTTTTCACCGTACGCTTCATCTTTAAAGCATATAAATTCAGTTCTATCGAAGATTCGGTTTCTGTTGTATCTCCCTTCTCTTCTACAGACAATAATTCGTGAAGTAACTCGCTACTGCGTTGGGTCAATGTTTTCTGTTTATCTTCATCTACTTCAGTTGACAAAATATTTAGATTACGGGAGAGTTCTCTTAAATGAGCAAAAGACTCTATAATGGCAAGAGTCGTAGCCGTAGCACGAGGACTTTTCAAAACAGTGGCAAGCATGTAAAGACCTTTTTCGGTAAAGGCTTTAGGGACTGCACGTACTTTAGGGGATAAATTTGCGGTCGAAAGTTTCGACCGCAAATACCGTATCTCACTTTCATTCAATTCAATGATATAGTCCTTGGGGAATTTATCCAGATTATTCCTCACCGCTTCATTCACCCGCTTCGTTTCTACTCCGTACAGCGTTGCCACATCTCTGTCCAGCAAAACTTTCTGTCCTCTCAGTTCTATTAAGCATGGCTTCTATTTCCTGCTCTCTGATTACTTGTAATTCGTTTTCCATACTTTATATGTATTTTGTTGATTTAAAGACCTACAAGGTACAACTAATATTCTACAAAAAGTCCCCCCCTTATCTTTTTCTTACTAAAAAAACATACCTTTGTTTGCAGTATTTCCCAATAAAAATACGTCTATAAACAAAAGCTATTTTAAACTAACGAAACTAGAGATACATGAAACGAATGAACGTACTCCAAATGCTAATATTCTCCATTGTCATCCTTTTCTGCGGAACAGCCTGTGATAATGAAAATGATGAACGTTTCTCTTCTACGGAAGAATTTACTGTTGAAGGCGATGCAAACTCCATAGAGATCCCGATGACCAGAACCAACTGGATTGTGGCTTCCGTCATGTATCCGGACGGAGGCATCATGACAGATGAAAACGGATATCCCCTGAAGCTGGAGGGTATGGGCACCGTACGCTTTCATTGGGGCAGCATCACCCGCGACAAAGCGAAATCCCTTATTATACACCTGAATGACAACTTTGCAGGAGAAGAACGCAAATTAATTATCAAACTGAGTACCGAACAAGGACTTTACTCAGAGCAAATATTCATCCAGCAGAAAGTATGCACCAATTACTATCAGATAGAATCCATCTCTTACTATCTGGATGAATTTGATGGAGTAAGAGAAGCCGGAACAGAACCTTGGGGAATCACTTGGATAGACAGAACCGGTAGTGGAGAAGAAATAAAGAAAACCACCGTTTTTCCTTTCTACAATGCTTTTACTGAGTATTACTTCGGCACCAACACCGGCGAATATCCCAAGGAATGGATGAATCCCGAAGGAAAAAGCCGCCTTGTGGATATGCCGGGAAGTATTGTAGACGGACAGATCATTCTCGAACAAGAGAAGCAGATATACACCGACAGAGGAATGTACAGAGGTGAATTAAAAGATATTAGCTTCGAAAAGGACCTGGTCAGTATGAAACAAAACAGGTATTATGCTGATGTTTATTATAAAGCCTTGCAAGTTAGTTACAGCATGACCTTGTCAAGACCCGGCAGTGACACAAAGAAAATCATTACAGGGAAACTACTAAAGAAATACCCTTATGATTGTTCGCCTATACAACATGAGGTCAGCGACCTGCCACCGGAAGATGCATAGACGGTAAGTTTTCAACAATCTCCTCCCTGCTTACTGTAGGAGGTTGCTTTTCCGCTAACTTACGACACACCAATCTGCCTATTTTCAAAGCATCTTCCTCTGATGCAAAGGTGATCTTCTCACCTATGGCAGGTATATAAGGTTGATAAATCAGTGTATCTATCCCGTAAACCACTACATACCCATATCCCCCCTTTACTTGCATAGAGCGGCAGGATAATTTTTCTCCGGCGGCATTCGTGCAGCCGAAGAAACAAGAAAGGCATACTGCCACCAGAGACAGTACACCAATCTTCACAATAAACACTAGCTTCATAAATCACAAAAACACTAATCAACATCTTCCTGCTCATAGGGCAGGAGTTCATAAACATCATCAAAATAGCTGGTTCCCGAAGCCCCCGTCAACACAAAGCCACGCTTGCCCGTAGAGAAAGATACAGCATAGGCACGCGACGAACCTCCTGAACTTACATTGTGCACATTCGTAAGCGGCGTATAATCATCATCGGAGTCACCATACCACAAATCCTCATCAGGATCATACACCCAATAATCACTGGTCACGCCACTACGGGTTCCGGTAGCAATATACCCTCTTCCATCTATCACGAAAGATACAGTACCTAAGCGCGCTATAGCATAATCATCATCATAATCTTCATCGCTATTAGTATTGGCAATGTCACGCAACTGAGTCCAGTTGTCACCATCAAATTTCCATAAATCATCAACCAGCGTGTTATTGTTCTGTCCACAGCAGACATAAGCCACATCATCTATAACGAAAGCCGTACCATACCAACGCTTGTATCCCCCGAATCCATTTACAATTTCCCATTGTTTTCCGGCAGCGGCATTAGGATTAAAGCGATAGAAATCTTTCAGATAATTATCATTGAACCCCGTACCCACATAACCGTACCCTCCGATTGAGAAAGCCAATGCACCGAGACGTACACCACCGCCAAAGTCATCCCTCTGCGTCCAGGTATTCGTAGCGGGATCATACTCCCAGGTATCTGCCAGATATGTGGGCTCGGTCTTCTGAATACCGGTAGTAATGTATCCTTTGTCATTCAAGGCAAACGAAGCCGCACTATGGCGTCCCGCTGCCGCATCGGGCATATCGGCACATTGTGTCCAATAATCTCCATCCATATTGTATTCCCAAAGGTCTTTCAGATATGTCTTATTCGACCCACGATAGCCACAACACAGATAACCTTTATTTCCAATGGTGAAACTGCTGGCCTGTCCCCGCGCTACACCGTCCAAGTCCGATCTTCTCATCCATACACCCTGTGTGTATTCATCGTCGTCCGTACAACTGCCAGCCAGGCATCCAACCGCCAACAGTATCATTCCAAATAATAGTCGATTCATTTTTCTCAGAACTTATTTTGATTTACTATATTTTTGGTAGCAAAAGTAGGCTACAGGTACTTCATCAACAAATATAACCGACAAACGGCATTAAATTTCCGGTAAATACCTTTACCGATAAAACCTGCCCGATAGCCGATTTTAATAGGAAGATATAGAAGTTTCATTTTCCTTTGCGACGAAATATTATGAGTTACAATGAAAAAGTTATTGTATAGTCTGATTATAATGATCGCCGCCATCTGTGCTTGCCAGGATGAAAATTCAGAATTAGGACAAAGTCTGGTGAGTAGTTCTTTCTATAATGTATATGTAGATACTTGTACGGTGGACATCAGTACCATTCTTATGGACTCCATAGAGACCAGGGGAGACAGTATTTGTCAGCTGGGACACTATAAGGATGCCTCATGGGGTGAAGTCTCCGCCGCTTACTATGCCGAATACTCTAAAAACAGCTTTACCCCCAACGAGGATTATAGTTACAGCTTCGACTCGTTAGTACTGAGGATGACACCTTCCGGCAACTTCTGGGGCGATACCTTAACACAGCAACGAATATCTGTTTACCGACTAAAACAAGCCATCTATCTGGACGATGACGAAGATTTATACAACAGTACTATCCTGCCTACCGAAAGTATGCCTTTGTTCACTTTCACTTTCACTCCGAGCCCCGGACGAAAGAAGGAGTTAGAAATACGCCTGCCCGATGAACTGGGGAAAGAGTTACTGAATGACCTCGTAGCAGAAGAAGACTATTTCGACAGCCAGGATAAGTTCAAAGAAAAGTTCCCCGGACTGGCACTCATAGCCGAAAACAACGGAGAATGCGTCACCGGATTTATAGTGAATGATTCATCCATGGCCATCACCCTGCACTATAAGGAAGTGGCTAGTCAACATACGGAAAAAGAGCTGACCTTCAGTGTAAACACTGATTATGCCTACACCAGTATCCGCCACGATCGCACCAGTACCCCTCTCGCTACCATGGAAAGCGGAATAGAGAACCTTATTCACTCCGGCAGCTTGGGCAGACGGGCATATATGCAGGGATTGACGGGATTCTATAATCAGATAGAATTCCCCCATCTGAACAATTTGCAGGATGCAGGAGAAATTGTTTCCATAGAAAGCGCCACACTCTACCTCTATCCGCTGTCCGGAAGTTATAACAAGCTAAACCAACTACCGAAAGATATACGCCTTTACATCACAGATGAAAACAATGTATTGGAAGATTATGTATACGGCAGTGATGGTGTTACGGTACAGACCGGAAACCTGACAGTGGACGATATGTTAGGGCGGGATACTTATTATTCCTTTGACGTAACCGAATTTATCCGCAACAACTTCGGTACGTGGGGCATAAAACGGCAGAAGCTACTCCTGAGTCTACCAGAGAATGAAATGACAATGACTTTCAATCAAATAATCTTCACCAACGACCCCGACCAGGAGAGACAATGTAAATTAGATATCAGATTTAAAATATACAACGAAAAATGAAACATTACCACCGGATTCCCCTTATGCTGTGCAGCTTCTGTGCAGCAAGCCTCTCTGTCGTAGCCCAAAACAACACCAACCTGCCCACTTCCATGTATGGAGTGGGTGAACTGAGTACCAGTGACGGTGGACGTTATGCCGGAATGGGCAATATAGGTATTGCTCTGAACAGAACCGGATTCCAAAATACTCTGAACCCGGCAGCCATCACCCGAATGGATAGTACCTGTTTCATATTCGATGTCGGTGCATCGGTTTCATCTGCCCGTTATTCCTTTCAGAATGATCACAGCTCCAGCTTTATGGGCAATCCCAACCGCTTCAGCATAGGGTGCCGCATCTTGCCACGCTGGTATGCCATGATAGGCGCTGCGCCCTATAGCAGCGTAGGCTACATGATTCAGACCGAAGAAGAAGTGGAAGGTATGCCCGGAAGTTATACCTATTCCTTATTTGAAGGATCGGGAGGATTATACCGTTGTTATCTTACTAATGCCTTTGCATTGACCAAACGCCTGTCCGTTGGCGTAAATCTGGGTATCATACTGGGAACGGTAACCCAAAGCGAAACGCAAGAAAGTGCCATTGTGGAATACGAATCTTCCAAGCGTGCCTTTTATGCAGACTTCGGAATACATTATGAATTCAATACCACCGGCAGTCAGAAGTGGGCGGCAGGACTTGTGTTTGCCCCCTCCAGGTCAACCACGAAAACAATCTGACTTATAGCAATTCTTCCACCAGTGAAGGTGTCGATAAGAGTTATCATAGCCGGACGCAATATTTACCGATGCACATCGGCACCGGAATATCAATGACTACCGAACGTTGGGTGGCTACCGCCGATTATAATTATCTGGATTGGAGCCGTAATACCTCATCTTACACTTCCATAAAATACGAAAACCAGCACAAGTTGAACATCGGGGGAACCTATATTACCAATCCACGCCTCCCCCGCTCCACTGAATTAATGGGTGGAATAGGTTTAAGTAATTCGTATATAAATCTGCGGGGTGGAAAGATGCAATATCTGGAAGTGAGTGCAGGAGCAAGTTTTCCTATCCGGTACTCCTATCTTTCATTGGGTGCCACCTGGCGGAAACAGATCAACTCACGCAGTAGTCTGATGCAGGAAAGCCGATTTAGCGTAAATTTGAATATTACGTTTGGAGAAAGAATATCACGGTCAAAATTGAGGTAAGGGAATAATATTCTTCTGACGGGTTATGAACTAAGAAACAGGATAGCGGTGTATATTATTTACAAATGATATATATTCCTAAAATAATCGTATACTGAACCTAATTCAGTCGTATAGTGAATGCCATTCAGTCGTATACTTAATAGGGTTCAGTCGTATACTGAATAGGGCATGGTTTAACAATGCTGATAATCAGAAAGTTACAAAAGCCCACATTGCTATTGATAAATTCTGACAAATCCCTGCGATATATAGCGCAGCTACTTTATCTCCCTATCACTTTACCACCTTATCACTCTTTTATTCCTTTCTGTATCATATGAGTCAATTTCGGCAACGAACATTGAAACAGGCTAAAGGACAGAATAGTCAGAAATATAGTTTTTCAACTTCTTCCGGTACACCTCTCCGATAGGGATACTTCTTTTATCCAGAGCAATTTTACTGCTCTCTATGATACGTATGCAATCTTTACGAATAATAAACGAGCGGTGCACACGTATAAATTCATCAGAAGGTAATCTCTCCTCCATATATTTCATTGTACACAGGCTCAGTACAGGCTTTGGTTCATCTTTACTATAAATCTTCACGTAATCGCCCAACCCTTCGATATAAGATATTCTGGATATATCCAGACGGAAAATGCGATTGTCGGACTTCACATAAATCACTTTAGGCATTTCGGACTGTGATGTATCGGCCTGAGACTTTTCGGGAACGACAGTAAACGACATCCCTGTTTCACCTTTCAGGCTGAACCAGCGCGAAGCCTTATTCACCGCTTCAAAAAAGACAGGAAAATTGATTTCAGATATCAGATAATCCAATGCATCCAAGCGGAAGCACTCGGCGGCATACCGGGGGGTATCTGCAATAAAAATGACACGGGTGGACGGAGAAAGCAGTTTACTGAATTCCATTCCGTTGATTCCTTCCATTTCTTCCTGCCCGATTCCTACAAAGTAAAGGTGTACCTTGTTGTCATAATAACCCTTCAATGCCTCAATGGGATTACTGTACTTTCCACACAAAGAAAGAAAGGGTATTTTGGCTATGAACACTTCCAGTTGTTCACTCACCTGTCTGTCGGCATGCAAAATAGCACAAGTCAAATTCATCATCATTTCTCTTATTTTTAGAAATTAGACGAACGACTTTCCGGAAGACTGCAAAAAGGAAATCGAGAATTAATATTTCTTCACTTCACTTAAACGGTTAGTAAGAGTTTTTATGAACAAATCTTCCTTCACCGGAAGCAACACAGCACATTTTTCTTTCGTCCCGTACTTCACCAGCACATAGCGCATCACGGCGAAACGTCCTATTTTCATGGAAGAGGCACGCTCTACAGAAATAATGTCCTTCAGGAGTATTTCCTTTGAACGTGAAAAACGACCATAAAAGAGGATAAGCTTGTCATCCGTCGTCAGTGTATAGGTGGTATGAATAAGACGCTCAATAGCAATAATGAGCAGAAGCATAAAAAGAATAGTCATAATGGCATGTTTCATCCACATTTCATGAATGGTAATAGCCGTTGTTATCAGCAAAAATAGATATTGCCCCGCAGCAATGCGGGCATGAAAGATACGATTCATTGACTCTGATTTTTGCTGCTAAGATAGGTATTTTTACGAAACGAAGTGAGTTATTCTTCCAATATCTCCCTTAGTTTGTCACCTAACAGCTTTACTTCCTCCAGTCTCATTTTCCAACATACCGATTTACGGAACATATATACCTGCTCGGCAGGCAGGCAAAACAAGTTCTCTATTTCTTCTACAGACTGTCCAAGGGAGACCAACATACAAAGCAGTTCCTCATCTTTCGTAACACCGGGAACCAGTTCCTGTACTTTCCCTATAAAGTCCGGATAATGGAAAATAAAAATTTCACGGAAAACAGCACCACGCGCTCCGCAAAGCATATCTTTCGAAGCATAAGGCGAGTCTTCGGAAATCATTTCTATCAAAGCCCTACTGATCTCTTTCATACACAATCGGGATATTTTTTCCACTTTATTCATTGTCGGTTAGTTTTCTATTAAGCTACAAATTTGCAGAAACTATAAGATTAAACCATAAATAGCCAATATACAATCCAATATACAAAAATGTATCTTCCTCATTATCAATTACAAATAAAAGCCATAAAATATAGATATCATTTCTTTTTTTTCCAAATGGAATTGTATCTTTGCCCAAACAAAGTAAGTTTTTAGAATCATGAATATAGGAAAACCACTACTCTTGCTCTTACTATTTGTAGGAGCCTGTACTACTGATTCACATTCTCCAAACACAGAAGATGTCGGACAGTGGCAACAAACTGCAGAAAAACTCACCACATTACTAAAAGAGGAAAAGTTCCGGGAAACCGAAAATATGACTAAAATAAAGTTAGCGGAATTACTGGAAAATATAAATAATACAGAAGAGAATGATACACTGATTAAGTATGCCCGGGAAATACTTACCATTTCTTACTACAACTACTTAAAAAGCAAGCAAATTCGTTCCGGCATGGAATATATGGATAGTCTCAGCCAGATTCCATTCATACAAGAGAACTGCAAACATGAACTGTTATCTGCCCGGGCAAGTCTGCACCAGATGCATGGAGACAATGAACAAGCCATCGGGTTGGCCAATGAATACCTGCAACTACCCGACTATGAAGATGCCAACCGTTTTATCCCACAAGCTGAAATGATCAGCGGAGTTTATATCTATTCCGGAAACGACATCCCCCAAGCCATCCGAATATTGGAAAAAGCCATGAAAGCTTACCGACAAGGAGGAGAGTACCGGAATATGCTTCGCATCATGTCACGACTCGGTATTTATTACCGCCTTATCGGGGAATATGAAAAGGCTATTGCCATCAATCAGGAAGCCATCAGCAGTTATACCGACAGCATACCGCCCCAAAATATCGTAATAGCCTATGGCGAACAAGCCAACCTTTATGCAGAACTGGGTATGTACGACCGCGCCCTGCAACTGAATGCGGAAGCTCAACATTACTCGCTTCTGAAAGACAGTTTCGGGCTGGGTGACCTCTATCGCTACCGGGCATCCATATTCAGCCAGATGAAGAATAAGGACTCTATATTCTATTATTTAAACCAGGCTGAGAAGATATCAACTCTGCAAGGCAGTTTCAAAGGAGTATTTGTGAACAAAGTTACTACAGCAGAAGCCTATCTGGAGTATCCCGATTCTGTGCAGAAAGCACTAACGCTTGCATTAAGTATCTGCCCGGACAGTTCCCGCATGCCACAATGGGCCAAGTATGAGCTGGAACTTCACTTAGGACGGGCTTTATTGCAAACAGGAAAAGCTACACAAGGAATACCTCTGATAGAGAAAGCCGCACAAGGTTTTATAGGCATGGATATGAAATCCAGAGAACAAAAGGCCAACGACATACTTATGGACTACTATCTGGACATGAATATGAAGGATGCATTCATCCGTTGCTATAAACGCAGCCAGACTTTTACGGATTCGCTGAATTCAGCTGAAAAGATGCGTGCTGTTGCTGCTGCCAATATCCGGTTTGATACTGAACGGAAAGAAAAAGAAAATACTTTGCTCTCGGCACAAGTGAAACTGCAAAAGCAACAGTTATTCTATAATATATGTATTTCTATCGCCCTGCTGTTAATACTTATCATCTCCGTTGCCTACTTCATAAGCAAACGAAAAGCCAATCGCTTACTTTTGGAAAAACATAAACAGGAAATAAAGAAATTAATCACCCGCCAACAAGAATTGAACCGCCGTAATGAGCAGTTGACCGAACAGATAGAGCAGGCAATGGCTACCAATAACCTGACTTCTATCCGTCAACTGACCGGTCAGAGCCTCCTCAGCAAAGAGGATGAAAATGACTTCAGACAATCGTTTGCAGCAATATACCCGTTCTATCTACCCAAATTACGGGAATATTATCCGCAACTTACCCGCAATGAAGAGTTGCTTGCCATGCTCATCTGCATGAACCAAAGTACGGATGAAATAGCTCTGATTATGGGTATTAACCGTAACAGTGTCAACGTGATACGCTCGCGTATGCGAAAGAACATAGGACTTGCCAAAGAAGAGTCCCTGGATGAAGTTGTTAAACAGTTCTTATCATAATTTTGTGAATTAATATACGGGAAAAGTACAATGAAACTACTTATTTCGTAGCTTTGCAGTACTTAAACATACAAAATATGATTAGAGAGTTCGACTTTTTAGTAATTGGTTCCGGTATAGCCGGCATGAGCTTCGCTCTGAAAGTAGCTCATAAAGGTAAAGTAGCGCTCATCTGCAAAACGGAATTGGAAGAAGCTAATACATTCTTCGCACAAGGGGGAATCGCCTCAGTAACCAATACACTGGTAGATAATTTCGATAAGCACATTGAGGACACCATGATTGCGGGCGACTGGATCAGTGACCGTGCCGCCGTAGAAAAAGTGGTACGTGAAGCACCCGGACAAATCAAGGAACTGATAGAGTGGGGAGTAGAATTTGACAAGAATGACAAAGGAGACTTCGACTTACATAAAGAAGGCGGACACTCTGAATTCCGTATTCTGCATCACAAAGACAATACAGGTGCCGAAATACAGGAAAGCCTCATCAAAGCCGTAAAGACGCATCCTAACATTGAGATATTCAACCGTCATTTCGCCGTAGAAATCATCACCCAGCATCACATGGGAATTATTGTAACCCGCCATACTCCGGGCATCAAGTGCTACGGAGCTTATGTGCTGAATGAAGATACGGGCGAAGTGGATACTTTCCTTTCCAAAGTGACGCTAATGGCTACGGGAGGTGTAGGTGCTGTTTACCGCAACACTACTAATCCGCTGGTTGCTACCGGAGACGGTATTGCCATGGTCTACCGCGCCAAAGGTTTCGTGCAGGACATGGAGTTCATTCAGTTCCACCCCACAGCGCTTTATCATCCGGGCGACCGTCCCTGTTTCTTGATAACGGAAGCAATGCGCGGATATGGTGCCGTATTGCGTAATATGGGTGGTGAAGAGTTTATGCAGAAATACGATCCGCGTCTTTCTCTTGCCCCGCGTGATATCGTGGCACGTGCCATCGACAGTGAAATGAAGCAGCGCGGTGACGACCATGTATATCTGGACGTTACACACAAAGATCCGGAAGAAACCAAGAAACATTTCCCGAATATCTACGAAAAGTGCCTCAGCTTAGGCATCAATATTACCAAAGACTATATCCCGGTAGCTCCTGCCGCACACTACCTCTGTGGTGGCATCAAGGTAAACCTGAACGGAGAGTCTTCCATCAATCGCCTGTATGCCGTAGGAGAATGCTCTTGCACAGGTCTTCACGGAGGCAATCGTTTAGCTTCCAACTCTTTGATTGAAGCAGTTGTTTATGCCGATGCCGCTGCCAAACATGCGCTAAGCGTACTCGACCGCTATGAATTCAACCACGAGATACCGGAATGGAACGCCGAAGGAACAGTGACCAACGAAGAGATGGTGCTTATTACTCAAAGCATGAAAGAAGTGAACCAGATTATGGGAGCCTATGTAGGCATTGTACGTAGTGATCTGCGCCTGAAACGTGCCTGGGTACGCTTGGATATGATATATGAAGAGACGGAAGATCTTTTCAAGCGTAGCAAGGCATCCAGAGCTATTTGCGAACTGCGTAATATGGTTAATGTCGGTTACCTGATTACCCGTCAGGCAATAGAACGCAAGGAAAGTCGCGGATTACATTATACGATTGATTATCCGCACGCAAAGAAATAGTATAAGCGCCTCCCCCATGAGGGTATACTGCTTATAATGCAAAACGCCCGGATGTTTCTTCAAGCGAAACACCCGGGCGTTCTTTATCATAGAAATAAGAATTTCTTAATAGTTTTCTTTCTTCACTTCGAAGTAAGCCTGCGGATGCAAGCAAGCCGGACAAACTTCAGGAGCTTCTTTACCAGTGAAGATGAAACCACAGTTACGGCATTGCCATACTACTTCACCTTCCTTAGCGAATACTGTAGCATTCTCGATATTATTTACGAAAGCCAGGTATCTTTCTTCATGACCTTTTTCAGCAATTGAAATGTTGCGGTACATAGCAGCGATTTCATAGAAACCTTCTTTTTCTGCTACGTCAGCAAAGTGGGGATAGTCCAGAGACCATTCTTCGTGTTCACCGGCAGCAGCTTCTTTCAGGTTATCCAGTGTAGTGCTGATAACACCGGCAGGATAGCTTGCTGTAATTTCTACCATACCACCTTCCAAATACTTGAACATACGCTTAGCGTGTTCTTTTTCCTGGTCAGCCGTTTCAGTAAAGATAGCAGCAATTTGTTCGTAACCTTCCTTCTTAGCTACACTTGCAAAATAAGTGTAACGCATTCTTGCTTGTGATTCTCCTGCAAATGAAGTCAACAGATTCTTTTCTGTCTGAGTTCCCTTAACACTTTTAGCCATAGTTCTTTTTCTTATTTAGTTAGTAAATTACGTATCAATTGTCGTTAGTCATTCTTATTAACAACACAAAAATAAAGATTTTGTTTGGTATTTACACACTTTTTATTCATTGTATTTATCTATGAAGGCATAGATAAAACCTATTTCCGGAAATATAATTCAGGAAAAACTTTATCTTTGTATTTGGTAAACATAAATACTTCCGACTATGAAGACAATAACTAAATTATTAATTCTCTCATTCATAATGATGGGAATTACAGCTTGTTACACTTCTATTCCGCTATTACTTCTTTTTCTACCACAACCTCTTCTTCACCAGTGTATAGATTTACAATCTCAGCTACTTCGGCTGCTGTCTTCGGCTTCACAGTAATACCTTCTTTGGTCTGCTCAACATACGCCATACGTCCATCGGGTAGATAATAAAGATAGTCAACGCACACGCTTCGACGCCCTGTGGCACCGGATTTACCATCTATGGTAAGTATTGCATTATGATAGAACAGATAGTTTTGTCCCTTGAATTCAATGATTCCCGGGTGTATGGTAAAGCTATTTTCTGCCATTCCTGTCAAGACTCCACGATAGGTCCATGGACCATCCATACTTGGTGCCGTGGCATAGCTAATGGTTTCACGCCCCTTACCCATCGATGCATACGTCAGATAGTAAAGATTTTCACGCTTATGAATCCATGGTCCTTCCACAAATTTCGGCATTTTAAGAATCTCTATGTTTCCATCCAGTTCTGTCATATTGGGTTTAAGTTTCACTAAAAAGCAGGTACCATTGCCCCAGCTCATCCATGGTGTGCCGTCATCATCCACAAAAACGGTCGGATCGATATCGTTCCACCATCCACGAGAACCGTTAGGAGTCATATCATCTGTAATAAGCGGTGTACCCCGAGCATCAATGAAAGGTCCCGTCGGATTATCTGACACGGCAACGCCTACTACTTTACTATTATATGGCGCACCCGCCTGTACCGTTGTATAATAATAGAATTTCCCATCTTTCTCTACAACCTGGGAAGCCCATGCTTCGCCAACTCCCCATGAGAAATCCGTAGGCTTCAGCACACTTCCATGATCGGTCCATGTTTTCATATCTTTTGTTGAATAACACAGCCATTCGGTTATGTTAAAGTCCTGTCCTTCTTCAGCCTCATCGTGCCCCACATAGAGGTACAGTCTACCATTATGCACCATAGGCGCCGGGTCAGCGGTGAACTTATCCGTCACTATCGGATTACCTTCCGAAATAAACTTCACTTCATTACTTTTCTCACCGCAAGCGGATAAGATCAGATATAAACTAACAATAAAAAGAGTGTTTCTCATGATAAAAACAATTAAGTAAGTAATTCTATTTTTTATATTCTCACTGAATCGGTGTAAATTTATAAAGAAGTACCCCATGGGCTGGAACATTGAGAGGCAATGGCTTCCGTCCTGTATCCAAGGTTCTTATATCCTTTTGTCTCCAAAGATCACGCACAGTTTGTTTACCCGTAATATTCAGTTTATCAAAATCACGGAAAGAGATATCCGCCTTTTCGCGGTCGAAATTACAGAAACCAACCGCCTTACTGCCATCTTCAAGTTCTTTCACATAAATACGTAATTCCCCTATTGAATATACACACGTGGCTTGTTTACCCAAAGGATCCTGATTAACAGCTATCACCTCATTGTTAGTCAGCAGACTCAGGGTAAAATCATCCATTTTCTCCAAGTCACAACCTATCAGAAGCGGTGCAGAGAATAAACTCCAAAGACTGAAATGGAGATACTGTTCATCAGGTTTAAGCTTGGTTTGGTGAGGATTTCCCCAACCTACAATACCAAGAACCAGCATGTCCGGATCATTCCAGTTACCGGGTTTCGCCCATGCGGCTGCACGGTCTTGAGAAAGAGCGATGCCTTTTACACTTTCCCAAGTATCGGTGATATCGTTAGTCGTACGCCAACACTGGCCTCCAACGTCATCTCCCCATTTCCAGACATCTCCCATACCATACTGACACAGGTTATAAACAATGTCCCTGGGCTGCTGACGCAAATAATCCCCCATAATCTTAAATGGCTTTCTACCGGCAATTGAATCCCCTCCCCCTTGAAACGCCAAGGAAGACACACTGTAAGGATCCTTATCTAAATCACGGTCAAGAACTCCCCCGTAACTGCACCAGTCATATTTCAAATAATCAAGCCCCCATTTACCATACATATCGGCATCTTGCTTTTCATAACCATAACTGCCTACGCAACCTCCGCAAGTCCACGGACCGGGTGAAGAATAAATACCCACTTTCAATCCAAGTGAATGTATGTAGTCCGTTAACCCTTTCATATCAGGAAATTGGGCATTAGGTATGATATTACCTTGATCGTCACGCAACCGTCCACCTCTGGTCCGGTCGTTGGGATCTCTGTGATGTTGCCATGAATCATCTATATTGATATAAGTCCAGCCATAATTCACTAAACCACTTTCAACCATAGCTCTTGCCGCTTGCTTCACTTTCTCAGCCGAGACTTCATGTCCGAAGCAGTTCCAACTGTTCCATCCCATCGGCGGAGTAAGAGCAATTCTGTCACCACACTCAATACGAAGTTTTCTTTCTGCCGTTCCCTTCACATTTTTCGCCTGCAAAACCACTTCAAATGTACCAGCCTTGGTTAGTTTACCTGTAATCAGACCCGTCTCCGGGTGAATCTCCAATCCTGCCGGTAATCCCTCTGCTGCAAATGTCATCGGACGATCGCCTGTAGCCGCTATCTGATATTGGAATGGGGAACCGGGACGCACTCCAAACACAGAAGCCCCATTAATTCTCGGCGTCGCGGGAGCAGGTGGAGTCAGTATATAAGGTTCCGTAGCAATGAATTTAAGTGTAGGAAAACTCTGCTTTCCTTTTGATATTATCTTTGCATCCGCCCAGTCAGCATGGTCATAGTAAGGCCCGTCACCACCATCAGCTACAATCAGCTCAAGTCTTTTGACTCCATCCAATGAAACCGAACATAATTTAGGCGTATCTCCTGCCTTTACAATCCCACTCGTCCAAAGCCTGGCTCCATCTCCTATTACAATAAATTCGGCAGACGTCTTATGCTCGATGATCTCATCATCCAGCCCTACCTGAGCCGTAAATGATACGGCTTTGCCATCCAATTGAATTGCTATTTCACTGACTGAATGGGTACCCACTCCACGTTCAAACGTTTGTCCTCCGATTGTCAGGGGTTTACCATCAACCGATTTATTTTTCATGGCTACTCCATGACCTTGAGTCATAGCTGTCAGATCCAAATCATCAAGCCACACAGTATGGGATTGACCACATCCTGTAGTAATGGACGCTATTACAAACCCTACGAGGGCCAAAAACTGTTTCATATTATTCTTCATATTTTAAGATATTTCCAAATCATTGCCTTTTAAGAAACACTACAGTGATATCACCATTGATTTTCCCTCATAAACAATGCTCTTGTTTACTTTTGACTGATAAATTCCAGTGCCCGATTCCGGCGTTACAATTACAATATTGAAAGCCATTCTTTCCTTCATTCCTGCAAACGAGCCTTTTCTGTCACTGATAGTAAGGGTCTTATCCGAATTATTCCATTTCAGATCAAACGTGCTGAACTGACCTTTCTCATAATTGTAATTGATTCCTTCGTCTTCATAAACAGAATAAGAACCATCAGCCCCCGGATAAATACGGATTTCCCACGGTTGTTCCGTCTCCTCAGCTGCATACTGTTTCTGAGGTCCTAACGGTAATATAGAACCCGCTTTCACAAATAAAGGAGTCTTCATAAGATCCACATTTACATCTGTGAATATACCTCCCTTATGAGGTGTACCATTCCAGAAATCTACCCAGCCGGCCGAACATTCCGGAAGATAAACCTTCATTCGGTTAACACCACTTTCTACCACCGGAGCCACCAGTATAGAAGGTCCGAACATGAACTGATAGTTTTGTTCCAGTGCAAAACGGTCTTCAGGGAAATCCATCACCAACGGACGCATCAAAGTAGAACCATTGAATGAAACCGCAGCATTTTGTGAATAGATATAAGGAAGAAGCCTATAACGTAAATCCAGATATCGGGCAATGATATGTTCCACCTTTTCTCCATATCGCCACGGCTCGGTATTACTCATATAGCCATGCACACGCATCAGTGGGAAAAATGTTCCTGCCTGTATCCAGCGGATCAACTGTTCATGATATCCGGTATTTGTATACTGGTCGCCCGGACGGAAGAACCCACCTGCATCATAAGTCCACCAAGGCAGCCCTGTCGCCATCTGTCCCAATCCCCCTACGATTTGCCGACGTAAGGTTTCCCAGTCATGCCCTACGTCTCCCGACCATGTGGCGGCTGCATAACGTTGCATTCCTGAAAATCCACTGCGAGTAAAAATCATAGCTCGCCTGTCTGGATCATCCTGACGTAAACCTTCATAGATTGTCTTGCTAACATACATCGGATATACATTCCGGTAAACCTCTCCCGGAGTTTGTTCACGATTGATGCGACGGTTCTGCAAATCATCATTCTCCGGTTCAGTGGCATCCTGCCACCAGGCGTCAATACCATATTTCAATAATCCGGTACGGAAATTCTGCCAATAGAAAGCCGCTGCATCCGGATTGAAAAAGTCAATCCAGTCACTGCCCGGTATGTAATATCCCTTTTCCTTGGCTTGCTTTCCCACTTCGGACTGAGCATCAATTTTAGACCATACAGAGATCATCAGACGCACATCCATCTCATGAAGTTCCTTCATCATACTTCCCGGATCAGGATATCTGTCTTCATCAAACTTCATGGCATTCCAGCCATATTTTCCCCAATATTGCCAGTCCTGTACAATCATATCGATAGGCAATTTCCGTTTCCGGAATTCACGGGCATTCTCCAGCAATTCCGCCTGAGTATTATAACGCTCCCGGCAGTGTATATATCCCAGACTCCACAAAGGCATCATGGGGGCAGGTCCGGTCAGTTCCCGATAGCTGGCGATCACTTCATCTCCGTTACCGGCAAAAACCGTATAATCTAACATTTGGGCAACCGGAGAACGGAATACAGTCTCTTCTGAAACAGGACGCCAATATAACACAGGCTTGTCATTACGTTCACCTTGCACTTCTATATCGTGCTTACCGGCTGTCAGCTCCACAATGGCAGAAGTAGTGGGAGGCAACCATAAATTATTGACATCCACAATCTTTTGTCCGTCGATAACCAGATAATACTTCCGTGCCATTCGTTGTCCCACATCCAGCAACAAAGAATAGCTACCGGAACGAGGTACTTCCACCGAAGCTGTAAACGAATAGGTTTGTCTGGTTTCCCTTACATTTCCACTCGTACCGGTGGTATTTACTGTAACAGCCTCTCCACTTGCATTGGCGGGAGTCAACTCGACAAATTTATCTGCCGGATTAAAATCCGTCAACCCATAGTTATTCCACAGCAGCCCATAGCCTTTACTTGAAAGAATAAAAGGAATAGAAATCTGTGTATTCACCTGCGTCAAGCGCCGTGTCAATCCCCGGATATTTAGATAACCGTCCTGAAACTGCCCTGTACCGTATATATATTCATCTTTCGGAGAAACAAAGTGCTGTTCCACCTGATAGGTAGGTTCATCCTGTACAGAAGAAGCTTTCATGAAACGCCCGTCAACTTTCTCTTGAAGAATGATACGCTTACTCGCATCTTTAAAAGTCAAAACTTCCGTACCTTTATCGAATTCCACTGAAATTCCATCCATAGATAAAACCAGTGATTGCTTATCTTCTGTAACTTCATATTCAGGAACAGGAAGCTTTTCTGTATAGATAAGTTCTTCTATAGGCGCCGAACCCGGTTGGGAAAACTGTACCCGGACAGCATTCTGATTTAATGGTATCAGCGAAAGCAATCCCTGTTTCAGTTCAAGAACGACTTTCTCTTTTTGCTTTGAAGCACATGCCGTATTCAACAAAACAACACAGAACAACAGGATGATTCCTGTTGTTCTGATATACTTCCTTTTATTTCTCATAGTATTTAGTACAAGTTATTTAGAAAAGATCCAATAATCAAAATACATAAGATTGGTAGCAGGCCGCCCCTTTACTATAAAATATAAATCATGTACTCCGGTCACTTTTGTAATGTCAATAGTCCGTAAGTCCCAACGATCACTTCCTCCTGTACGCGGTACCTTCATTGTCCCTATCAGTTGCCCGTCGACACCATCCAGACGGATTTCCAGATTTACAGGATCATTATGTGTAGTTCCTATTCTGGCACTGAACTTCGTTGCACCGGTTGCCTTGAAATCTACACCGCGAACACAAGTATAACTACCATTCTTCATTGCCGTAACAAAAACACCCACCTGATCATTTTTGAAAGACTTGAACCCTTCAGAAAAAGCAATAGTCTCCGCTTCCGTTTTTACATACGGATTCAGTGTCGTAATCCCTTTTGTAATACCCTCTGTCATCTTCAGTTGAGGAATAGATCCGTCTTTGTTGAATTTAAGTTCCTCAACACATACCGAACGGTTGAATCCACCACCTCCGGGCAACTGTCCGTTATGATAGAAAAAGTAAGTTTTACCCTTGAAATCAATAACTCCCGGGTGGATGGTAAACGCTCCGCCACCGGCAGGCATCACTACTCCTCCATACTTCCATGGACCTGTAGGGGTATCGCTGGTTGAGTATCCGATATGCTCGGGCAGCGGACCTCCCGGCCAGAATAAATAATACTTCTTATCCCGCTTATAAAGCCAAGGGCCTTCTTCATACAGAGTGGCTCTCTGGGCATCGCCTTCGCGTTTACCAAACGATTCTGCTACCAAAGGTACACGCACAATATCCCCACTATAAGAAATCATATCTTCATTCAACTTCACATAATACAGGTTGGGATTTCCCCAATACAAATAAGCCTGTCCGTCATCATCAATAAAAACAGTCGGATCAATGTCTCCCCATTCACTCTGAACCAATGGCTTTCCAAGCGGATCATAGAAGGGACCATAAGGACTATCAGCTACCGCCACACCAATTGCACCTCTATTGTTTATATTCGAAATCATGGGTACGTACATATAAAACTTACCATCCCTCTCAATGCATTGTGGAGCCCATGCATCCCCTTTTGCCCAACTAAAATCAGTATATGATAACACAGCGCCATGATCCGTCCAGTTCACCATATCACTGGTCGTATACAATCGCCAGTCGTTCATCGTAAACCAGGTAGAATTATCCTCATCATGGGTAGTATAAAGATATACTTTATCATTATATACCATTGGGGCCGGATCGGCCGTATAATTTGTCTGAATGATTGGATTTTGTGCCAATCCCGAAGTACTCACCACTACCAATAGCGATGAAAGGAATAAAGATTTCATTTTATCCATATTGCTTTTTTAATTTGATTATTTTACAATTAATATTCCACCATTGCAAGGCATTGCCAATTGTAACTCCTGTTTCTTATTTACCTTTATTTGTTTTACATTTCCTTGCAATTCTTCATTATCAGTAAATACCCTCACTTGATCACCAGGCGTAAACATCGGTAAGGCAATCTTCAACTTTACGGTCTCTTTCTGCGCATTAACTCCTGCAATATACCATTTATCACCATGCCTGCGTGCCATAACTACATATTTACCTGGATAGCCATCAATAAAGCGTACTTCATCCCACGTAGTAGGAACTTCTTTCATGAAACCTATCGCCCATTCCGGAGCATCTGTCAGATTGTTCGGAGCCAAGGCAAAATGTTGTACCGGACTTTGGAACAATACCGCAGTAGCCAAAGCAAACACATCAGAAGTTATACGCCGGCTACCGCGTGGAGCATTATCCGCATTATAATATTTATTCAGTGCACTGCCACCAAAGTCCATGCTACCCACCGTATTACGAATAAATGGATGCAGACAGGCATTGAAAGCTTCATTGTCACAACTTCCCTGAGAGAAGTGCAGGTTTTCACTGGCCAATACGGCTTCACTCGACGCAAAGTTAGGATACATACGTTCCCAACCGCGAGGCAAAGTACACCCGTGGAAAATCACCAGTAACCCATATTCATTGGCATCAGCAAGAATATCTTCATACAGCTGTATGGTAACTTGCTTATCACCACCGAAGAAGTCAACCTTTATACCGCGTATTCCAATGCTTTGCATCCATTTCATCTCCTTACGTCGGGATATCGCATTGTCCATGATACCACGCGGTGATTGTGGGGCATCATTCCAATATCCATTAGAATTATACCACAGATACAGTCCCACTCCTTTTTCCGCACCATACTTAGCCAGCTTTTCAACTTTGTCATAGCCTATTTGCGTATCCCACAATGCATCTACCAATACAGACTGGTATCCCATTGCCGCAGAGAAATCAATATAACGTAATTGCTCTTCATACTTCGTACTTCCATCCATACCAATAATCCAGCTCCAGGAACCTCTGCCGTATTCATATTTTCCGGATGCCTCATACAGTGGCTTTACAACATTAAAGGAAACTGTCGTTTCAACAATCGGAGCCAAAGTTTCACCCAAAGTGATCGTTCTCCAAGGCGTTTCTCCCGGCAGGGCAAGTCCGGGTGCAATTGTACCATTTCCATTCATTTCACCCTCCTGAGGAAAACCGATTGTATATAAGCCATTTTCATGCCCCAACAAACGACTTCCACAATATTTGCTATCTACACCGGTTTCCGAAATAAGTATCCACCCCTTATCACCATTACGGAACAGACAAGGGAAAGTATAACCTTCGCCCCATCCATTTTTGCCCATGGCATCATCTGCTTTATACGGTGTCTCATAACTGGGAGAAGTACGGGCAAATCCTCCCATAGGTTTACTTTGCGGGCACAAAAAGGTCGTACTCCCGTCAGGAAGCACAAAGCTTGTCGCCTCCTCTTTCACAATGCAGGATAAAGTATTCTTTTGAGGATACATTTTATACTTGAAAGCAACATCCCGGTCACTTACACGAAATATGACATCATAAATAATCTTGCCTTGCTGACTAAACCGGTATACCCCCTCTGTGGCTACATAGTGCACACTACTCTGCTTTATATTGGGCAATGTATAAGTCTCATCAATTCTGCTTGACTGAACATCGTGCTCCAAAGACATCTCCCGGGAAAAATCACCTATATTTGTAATAAGCCCCAAAGGGGAAGAATTGATAAAAGGAGTATCCTTATAACTGATACGATAGGAAGGTTGCCCATCCTTATCAGAGATGGTTACTACTATTTTCCCATCCGGACTTGCTATTTGTTTTTCCTCCGCCTTTATTGTAAGGCAAATCAATAACGCTGTTATAACTAAAAAATATTTCATAAGTATCAAGATATTATTTATTAATAGTCACCCTATCATTGGCTCTCTCATAGTCAAAGTAATCAACGTCGACATAACCTCCCAACGATTTTGTTGCATAGTTAAAGATGGCAAACTTACTTCCCATAAACAGTTTTGTATAATCAAAACGCATTTTGAAATCCGTTCCGATCTTCTTCCACTCCTTATTGTCCAAGCTATAATAGAAAGTAGCAATATCCCGCTTCGGAGTAAAGTCACCCTCTATACGCAAATAAATGATATTCTGATTAAGTTCTACCTGTTCCTTTTCCTCTACATCCACACTCGCGATGGCTTTATTAGGAGTATTATCAAAGTTGACTACATTGGTAGACATTACAAGTCGTTTCGCATCTCCCTCCTTCACCACAGACAAAAGTCCGGAATGTCCATTGAATGCACTGAAACCTGCCACATCGCCATCCTTCATATTCGAAATATCAAGCGAGACAGTAGCCTTACATTTCGGTCCTTCCATACGCTGTGTAATCGTATTCGGAGCAAGATACAGATTATTAACCACCCGGCTGGTCTCTAAACGTAAATATCCCGGCCGTTCTGTGAGCGACCACTTGTCATCCACCGGATTGTGATTCCATTGCCAATAGAGTGAAAGTTTCTCTCCGTCGAAATCATCACTTCCAAGTATTCCTTTGGTATTTTCAGTCGGATATATCTCTTTTTCCATCGTCAAAGGCACATGTCCATTTTCATCTCCCAGCATCGGCCATCCGTCTATCCAACGGCAGGGCATAAGAGTAGGTACCCGGCCTATTCCTCCGCGATCCTGAAAAATAACCCCATACCAATCTCCTTCTTCCGAGTCAATAATACAACCTTGACCTACTCCTCCATAACCATCAAAATCATGTTCCAGAATAACCTTCTTCTCATAAGGCCCTGTTATCTTGTCTGCACGATAACATACTTCCCTGCGCACCCGACCGGGGATACTCCAATCCATGGAAATCATCAGCAAATAATACTTTCCGTTATGTTTCACAACCTGACTTCCTTCCAGCAAGCCTTGTTCATCAGCATCCCGTTCAAAAATCTTCATACTGACTCCATCGGGTTTCACATCCGACAAGTCACTCTTCAATTCCTCCAGCTCACCGGTTCCATAGAATACATATACTCGGCCGTCATCATCAAAAAACAGAGAGGCATCATGAAAATGCTGTGTTCTCGATAATAGTTCCCACTTCCCGGCCGGATCTTCTGCCGTGAATATATACGACCGATAGGGCACATCATTTGGCGAGAACAATACATAAAATTTCCCATTATGATAGCGTATGGAAGATGCCCATTGTCCGCGTCCATAAACAGTTCCACCAATCAAATCATACTTTGAGTTATCAGTCAGCTTATCGAAGACATAGCTCACTGTTTCCCAATTCACCAAGTCTTTTGATCTCATAACAGGTCCACCTGGCATCAGGTGCATGGTGGTACTTATCATATAATAATACTCTCCTGCACGCGTAACGGACATATCCGGTACATCAGCATAAATTACAGGATTACGATACGTCCCCTTCACCGACATTTCCGAACCGGAACACCCCATCAGTAATGAAGTAACAGTCAGCCATACCAACATCATCTTTTTCATGATACAGATATATATTTATTTGCTATTTATTTCTGACACAGTTTCCTGGTCATCTTACTTGAATCTCCAATAGTCCATGTTGAACATCTCTCCATCGCCTCCCCTAAAAACAAGGTACAGATCGTGAACTCCACCCACCTTCTCTACATCAGCAGTAAAGGTTTTCCACGTATTCCAGCCACCGGTATTATTTATATTACATACGCCCAGCAACGTACCATCAAGACCATCCAAACGGATTTCAATCTTTCCTTTGGTTATTGTAGCTGCACGAACTTCAAATGTTTTTGCCCCCTTGCCGAAATCAACCGCTTTCACCTGAAGGAAATCCCTGTTATGAATAGAAGTAACATACATCCCGCTTTCATCGTCCTTGGCGGTCTTGAGTCCCTGGCTCCATGCCATTGTTTCCGCCTCAGTCCGCTTATAAGGGTTCAATGTGCCGACAGGCGCAACTCCGACACCGTCGTCCCACCAGGGCAGTTCTTTGATTGTGCCGTCAGGATTATATTCCATTTCAGCCACACATATAGAACGGCGTTCATGATGTTTGTCGGTTATCATGAAATTCAATCTATAATTAAATCCGAACACATAAGATTTACCTTTATAATCAATGATTCCCGGATGGTTTCCGGAAGATTTCCCATTAGGTTTCATTATATATCCCTTAAACTCCCAAGGACCTACAGGACCGGGGCCCATCGCATACCCAATTCCTTCCGGACAGCATGTACTTGCATAAGCCATATAATAGTGCCCGTTCTTCTTGTATGCCCAGGGACCCTCCTGAAAATGATAAGGATCTTTCTGATTTTCTATCTTCCGGATCTGTTTATCCTTCGTAATTTCTCCCGCACAGGAAATCATATCTTCATTCAGTTTCACATACCAGAGATTAGGATTTCCCCAATATAAATATGCCTGTCCATCATCATCTATCAATACACTCGGGTCAATACTGTCATACTCAGCACCAATCAAGGGTTTTCCGAGAGGATCAGTAAAAGGGCCCAAAGGACTATCTGCAACCAACACTCCGATTCCTCGTCCCTGTACCGGGCAATATAAATAGAACTTTCCATTACGCTCGATACATTGAGGAGCCCAGGCACCATTCTCAAATCCTCCCCAACCTGATACGGCAGGATCTGCCCACTTGAAATTATATAAATCGGCTATGGTTCCATGATCAGTCCAGTTCACCATATCGGTACTGGTGTACAGCAACCATTCTTTCATGCGGAAACCTGCCATTCCTTCGGGAGCAGAATCCTCGTCATGGGTAGTATAAAGGTATACCATGCCCTTATGTACCATGGGGGCAGGGTCGGCAGTGAATTTTGTCTGTATAATAGGGGTCTGAGCATTCAGATGTCCCAGAGGAGAAGCTATAAACAGTATAGCTACCGTCAATCCGGATAAAATAAGTTTCTTCATTATTTCTGGTATTTAAAATCTATATTTCCCAATAGCATTAGAATTTCACACTCACTCTTTTTCCGTTGTAGTTAACTACTTTCTGAGTTCCGTCTTGAAGTACGATTGTAAACTTTCTATTATTCAACATTCCCTTATATGCACCTTTTCGAGCCCCTATGGTCAACTGGCGTGATGTATTATTCCATACGACAGGAATCTCTGTATATGCTCCCAGTTCATAATTATAGTTATCAAATTCATCCTCATAAAGAACAAAGGAACCATCGGCACCGGCATATACTCTCAATTCAAGGTTATCCCACGGTTTTTCCGTTGCATACTGCACTTTAGGACCCATTGGAATAATACTGCCTGCCTTGACATACAAAGGAATGACATCGATAGTCGTTTCCTTTTCTATTTCCTGTCCACCGTCATGCTTTTCATTCGTCCAGAAATCATACCAGATAGCACCCGCCGGCAAATATACCTTTGCGGACTTAGCCTGCATAAAGTCTACCGGAGCTTTATCCTCAAACTTCTGAACGTTATTCTTATCCCAGCCATCATTTTCTTTTAGTTTTACCAGCTTCTCCTGAGTATATTGCGCATTAACTATCGGTGCCACCAAAATGGATTTACCGAACATATACTGGTCTTTCATATCCCATACACGCTTATCACCGGCAAAGTCCATTACCAACGCACGCATAAAGCTCGACTGCCGTTCGGTCACTTCCCAAGAAGTGGAATATATATAAGGCAACAAAGAATAACGCAGATGAATCATCTTTTCAATGGCATCATATACAGGTTCGCCTTTTTTCCCAAATTGATAAATTTCTCTCGGCGTATCAGCTCCATGCGAACGCATCATCGGAGTAAACGTGCCGAATTGTAGCCAGCGTACATATAATTCCTGAAACATTGGATTCTTGGGTGCACTTCCGTCATTCCAACTCTTATTATAGCTTCCGGCAAAGAAACCACCTATATCAGTATTGAAATTAGGATTTCCGGTAAGAGTGAAGTTTAAGCCTGCCGGAATCTGATTGCGCAGTGACTCCCAGGAAGATCCGATATCTCCCGACCATACATTGGCTCCGTAACGTTGCTGTCCGGCAAAAACGGAACGTGTAAGAATAAAGACGCGTTTATCGGAAGTTACGGCACGCTGATTATCATAAACCCCACCCACCGTCAACAACGGATAAGCATTACGCACCTTGCGGAACGAACCCAGATAGGTCTTCGTATCAAAGTCCTCCGGTTTCCAATCGAAATGGTCGGGTTCCGTAGAATCCATCCACCAGCCGTCCATGCCCAACTTGAAGATACCTTCATTCAGGTATTTCCAGTAGATATCACGGGCTTTCGGATTATAGGCATCGTATACGCGTACTCCGGAAGGATATTCCATATCGGGCGGCCAAGTATCGAGTCCCGATTGGGGCCATGTGGAGAAGTTAAACAACATACCTTTCTTATCCAGTTCTCTATAAGGTTTGGTCATCGGTCCAAACGAAGACCAGATAGAAATCAACATACGCGCATTCATGCCATGCACATCATCAATCATCTTTTTAGGATCGCTGAACGAAGGGTTTTTAAAATCCATAGCATTCCACAAATAGTTGTGTCCCCAGTATTGCCAATCCTGAATAATTCCATCGAGAGGCACACCTAATTCACGGTATTTCCGTACCACTCCCACCGTTTCTTCTTGACTCTTATAACGTTCCTTGCTCTGGAAATAACCGTAAGTCCAAAGGGGAAACATAGGAACCTGTCCGGTCAGTGTACGCATCTGTGCAACTACGCCATCGGCATCTCCGCCATACATGAAATAATAGTCGATGCAATCTCCTACTTCGGACTGGAAAGATGTCCCTTCCGCTGTATCGGCAAAATTGGTTGGTGAATAGTTATCCCAGAAAAGGCCGTATCCTTTCACGGATTGCACGAATGGAACCCCATCCTCCACATTGCCCTGTACAAGGTGTTTGGTTTGGTTACGCTGTGACATTTTTCCATTCTGGAGAATGCCCAACCCATAAAGAGGCTCATCCTTATCTAAAAGAAACGCCTGCTTAACAGCGAACGTTTTGGTTCCCGCATCATTAAAATCGGTAAACTCCGGCTTTCCTTTTTCACTGAGCAACGGCTCTCCTTTCGCATTAAAGAAAGACACAACACCGGACTCCAAGTTAAGAGCAACCGCCATTTCACTACTTTCCAGTCTTACAATATTGCCTTCCTGAGTAACGGCAGTCTTCACCTTCTGAGGAGTTTCTATTACAGAAAGGCTCTCCTTTGTATACTTCCACCCATCAGGAGATTTTAGTATTCTTACAATTGACGGAGTATAGAATTGCAATTCTACATCTACAGAATTAACGGTCGCCTTAATTCCCTCAGGAATTTGCTGATAATCTTGCCCTGAAAGCGGGATACAACAACACAGCGCCATTGATATTAATACGCTTCTAATTGGTTTCATGGTATTTATTACATTTAATGATTAAAACTCGCATGCCATAACTTTGCACGATACAAAAATAGCTGCATATCACTATACACCTTTTTCAATATTAGATATTTGACTTTCAATATTAGATAAATTGATGGCTATCCATCAGAATCACTTTACTACAGCCACAAAACCACCACGGGGCAAACACTTTATCTCTAAACCGGTTTCTTCGTCCGATAGAGGAATGTTTTCTTCAATAGCAAAACTTCTGTCATCAGTGCCGTCTTTGAACAAAGAGATTTTCTTGCCACTTACAGGAAACTTTTCCAAAGATGCATGAAGCGTTCTCGGTTCATCGGTACCGTTGATACCGGCGATATACCATACATCGCCTTTACGTCGTGCCATGACAACTTCTACCCCGGGATAGCCGGCCAGAAGTTTCGTATCATCCCAGGCAGTGGGCAACTCAGACAAAAGATGCTTTACCGCTTCCGGCAAGCTTTCATAAGCCGAAGGTCTGTCGGGCATGTGCTGCAAAGCCGATTCAAAAATCACGGGTAACGCCAGCTCATGCCCGTGCGATGTGATATGCGGATGCTGTGAATCGGAAAAAGTTCCCGGAGTATAGTCCATCGGGCCTACAACGTTTCTTGTGAAAGGCAGCGTGGCATTATGTTCGGCAGCCCGGTTGGTCAGTATCGAATTATTATTATACCACTCGGCTCCATATACTCCCTCTACCGACATCATGTGTGGGTAGGTACGCTGCCAGCCGCGAGGGATGGTGGCACCATGAAAGTTAAGCATCAGCTTATACTTCACCGCATCCTCAAGCAAATCCATATAATAGTTCATGGTGGCAACGCTATCGCCCGTGAAAAAGTCTACCTTGATACCTGCAACTCCCATGTCACTCAGCCATTTATATTCTTTCTCCCGATCTTCTTTTTTATTCAGCCGGTACAAGGGACCGGGACCGAGCCAACTTGTACTCGAATTATACCACAGCAATGGTTTAACGCCCTGTTCCAAAGCATACTTCACTGCGTCTTGCAGGTTGCCTCCATTCTCCATTTCATCCCATTCCCAGTCAATCAGGTCGTAGGGCCACTTCATACGGACAGCCAGGTCGATGTATTCTTTCACTCTCTGATAATCCTTGGAACCGTGATTGTGCGCCCAGTAAATCCATGATACCATACCGGGGGTTATCCATTCCGTATCCTCCACTTTGGAGGGGTCGGAGACATCGGTCACCAATGTAGACTCCACCACATCAGATAAATTTCCCACAATAAGCAATCGCCAAGGAGATTCCCATGCTCCATTACCAACCGGCTGTTTATCGGCCAGTCGAACCTGATAGCTATCAAGTTGGTCTCCATTATACAAAAGAGAACCGCAATGCCCGCGCCTGATATTTGCTTCCGTTATCAGCATGAACACTGAATCCTGTGGTTCTACGAGTGCGGGATACCCCCAGAGATCAACTTCCGGACGATTGGTGAGTTTCCCATCTGTCGATAACGGAAAGAACTTTTCGTACCCCGGATCATACTCCTGCACCCATCTTCTGGTACCTTTCGGAACGGCATACGTGGTATGTTCATGGACAACGTTTTCTTCATCGGCAACGGTATTTATTCCGTATTTAAAGGCGATGCCGTCATTATAGACCCTGAATGTAACTTCCAATGTCTGTCTCGCTTCATTTTCAAAGGAATAGATTCGCTCCGAAGCCCCGTTCACGCAATGACTGCGCTTTCCCGTTATCATTCTGTAGTCATCGGTTACACGCTTTACAGCCGAAACGGATTTCAATTTCAGGTTTCCGGCTAACTTCTGTGCATCTGTTTCCAGCCCCAACTTTGATTGAGAAAGAATACGCTTACCTTCATAATCCACTGAAAAAAGAATCTCACCATAGGCATTTTCCTCTGCAAGTTCTACTGTGACTTTCAGGTCTCCGTCAGGAGAAGCAATGTCAAATGTTTCTGTATGGCACGAACTAATCACAACAGCAACCAGCATCATCCATGTTTTTCTTCGTATATTCATAGTTTCTCTCTTTTATTATCAGATATTATATAAAGCAAAGATAGGCGAATATACTCCAATAGATTTGCAATTTTAGATAATCCATTTACAATTTCAGATAAATAAGAACTGATATTGAGATGAATTCATATCTGCACAGCTCTGACACTTTGCTTTTAATGCATAACGAGAATGCGATATTTCCGTCCCGGTGCAGTGAAGAATGAAAAGAAACAAACGAAAATCAAGATTTTGTTGATTGACAGCATGATACATAAATACATACAATCCTAAAAAAAGAAAAACAGATAGTCTGTACAGTAAAAACAGATGGTTCGTCTCAGATATATAGACCGTTTGTTTCCCATCTATAGATGGTTTGTGTTACATCTATAGATCCTTTGCGTTACATCCATAGATTCTTTGCGTTACATCCATAGATGGTTCGCCTCAGATATATAGTTTCTTGCATAAGTATTGTATATACCGCCCGATTTATGCAGGAATCATGCATTTATATTCCATAGATTATACGTCCGGATTCTATTTCGAGTGTTTTTTAGAGAACTCCTGTCGGCAAAAGGTTCATTCCGATAACTTTTTATTCAGAATAACACATAACTCCTGACTTCTTGCGTAGCGTTTATTTGATTTCCATAAAGATACCCACTCCTTACCCAAAACGTATTTGCACCGCCTCAAATATGGATGGGACACGATAATGTAACAACTTTTAAGCAACAGTGTAACAACAGGAAACAAACATGTAACATAGCTATTGGGCGAATAGCAGGAATTCGGGGTATCTTTGTGATGCAAAAATTAATATCATGAAACATTTCACACTTCTTTTGGTATGCATGTTAGCATACTCTTTAGGAACATGGGCGCAAAGCCCCATTCCCCACTCTCAGGCCGGCTTTGATATCGAAAAGGCAGGAATAACCAAAGGGAAAGTAGATACAGTGAGTTATGACTCGAAAACTGTAGGTGTAAAACGGAAGGCACTGGTTTATACACCGCCCGGATTCTCCAAGAAGACAAAATATCCTGTTCTTTACTTGTTGCACGGTATCGGCGGCGACGAACTGGAATGGTTGAAGAACGGTAAGCCCCAAGTCATTCTGGATAATCTGTACGCCGAAGGTAAGTTGGAACCTATGATTGTGGTACTTCCCAACGGCAGAGCCATAAAGGACGACCGCGCCACCGGCAATATCATGGCACCCGACAAAGTAGAAGGATTCGCCATCTTCGAAAAGGACTTGCTGAACGACCTGATTCCTTTCATCGAAAGAAAATACCCCGTAATCAAGAATCGTGAAAGCCGTGCCATTGCAGGCTTGTCAATGGGCGGCGGGCAGTCCCTGAACTTCGGACTGGGAAATCCGGATAAATTTGCCTGGGTAGGAGGTTTCTCATCTGCCCCCAACACCAAGACACCCGAAGCACTTGTACCGAACCCCGAAACGGCTAAGCAGCAACTAAAGCTGTTGTGGATATCATGTGGTGACAACGATGGTCTGATGTCTTTCAGCGAACGTACCCACCTCTACTTGCAACAGCACAAGGTACCTCACATCTTTTATGTAGAACCGGGCGGACACGACTTCAATGTATGGAAGAATGACCTCTATCTATTCTCCCAGCTACTTTTCAAACCGGTAAACACATCAAGCTTCGACCAATACGGCATTCATGGTATGCGTGCGGAAACCAATGTACGAAACTCCAAGTATCCGCAACTGACGGCAGACCACCGTGTCATATTCCGCATACAAGCACCGGAAGCACAAAAGGTCCAGTTGGATCTGGGACGGAAATATGATATGACCAGACAGGAAAACGGCATCTGGCAAACGGTTACAGACTCTTTGGGAGAAGGTTTCCACTACTATTCGCTCCTGATAGACGGTGTGGCAGTAGCCGACCCCGGCAGTGAGACCTTCTATGGCATGGGACGCATGGCAAGTGGCATCGAAGTGCCTTTTGAGGGCGGAGAATACTACGCACTGAAAGACGTGCCGCATGGCGATATCCGCATGAAGCGTTATTATTCGGAAATAAGCCGTTCGTGGAGACGCTTTTTCGTATATACTCCGGCAGGATATGATACCCGTACAGACGAGAAATATCCCGTTCTATACCTTCTGCACGGTGGTGGAGAAGACGAACGCGGCTGGGGCACACAAGGAAAGACCGACCTGATTATGGACAATCTGATTGCAGCAGGAAAAGCCAAACCTATGTTAGTAGTAATGCTTGATGGTAATATGCCTTCAGCCGGATTTAACAGCGGTGCGCTCAAAGCTTTCGAAGCCGAACTGACTCAAGCTGTCATCCCATTTGTAGAAAAGAACTATCGCGTCAGAAAAGAACCAGACAGTCGCGCACTTGCCGGCCTCTCTATGGGAGGTATACAGACGCTTTATGCCGGACTATACCATACGGACATGTTCGCTCATCTTGGTGTATTCAGTTCCGGATGGCTGCCCTTCTATCAGAAAGTTGCAGATGAGCAATACGAGTTTATCAGCAAGAATAAAGCGGCAATAGACTCTCAACTCAGATTACTCTGGATTACCATGGGAGGTAAAGAAGATATAGCCTATCAGAACTGTCAGAATATGCTTAAAGAGTTTGATGCACTAAAACTGAAGTATACATATTCCGAATATCCGGGTGGACACACTTGGCCGGTATGGAGAAACAACCTGTATAATTTTGCACAGCTGTTATTCAATGAATAACAAAAGACACATTATTTCTAATTCAATACTCAACAAGGATTATCACAAATATATCTGATTTTGAAATTCAAATATCTAATATCAAAAGCCATTCATCCCTCGATGGCTTACTTTTGTCGCATAGTATCTTATTGAACAAATAATAACATAAATATTTACGCATAAAAAAGATTAGATTGGTTATGAAAAGAATTCAAGTCGTATTATTATTATTTGCCATTGTCCCTATGTTTGCAATAACAAAAGCAATAGCCGGTACTAATAATCAGCCCAAAACATCCAAGTTTGTTTATCACGGAGCCGGTAATCCGTATCTACCGTTATGGGAACATTTGCCGGACGGAGAACCCCGTGTTTTTGAAGATCCCGACAATCCGGGAAAATTTCGCGCTTACATCATCGGTTCGCACGATGTCCGCTTCGGCAGCTATTGCGGACCGGACATCAGAATGTGGTCGGCACCCGTAGAAGATTTATCAAGTTGGCGTGACGAAGGGGCTATCTTTACCTATCAGGTAGAAGGACAATGGGATGTGATGTACGCTCCCGACCTTGTTGAAGTGAAAAGGAAGGACGGCACAAAAGAATATTATCTGTACCCGCATAGCCGCGGTAGAGACAGAGAAGCGATGGTTGCCAAAGGAAGCCGCCCCGACGGGCCTTTTACCCCTATTAACCTGACTGCCGATGGTACAAAAACTCTGCCCGGAAGTATTCTGGGATTCGACCCGTCTGTATATATCGAATATATCACAGATCCGAACGATCCGGATTATGAAATCGGATTCAGAGCTTATGGATACTGGGGATTCCAACGTTCATTAGCCGCCCAACTGGATCAGAACACCATGTATTCCGTACGTCCGGGGACAGAGGTTATTCCTTATTTCATGCCGGCAGGCGTTCGCAGAGGTAACAATCGCGGTCCGAAGAATATTTCATATCCGCATATCTTTCCCGGAGAGGACCTCGAAGCATTCAACTTCTTTGAAGCTTCATCCATACGTAAGATCGGAAACAAATACGTGACCATCTATAGCGGACATTCAGGTCCCGACTATGGATTGGGCAGTTCCAACTCCACTTTGCGTTACGCTTATGGTGATTCTCCACTGGGTCCATGGAAAAGTGGCGGCGTTCTGGTCGATTCGCGTGCCCCGGTGTTAAATCAGGATGGTTCACGCCTGCAAACAACTAATGCAGGACACAATACACACGGAAGTATAGAACTTATCAACGGACAATGGTATGTATTCTATCACCGTCCGCCACGGGGATTCGGCAACGCACGCCAGTCAATGGTAGCCCCAATCCATGTGGAATGGGATAAGAAGTCAGTATCGGAAGGTGGTAAAGTTTCCATCAGAGCCTACGATCCCTATGCAAAAGATAATATCTGGACAGCCAAAGACAGTCAAGGGAATGAATACAAAGGAGCAGAAGTAACCTCGGAAGGATTCCACATCTTTGGTCTTGATCCTTATCAGTATTATTCCGCAGGATTTGCATGTTATCTCTCCGACGGACGTATCCAGCAGGATTCATGGGACATCTGGGATAATCATGCCCCCATCACAAACGTGAAAAACGGCAATATAATAGGATATAAATACTTCGGCTTCGGCGGATTGAATAAAGACAAACTGGGTTTGAAAGCTTTCGAAGGAACCAAAAAGGGAAACCAAACAGCCTTCAACCTCTTCCTTACACCCAAAACATCAAAAACGTTTAAAGTGAACGTTTGGTTAGATGGTCCGTGGGATAACGAAACCTGGAAAGGGACGAAGATAGGCGAAATTGTTGTTCCTGCCAACTCGGCGCAGAAAACGGAACAGTTTACAATTGACGTATCGAAGTTTGTTGACCACCTGGACAAGAAACATGCAATCTATCTCGTTGCTGAAAGCGAAGAAACGGACAATCTTTTCGATTTAGCCGGCTTGGGATTCAGTTCAAACAAAAAGAAGATCGCTCGCCCTATTGTCCCCAAAGTAAATATAGAGGTCAATGGAAAAGCAATCGAAGTACCGGCAACTCCTGTACGTTCTACTGAAAGCAATGGTATTACCGGCTATGACATCTATGAAGCTGTTTACAAACTTCCGGCCGGAACTACCGGAACCCCTACTGTATCGGCATCAGCGACTGATAAGAATGTGAAAGTAGAGATTATCCAGGCAACATCGGTTTCCGGAACTGCTATTGTGAAATTCGATTATAAAGGGGTAGTTAAAACATATAAGGTTGTGTTTACTCCTCTTGCATAAGAATATCAGAATGTAACCATGAAAAAAACATTTACTATTCTATTAATTATATGTGCAGCCACAGGGATAAATGCACAAGATAAATTGTATCCCAACGAGTTTCCGCTCTCACAAATAACACTCCTCGAAGGGCCGTTGAAACATGCCCGGGACTTGAATATCGAGACATTGCTCAAGTACGACTGTGACCGTTTGATGGCTCCCTATCGAAAAGAGGCAGGGCTGACACCCAAAGCTAAATGTTATCCCAACTGGGACGGATTAGACGGACACGTCGGAGGACATTACCTCACAGCTATGGCCATCAATGCAGCCACCGGCAATGAAGAATGTCGCAAGCGTATGGAGTACATTATCAGTGAAATTGCCGAATGTGCCGAAGCCAATTGCAAGAATCATCCCCAATGGGGTGTTGGTTACATGGGCGGAATGCCTAACAGCCAGAATATTTGGAATGGCTTTAAAGACGGAGACTTCCGCGTATACAGTGGCTCATGGGCACCGTTCTACAATTTGCATAAGATGTATGCCGGCTTACGCGACGCATGGCTATATTGCAGCAACGAACAGGCAAAGACTCTTTTTCTGCAGTTCTGCAATTGGGCAATCCACATCACATCAGGATTGTCGGACGAACAGATGGAACGGATGCTTGGCAACGAGCATGGTGGCATGAACGAAGTGCTTGCTGACGCGTATGCCATTACTCATGAGCAGAAGTACCTTGACTGTGCAAAGCGTTTCTCTCACAAACGGTTATTTACTCCTATGTCGCAGCGGCAAGACTGCCTCGACAATATGCACGCCAATACGCAAGTACCCAAAGTTATCGGCTTTGAGCGTATATCAGAGCTGTCGGGAAATGAGGATTATCATGTGGCAAGTTCATTCTTCTGGGATATCGTAACGGGCGAGCGCAGCCTTGCATTTGGCGGAAACAGCCGTCGTGAGCATTTCCCGGCCAAGGATGCTTGTATGGATTTCATCAACGACATCGACGGTCCTGAGAACTGCAACACCAACAATATGTTGAAACTTACAGAAGACCTCCACCGTCGTAATCCGGAAGCGCGGTATGCCGACTATTACGAGCTTGCCACATTCAACCACATACTCTCCACCCAGCACCCGGAACATGGAGGCTACGTCTATTTCACGCCTGCCCGTCCCCGCCACTATCGCAACTACTCCGCTCCTAATGAAGCAATGTGGTGTTGTGTCGGCACCGGTATGGAGAACCATGGCAAGTACGGACAGTTCATCTACACCCATGCAGGTGATGCCCTTTTTGTGAATCTATATGCGGCTTCACAGCTCGACTGGAAGGAACGCGGCATCACGTTACGTCAGGAGACGGCTTTCCCTTATTCTGAAAACAGTACTATTACTATTGCGGAAGGCAAAGGCACATTCAATCTCATGGTGCGTTATCCGGGATGGGTACATCCGGGCGAATTCAAGGTCAGTGTAAACGGAAAGCCTGCCGACATCATTACAGGCCCGTCATCCTACGTCAGCATCAATCGCAAATGGAAAAAAGGCGATGTAGTAAACATCAATTTCCCAATGCACTCATCCCTGCGCTATCTACCCAACGAACCGCAGTACGTTGCTCTCATGCATGGGCCTATCCTGCTCGGAATGAAAACCGGTACAGAGTCGATGGCGTCACTTATAGCGGATGATAGTCGCTTCGGGCAGTATGCAGGCGGTCCAAAGCAGCCTATTGATAAAGCTCCAATCCTCATCAACAATGACATTGCCAGTATCCCGTCACAGCTCACTCCTGTGCCTGGTAAACCACTGCACTTCACACTCAGCACCCGCATGGAGAACAAGATTGAAGGGGAGTTGCAACCATTCTTCGAGATTCATGACTCTCGTTACATGATATATTGGCTTGCCCTCACCGAAGGTAGCTACAAGCAGTATATCGATAACATTGCCAAGCAGGAACAGGAGCGTCAGGCACTCGAAGCAAGCACTGTCGACAAAGTGCAGCCAGGCGAACAGCAACCGGAGACCGACCACCAGATGGAGACCGACGAGTCATACACCGGTAACACAAATAATGTCTTCTATCGCGATGCCCGCAACGGACATTATTTTAGCTACCTCATGCAAACCGATGGTCTGACTAACCTCAAGCTGCGACTCAAGTATTGGGGAGTGGGCGAATGGAAAAGCCATGAATTCGATATCTATATTGATGATGTATTTCTCCGTTCCATCAACAACACCGGCAAATATCGCATATCAGAGTTCAAAGCAGAAACCTATGACATTCCGGCTACTCTTTTGCAGGATAAGAAACAAGTGCGTGTCAAGTTTGTGGCAAAACCCAACAAGCAAATAGGTGAAATATATGAAGTAAGATTAATAAAACAGTAGCTGGATAGCTACTGTTTTATTAATCTTCCAATACGGATACAAGCTCCGCCACCCGGCGCTAACTTTATATTCAGAACTTCATTCCGCGTTACTTTCTTTTTCGAAACCTTAATCGTTTCTCTGTTACTCAAATAATGGGCATTCTCCCCATCCTCCACAATTTCCGCTTCATAGTCTCCTTTACCTAAGAAAGACAGCGGCACACGTAAAGTTCTACTTTCTTCGTTAGTTGCAGCTCCTACCAAGAATGCTCCATCTTCCGCTTGACGCATCATTACGATATATTCCCCTATTTTGCCATCCAAAGTCTTACTTTCCAGCCAAGGCATCTTCTGTGCAGACAAAAAGCGGAGTAAAGCAGGATATTTACGATAATATTCAGGAATATCCGGAATAATCGTTGCGCCGGAGAAAGTGATCAATGTTCGTGCAGCTTCCGATACCACCGTTGAAGGCACCTCCTGGTTATTATCCGAACGCGTCGTTTTTCCTTGTCGCAAGTCAAACATACCATTATTCATATCAATCGGGCCGGCTATCATATTTACAAACACCGAAGTAACAAAGGTCTTGGGATAGAAAATCTCATGCCCGTCCAATTGAGCCTTGCAATATTCACGCGTCACAGCATTGGGCCACGTCCGCATCTGTCCATAGGGATGCACCGGATAATCATGAAAATCTACCAATAATTTATACCGTGCACACATTTCCGTTATACTCCTCGTTCTGGTATTCTTCTCTTCAGCATCTCCAGCCATAAAACCATACTTCACCCCGGCAGCTTCCCATGCGCCATATTGCTTCAAAGTTTCCTCCAACGGATAATTACGTCCTCCTACATCATTCAGATACAGCCAAATGCCTACTCCTTTCTGTTTTCCATATTGAATCAACTTTCGTACATCCCTGGCCTTATCTCCCTTAACAGGATCTGAACCTTGCTCAAACTCAGGTCCATACCAGTTGGCATCAAGAACCAGATAGGCAAAACCCTGTTCTGCGGCAAAATCAACCATCCTTTCCCAGGAAGGATAAGACATTGTATAATGAAATCCTTCCCATTGAGCACCATTGATACGCCAGTCCCACAATGCAACTCCCGGCTTTACCCATGAAAAATCATAATCTCCGGAAGGTTCCGGATTCAATAATTCCAAGAGATGAGAATCCACCAGATCGCCCGGACGATTGCCGCAAAGAACCACACGCCATGCCGATTGATACCCCGCATGAAGCAAATGCGGCTTTACAGACACAGAAAACAAACATTGCCCTTTTTCCGACTTTAGTTTCAAAGGTTCCCCTTCATCCAGACAAGCTTCATGGACAGCCAGATATAAATCATCCGCAGCCTTCACCGTCATCACAGGCAAGCGCTCACCATCAGTTTCCGTCAATCGTTCCGGACCGATATTATGCCTTTCACCATTATAAAACCATGCAGTATAATCGCCTGCAAAATTAAAAGTAGTAAGTTCCAATGCAGAACCTGTACCTTGAGGCGACACATAGCGAAAAGCCACACCTTCATTATAAGCCCGTGCCACTACCTCCAAAGCATCCGATGATTTCGCTTCATTCACAAAAGACAGCTTCATCTCATTGTATTTATCGGGTACCACGGCACGCTTTCCCCACAGAGGCTTCCAAACAGAATTCACTTTGTTACGAGTAACCTTTCCCATTTTCCATCCCCGGAAAGGAAAAGTCAGCCCATCTTCCGTTTTAAACCCCAATGCAGAAGCATCAATCACTTGTTTACGCTTCACGGATAATTGATAAGTCAGCTCACCGGCATCCGTTTGAATAATCGCTAACTGTATCTTTCCGTCAGGCGAATCAACCGTATATTTTTTTTCACCGGCATAACAATAGGTTCCTATCAATAAGAACAACAAACACAATTTTCTCATAATCCGATTTTATCACATCAATAAACTTTATTAAATACCGGCTTCATTATAAAACTGAATTCATAATTACCGTACGGCAAGCGGTATTGCGGATAAGCGATAGCTCCCCAACTATTTTCACAAGCCAGCCCCAATTGAGCCTTGTCTATGCAAATATTCGTATAATCCACCGGGATTACTTCCGGCGAATGACACTGATCTTTATTCAATCCGTCGTCCAAAGATTCAATCGTATAATTCAGAGCCGATGCCGAGAACGGGGCTTCCGCAACAAATTGCAATCCGGAACCCGCTTCATTCAGTTGTCTCCACCAACGTATATCAGTCTTAGTACCCGTTTCCTGCGGACGGATATATGGATAGAATTGTTCAGCCACCGTCTGGCGATAAATCCCCAAATCTGTTGCATGATTACGGTCCGAATAGTTTTCCACAGGACCTCTGCCATAATAGTTGATTCTATAGAACTCGTCAGGCATCTGCATCTGCATGCCGAAGCGGAACATATCGGGCACTTTCTCTGCTTCACCGGCAACCATTTTCTGGGTAACTTTTATCTCACCTGTATTATTTATCACATAAGTCAGATATAATTTAGCAGATACATCAGGCATTTCATATCCGGCCTCAACTACAATCGTCCCATTTTCCTGCTTATTGGTAAATGAAGTTCTTTTCAGTTTTGGATTCAGCCATACCCTGTATTTATGCTGCAACCTGGCACCATAATCGTTGTCAGTAGGCGCACGCCAGAAATTAGGCACGAGTTGTCCGCCATCATTCATTAATTCTTTGCCTGCAACCTTATATCTGCTCAGGAAACCATTGTTCTTCGCAAACTCGATAATGAAATCCTCACCTTCAATGATCAGATAATTGCCATCATCATTATTCACGGAAGGAGCAACCGATTCTATATTCGTTTTCTTCACATTCACTAATGCCATATCGGGTGCTTTATAGGGAATGACGGGCATTTGAGCTTTTGCAACAGTAAATCCGGGAGATAATAAGGTTTCAGCCTTTTTAAGTTTATAAGACACATTCAGTAATAGTTCTTTGTCTTTATACGAATTTACATCGGAGATGTCCAGTTTTAGTTTCGCCTTTTGTTGAGGAGCAACATTAAGATTGCCAACAGTGCCGGCTTCTACCAATTCACCATCTGCCAATAACTGCCAATCCAGATAATAAGCGGAAAGATCACGGAAGAAATTCTCATTAAAGATTTCTATTTCTCCATTTTGCAGGCTGACGGGATGTGTCCAAATGGACTGGTAAAAGTAACCCACTTCGTACATGTGCGGATTCGGTACCCTGTCAGGGCTTATCAGACCGTTATCACAGAAATTATTGTCAGAACCATCGTACTTATTAAAATCTCCGCCATACGCATATATTTCAATACCGTCTTTATTTTTCCAACGCACAGACTGGTCAACAAAGTCCCAAATAAACCCACCCTGGAATTTCGGATATTTACGTATCAGGTCCCAATATTCTTTGAATCCACCCATAGAATTACCCATAGCATGCGCATATTCACACTGTATAAGCGGCTTAGTAGCATTACTCTTGGCATAATCCTCACACGCACTGTACCACAAATACATCGGGCAGAAAATATCGGTATAATAATCATGACCGGCCTGTTCATACTGCACGGGGCGTGTCTCATCTTCCGCTTTTATCCAACGGTAGCAAGCTTCAAAGTTAGGGCCGGGACCGGTTTCATTGCCCAATGACCAAATAATGACCGAAGGATGATTGTAACTGCGCTGCACATTACGCTGGTTACGTTCCAGATGTGCTTTGGCAAAGGAAGCATGTTTAGAAAGCTGATTATTAGTATATAACATTCCATGCGCCTCTACATTAGCCTCAGCTACGACATACAAACCATACTCATCGCACAATTCATACCAAAGATTATCGTCAGGATAATGACACGTACGCACGGCATTGATATTGAATTGTTTCATAATCCGAATGTCCTGCAACATACGCTCCCGTGAAACAACATATCCATAATCGGGATCCATTTCATGGCGGTTGGCACCTTTAATCAGTACAGGCTGTCCGTTCACAAGCAGCTGGGCATCCTTAATCTCCACTTTACGGAAACCCACTTTTACCGGAATAACTTCTAAAATATCATTGCCATTCTTTAAAGTAGCGGTCAGGCAATAAAGATTGGGCATTTCCGCACTCCATTTAAGAGGATTCTTAACCTCCATAACAGTCGAAAGACTGCCCGAACCATTCACCCGGGTGTTTGCGACTACATTGCCTTTCGCATCCGACAGTTCCAACTCTACAGTACCCCGTCCTTTCATCTGGAGAGCAATGTCCAGTGATCCGTTGGTGTATTGCTGATCCAAATCGGGAGTAACTCTTATGTCCTGTATACAAGTCTTGTTGCGAGCATATAAATAGCAATCACGTCCCACACCCGAAAAGCGGAAGAAATCCTGATCTTCAAGATATGACCCGTCGCACCAACGGAACACCTGAAATGCAATCAGATTTTTTCCCGGTTTGAGATAACCCGACAAATCAAACTCCGCTTCCAGTTTACTGTCTTCACTATACCCAACATACTTACCATTTACCCACAAATAGATATTAGAAGTGACAGAACCAAAATGCACAAAGATCTGCTTATTCTTCCATTCCGCCGGTATGGCAATCTCTTTTCGATAAGATCCTACATGATTGTTGGCTACAGGTATTTTCGGAGGATCAGTTCTGAATTGGTTCTTCCATGGGTATCCTACATTGACATAAATAGGATCACCATAACCATTTAACTCCCATACAGCAGGTACTTTCAGTTCATCCCACGCACTATCATTATAACCCAACTGATAAAAATCATCCGGACGCTGGTCAACATTCCTTACCCAATTAAATTTCCACATCCCATTCAGAGACAGAAAATTATCAGATTCTTCCTTAACACCAGTACGGGCAGCATCGTATGATTCATAAGCAAAATAATTAGTGTGCATCGGAGCACGATTCACAGCATTTATCTCCGGATCTCTCCACTCATTCTTTTGGGATAAAGCAACCGTTTGCAATCCAATAGCCAACGCAAATAGGCTGAATAGTCTCTTTTTCATATCATTATTATTTGAAATTATCCTATAGGATACAAATGTAGAGCTTAACCTGCCCACAGACTTTCAAAATTAAATATATGATTTTTAAAATTAGATATATCTCAGATTCCTAACTAAGATAACTCACCAATAGATACAGATAATGAAAAAGCATGACTGCAACAGATAATTAAGTATTCAGCCAGAATTCGCTTTAAAAGTGCTATATTTGCCTCTGTATACCGTTTTAAAAACCATCAAAATGAATATCGAAGAATTTAGAGAATATTGTCTGTCATTAAAAGGTGTTCGTGAGAAAATACCGTTTCCCAATGTCCCCGATAAATACAGTCGTGATGTTCTATGCTTTTATGTAGCGGATAAATGGTTCTGCTTTGTAAATATCGAAATCTTTGACTTTTGCTGTATCAAATGCAATCCAGAAGAATCAGGAGAATTACAAACCACATATATAGGAATAAAGCCCGGATGGCACATGAATAAAAAATACTGGATCAGTGTTTACTTTAATCAGGATGTACCTAACGAGAAAATTAAAGAACTCGTAAGCAAGTCTTATGACATTGTTGTCAAAAGCCTGACAAAGAAAGAACGGGAAATGCTACTATCAAGTGATGAGTAGCACTCCCAGCATTAATATGATATATATGAATTCTACAGAGTTATGAAAGTTTTCTATACAGTCGCCAACAGTATCCACCAATAAGCAATATCAGTAATAATGTAATGCCAAAAGCCCAATAATTAACTACACGGGATTCGGCAACAAGCATATAATCACTGTCCAAAAGACGAAAAGCATCTACTTTCCAAATGAGTGACTCATCTTTTTGCATGGCTGCATTGGTAGAAACCACCCTGCCCGGCATGGATAACTCAAACAGCACAGCATAACCAAACAATTCTGCAATCCGCCCTTTTTCCTCAAACAGATCATCCATTGGCTTTTTATTGTCCGCATATAAGTTTGAGAAATATTTCGTTTGACTCAATTCATCCAGATAATTGCATACCTCTTCAGGTGATCCGTCATCACCGGTATCTTTTCCGGAAAAGTACTTCCCATAAACCGGTTCCTTCAGATCTGCCAACTGATGTACAAAGGCCGTATCTCCTTTTATCGTAATGAAATGAAGAATTACTTCACAACTCAGTTCATACTGACTACGGTTATACCATTTCCAGAATTTGGCTTCAATGTCATCCAACCTATTATTCTGTTCAATACCATTTAATCCGATCAAAGCCTCCTGATCTCCCCGGAACCATATCCGCTGCTCCTCTTTACTCATATAATTTTCGAGAGGTACCGGACCTTTATCGGGTAATTCACCGTAGGTAGCCGTATACTGATAATATGTATAGAACCAGCGGAAGCTTTTCCGGAGTTTTTCAACCGGGACTACCAAAGGAAGACTGTATTCCTTTCCATCCAAAGTACTGAAGCTATCGGAACCTACCGTTGGATAAGTCCGGCAAACTTTCACATTCAGTTTGTCTTCATCTCCCCAGCAGTTGAATTTAACAACAGAGTCCAGATTGCTCACTTCCCATCCCGAATCTATTCGGAATAAAAACGGATTATGATCCCTGTCTCCTGCAAGGAAAGCAGAGTCGCCATAAGCATATACCTCTCTGTGCATGCTACCATCACTATTTACCTGAGAAACCATTCGGTAATAGGTACCGCAAGAAGTCATACCGAGCAGCAAAACAATGGCTGCCATCCATTTATACGTTCTCATAATGATATAATTTAATAAGTTTTCTTTGTAAGTTCCATTACTCTCTTTTGTCTGAGCTTCTTATACTGCACATACTGTCCGGACAGGTAATCGCTCTTTTCAGAAAGCCTCATCTTCTCCCAGCCTTCCGGCAGGGAATAAGCACTGTTTTCTTGGAAACGATACTCCTCTTCTACTCTGACACCATCGGGAACCGGACTAAGAAGAGTCTCACTCACCAACAAGCACAACAAAAATCCTGCGGCTATCCCGGATACCCAACTGCCAATCAGCAGGCTTTTCCTTTTCTTCTTTCGGGGAACTATCCTGCTCACTTGCTGCAAAATGGCGGTAGTCAGTTCATCCGGATTGCTCAATATAGGCTGTACATTTCTCACCTCATCAAGCCATTCATTGTAAAGTTTATCATCTTGTTTCATAAGCCAGCATCTATTTGATTCATTTTGTTTCGTATATTCTTCCGGGCCAGGTAAAGGGTGGTTTTAATGATTCCGGCAGAAAGTCCGGTGATAATTTGCACCTCCGGCACATCCAGTTCCTCAATATCCCGTAATGTAAAAATCAACCTTTGCCGGGGAGACAGCTCATCGGTATATCTCAGGATTAGTTCACACAGTTGCTTGTTCACCACTGCCAATTCTACATTATCATCTGACGAGATATTCGCGGAAACGGAATAATCTGCTTCATTATCGAGTGGTGAATGGTGCAGGGAGCGCAGACGGTCATAACAGGTATTGCAAGTGATTTTATAAAGCCAGGTAGAGAAGCGACACTCACCATTATATTTACCCAGCGCCAGCCACACCTTTACAAAGGTTTCCTGTACCATATCTTTAGCTTCATCTTCGTCGCACAGCAATCGGAAAGCAAGCCGGAATACAAGTGGCTGAAACGTAGAAACCAGCAGAGAGAATGCTACTGCATCCTCCTGCTGGCTCCTACTTATAAGCTCTTGTATTTTTTTCTGGTCCATCATAATAATATCTTCGTTTATTATATGATACGTAAGAAAAACCTTCCGGTCAATAAACAAGAGCTAAAATAATACTTAATAATGGAAAATATCAATCTTTATTCCCGAAACGCTTCTTCAAAAATTCCTCCAGATTATAAGTTCCCGGAGAATTTCGCAATACGGTACCATCTTTTTCTATCCATTCATAATGAGGAATACCATTAAAGTGAAATAACTGGCGGAGATAGTTGTAATCTGCCTGGGGGATACGATAACAAGCCTCACCCTTCAGATTCTTCTCTACATATTCATTATAAGTCTTTTCGGGACTTTCACGATCACTGGTTATGTATATAAACTGAAAACCCGGGTGATCTTTATACTGTTGACGCAAACCGGCGGTATGTTCAATGCCTCCACGACAGGGACCGCAAAACGTTGCCCAGAAATCGATAAACAAAGCTTTACCTGTATGGGCTTTAATGATATTACGGAAAATTTCAGTAGCAGGTCCTTCAGGCAAAACATACGTGCTATCATTTTGTAGCGGAAACGCCTTGGCATACAAACGTTCCGCCTCGGCAAATAAAAATGGATGAACGATAAATTCCTTTTCTTTATCCAGCAGATAGCGGGCATACTTTTCATCAAGGGATTTCAAATTATAAGGCAGGCTACGCAAAGGAATTACCTGAGAAACAAATGGCCTATATCCCACTATTGTATCCAATTGCCCGACTTTCATACTTTGATCTTCAAAGAAACCGTTGGCATACAATTCATTATCAGGCTTTTTATCTTCTGCTTCAGTATCATTCGCTACTTCATGTTCCGCTTTGTATGCTTCGAATAAATCCTTATACTTTTCCATAAGCTCTTTCCAGATTTTTGTTTCAGCAATCAGCTCTTCAACGGGCCTTTCCAATGTTGTTCCCGCCTTTTCTTCATGTTGTTTCCGTAGCTCTTCCTGTTCGGGAGTAAACTCGGCGCCATGCTTTTTCAGATAGGTAAGAATAGATTTTTCAGGATATGTGTATGTCACCACATCCATTTTCGTAACAGCGGTGTCACCCATGGCTCTTGCAAAATCCATATACTCAAGACGATTGATAAACGTGCTGAAATGCCTGTCCACTACGATAAGACTATCGTTAAGCGGCATCTGACGTAAGAAGTGGTAATAAGTTGAATCTTCCTTAACCTTCAGAACCTCGTTATCCTTATTCTCTCGCGCCAGATAATTCCTATCCATTACAAAGTCCAACATCTTATAGCCTTGAGAAATCTTTGCCGCATTTCTCACCAAACGCGCCGCCTTTCCCACATACCGATTGGCAGCTACAAGCGAATCAGCCTGCTCTGACCAACGACGAAACATGGGTTCGCAACGTTCGGCAAATTGCGCGGGAGTCAGTTCTTTCTGCATTTTCGAGAAATCTTCATAACGAAATACGAATAAATCATCCACATATTTCAATGCCTTTCCTATATATGCGGTAGATCCCATGTAATGGACATTATGAAGAGGATAATAATGATCACGGGCACGACTACGGGCCATTATCGCTTCCCAATCTACATACATGGTTACGGTCTGTCCCGGCTCTATATAAAAGGGTATCCAATCATTATTGAACACAACCGAACTCACCATAGGATAGTTGATCTCAAATTTACATTCAAACCTTCCATTAGGCTGCAGAGTTACCACCATCGGATAATCTTCTCTTGTCAAATCATTAGAAACATAAATCAGACCATTGGTAAAGCCCAATTTCTGATCATAGCCGGCAATGTATCCTTGCAGGCAAACACTATCACGACGGAATACCGGACTCTCATTCTCTTCAACCTGCATCGCCTTCATGTTTCCCGTATCCCGCGAATAAAACCGGGCAGGTTCTTTATCTTTCCTTATCCGGCACAAACCATTCTTTTGCGGGGTCAGTTCCAGCTCCACTTTATCGCCCCGGTCATCTTTCAAAGTCAACAGCATACTTTTGCCTTTCTGACGGATCGTTTCGTACTGATAGAAACAATTGTCCATGACAACAAGAGAATCATATATGCCAAAAGCCCATTCATAATAGTCATCCATTCCCATCCAGTTGCCGGAGACTTCATCAAAGAGTGAGGCTTTGGCATCTTTTTTCTCCAAAGATATATAGAATGTATGCGACTCATCACCTTCATCGTCATCAAGGAAATGAATCTCTTTTGTTGTTTCAGGAAGCGGTGGAAAAAGAAGCACAAAATCCAAAGTTCCCGAATCCGGTGTATATACTTCTTTATCCAGTTCAAAACCTTCGCTCCCCGTAAGATAATATTTCTTACCGGTATCCGCATCCTCCAGATAAGTACTCTTACCTAGCATCACCCACCAATGCGGACGGAAAATAACATGGATATGCAACCTCGTTGCATCCGGAGTACGTTCAATGCGGGTAATATTATAGATGCTGCCCGAACGGAATTTAAACTTAGGATTATCAATTACATTTTGTGCCTGAAGCATACAAGTGATGCAAAGCAGGAAAAGGAAAATAAGTTTTCTCATGGTATAGTTGTATATGATTAATTTCTACTAAAATTTAAAGGTTGCTCACTCTGACAAATATAAGCAATAAAAAGGAAAGACTTTTTATTTTAAATAAATATTTTTCAATAACTGATATTTAAGAGTAAAGTATCCTTTTGGAATAGCTACACCCTTTATATGGAAAGGTGTAGCCATGAGAGTAAAAGGGTGTAGCCATCCGGACAAAAAGGTGTAGCCCTTTCAACACACGGCTACAAACACCTGTAGGCCGGATTATATCATCCTTATAAATATGTTTTTTAAAAAGCCGATTGTTTGTTCATGTAAACTAATCAGATTCTATCATCATATTACTCCAATATGGCAATCTTCTCTCTGCCTACAATATAAATTCCTGCAGGCAGTTCCCGGATCACCTCACTTCTGCGCACCTGAGTGCGAAGCTTGATTCCCGTAATGGTATAGACATCTACCAGAGGATCTTTATCCACGGTCACATCCTCGATGCCCGTAGGATCTTCATAATCATCGGAATTAGTCAGATAGACTTTATCGATAATAATAGGGCTGCCGCCGAACGACCAAAAACCTACACCATAAATGTGGCTCGGATCAAGTTTCACTTTAGAATTACTCTTATACATATTATTCAAATCAACAACCACTTGCTTACTGTTCTTAACTTCATATTCAGCAGCTCCCGACCAATAGCTATTCTCATCAAATAAACGAAATGAAGCACCGTTGTTTGAGTTATCATTGCCTATTTTTGCCACAACGTATTTGTATTCCGACAAATCAATGCCGTTATCGTACCACCAGCCACCGAAACCATACTGTCCGGTCACCAATGTATGTGTATTCTCATCAAAAGAACCGGTCTCCCAAATATTGGGATTAAACAGTTCTGCGGTTAGCGGAAAAGTAGAAGAAGTTACATGAATCTTTAAAGACTGACGGTCACCTAAAGGGCCTTTATAACTGATAATTATATCACTCTCTCCATCTTGCAAAGCCATTATACGTCCATTAGTTACACGTATGACATCCGGATTCTGATTTTCATAATCGGCCGCCATGGTAATATCTTCCGTATGACCATCGGCATATATTCCTTTCACTGTAATTGTAGAAGAACTTCCGGTAAGCAAAGTGAACTCTTCTTTTCCATTGATGGTCAATTCGGTTAAGGTCAATGATTCTTCACTATACCCCTCAAAAGAGTCGTCAAAATAGAATGCTTCATCAAACTCCGGTTCGGTAGAGAACCAGTCTACATCCACATAGCCTCCTGTCTGGACAGTTGCATAATTAAAGATGGCGAACTTATTGCCCGTGAATACCGTCAGATCATACTTCATATTCAGGTCATCCCCAAATTTTGTATAGGTCTTGTTATCCAAACTGTAATAGAAGCTTGCCCTACTTGTGTTGTAATTGGCAATAGCACGCAGATAGATTACCTGTTCGGTGATCACTTCTCCTATCTGCTCCGATTTTGCAGCCAACGATACAACAGGGGCAGTGGTATAAACCAACCGCTTCTGCCCATCTATGACTTTAACGCCAATAAACGCATAAGGGTCCTGAAATACTGCCAATCCTGCCACATCGCCTTCCTGCATCTCGCCTATCTCCATCCTGACCGTGCCATAGGAATGTTCCAAGTCCTGAGGATACCCCAGAATTCTCTGAGTCAATGTGTTCTTGGCTTTATGTAAGCTGTCGGTAACATTTGCCGTATACAACCGCAAATAACCGGCATGTTCAGTCAACGACCATTTTGATCTGTCCGCATTATGATTCCATCCCCATTGCAGTCCTAATTTATAATGCCTGAAATTATCATTGGTAGGCAATGACTTTATGGGGTATTCCCTGCCAACATCGGGCTTACGATAGGTAGTGACTCCTTTTCCGTTCTCACCTATTTCAGGCCAGCCATCCACCCATTTTACGGGTTGCAGGTTAGGGAATCGTCCATAAGCACCTTTATCATAGAAAAGCATAGTCCACCACTCTCCGGTCTGCGTTTCTACCAAAGCTCCCTGATGAATGTTGTCATCGTCTATCAGCTTCTTTTCCTCATAAGGTCCATAAATATCCTTGGAGCGGAAAACAGTTTGAAAAGCAGGCCATCCTCCATACGTAGAGTAAATGTAATAATACTCACCTATCTTATACAAACGGCTCCCTTCAAGCCCTTCGCGGAAAGACCATTTAACCACATCCTTATCACTGCCGGGAATTTTATTGAAATCTTCATCCAATTCGGCTATACGAAGCTGGTTGATACCGTAAACTACGTATATTTTATCATTATCAAAAAGCAATCCGCAATCATAAAAACCATCATTTAACTTCTTCTTTTCCCACTCACCTTCAATGTCGGTAGTGGTCAATAGGTATCCACCTTCATCCAGTGTAGTAAACAGGAGATAGAACTTGCCGTTGTGATATTGAAGAGCTGTTGCCCACTGGCCACGGCTGTAACGGTTCTGACCATTTTCAAGATTATAACCATCGGATGCCTCTATGCGCTCCAACGGATTACAGCAATACTCCCAGTTCACCAAATCATAAGATTTCAGAATGGTGGCTCCGGGGAAAATGTACATGGTGGTGGATACCATATAATAGACATCACCCACACGGATTACATCCGGATCAGGGAAGTCACCGAATATAACAGGATTAGTGTATGTGCCATCCCCATTATCACTATGTGACTGATAAGCAAAATCAGGACGTGGATAATTTTCCTTTGCATACTCCTGATACCAGTGATAGGCAGGCCACGGACAGGCTTCGGGATCGGTCAGGAAGGTGTACGCTTCTCCCTCAGCAGGTGGAGTATCCTTAAATTTTGCCAACAAATCAGCACCCGTAAAAATAAGCCAGCTCACATTACCCGAATTATCTACAATATGTTTCATATTTGCTCCAAAACCGGGACCGCCGAATGTACCGGTATGAGCCTTCCCCCACGAAGCGTTATATTTTGACGGTGCCCAATCCATTTCTGTTATCATGATAGGTGCGAATGATGCTACCGGAGCTACGGAATCATCCCATCCTTTCTGGAAAGGTTCATAGCCTCCCGTACTGGAACCACCATCCCCATTTTCTCCATCACTTCCCATCCAGCCCGGATAGAGATGTACCGCATAACCGATGTTATCTCCTTCGATAGGATTGACGGCAAACCCTTTATACAACCCTTGATAACCCAGACCAGGTATCCAAAGAATGTTACCGCAACCTTGTGCACGCATCGCATCTACCACCGACTGAAAATACTCTTTCAGTTTATCGAAGTGTCCCTGCGAACCGGCTCCGTAAGTACCATCGGGACCAAGTATATTAATCGGTTCGTTGGCCAGTTCAAACATAATATTCGGATGATTCTTCAATTTCGGATGCTGGGCTACGTGTGTCCATACTTTAATAAGATACTGATTATACTCATCTCCCACAGCTATTTTTTCCGGACATACTCCGGGAGGACGCATTACTACATAAAGTCCTTTCGAGACAGCATATTCCGCCATCGGAATAAATACCCTATCAAGATAGTTTTTAAACCGATTGAAATCGAATGCTGAAATGTCATTCTCTCCTTCTACATGAATTCCCGGAGAATTTGACCAATACGGGTCCATATGTAATCGAAGAAAATTCATTTTCCAACCGGCAGCCATAATGTCGTCAATCAACCCCTGATTGTATTTCAAGCATTTCTCCACATCATAATTGTCCCACTTCTGCCCCATCTCATTGAACCACGGACTATAGGTCTGTGCAAACCCATGCAGGTTCACTTTATTCCCATGCGGGTCTACCAGATAACGGCCTTCAACATGCAGTCGAGGCATTGACATATCTTCCCATGCCCAAAGTGCGGAAGAAGACATCAAACAGCATAAAGCTATAAGAAATTCGTAAAATACGTTTGTAATGTTTTTCATAAGCTATATATTTAAATTACTTCAACAAAAAATTAATAAGAATCGCTATGCCGCGATATTACTTTTTCACCTGAATAAATGAGATTACCCGATGTACAAACACCTTCTATCACTACCCCATAATCGGCAGCAGAATCGGCTGTATAAAAGCTGACGTGAACAGTTCCCGATTCATCAACCTGCACGTTCGGATTCCAGTATATCGTAGAACGTAAGTCTGGCTTGACGGATTTTTTCTTTGCTTCCGTGTCATACGCCGGTGAGTAGAATTCTACAGTTTGCTGATAACCTAAAGTCGTAATAGTCTGCATGTTGCTGTTCATTTTATTTTTCTGTACAAACCCATTCTTCGTAGTGACTACTATGGCACCATTTCCCGCAGCCGACCCGTAAAGAGGACCGACAGAAGTGGCAGGGGAGTAAAAAACATCTTTGATGTCATCCACGTCCAATAGGTCAAAATCAAAGTTTTCTTCGGGAACATTGTCCAGTAACACCATGACCGGAGCAAATCGATAACGCACCTCACTATTCGTGACAGTAATACCCGGCAAACGTCGCAAGAGGTCGTATGTAGAAATAAAATGTCCTTTTTTTACATCCTCTTCCGTCAGCACCTTCGAAACTCCCACCGAATAAAAGGGAGATTCCGTTTTTACAGCTCTCTCTCTTCTAGCTGTCACTATCACTTCCGCCAGATTATAGACTCTCATTCCATTTTCTATCGTATACTTCTGATCCATCTTTGCCATATAGTTTTCTTCTATATGTGGTTTTTCAATGCGGGGAATAAATCCGATTTTAGGGGCAGGAAATGATTTATAGGGGTCCAGTTCAATAAAGACTTTTGAAGAACCTTTCTTGCTGAGCGCCTGGACAATATAGTGAGTACCACTGGGATATTCCAGTTTATCGAATACAAACCGCCCATTCCGGTCAGGCTTCGTCAGTTCTGTCCCGATGAGTGAATCTTTAAGGGCGAGCAAAGAGATATTTCCCTCTTTCAATGCAGAAAACAAGCCCTCTACTTTACCGGAAACTTCATCACCCAGTTCCAAATTATAGGGCAATGCGCTGGTTACGTTGCCTTTCAATACCTCCGGTATGTTGTATTTCCGCCAGCCTTGTGTCATCATCAGCAAATCCAGGGCATAAGAAGAACTGCGGTTGTCTTGCAGGTAACTCAACGGTGACTCAATGTGTCCTTTAAGATCGGAAGTGAGCAATAAGGTGGAAACAATGTTGGAAACGGTATCCGGCTTCACGTCTGTTCTGTCAACAACTGCAAGTGCGAAGTTGCCTGACATGGGGTTTCCATTTATATCTTTAATCTGTATATCCATATCTACCTTCTCTCTTGCCAAGTAGTTTTCGCGGTCAAGCCGGACTTCAGTCTGCGCCAGTGCACTTTTTTGCAGAGAAAAAACTAAACGTTCGCTCAGAATATTTCTCCCTTCATCAACCAGCAGAAAGTGAACGATGCCCGCCGGAAAAAAGTCTTTTTCAAAATCAACATAATTTTGTTTATCATCCCAAGGCTGTGCATACAGAACGATGCCCCGCAAATGCGCCACCAGTGTCAGCGAAGTGCCCAATGAGGTATCGGGTGATTTGGAAAGACTTACCCGCAAATAATCTTTAGACCAAAGTGTATTCAGGGAGATAGCATCCGGAGAAGGTTCGGGCAAATCAAAACGTTTGGAAACGCCTGTTCCGTCACTACAAACGGTATGATACTTTTTTCCGGGAACATAATACATCCGAAAACTCCCCATACCCAAATGCTGGCTTTTGAAATCGGCACATACCTGACCTTCTTCGTCAAGCACCTGACCTTCTATCTCTGTAGACAAACCATCTGCATCGATGGCCTTAAATGCCATTTTGATTGTGGTGGATTGAGCTGCATGACCTCCTTCGGGGAAGAAAGCCACATCAAAGGTTTTACTCAATTCGGGGATTCTGAAATAGCGATTGGAAATTTTTCCGTCATACACTGTCTGCAATAAAAATGTACGCGAAGCGGGAATTTCTTTCTCTTTGAAAGTGTAATGGGTATTTTCTCTTTCCAATGATAAGACTTTTCCTTTTTTGTCCCTGTCTCCATCGGAGAAAAGAATGGCTTGTGTGGGAGTGACGGATCGGTTGTCCGGTTTACTGAGAAAATGTATTTCCGCATGAACGTCGTTGTTTTCAGTAGAATAACTGATTTCCGGAGATATCGCTTCGGATACAGGATCGGATATATAAATCAGTTTATGGGGAAAGTACTCTTCACCTATATTCTGCATGAACCAAGTGTAGGCTCTGAGAGAATAGTTGCCTTCCGGCAGGTCCTCACCCAATGGAATATGTCCGTAAAAACACCCCAAAGAGTCCGGTCTTATTTTCACTCTTCCCACCAAATTGCCCAACGGATTAACTAGCTCTACATATACATATCGGCTAGCATTAGCTTGCTTTAGCATAAGAGCGTCTACTAAATGTGCCCTAAACCAAAGGGTTTCACCGGACATGTAAATGCCACGGTCTGTCTGAAGGTGAATCTTTTCCTGAGGGAAATGTGACAGTTGCTGAGAAAAGAGGTTTTCTATGTTCATAGAGTCCGTTTTTACAACCAATAAATCTTGGGTAAATACATCTTGTATGCACAGCAGCAATAATAAAGAAATGAAACATATTCTCATGGTATAATTTTTATATATTTTACAGAAAATGGCGCTTCTCACGAAGCACCACTTTCTTAAACTAATGGTAATAAAAAATGCAATCTGATTTTACCTTAAATATAGTCTCTTAATAATCTTGTTTTCTATGTTCTTCCATCCAGTCATTTATCTCACGCACTTCATCATCATTCTTACGTTCTTTATAAACAAACCCTCTCGTTTCTTTCAGCAAGCCATCCTCTTTATCCCTAAATGTGTACCACAAGTCGTATACTTTCATGTCAGGATAGTATTGGCCACCACCGTCAATAAGTTCAAACTTATCCCAGGGTGTCAATTTCAAAGAATTGTCGGAATTCACGGTGATGTTAATGCAATAGTCCGGTCGGTAGTCCGGGGAACCTTTCGTCCATTCGTTCTTTTGATGATACATACGCACCGTATTGCCATCAACTACCGCCTGTAGCGTACGAGGCGACTTGTATACAATAGCATCATCGGGAGCATCCTTCAAAGCGATGGTACCGTCTATATAGTAAAGGCCGGAATAATCATTCATCAGATTCAAACGGACGAGCAACACCGTATCCTCCTTGGCCAGTTCAAAATGAGAAGTCTCTTCCAATTTGAACGCAAGCATATAGAGCGAATCAATATGCAAAGTAGAGGGATCGATGTAAATGGGATAAGTACCACATACTTCTCCCGCCTTTACCACTACATCCTCCTGCGGAATACTATAAATGCCATCGACCAACGTGCGATACATAATATCATCGGCCACACGTTCTTTTGCATTGTAATCTTCAATGCCAGAAGGATATTCCCGCACCTTGACAGTCACATCCGTCTTCGTCAGTAGCGAACCACTGATAGCCACAGAGGCATATACCGTGTCCTTTGCATAGCCAATATTCAGGTTTCTGTCTATTATTCTATCTTTGGCACCTACCAAATAGACCGATTCGGGATACAAATTCTCCTCCATAGGTATTTTATTATCGCAACCCACCAAACTAAAAGCCAATAAGCCGAGCGATAAAAATGCTATTTTTCTCATATCATTTTAAGTTACTAAGTTTTTAAATAGATTTCCAATCCTGTTGTCCAGAGTTACCAGACAACAGGGGTCAATGATTACCAACCTGGATTTTGTACTAATTTACCATTCTTTCTCAGCACATTTCTGTCGAGAGGCCACAAGTACATTTTATTAGAGAAGACGCGCTTCATGGTCTTTTCCGTATTCCATACTCTTTCTGTATAAAATTGCTCACGCTGTGATTGTGAGGCGCTTACATCCAACCCTCTAACAGGTCTATTGTACGCTTCGTAAGCATCTTTCCAACGGCGCAAATCCCAAAAGCGCTGACCTTCAAAAGCAAATTCAATCTGCCTTTCGTGCTTAATCAAATCTCTCATCTTGGCCTGATCAGAAGCATCGGCTGCTGTGATACCCGGCTGACCGGCACGATAGCGAATCTGATTGAAGTAGCTTACCATCTGATCCACATCGCGGGTAACCGTCACCTGTGCTTCCTCATCCGTATATGAGCCTTCCATCTCATTCATAGCCTCTACATAACCCAACAATACTTCGGCATAACGGAACAATGGATAAGTTTTGGCTTTGCACGTACCTTCCCAAACGATACAGTCATCTTGATTCACATATTTACGATTGGTATATCCGGTTCTGTTTCGATGGTTATTGTCATTCAAGTTTGAGGCACTACCTCCAGAATAATAGTCTGTTACATAATTTCTGACACCAGAATCACCTCCACGATAGGAAGTACAAGGCCATACACAGGCATTAAAACCAATAGTGGCGTAAAAACGCGGTTCACGACCATTGTCCCGATGAGCTCTCAAACCGGAAAGACGGTAATCCCCCGAGAATGTAGCATCCTGCCCTACTGCATTCCCGGACTTTTCTTCAGGAGTAGCCTCGCTAAACGCTCTACCATCTGCCATACGATACTCGTCAATCAAATCCAACGTAACACTATACATAGCATTTCCAAAGACTTTGCTGGGCGTAACAATACGATAATCTCCATATCCTGCTCCACTTCCCATCACGCTTGGTATATAAGAAATATATTCTTTCACAATATTAGCCTGATAAGTACCATCAAACAGAGTCTTATACGACTTATAAGGGTCTATATTTCCGGCCCCATCGGGAAAGTTGGCATCAGATACCGTTTCAGGAAGAGGCCATGTACCGGTACCTTTTCCATTATCTAACTTGGTTACCGTATGAATAGCATACTTATTCAAATCAATAATTCGCTTGAACGTGGCAGCCGCTTTTCCCCACTTGGATTTATCTTCCGTTTGAGCAATGAAGTTCCTGCCCTGTGAATCTTTCCAGTCTGCATAATAGGTGTTTCCGTTGAAAAGAGGACTGGCGGCATAAAGTTGCAAACGCGCTTTGAAGGCCAGGGCAGCACCTTTGGTGGGTAAATATTGCAAAGATTCGATTCTATCGCCCGGTAACAAATTGGCAGCCGTCTCAAAATCTGCACAAATCTTTTCCACACATTCGTCATACGTGGAACGCTCAAAGGAGGCATTAGCCACATCTTCGTCTGTTTCGAAAGCACGGTCAGGAAGTATCACCACCGGCCCGTATAATCTTACCATATAGAAATAGAAATAAGCACGCAGGTAATAGGCTCTTCCCATAAAATCACGCATTTCCATTTCAGTAAGTTCCTTGTTCTTGGAAATATTCTCCAAAATAATGTTAGCCTTACGTATTCCTTTATAACAATTCGGCCACGGATTATACCGTGAATTCGTCTCTGTTACTTCATCATAGAGTATCGCATTGCTGGCCCACACGTTTGGAACAATACCCTCATCCGACCCCAATCCGCTAGGTAAAGTTGCAACTTCTCCCCAGTCATTTCCGGTCAGTTTAGATTCATCAGGAAGCAGGGCAGCTGCTCCATTGATATACTCTTCCGTTCGGGAACGGGAAAGAAATATGGAGTCGAGCGTGGTCTGGTCATATACATATTTTTCAATGTCCAAGTATTTTTCGCATGAGCCGAAAATAAAACTCGAACCAAACACAATGGCTATAATGGCAATTTTGCCAAGAAGTCCAAATATTCTTTTATAATTTCCAAATTTTATCATAATTGTCAGGTTTCATTAGAATGAAAGATTTAATTGCAAAGTGTACACACGTTGGATAGGATAAGCATTACCATTGTCCCCCGCCTGTGCCGGGTCTAACATTTTTTCCTTAGACCACACAGCCAGATTATCACCAATCAGACTGAAGACCGCCTTCTGAAGACCCAGTTTTTTCAGGAACGCTCCCCTAGCTGTATAAGACACCTGTATGTTCTTTAAACGCAAGTAACCGCCATCCGACAACCAAAATGTAGAATTTCTATCGTTGTTGGCACTACCTCCATAATAAAGACGAGGATACTTAGCATTCGGATTCTCAGTAGCTGGGTTTCCTGATATTTCACGGGAAATCCAGCGATTAGCCGGGTTGGCGAAATCCGTAATCACGTTACCGACAGCACTTTGTGCAAACGGGCGATACATATTACCTCCCTTGAAATAGGTAACGCGGCTTACTCCCTCAAACAGGACACTCACATTGAAATTTTTCCAGTTAAACTCCGTAGCAAATCCATACTGAATCTGAGGTACATAAGAATACTTCAGGGGTACCTCATCATCCGAATTGATAAGACCATCACCATTAACATCCTTATACTTGATATCACCCGGCAAATAATCGCCAAATGTCTGACGTGGACTGTTATCTATTTCCGCCTGGTCTTTAAACAACCCCAAAGCTATCAGTCCTCGATTGATACCGCTTTGATAACCTACAGCTGATTGATAAGGATATTTCTTGAGATCTTCCTCATAGTTGGTAATCTCGTTCATGGATTGCGTGTAGTTGGCACGTACAATCAAATATTTGTCATTGTCACCCAAAGGCTGCCTGTACGAGATGGTACCATCCATACCCCAGCTCTTCATTTCACCCACATTGGCCCAAGGCAATGTTACAAGGCCCATCTCCTCGGGTACACTCTGGCGTTGCTGATAAATACCGGAACGTTTATCTTGGAAGAAATCGACTGTCATATCAAAACGTTCGTGGAGGAAACGCATATCAATACCGATATTAGCTTTCTTAGCCTTCTCCCAACGCAGGTTACTGGAACCTACTTGTGTTTCCGTCAAACCGGAACCGTTATTCCAGATACCGGAACCCGTACTGCCAATCAAGGTCAAATAGGGGAAACGCACCGAGTCATCCCAAGTGAGACGGTCATTACCTACGATACCATACGAAGCCCTGATTTTGAAATAGTTAATAAAATTATCCCTGTCACGAAAGAATCTGTACTGCGTAGGTGCCCAACCCACAGAAACAGCGGGGAACCAACCAAATTTCTTACCTTTTTCAAAAGCCTCCGAACCAGTGTAACCCACATTAAACTCAGCCATATAAGTATCATCATACGAATAAGAAAAACGGCTTGAGTAACTGTTATAACGCTTAGGGATAGCAGTCAACAATTGATTATACCTCGATGCTTCATAATCGCTCCAATCAGCTTTAATCAAAGCACCTACACGGTGTAGCTTATTGAACAAACGGTTGTAATTCAGTTGGAATTCCCAATAGAACTTACGACTGGAATCTTGGTAATTTCCGTATGAAGGATCCTTAGATTCAGACATCTTTTCCAAATTGAGCGTACCGTCACGATTACGGCCATAGGCATAATAAATAGCCGGCATTTTTTGACGCATTTGTGTCAATGCACTATAAGAGTCGATATTGACCAAACCCAAGATAGAAAGTCCAGGAGTAATCATCTTCAAATCTTGATTAAGTTGCATTGTGATTTTATTGTTGTTAGAATACAGTTTCTGATATCCTGTCATGTTCAACAATACATACGGACTGATTTGAGAATTCCCACTGCCGTAACCCGGAGCCTCTCCTGTAGTGTACATCAACGGCACGGTAACCGGAGTCAAATTGGTCTGTGCTTCCCACAATGCCTTAGTGTCGTTTCCATATCCCGGATAGTTTTGACTCACAATCACTGTTTCCTCGTTCAACGAAAGGGTAGTTGTAGGTGTTACATTCACATCCACATTGGCACGGAAGTTAAACTTATTATAGTTTACGTTCGTATTATATCTGTTTACGTCTTTATCTTGCTTGAAGATAGCATCTTTCGTGGTAAAACCGGCACTGATGTAATAGCGAGCCACTTCACCACCACCTGATGCACTCAGGAAATATTGCTGATTCCAAGTATAATCTTTCAGAATTACATCTCGCCAATTCACATCAGGATGCAAATCAGGATCCATGTGATTTCTAAACAAATCCACATCCACATCGGAATAGACAGGAATACGACCACGTGTCACGGCAGCTTCATTAGCCAGAGCCGCATAATCTGCTGCATTTACAAATTCAGGCATACGTGCAGAATAAGAAATACCGGCATTGGCTTTCACCTGTAAACTTAACTTTCCCGCTTTTCCTTTCTTGGTACTTACCAATACTACACCATTGGCACCACGCACACCATATACAGCCGTAGAGGAAGCGTCTTTCAAAATAGAGAAACTCTCAATATCTTCGGGGTCCAGCGTATTCAAGTCTCCTTCAATACCATCAATCAACACCAAAGCTCCCTGTCCGGCACCAAAGGTACTGATACCGCGCACCCAGAATTCAGAGAAGTCCTTACCCGGCTCTCCACTACGTGTAACGGAGATGATACCCGGTACGCGTCCACCCAGCATATTGGTTACAGACGAAGCAGGCGTCTTCAGCGTAGCTACTTCCACACCCGTAACAGCACCCGTCACGTTAATTTTTTTCTGTACCTTACCCGATGCCGTTATCACCACTTCGTCCATCAAGTTGGCACTCTCTTTCAGCACTACACGCATACGTTCGTCATTCTTGGTCATTTTGATTTCCTGCGTATCATATCCAATATAGGATATGAGCAAGGTATTGCCGGTTTTGATGCCTGTCATGCGGAAACGTCCGTCCAAATCTGTGATGGCACCCATAGAAGGGACTTCCTTGACAGATACTGACACACCAATTAAGGCCTCACCCTTTTCATCCATTACCAAACCGGAGGCCGTCACAGTCTGCTGCGCATAGGCTGAACTCATAGAAGTCATCCATGCCACGAGAAACAGTAATATATATTTTATCTTCATATTGACTCATTTTATATTGGTTCTATGTTCACTCTATTGTCATTTTTCTGATTGCTCTTGAATTTTCTTCACCAATGAAGAAGTTCTCTTCCGAATCAAGAGCAATACATAGCGGGCGATCAAAATATGCATCAGTAGGGAATCCATTTACTTTTCCTGATTTATCAGGATTTCCTGCCACCAAGGAAACAAGGCGTCCATCAATCTTCAAAATGCAATGGCCTGCACCACAGCAGACATACAGTTCACCACTGCTGTTTACAGCCATGCCCATAGGCTCTCTCAACACGGCATCATTCAATCGGTCTCCCAATACAGTTTTACCTCCCGATCTGAAACCGGCATAACGCTCCACATTCCACTTGCCAGAGCCATCTTGCCAAACCTTCAATATACCGTTATTTTCTGCAAAGGAAAAAAAGAAACATTTATGGAACTTGCTGTAAGTGATGTCACTACGCCACTGCTTGGTATTCAATCCGGCAAATTCTTCCGGAAACTCGGAGTAGTTAAACATGGTTTCGTAGCTTTTTTCCTCCAAGTCAATCCTATAGAACGCTTCACCTCCTCTACAATAGACGTAGCGATTATCTTCGGCATAAGCCAACGCACCTTGGTTGTTACCACTGTAATTTTGGGCGGGCACCTTGATTCCGAGTGAATTTAGCGTCCATCCGTCTTCGCGGGCAGCTGTATATACCGCACCTCCCTCACGGGGCATGATGGTAGCTTTTTCTCTTGTATTGTCCACTGCGACAGAGCCCATAAAGCCGATACCTGTCAATTTAACGACCATGCGATCATCCAACGATACGAAATAGGTTCTGTCACCCCATCCTCCTCCAAGGAAAATGAAGTTATCACCTTTCTGTCCAGCCACAGTTGCGATTCCCGTGCCCTGTGTCAGTCGAAACTCATCCAGCTTAATGCTTCCTCCGCCATCGGTCCAGTCCTCATCGGTGAAAGCTCCCAATATAGTCGTCACCGATTGTGTCTGATAATACTTGAAGTGTACATCGGGAGATGTGTACTTCTTACCATCAACTTCCAATGTTACTTCATTATAACCAGGTAATTGCTTAGGGATAAGCCCATACAGTTCATTTCCGTTGTTGTTTACGATAACAGCTTCCTTGTCGGCAAAGAAAACTTTGACTTTTCCGGTCGTGTCAACCGGAAAGTTTCCTTTGATAATAAAAGAATCGTTGATTCTTCCCCAGTCAGGTGCCATTGCTTCAAAAGCAATAGGTTTGCTTGAGTCATAGTAATTACCTATTTCAGGCCACTTCTCAATCTCTGCTTCGCCATTACAACCAGCGAATAAGATACTTAAGAAAAGAAAAAGAAAATAAAGCTTTTTGTTTTTCATAATATATAAGTAATGGGGTTCTATGTTTTTCATTAATAATAGTAGCCATTGGCATCAGCCCCCCCTTTAAATGTCAAAGCTACGTAAAACTCATTGCAGATCACCGAAAGTGATGTGTATCGCTACGGCCATCTCTGATTTTACAGTCTTTACATAAATAGCTGACTTAACCGTCATCATCATACATACATTTCATAAGATTAACTTGATTAGATTTAACATAACAATAATTCCATCGATATACATTCTGTACATCGATGCACAAAGCTACAGAAGTGTACCCAATACACTTTTAGATATTAGATATATAATTTTAGATATTAGATATTCTAACTAATAAATAATAAAAAAGAGGAAAAAAGAAGTAAATCACACCTCTGTAGGAGACTTTCCAAAATATTTCTTAAATACCGTACTAAAGTAACTGATACTGGAATAACCGCAAAGTTCGCTAACTTCCGTGATGGTGTATTTATGAGATTGGAGTAATTCCAAAGCCCGGTTTAAACGAATGGATTTAATAAACTCAATAGGTGATTGGCCTGTCAATGCTTTTATTTTTTTATATAACAGTGAACCGCTCACATGCATTTCCATAGCAAAGCTTTCCTTATCAAAATCTAGATTTTGCATATTATTATGGATCACTTCCACTGCTTTTTTCACAAAATGATCGTTAAGCTCATTGTTCAAAATAACCTGTTGATTATCATTATCCGACTTTATCAATTTCAAAGCTTTCTCTCTGACGATCTCCCGGTTCCGCATAAGGGACTTTATTCGTTGCTCCAAAAGTGATATATCGAAAGGTTTCGTGATATAGTCCTCCGCTCCCAAACCTAAACCTTCCAACTGGTCACTTTTATCACAAAGTGAAGTTAGCAGGATCACCGGAATATGCGAAGTTTCAAAAGTAGATTTGATCAATTTACATAACTCAAAGCCATCCATATCAGGCATCATCACATCCGAAATAATCAATTCTGGAGATTCCTTTTGAAGTAATTCCCATGCTTCATTGCCATTGCCAGCCTCTAAGATGTTATATTGGTTTTCAAAAGAACACTTCAGGAAGTTCCGCAAATCTTTATTATCATCTACGATTAATATAGATTTCTTCTTTTCGGATTTATCATCTTCCCTTTTATATTCCGATTGATCAGACAAGCCATCAGCAGATGTTATATTTCCCAGTTCTTCATGTTCAGCAGGTGCAACCTCAACCACTTCTTTATAAGGGATGTTTATTTTGAATAAAGAACCTTCATTCTCCTTACTTTCAAGAGAGACTTTCCCTTCATGCATTAAAACGTAATTCTTCACCAACAACAGGCCTATCCCAGAACCTACCATGCGTGAATTAACCTTATTATCTCCTCTATAAAACTCTTTGAACAGCTTCTTCTGAGCATTATCCGAGATACCCAATCCATAATCTCTTACCTCCAAGCTCCAATAGTACTCATTACAATTCAATGTAAGTTCTACCCTACCATCCGTATGAGAATACTTTATAGCATTAGATATCAAGTTATCAACGACTTTCTCTATTTTCAATTCATCGACAGCTGACATATAAGATTCCCTGTTAGAGACAAACTCCAATATAACATTCTTTTTCCCCGCCGTAGACTTGAACATAGTTTTCCGCCTGTACACCAAGTTAACGATATCAACCATTACCAGAAACAGTTGTCCTTTCCCCATATCCACTTTCTGAAAATCCAGGAGTTGGGTTGCAACATTAGATAAACGTTCAGACTGTTCCGTAGCCAGATTCAGATAATAATGCCCTTTGTCTGATAATTCTTTCTCTTTATTCAATTCCTGAATAGGCGCGTTTATCAACGTTATCGATGTACGAAGATCATGAGCCGTATTTGTGAAAAAACGGATTTTATCTTCAGCATGACGCTGTTTCAAACGGTTTATATAGAATTTAAGCACAAAGAATGTAATGCTCATTATAATAATGAATACCACCAGACGGAACCACCACGTCTGCCAGTAAAGCGGAATAACGTGTATGTCCAATGTACGTTCATCAACTATCTGAGAAAGTGAATTATTGTACATTCTTACTTTAAGCCGGAAATTCCCATTAGGAATATTGGTATAAGTGATTATCTGCTGATTGGAAGGATGTGACCATTCTGTATCAAGCCCTTCCATTTTCCATGAAAATTTTATTTCTTTGGAAGAAACGCCAATAGGCAATACCTCAAGCGTCAAAGTATTCTGATCATATTTGAATGAAATATCTGTTTGTTTATTTACCGGAATTCCACGCAACAAATCCTGATTTTCTCTGATAGAACTGCCGGAAATAGTGATATTCTGGAAATAAATCTCCCCGTTGAGCTGGGTATGATATAATTTATTGGGGTTAAACATTACCGCCCCATTATTTGTACCCCACATCAATTCACCATTGCGTAATTTACAGCTGGCATTCACATTGAACGAAGCACTTGAAAGAGCTAAAGTGGAATAATAAGCATGCACCGTGCTGTCGGCAGGATTATAGCGGCACAATCCATTTTCCGTTCCTAACCATAAATATCCATTATCATACATGACACTATTCACATAGTTAGATGGCAATCCGGATTCCACTGTTATTTTATGAGTTTCACGAGTTGTGTAGTTATGATGCAGCAATCCGTCTCCGGAAGTAGCCACCCAGATATCATCCTCCATTACCAAAAGATCCTGTGCAAGGCATTCCGGCAGAAAAGTGATTTTCCCTGTTTTTTTATCTAATAAAAGCACAGAATAGGTACAGGCTAACAGCATTTTTCCCGGTAAAAATTCCATAAACGTACGCATGGGCTGTGCACCATACGTATGAAAGCGTTTTTCTTTCGTTAAATAACATATTACGTCCTGTATACCTCCAATCCAGATATCCCCCTCGCTATCCTTATATATATTCATTATTAATTTACCGTCAGATTTCAAATCCGATGTATTCCGCGGATAATGAACCAATTCTTTCCCGGTATTCCGATCTAAAACATAAAATCCGGATGAGAACGAACCTGCCCAAATGTTTCCTTCATCATCTTCACATAAAGCCAGAAAGACCTGTGCCTGTTCCTGTTTATTCTGATAATAAGTATTCCATTCATTAGTGGCTACCCTCCACCTGCTTATCCCATTATTCGTAGCGAACCAGATATCTCCTTTACTATCTTCCAGTATCTTGTTTACATTATCATTCCCTAAAGAATTCGGATTATTAACCTGATGGGTGATTTGATTAATCAAGGGAGATTTCCAGTCGAAGAAAGAAAGCCCACCAGTATAGGTAGTGACCCACACTCTCTGCTGACCGTCGCAAAAGATGTCATAAACTCCATCCCCACGGAGAGAGAAAGGATTATCAATATCTTCTTTCAGAATGTTCAGAACCTTTTTTTTATCCTTATCCAATTCCCATACTCCCTGCCCGTCGATTCCGACTAACAGTGTTGAATCGGAACTTTCCGTTATCACTGCGATAGGTTGCTTTGGGAAATTAGAAAATGGCAATAACGTTTTCTTTTTCATGTCCAGATAGAAAAGACCATCAGTGGAAGTTCCTATCCATACAACCTCTCTTTTATGATCATAAAAAAGAGTATTTATCTGAAACATATCTTCTATTCCACATATACTTTTTTGTTCCAACGTATTTGTATTTAATAATCTAATACTGTCTTGACTGGCTACAAGCAGATGTGTCTGATCATAAGACGTTATGCACTGTGTTCGAATTGGCGCCTCACCTATTTGGGTAAATATTCCATTTTTATATTTGCACAATCCCCCGGACGTAGGAATCCAGAGAGCCTGTTCATCATCAATAACAACTTTACCTACACTTAAAAAAGTATTATTGAAAGATATTCTAAGATCCAGAAATAAATCAAACCGGTCATACAGTTCATTATAATGAAAAAATTGCCCATTATTCGTATACGCTATTAAAAACGAATCATTATAGACCAGTTTGACATTTATGATATTGGCTGTTTTATAAGGGAGCTGATAAATGCGATAATCACTTTCCGTAATTCTCAATATACCCGTTTTGGATGAAGCCCAGATAAAGCCATTCTCATCTTTGCAGACAGAAGCCATCTCCCGCATGGAAATTCCATACATCGCATTAATATTATAAAACTTCACATCCGAAGCATATACATTAAAAATAGAAAGAAAAAGAAAGAATATAAGCAGCCGTGATTTCATAATATTACTGTTAGCTCCTGCAAATATAATATATTTGAAAGCAATTGACCAATATATGCATTATTTTGTCTAATTTTGCACCTCGTTTCACAAAAAGTACAGATTATCTATGAAAGCGTTCGAATTCAGACCAAAGCTATTCACGGCTTTGAAAAACTACTCGAAAGAATTATTCATGGCAGACCTGATGGCCGGTATCATAGTAGGTATCGTTGCCCTGCCACTTGCCATTGCGTTTGGTATTGCATCCGGTGTATCACCCGAAAAAGGTATTATCACGGCAATCATTGCCGGATTCATTATCTCCATGCTGGGAGGTAGTAAAGTACAGATCGGTGGTCCTACGGGAGCTTTTATCGTCATTATCTATGGCATCATCCAGCAATACGGAGAAGCGGGACTGATTGTTGCCACGCTGATGGCGGGAGTCATTCTTATCCTGTTAGGGATATTCAAGCTGGGTGCTGTAATCAAGTTTATCCCCTATCCTATCATTGTGGGATTCACCAGTGGTATTGCCGTCACTATCTTCACCACGCAGATAGCCGATATCTTCGGGCTTAATTTCGGCGGTGAAAAAGTTCCCGGAGATTTTATCGGGAAATGGATGATCTATTTCCAGCATTTCGATACCATCAACTGGTGGAACACGATTGTCAGTATTGTAAGTATTGCAATTATCGCCATAACCCCGAAATTCTCAAAGAAAATACCGGGGTCGCTGATTGCCATTATTGTAGTAACAGTAGCGGTATATCTGATGAAGACTTATGCCGGAATCAACTGTATAGATACCATTGGCGACCGTTTCAGCATCAAAGCAGAACTACCGGATGCAGTAATGCCTTCACTGAACTGGGAAGCTATCCAAGACTTATTTCCTGTAGCCATTACCATTGCAGTATTAGGGGCCATCGAATCACTGCTTTCTGCTACGGTAGCGGATGGTGTTATCGGTGACAAGCATGATTCCAATACGGAATTGATAGCACAAGGAGCTGCCAACCTGATAACACCTCTGTTTGGTGGTATTCCCGCCACCGGTGCCATTGCACGTACAATGGCTAATATAAATAATGGCGGTAAAACCCCTGTTGCAGGTATGGTACATGCAGTGGTGCTTTTGCTTATCCTTCTGTTCCTTATGCCTTTGGCACAATATATTCCGATGGCTTGTCTGGCAGGTGTGCTGGTGATTGTTTCCTATAACATGAGTGGCTGGCGCACATTCAAGGCACTACTGAAGAATCCGAAATCAGACGTCACCGTATTGCTGATTACCTTCTTCCTGACAGTTATTTTCGACTTAACCATTGCTATTGAAGTGGGTCTTGTCATAGCTTGTGTACTTTTCATGCATCGTGTCATGGAAACCACTGAAATTTCTGTTATCAAAGATGAGATTAATCTGAATGAAGAATCTAACAGTAAAGAAGATGAAGAAAACCTGTCTATCCCTAAAGGTGTGGAAGTGTATGAGATAAACGGTCCGTACTTCTTCGGTATCGCCACTAAGTTTGAGGAAATCATGTCCAGGCTTGGAGACCGTCCCAAAGTGCGCATTATACGTATGAGGAAAGTACCTTTCATTGATTCAACAGGTATTCACAACCTGACCAGTCTCTGCCAGATGGCACAACGGGAAAAGACGACAATCGTACTTTCCGGTGTGAACGAAAAGGTGCATAAAGCGTTGCAAAAATCCGGTTTCTATGAGCTTCTGGGTGAAAGGAATATCTGCCCGAATATCAATGTGGCATTGGAAAGATCAAAAGAATTACTGAATGAGTAAAACAGAGTAATAAAATAAAGGAGGGAATGAAAAAATCATTCCCTCCTTTATTTTATCAAAAGATAATTATTCCTTTACCCATGCTCCGGTAATCTCTGCCACATAAATATGATGCAAACCGCCATGAGCGCCACCATACCATTGCTTACAAACACTTGGATCGATGAAACAATCTTCTTTCATTACATCCGTATAAAGCTTGCGGCATTCCAGACTGAGACGTCCTTGTTCAAAAAGAATATTTCCTTTTTCTGTAATGACCGGTTTCAGTCCCGTCTCTTTTACCTTGTCTACTTCCCTACCCGACTTGCTTCCACATATCTTATGGATAGCTCTATTCTCTTCTCCCAGGAAAGAGAGTGTGAAGTATTCACTCTTCTCAATAAACTCAAACGTGTAACGTTCCGGACGGATAAAGACATAGACCACCGGTTTGTTCCATAGGAAGCCTATACCGCCCCAACTGGCAGTCATCGTATTGAAATGATCTTTATTACCTGCCGTCACCAGCATCCATTCTTTACCGATAACTTCAAAGAAGTTCTCTGAAAGGTCTTTAATTGCAATAGGTTTCATTGTATACATATTATATAATTAATCACTTTAATATTTCTGATAAATTCCATGCTTGTACGTGACGTACACCTTCTCTTGAAAGCCAATAGTTTCGATTACAATCGAAAATTCATATACTTTTATTAGAAAATTCATATATAATCGAAACTACTCAGTTGCTTTACTATGCTCTTATCACTTCATTATTTCCCGTTTGTAGGATCTATATACCCAACGTATTGGATATATAGATGGGACGCGCTGGATATATAGATGGGACACATTGGATATATAGATCCTGTAAACCGCTTAATAAGAGACACTAACCGGAATGCCTGCATCTTTAATTAAGGCAGCAATTCGGTCCAGTTCCTCATGAGTAGCCTTACACAAATCATGGTCAGGCGTTTCACGATCAATAGTATAAATCATCACCTGCCGGGGTTTTATCTTTTTCACAACCTCCAGCCATGGAAGAACGTACTTATCCGAAGTATTATCCACGTCTTTCCCTTGATAACTGCCTTTCATGAACATGGTCTGAATAATACAGTTACCTTGAAAAGCTTTCATACGCTCTGTGATTTCGCCCACAGAATAATGCCCTGTAGGACGATCCACAGTATGAATATAATCCTCGTCTACCGTATCGAGTTTCAAGATGTTGTTATCTATCTTATTCAGCGCATCAAACACTGCAGGGCGGTGAATAAAGGTGGAATTACTCAATACACTGACTTTGGCATTCGGGAAATACTTATCACGAAGCATCAACGTATCTTCTATGATTTCAGGGAAATGCGGATGAGCTGTAGGTTCACCGTTTCCGGCAAAGGTCAATACATCCGGTTGAGGTCCATTCTGTTGCATATCCTGCAATCTGGCTTCAAGGGCATTGCGGACCTCTTCGCGGGTAGGCAATGCTTTCTTGGGACGATGGTCTGCATTGAAACCGCATTCACAATAAATGCAGTCGAATGAACACACCTTACCATCTTCCGGCAATAAGTTAATCCCTAAAGATACTCCCAAACGGCGGGAATGAACAGGACCGAAAATGGGAGACGGATAAATTACAGTCATTTTATTTACGATTTGACAATTGACGATTCAAATTACTGAATTACTGTAAAGACCAGATACAGTATTTTCAGCGTTTATAACGGCAAAGTTAACTAAATCTTTATACGAAGCTGCATTTGTAAGTCGGCTTTTTTGTTTCCTTGTATCAGGTCGTTACCCGAACCAATATTCTCACGGTCTTCGTAGATAGTCTGCCCGAATTTAACAAGGAACATAAAAACTTTGTTCACATCATACCGGGCACAGGCAGAAAAGCGAAATCCTTGTCCATAAAACGAAGGTGTATAGAAGGTGTAAAGCAGACCTTTTTCGGAAGCATAAATACGGGAGTCGTAATCATCCGTATGGAAATAAGTACCCTGCACAGATATCTTTATGGGAAAAGAAAAAGCATACGAACAAGATTGTGTAAACTGATATCCCTGGCTTCCCTCCTGCCCTTGGGAATGAAAATGATTATAATCCACCGTTGTTCGTAACTGTAGATGATCCGGTGAATAAGTCAGTCGGTAACGAAGGCGGTGCTGATAAGTAGGAAGGATAACTTTTCCATCAGTCCCCGCTACATCTCTCTCTTTTCGCTTATAGCGATAGTTAACATACATAGATAAATTTCGCTTAGGAGAATAGATTGACTGGAACATACCATCCACACCTTGCGACGGTTTACTGATGCGGTATTTCCACCAGGGAAAAGAAAACAAATCCAGAGAAGCGAAGAATTTCCAATTTGCCAAAGGCGATGCTTCGGCAGCCAGATACCAGCCATTTTCATTTTGCGGTGCACTACTTTCACCAAACGAACGTGCAAACATTGCCCAGTAATCATGACTATAATATCTATGAACAATCAGTAGTTGATAACCGGTTAATATATTATATTTCAATTGGTTCAACAGTGAATAACCTTGTTTGCCCATAGCTGCTTCACCTGTCAGAGTAAATCGATTCCAGCGATATTTATAATCTACACCCACATTATAGAAGTAATTCCCTTGCAAATTATACTTGGCATAGGTTCTTAACACCGGTTGATAACTACGGTTGAAAAAGTAGTAAATGCCTGTCATTCCTACTTTTAGATTGTTCTTTTCATAGGTAATATTTCCACCCATCAACTGTAAAGTGAAAGCATTTACTTTCTCCGCTTCCTTCTCCGTACGATGCAATCCGGTCTTATAAATAGAGGTAATTTCATTCCCCTCTACTACTCCATCCATAGAACGATGTGAATAAAAACCGGATAACTGAAGTGCAGGAATCACTTCTACCGTTGCCGCAGCACCCCTGAAATAATTATATTCATCCGTTGAACTATGCTTCCGGATGCCACCACTACGGTTATCTACCGTCGAAAGAGAATAAGTTTTCCCTAAACGGAAATCAGTGCTGACTACCAATCCTTGTCCGAAACTTAACCGATAATTGCCCAGTGCCAATGTTTTCAACTTACCCAGATTACGAAGCAGAAAGTAGATAGAATAGTAATCATATCCTTTTTCATTATGCAGGGCAAAAAGAGGTTCTCCCGCATCCTTTTCCGCTGTTATTCCCATTTGAAGATAGTCTCCGTAGCGATACCCATATCTTAGAGAGTGGTACATTGCAGGTCCCAGATAATTCTTCTGATAACCTTTACGGGTATAGAAAGGCACATCCAGCCGGGTTAATACCTCCTGTTTACCATATTTCAACAGACTTTTCAACCGGGGAAAACCTATCTTCTCAGGAATAGGATGTACACAAACAAAAGGAAGAAGCAGGTCGATGGTATGCTTATCCATCTCTTCCACCAATTGCAGTTCATAAATGGTTTGCATCTGCCCGTGTATATACACATAAGCCAAGATATTTTCAATCTGAATATCCGAAAGAAAAGGAAATTGCTCTAATTCGCGTTTAGTAGCGACATTGATATTAACAGGTTCCTGCAGGCGATTGGACAGCTCTTCAAGTTCATCTTCCCAGTTCTTTTCTTCTTCATCCATAGAGAGTTGCTCTATATTTTCTTCCCACAAAGACACACTTTTATTTTGAGCTTCAAGTACAGGAGTCATCAGCAGCATACTCAGAAAAACTCCCAACTTGAGTAATTTCATTCGTGTAAATAAGTTTAATTGGCACGAAATTACCATAAATAAGTTAACAGGGCAAGGAAATCATCGACAATCAGATCAAATATGAAGATAAACACTTAATTTTGTGGCCGTGAACGCACGGCTTAACATATTAATCATAGCAGTCTTCCTTCTGTTCGGAACTCCTCTATGCCAGGCACAGGAAACGAAAACCGAAGGATACCTGGTTCCTATGTGCGTTTACGAAGGAGACACTATCCCCTATATAAAGATACCCACTGTTTATATCTTCAAACCTCTCAAATTCAAGAACAAGAAACAGTTGAATGAATATAACCGACTGGTATATAACGTAAAGAAAGTATTGCCTATCTCCAAAGAAATCAACCGTGCAGTTATCGAAACTTACGAATATATGATGACTTTACCCGATGAGAAGAGCCGTCAGAAACACATGAAAGCAGTAGAGAAAAGCCTGAAAGAACAATATACTCCACGCATGAAAAAGCTTTCTTTCTCTCAAGGAAAGTTATTAATCAAGTTAGTGGACCGCCAAACCAATTCCACGGGTTACGAACTGGTAAAAGCCTTCATGGGACCTTTTAAAGCAGGTTTCTATCAGACTTTCGCCGCACTGTTCGGTGCCAGTCTGAAAAAACAATATGATCCCACAGGAGATGATGCGCTTACCGAACGGGTTATTCTGTTAGTAGAAAGCGGACAGCTTTAAAATAGAAATATTCTACTCCTTAAATTAAGGAATAATTTCCTTTTTCATAGTTTGAACCCTCCTGTTGATATGATGTTAAGAACATTGTTGGTAATGAAAAACAGTCATTATAGAAAGCCATGTATTTCAAACACTTACCTATGTTGAAAACTTCTATGAACCATTGTTCATATCTCTATTGATAAAGACATGATAACCACTGTTTGAACAGGGTTCAAACAACTTATCAACACCTTGTTATTACAGTTTCTTGAATAAATCCCAGATAACGATACCTGCCGTAACAGATACGTTCAGTGAGTGTTTCGTGCCATATTGAGGTATCTCAATACATCCGTCGGAATGGTCAATAACCTCCTGCTGAACTCCTTTCACCTCATTGCCCATAACTATTGCATACTTCTTAGTACGGTCTATAGACACCTCATCCAGCATGATACTGCCTTCCGCCTGCTCTACGGAATAAACAGTATATCCTTCCTTTTTAAGGTTATCAACAACTTCAACACAGTTATCAACATACTTCCAGTCAACAGTGAATTCAGCACCTAAAGCTGTTTTATGCATCTCAGGATGGGGCGGAGTAGCTGTAATGCCACACAGGTAGATACATTCTACCCGGAAAGCATCCGAAGTACGAAATACAGAACCAATGTTATGAACACTGCGGATATTATCCAATACCACCACCAGGGGCAGCTTCTCAGCTTCCTTAAACTCCTCTATACTAATACGATTCAGTTCTGTTATTTTCAGTTTACGCATGACAATTATACTATTTAAATGGCTTTTATTAATAGATTGATTTACAAAGACTTGTTTAACACAAGTGTTTCATTTGCACCACACAAGTGTTTCATTTATACAACACAAGCATTACAGACAAGCCACACAAGTGTAGAACAAACAGCGTACTTATACGCTATCTTTTTATTCCTGTTGCAAAGATACTTCTTTCCGTTCACATCCCTGTTAATAACCGTTGAAAAGCTGTCAAAAGAGTAGGGAAAGAAATTCAAAAATAATTCTTGCAATATTCAAAACAACGTATATGCATCCGACAGAATGAACATTCCAAAAAAGTTAAGAGAAACTTTCCGAGGTTATATAAACACATTTTTCAGCCCTATTACACCGGTTTATAACCATAAAGTTATTAACTTTGCACTTTATCAACAAGGTGTTGAAAGAGTTTTATAGATGGCTTATTATCAAGAGATATACCTTTTATTTGCCCGTTGATAACGTACGGATAAAGTTTTATCTCATACTAATAACTTCATAGACAAGAAAAATCGTATTTACTTGTCGACACTATTAACAGCCTATCATCACCATCAAAGGATTTTTAAATTAGAAAGAGAAATAAAAAATATAATTATGAATGATCTCATAGAAGCTATCAAGCAACTTAAAAAGGAGAAGAACGCGATTATTCTGGGGCACTATTACCAGAAGGGGGAAATACAGGATATAGCCGATTACGTCGGCGATAGTCTGGCACTGGCTCAATGGGCAGCCAAAACGGAAGCGGATATCATTGTGATGTGCGGTGTTCACTTTATGGGTGAAACGGCCAAGGTGCTTTGTCCGAATAAGAAAGTGCTGGTTCCTGATATGGCAGCCGGTTGTTCGTTGGCGGACAGTTGTCCGGCGGACAAGTTCAGTCAGTTTGTCAAAGAGCATCCCGGATATACGGTGATATCTTACGTGAATACGACAGCTGCCGTAAAAGCAGTGACGGATGTTGTGGTAACTTCTACCAATGCGAAGCAGATCGTGGAAAGTTTCCCCAAAGATGAGAAAATAATCTTTGGTCCTGACAGAAACCTGGGGAATTATATTAACTCTATTACGGGACGCAATATGTTATTATGGGATGGCGCATGCCATGTACACGAACAATTCTCGGTTGAAAAGATTGTTGAATTAAAGGCGCAGCATCCCGATGCAGTAGTCTTGGCACATCCCGAATGTAAGAGTGTAGTTCTGAAGTTGGCTGATGTGGTAGGTTCAACCGCAGCATTGCTGAAGTATGCAGTGAATCATCCCGAGAAAGAGTATATTGTTGCTACCGAATCGGGCATTCTTCATGAGATGCAGAAGAAATGTCCGCAAACGACGTTTATTCCGGCTCCTCCTAACGATAGTACCTGTGCCTGCAATGAATGTAGCTTCATGAGATTAAATACGCTGGAAAAGCTTTATAATTGCTTGAAAGATGAGTCTCCGGAAATAACAGTAGATCCTGAAATTGCTGAGAAAGCAGTGAAGCCTATCAAAAGGATGCTGGAGATTTCGGCAAAGCTGGGGCTTTGATAAAGTGGTAAAGTGATAGAGGTGATAGAGGTGATAAAGTGGTAAGAGTAGTGTCACCCTATCACTTTACTACCCTTATTCTCCTCTTATAAATGCAATTTTCGTAACAATCCCCTCTTTTCCTTCACTGTCTGCGGCAAGTACCATATATATTCCCGTGGCTACTCTCCTACCTTGCTTGTTTCTTCCGTCCCAGGTGAATTGTCCTCCCAGGGAAGTACCTTGGTAAATAAGATGTCCCGCAGTATCTACAATCTTCACGTCACTGTCGTAAACCATTCCCGTAACAGTAATCACTCCGTTGTAGTCCGGACGTACCGGATTAGGATAAGCGCGTACATTACTCTCTTTAAAGCTGTTTTCAGCCTCAGTAGCGTCACTTTGATAAGAAACGAGACCCTTGCTTGTTCCGATGAAGACTTCGCCGGTACGGGGATGTATGGCAATAGATACGATGCTATTGGAAAGCAGCGGACTGTTTTCTTCCGTAAAGTGATGAATCGTTTCCATTCCATCCGCACTTATCAGGTAAATTCCGTTGGATGCCGTACCTATCCACTTACGGTTGGCTCCATCCACTGCAATGGCATTAATCGCTTCGTTCACCAATAAGAAATCAGCCAACCCGCTGCCATCATTGCGCGGAACTTTAATCTGTGTGCAATAGAAGTTATCATTGAAATAACGGGAAGGATTATTTAGTACCAAAGGACCTTTACCGGTACCTATCCAGATAGCCCCCTCTTTATCTTCGACAATACAATAAACTGCCGACTGTTCCAAAATAGTTCCATCCTGATTGGTAAATTGGCTTATAAATTTGTGTTGATCGTCCGAAGTGTCTTCTATAGTGCTATTGTAGTTCAGACAAAATACTCCTCCTGACTCTGTGCGTGAAGAAGTGGCCCACAACCAACCTCTTTTATCAAAGATAGTACGTCCGAAATTACTTCTTTCCATGGCTTCCGGATAATGAAGACTTACCCAGCTTCCATCTTTTCTCAATACCTGTACCGGATTTTTAGCAACACCGCAACTTACCATCCAAAGATTATTTTCTTTATCATAGATAAGTCCGTTTACGCGTACATAATTATGTTTTGAATCATTGTTTGGCAATGCACTTTCCAGCGGACTATTGTGCATACTATACCAATTAATGAACTTCCCATCCCTAAATTCATATATACCCTCTCCTGCCGATGCCACAAAATGATGAGTATTATCCTGAGGATCTTGAACTATGCAATTTATGTCATCATACCGTTGATGGGTCTGTTCACTGATACCTTCTTCCTGAAAACTGTTCCAGGTATTATTTTCAAATGTCATGATAGTACCGGGACGATTCAGTCTGTTTGCTATATGCCCGCCTCCGGTTATTAATAATCGCTCTCTGGCAAAATTCATATAATACGGATAGTTTCGTACAGGACTGTTTGGTGTTATATTTTCCGGTATCTCTTCTTTAAAGGGAATATCCCGATATTCGGACAGAAATTCAGATGTATCATCCGTAACTTTTTTCCAGTTGTTAATGTCTAATAGATTTTCGGTTAATAATCCTGCAAACAATCCTTCGGAAGTAGCCGCATAGAGCTGATTATCTGAAACGTTACATGCCAGGACATTTTTGTTCAGCGGATAGTAATTACTGATTTCCCGTTTTTTCAGATTGATGCACAGAATACCTGATGCTGTAGATAAATAAGCAGATTCTTTATGGAAACAAGCATGGTTGACAGATTTATCCTGCGTCATATTTTTGTTTTTATAATCAGGCAGATTATAAACATCCTCTTCATTTACCAGTAGATCAATGTTTGCATTAGAATAAACAATGACTAATGTTTTATGAGTGGCCTGATAAGCTATATAGGATATTTCTGTGTCGCTTAGCGGGAGTGATTTGGAATATGTGCGTATACTGTTATCCTCTTTGTCATAAGCATATAAATCTCCGTTGGCAAGAACAAAGAGTTTGCTTCCTATGACTTCACTGCGGGTAGGATTATGATAAGAAAGGTACGTTTGCCACTCTCCTATTGCATTTTGTGCATTAACGGGCAGTAGAATACATAAGCTGAATAAAAGTATATATAAAAATCTCATAAAAAGGTCAGAGCTGTATTAGTTTGTAAGCAACACACTTACAAACTAATAACTCTATATTTATGAGTTTATTGTATACTATTGAGGAATTTGCAGAGTTTGTTTGTGGCTATGGCACGATGGCTTATTTTATTTTTCAATTCATTACCCATCTCTGCAAAGGTTTGCGAATAACCTTCGGGGACAAATATCGGATCGTAGCCGAAACCTGAATTCCCTCGTCTGCCTTTGATAATTTCTCCTTTGATAGTACCCTCAAACAAGTGCTCTTTTCCGTTAATAATCAGGGCAAATACAGTGCGGAATTGCGCTTTCCGGTTTTCTATTCCTTCCATACTGCGCAGGAGTTTCAGCATATTTGCTTTTGCATTGTGTCCGTCTCCGGCATAGCGGGCAGAGTAAACTCCAGGTTCTCCGTTCAGCGCTTCTACCTCCAGTCCGGTGTCATCGGCAAAGCAGTCCATCTGGTAGTTTTCAAAAATGTATTGAGCTTTCAGCAAGGCATTTCCTTCCAAAGTATCTGCTGTTTCGGGAATGTCTACATAGCAGTGAATGTCTTTCAGGCTAAGGAGTTCTATCCTATTGCCTAAAATGGCAGTTACCTCTTCCAATTTGTGTGCATTGTTTGTGGCAAATACAAATTTCCTTTTCATAATAATTGGTATTATTTATCGTTGTATATTTGTGCAAAAGTACAAAAGATGAAGGGAATATTTCTTAATAAGGACATAAAATATGCTTTGTTCATATTGTCTTTAACTATAGGTTATGGACTTCTCTTCGTTATATGGGAATTTCGGGATATTCCTTGCTCCGGTTTTACTGATTTTCTGATACTTGTATTGCAATGGGGAATCATTACCTTAGCTTCTTTTCCCTTATTTCTTCTGTTGGGAATCAACAGATATGTTTTCTCTGTTTCTTTTCCGGTTATTGTGTTACTTAGCGGTGTTTTTGCCTATTTTCGTTGTTCGCTTCATATTACGCTAACTCCGATGCTGATCGATCTGATTGCAGTAAATGATGCAGGTTTCGGAACGGGCTTTATTACTTTGAAGTTGTTTCTGTTTATTCTGGCTGCCTTATTGTATTCTTTGGTTGCCGTGTATTGGCGTTTCAGTAAAATACAAGTAAATAGATGGGAACTTTTTGTAGTATCTTCCTTATGTCTGTTGTTTGTGTTTCATGGGGTGGGAAAATTGTCCGGTTCCGTATCACGGCGTATGCCGGCTTCTTTCTTTTATGTATTAAAAGATTATATGTTGCAACGACAGGCACAGGGTACACGAATCGACTTCAAGGGAGATATGCGTTGTGATGTAGATACCTTGACCGTAATTGTGGTATTGGGGGAATCATTGCGTGCCGACCATTTGCAACTGAATGGATATAGAAGAAACACTACTCCTTTACTTGCATCTGATGTACGGATCTGTTCCTTTCCGAATGTTTATACCAAAGAGGTTTTTACGCATACCAGTCTGCCGGTTATTTTAACAAGAGCAGACAGTATTGATGATAAGAGGGCACAAACAGAACGATCTTTTATTTCTCTTTTTAAAAAGGCCGGTTTTCGTACATCTTGGCTTGCCAGTCAGGAACCTGTAAATACCTATTCGGATTTTATGTATGAAGCCGATACATTGATATATGCTAATGAGGGAAAGAATGTGTATATGTTTGATAAATGGCTGGATGGAGCTTTACTGACTTTTTATCTGAAAGAATTAGAATATTCAAACCCACGGAAGTTGATTGTTCTTCATACGATAGGTTCACATTGGTGGTATAATTCTCATTTTGAAAAAGAAGTTTTCTCTCCTGTTCTACGTTCAAAAAATATTTCTTCAAGTACCCGGGAGGCTATTATAAATTCTTATGATAACACTGTCTTATATACAGATTGTTTTTTGCATCAGCTGATCGAAGAGTTGAGAGATAAAGCGGCCATTCTTATTTATCTTTCCGACCATGGAGAATCTTTGGGAGAAAATGAAAAGTATCTTCATGCAGAAGATAATGAACCGCTTCATTATCCGGCAGCTTTTGTATGGTACTCGGTTAAGTATGAGAAATTATTTCCTCAGAAGATAGAAGCTATGAAAAGAAATGCTGTGAAACATGTCACTACGAGCTTCATGTTTCACAGCATTTTGGATGCTTCTTCCATTACATCTGCTTATTTGGATGAAGAACAAAGCATATTCAAATAAGGGCTTATTTCACTTTCAACCGGTCAAAACCTTCTCCATATACTCCGATAACGGAACTTTGAGAGATAAATGCGTTCGGGTCAATGTCTTTCACCAAACGGAAAATGTCGATTGACTGGCGCTTATAAGCTAATACAACAAGTACTTTTACATTGTGTTTACTGTACCATCCTATACCGTCCAGCACGGTTACGCCGCGGTGTGTCTCCTTCGTGATGCGGTCGGCAATCTTTTCATACTCTTTGGAGAAGATGAAGAATTGCACGGACTGGCGGGCACTGTTCACAATATAGTCTAATACGAAACCGATAACAAACAAAGTTACAAAACCAAATATCACGCGTCTCCAGTCATGGAATACGAAGTAACAGGAACTGATGATAATCACATCGCAAAGCATTACCATACGTCCCAGTGTGACGTCTTTATACTTATGTATGATAGCGGCGATAATATCCGTTCCTCCCGTGCTTCCGTTGCAATTGAATACGACCCCAAGGCCTGCACCGCACATGACGGCACCTATCATGCAAGCCATGAAGTCCTGTCCCGGTCCCAGTATAAGCGGTGGCGTATTGTCGGGACCATTTACGAGTACCTGGAAAAACCATAAAAAGAATGTCAGTCCGAAGATGGCGAACGTGGTTTTAATACTGAATTTAGGACCCAGTATTTTGATGGCAAATGTCATTAAGACAGCATTGATGATGAAGTATGACCATTGGATGGGAAACCCCGTGGCGTAATAAATAATTGCACCGATACCCGTAGTTCCTCCCGTCGTTATCTGATAAGGAATCAGAAACAATGCCCATCCCAAGGCATAGCTGATAAGACCGACAGTGATGAAGATATAGTCTCGCAACTCTCTCATCATTTCGGCTTTGGTTGGTTTTGTGATTTGCATATTAATCAGTTACAAGCTACGAGCTACGAGCTACAAGTGTAGGTAAATGAAGACAGGCTGACTTGTCTCTTGTAGCCCGTAGCTCGTAACTAATTTATTTAATAACAATGTTTACGATTTTCTTCGGGACGACAATCACCTTCACTACTGATTTGCCTTCCATCCATTTAGCCGAACGTTCATCTGCCAATACGGTGCTTTGAATGGTTTCTGAAGTTTCGTCAGCAGGGAATTCCATATTGAAGCGTGCCTTGCCATTGAAAGATATGGTGTAGTTGATTGTATCTTCCACCAGGTATTCTTCGTTGTAAGCAGGCCACTCGGCATCGCAAACTGAGTCTGCATGGCCCAGTGTATCCCACAACTCTTCACATACGTGCGGAGCGAAAGGAGCTAATACGATAACCAGTTGATTCAATATTTCTTTCTTGCTGCATTTCAGACTGAATAACTCGTTTACGCAGATCATGAAAGCACTGACGGAAGTATTGTAAGAGAACTGTTCAATATCACCCGTTACTTTCTTAATCAGTTTATGCAAAGATTTCAGTTCTTCCTTGGTTGCAGGTTCATCCGTCACCATATAATTGCCGTTACGGTCGTAGAACAGTGACCAGAACTTCTTGATGAAGCGGTATACACCGTCGATACCGTTCGTATCCCAAGGCTTGGATTGCTCTACCGGACCGAGGAACATCTCATACATACGCAATGTATCCGCACCGTATTTCTCAACAATCATATCGGGATTAACGACGTTGAACATGGATTTACTCATCTTCTCCACAGCCCAGCCGCAGATGTATTTACCATCTTCCAGGATAAACTCAGCGTTGGCAAATTCAGGACGCCATGCTTTGAAAGCTTCAAGATCCAGAATATCATTGGATACGATATTTACATCCACGTGGAGTGGGGTAGTGTCGTACTGATTCTTCAGATTCAGAGAAACGAATTTATTGCTATCTTTGATACGGTATACGAAGTTACTCCGTCCCTGTATCATACCTTGATTAACCAACTTCTGGAACGGTTCTTCCACGATAGATACTCCTACATCGTACAGGAATTTGTTCCAGAAACGTGAATAAATCAAGTGTCCCGTAGCATGTTCCGTACCACCCACATAGAGGTCGACGCTTCTCCAGTATTCATCTATTTTCTTATCAACCAATGCTTTGTTGTTATGCGGGTCCATATAGCGCAGATAGTAAGCGCTGGAACCTGCAAAGCCCGGCATGGTATTCAGTTCAAGAGGGAATACGGTGACGTTATCTATCTTTTCATTCTCTACCACACATTTGTTTACAGTGTCCCAAGCCCATTTGGTAGCATGTCCCAACGGTGGCTCTCCGGTTTCGGTAGGAAGGAATTTGGCAACTTCCGGCAATTCAAGCGGCAAACAGCTTTCATCAATCATATAAGGCATTCCATCCTTGTAGTAAACCGGGAACGGTTCGCCCCAGTAGCGCTGGCGGGAGAAGATAGCGTCACGAAGACGATAATTCACCTTTACGCGTCCCAGATTATGTTCTTTTACGTAGTTCTTGGTCTTTTCGATAGCTTCTTTGATGGTCAGTCCGTTCAATGTAAGATCACAGTAAGGAGTTACATCAGGTCTCGGAGAGTTGCAAACGATACCTTCTTTGGCATCAAAGCTTTCTTCGCTGACATCACAGCCTTCTACCAACGGACGGATCTCCAATCCGAAATGTTTGGCGAAAGCATAGTCACGACTATCGTGTGCAGGTACAGCCATGATGGCACCTGTACCATAACCGGCAAGTACATAGTCGCTAATCCAGATGGGCACTGCCTCACCTGTGAAAGGATTAATGGCATAACTTCCGGAGAATACCCCCGTCACGCTGCGGTCTGTAATACGATCACGTTCGGTACGTTTCTTTGTGCGTTCCAGATAAGCGTTAACTTCATCTTTTTGTTCAGGAGCAGTCAACTGGGCTACCAATTCGCTTTCCGGTGCCAACACCATGAAAGTAACACCGAACATCGTATCTGCACGAGTCGTGAAGATGGTAAATTCCAGATCGCTGTCTTTTACTTTGAACTGTACTTCGGCACCTTCGCTGCGACCGATCCAGTTTCTTTGAGTTTCTTTCAGAGAATCTGTCCAGTCGATGACATCCAGTCCGTCCAACAAGCGTTGCGCATAGGCGGAAACGCGAAGACACCATTGGCGCATCTTCTTCTGAACTACGGGGAAACCTCCGCGTTCGGATACACCGTCTATCACTTCATCGTTGGCCAGAACCGTACCCAATTGGGCGCACCAGTTTACCATCGTTTCACCCAGATAGGCGATGCGATAGTTCATCAGGATTTCCTGTTTCTCTTTCTCGCTCTTGGCTTTCCACTCTTCGGCAGTGAAGTTGAGTTCTTCGCCACAAGCCACATTCATGCCGTTGGTGCCTATTTGTTCGAAGGCCTGTATCAGTTCTTCGATAGGGCGAGCCTGCTTTTCATCATTGCAATAATAGCTGTTGAACATCTTCTGGAATGCCCATTGCGTCCAATGATAATACTCCGGTTCGCAGGTACGTATTTCGCGGCTCCAGTCAAAACAGAAACCTATCTTATCCAACTGTTCACGGTAGCGGTCGATATTGTTGATCGTAGTAATTGCAGGATGTTGTCCCGTTTGTATAGCATATTGTTCGGCGGGAAGTCCGTAAGCATCATATCCCATGGGATTTAGTACATTGAAGCCCTGCAGTCGTTTGTAACGAGCATAAATGTCCGAAGCAATGTATCCTAGCGGGTGTCCTACGTGTAGGCCCGCACCGGAGGGGTAGGGGAACATGTTTAGTACATAGTACTTCTGCTTCGTCTCATCTTCCTTCACTTGGTAGGTTTTCTCTTCCACCCACCTTTTCTGCCACTTCTTTTCAATCTCCCTGAAATTGTACTCCATAATGGTTTTCTTTCGTTATTTTATGGTTGATACTTAGTTATATACTTTATAAACGGTGCAAATTTACGGGTTTATTTTCAGATTCATAGCTTAGTACAATAAAAAAGTATTTGTCCGTACCGTACCAGAGATACACTTGCTCCGTACCAAAGCCGTACTTTCTCCGTGCAGAGGTACTTTTGACCGAAGAATGTATGGAGCAAGTACGGTTCGAATACGTTTCAGACAGGTAGCGGAACATTCTGGAAATATATATATTTTCCTATTTAGTAATAAAGTAGCGGAAAAAGGTGGAAAAAATATAAATAAATGCTTGACAAAGTAATTTTTATTGCTTATATTTGTGAAGTGCTTATTAAAACTAATTCAAGTAATGTAATACAAAAAATGGCTAAGTTAATTCAATAGGATTTTACACAAAAGTGTTTTTAGGATATTTCAAGGGATGAAGTCTGAGAAGATTTCATCCCTTTTTGTTTATTTTTCTGCCAGATTGCTGAAAAACACTCTAATCACGTTGTTAATAAACGTGGGTGAAGTTTTTTAAAAACGTCACCCTTATTTATTAAAAACGTTTCCGGCGTCTATTAAATCCCTTGTTTTATTGTACAAAAAGTAGAAATGGTATATCTTTGCCCATAATTTATCGGGAACGTATGAATGAGAAGAAAAATTACACCTATCATCTGATAGCGATCTTCACCGTAGGAGTGTGGGGATTAACTTTTATCTCCACCAAAGTTTTAATAGCCAATGGACTTTCTCCGAAAGAAATCTTTCTGCTTCGTTTTCTGATTGCTTATATTGGTATCTGGTTTATATCTCCCCGCAAGCTGTTTGCAAATAACTGGAAAGATGAACTTTGGTTGTTGTTGGGTGGCATCACGGGCGGTTCCGTCTATTTTCTGACGGAGAATATGGCTTTGGGCATTACATTGGCTACTAATGTGGCGTTTATTGTTTGTACGGCTCCGTTGCTTACCACTATCTTTTCATTGATGATTTATAAGAAGGAAAAGGCTACCCACACTTTGATAGGCGGTTCGCTGATCGCATTGGTAGGGGTGGCAATGGTGGTTTATAATGGGAGTTTTGTTTTGAAAATATCTCCGTTGGGCGATTGTCTTACTTTGGTTGCTGCTCTTTCATGGGCGTTCTATAGTCTGATAATGAAGAAGATGACAGGAAGGTATAATACTATTTTTATTACTCGCAAGATCTTTTTCTATGGTATATTGACTACGCTTCCCGTTTTTATGTTTCAACCTTGGAAGGCTGACCTTTCTTTGCTCATTCAGCCTTCCATTCTGTTGAATTTATTGTTTCTGGGTGTAGTTGCTTCCCTTATTTGTTTTGCAGTTTGGAATGTTGTACTGAAAAATCTGGGAACGGTACGCGCTTCCAACTATATTTATCTCAATCCGCTGTTCACTTTGGTAGGATCGGCTATCCTGTTGGATGAACATCTCACAATTATTGCACTGATTGGGGCTGCTTGTATTATGGGGGGAGTGTATATGGCTGGGAAAAGGTAAGAGTCATACTTGTTTTCAGGGTTTATCTAAATAATAAAAGGCTACGGACTTATAATTTACAGGATGTGTATTTCCAACCATACCATGTTCTATACCCATGTAGAATTCCTTTTCAAATGATAATTTGTCTGTTGTATAGAAACGGAATCCCCCGGTACGTGCAGTTTTTAAATGATAATCCAGGCAGCCATGTAGTGGCAGGCTTTTAGATCTATCCCATTTTCCGGGTAAATCATACCATCCTCCATTGTAATAATCTTCGGAACCCGTACCGTGAATACGCATTTTACCGTCTACATAAGTGGAATCATCTCCTTCGAAGAATACCATATTACCAGGATATAAACCTTGTGCTGAGTGAATGGTACCTACGTAATGCCCTTTACCTTTTACGGAAAGGAAATCATAAAATTTGCCTTGTTCCGGATTAATTTCTCCATGCCAGAAAGCATATAATTTACCTTCGGTTTGTTTGATTCTGGCTTCCGTATTATAATAAATCTTCACTTTGAAAGGAATAGTTGTTCCTTCTATAGCTCGATACTGCAATGACATTTTTGCGGATTGGTCGAATGGGCAAGGTAGAAAACAATAATGCCTTCCTGCATCACTTCCTATAATCATTCCGTTCATGGATGGCTTTTCTGTGGAATATCCAAAGAAATCTTGCATCGGAATGTTTATCGCAGGAACTTCTTCTTCATCCCATATAGCCTGTAGAAATACATTTTTGTGAAGAAGCTGTTCGCTGTTAATTTCAAATCCTACGATTCGTCCCGGTGTATTTGTATGGAAGAACTCTTTTTCTTCACCTGGAGCCAATGAAAAAGAAAGTTCTTCTGTCTGGCAATTTGCAGACTTTCCTTCAGCAAAAGTGTTCATATGGGATTTGGAAAAGTTTTCCCATACCCGGCATGCTTTCGATAAAGCAATTTTCTCTTCAGAAGATAGGTCGATTGAAAAGCTTTCTATATCATAGTTTGGCATATTGCGGTATTGAATTTGATAGAATTTCATTTGAGCACCATTCAATACAATCTTGCATGATTTTTTGTATGGAATGGGGAGATAGCAATAATATCCGCCTACTCCTTCTCCGCAAACTGGGTTTATGAAAGGATATTGTTTGTTAGAGAATAAATCCTGGAAGCAGATTTTCAATTGGGCTTTTTTCTGTCCGTCAAAGTAGAATTCTAATGTATCGTTAGTAGGGGTAGGGGTCCAGATGCGATTAATGATTCCGGGACCTTTCATTTCCGCAATAACAAGTTTATCACTTTCTTTCCGAAGATATGAATAAGTGCCGTTAAATCCATCATCATTGCCTCCTGTTCTATCATAGCTGGAAATTTGCTCCACGATACAGTTGGAACGGAAATCGGGTAATAAATCCAGGCGATAAAGAGATTCTAATTCTGATGAATAATTATATTTTCTCTTTGTAACGGTGGAACAGGAGAGGAGTAGACATATAATTACTCCTCCTGCTACTATAAAGTGATTCTTAATCCATTTATTCTGCATATTATAATTCTCTTTTTCCTTGATAAACAAATCCTTATTCGTCTCCCCAGGCATTATTTCCTTTCGTCTTTTTCCAGGTTTCGCGCATCTGATGAATATTCCAGAAATTAATCAAGGATTTCAATTTGCGACTTGCTTTATCCGGAATGGCGGGAATGGGATAAGCTTTATCCTGATACCAATAGGCAACTGTGGCAATATCCAAATTCATATCATTGGATGTACCATGTTCAATGGTTGCTTTCAGTGATTTTTCAAAGAAGACAGGATCGTTTATAAAGAAACGGTACGCATGGGTACGTCCTAACCATCCGGTTTCATTATTCACCCGGGGGTAACCGAAGAAAGGACTTTGGAAAGGTTCTTTTGGACACCATGAAGTATTGAAAAAATCTTCTGTTCCGGTACCTACCATTGAAGGTATTTCTTCTCCATCGATGAACCACATGTCATCTCCTTCGCCATACCAGGCAGTTGAGGGATTTTGAACATAGTAATTTAATCCGATGAAGTGGCCTTTACCTTGAATATCAGCAAATACATAATTTTCTTTTCCATCTATGTTGGCTATTTCTCCTCCAGTTTCGGGGTCTCTTACCGGAACTGTGACTTCACGATTGAACCATGCATGGAAACGTCCCATATCTTTTGGGAGTTTAGCTACTTCATAGTAGTCTACATAGAAAAAGATGTTATCAATAGCATTGTCAGCCTGATTTTCTATTTCAATGCGGGCACCTTTTTCAAATGGCATCATAAAGTAGGTAGACATACCTGTTCCATCTGCAGGCCCGGTGGATAGCGCATACGATGAGAAATTGTAACTTTCATTCCAGCCTTGTCCGAAAAAAGGTCCTATCGGAGACTCTACCGAAGGATAATCATTTCCATCCCAATATATTCGCAGGATAATGTCATTCCGGTTTATTAAATGAGGGGGAGGAGCAATGGTAAACCAAATGTGGTTGATAATTCCTGCTCCTTGAATATCGCAGATGATGACCTTCTCATTGGGTTTGATACCAACAATACGATCACCGTTATAACCATTTTTATCATAACTGCTTATGCGTTTTGAGCGGTAGCCGCTTTTTGTTTTTGCCAGATTATATAGCTCTCCATCCATTTGCTGGGAGAAGGCTGATAAAAAGGGAAGATATAACAGTAACAATAGTAAACTACGTTTCATATTTTCATTATTTTATTTCTCAGTTCCTGGTTCATTAAGAGCAGGAACTGAGAAATTGATGAATAATTAAATTACTTCCATCCCGGATTCTGTTCCAGTTGCGGATTCAGCAAAATCTGGCGGGTAGGCAAGGGGAATAGATAATGTTTGTTAGGATCAAACTTTCTGTCTGATGCTTTCTCCAGGATGATAACACCTTCTTCGTCTATATCATAGCCCAGATTATTCCAGCGACCGTCTGTTTCATACTCAGTACCTTTATACTTGATACCTCTTAATGGTTGATTGAGTTCTATTTCTGCTGTTTTCCAACGTCTCAGGTCGTCCAAGCGGAAACCTTCCAAGCTTAATTCGATAGTTCTTTCACGACGTATCTCTTCCAGCATATTCAACCCGTTTGTAGTAACGAAATCATTAGTAAGGTGTGGCATGCCAACCCTGTCTCTTAATTTGTTAATACTTAAGTCCAATTCCGTATCTGATATCTTACTATTCTTTTCGAATGATGCTTCCGCATAGATCAGCAATACTTCGGTGTAACGGATGATAGACCAGTCATTTCCTAACGGGAATGTAATTTCAGCCTCGAATTTTACATTCCTGTATCCTGTTTGAGTCCAAAAACCAAATTCCACATTATAGACAATTCCCCTATTCGGATCGTCCAGATTGTCCCAGTTTGCATTGTACATGGGTTGTGAGAATAACCAGAAGCGTTCACCCGGTTTCAGGAAGAAGATATCCATACGGGGATCACGGTCTTCATATTCGGAAGTAAGTCTTTGATAGCCTTTGAATACAGTATTCGGATGATTAATAGGCAAACCATTTTTATCCAGATACATATCTGCCAGCTTCTTAGTCGGACAAAGATTACCGGAATGTTCGTAACGCGGAGATTCTCTGAGGTCTTCGTCATAGCGCTGTGCTAAAATGGTTTCTTTATTATCGGCTTTGGTTAAACCAGCCGGATTAGCCTTAATTTTAGAAAGCGTGAAGAAGTATTTATAAGCTAAATCTCCTAATTCTGTTCTATGATCCCATAATTCATATTCATTGCTGTCAATCACACTCTTGGAAGCCGATATTGCATCGTCCAGAAAAGCTTCAGCTCCTTGCAGACCATGATATTTTCTCCATGTTCCTTCAAACAGTGAAAATCTGGCTTTAAAAGCTAAGGCTGCTCCCTTTGATATACGACCTTTATCATCATTAGCTATTTCTGATTCAAGTGGTAATCCGGAGATGGCTTCGTCCAAGTTCTTTTTGATAAAGGCAGCGATTGTTTCCCGAGAGTCACGCGGACCGTACAATAAATCCTTATCATCCAATGTAAGAGTTTTCTCAATTAAAGGAACACCTCCGAAACGCCTTAATAAATTGAAATATTGGTATGCTCTGAAAAATTTCATTTCAGCTTCATAGACTTTTATGTCATCTTTCAATTCATCCGGTGCAGTTGCGCATCTTTCAAGACCATAGTTTATATAGCGTATAGCCGAGTAAGCCCCATCCCAGGTTCCATCCGTAGTTCCGGCAATGTATGAGCTGTTACTTACATTATTAAATCCTGAAGGTTTAGTAATGTCTGACATATCATCATCCGAATTGAAAGTGGATAAGCCATAATAAAAATTATTCGCGTATCGTTTGAAATCCTCTGCATTGGCAAAATATACAGGTTCGGAGATTACATCTTTTGAGTATAAATTCAAGCCTTTTTCACAGGAAACTGTAGTACCCAATAATAGTAAACAGTATCCTAATATTATATATTTATGTGTTTTCATATTATCTGTTTTTTAAAATTGTACATTCACACCTATAGAATATGTTCTGGAGAAAGGTATTAAGTTTTCGTTGTAGGGAGCTTCAGGATCAAATCCGTCAGGCAAATTATCCCATTCAAACAGATTCATACCCGTTGCGTAGATTCTTAAATTTTCAACGCCAAACTTCTTTGTAAGTTTGGTTGGGAATGTATAACCTATCTGAACTTCCTTCAATCGCAAATATCTGTTATTAAAATATTTATATGGTGCGGTTGACCACATATAATTGTTACCCTGGATACCTCCATCCTGAGTTAAACGAGGATATTCTGCATTCGGACGATCCGTGCTCCAGGTATTGTGATAGAAATATTTGGAGGATTGTTTCCATACTTCTCCACCTCCTGCATAGGTTCCGTTTATACAATTCCATTTACCTACGCCTTGCAGGAATGCGCTGAAATCAATACCTTTCCAGTCAAGTCCTAAGTTAATACCGTATAAATAGCGTTGGTTATGAGTACCTTTATATACAATGTCACCGGAGTTGGAATCTCCTTCCTTGTATAATGTCGGTTCCAATATTCCATCTCCGTCTTTATCTACATATTTGGCATCACCCACTCTCAGATTAGTAGGAATTCCACCTTTCATCTTAGATTTATAATCTGCAAGGTCTGCTTCGTCTTTAATGAATCCATCAAATTCATAGATAAAGAATGCATTGGTGGGATAACCCTCTACAAAAGCATTCAGGCCGTGGCCCGGATTTCTGGAATCACTTAAAGAAACAACTTTGGTTTTATTATCGCTTAAGGATACCCCTAATCTATAACCAACCTTACCTATTTTATCTTTCCAGTTCAGTGTAAGTTCCCAACCGTTGGTTCTAACGTGAGCTCCATTGATGGAAGGGGCACTTGTTCCCAGTATAGTAGGAAATTCTTCTGCATAGAACATGTTTTTGTTATCTTTGATAAAATAGTCGAAGGTACCATTCAAACGATTATTCAATAGTCCGAAATCGACTCCGGCATTATAAGTTTCAATGGTTTCCCATGTTCTATCGACAGCTGGCATACCTCCTAATGATGCATTAGGAACTTTCAATGGATTATTGGAATCTCCGAAGGGATATTGTCCGCCTACAAAGATGTATTGGTAATGATCGTATAATCCGATACCTGCCTGATTACCGAGTTGTCCCCAAGAAAGTCTGATTTTTAAATTGTTCAGATAGTTCTTGGCTGGCGTGAAGAAGTTTTCATTGGAAATGATCCACGAACCGGAAACACCCCAGAAGTCTTCCCATTTATGACCTTTGGCAAATTTGGAAGAGCCGTCATTACGGTAGGTTGCTTCAACAAAAACACGATTGTCCCAATTGTAACTTAAACGTCCGAAAATGGAAGTAATAGCCCATGCGTTGGAATATTCATCGTTATATTGTTGTTCTGCATCTCCTAAACCCAATATTGGCAATTCATCGGTAATCAGATTGTAACGGTAGGCATTGAACCCTCTGCTATCGAGTTCTTCGTGAGAAGCACCGAACATCGCATTGAACATATGCTTGTCTGTAATATTGAAATTATAGTTGGCATGCAAAGATGTAACTATATGCTCATTTCTGCCGTAAAGAGATTCCGTTTTAGTCTTTCCACCTTCCCAGTAATCTATTACATCGTAGTTTAGAGAACCATCCCAATGATAAGTTTGGTGTCTTTTGCGATAATACTTCTCATCGGTGATATCATAATTCAAGGACATGTCACCTGTAATGGTTAAGTTTTTGATAGGAGTAATATCAAAGCCCAACTGTGTGTAATAAGAATAATAAGTTTTCCATTTATTACCTGTGTGCTGTGCATAGGCAATCGGATTACCGAAACCACCGGAAGCATAATACTCTCCTTGTGGATTATAAGTAGGCTGGCAGTTCCAGGTCCAGTAAGTTAACCATGCCAGATGATCGATGTTATAAGGCTCTGTTACTTTCTTACGACCTACATATACGTTGGAACGGAGTTTAATGTACTTATTCACATTATATTCATATTTGAAGCGTCCCCAATATTTCTTGTTATTGTGTTCTCCATAGTTGAACATGGAACCTTGATCAAGATAACCTATAGAAGCATAGTAATTGGATTTTTCCGAGCCTCCGGATATGGATAGATTGTGTGAATGGTCGAAAGCTGTTCCATACATCTCATCCCACCAGTCATGCCAACCTAACACTAAATCGGGAGTATCACCAAATGGACCTTTTACAACCTGAGGATTCTTGGAATAGATATCGGCAGTTTCTACATAAGGAAGCAGATGAGTGAAAAAATGGTTGGTTATTCCATCATTAGCATATAGTTCACCCATCATTTCGATGTGCTGCAGAACGTTTACTTTCTGTGGTACACTGGCAGGAGTATTGAAAGTAAAATTACCGGTATAATTGATTGTCGGCTTTTCGGATTTACCTTTCTTAGTGGTGACCAATAAAACACCACCGGCTGCACGAGCACCATAAATGGCGGCCTGTGCATCTTTCAGGATAGTGATATTCTCAATATCTTGCGGATTAATCTTATTCAGAGCATCTGCATTATTGTCTTTATACGGAATACCATCTACTACTACCAGAATTCCCGGGTCCGAACGCGATGTAACGCCTCTGACCTGGATGGAATAACCTTCTTCACCTACTTTACCCTGATTCGTTCTTCTGATTTCCATACCGGGAACCACACCTTGTAAAAGTTCGGCCGTATTCGTCACCGGTCTGTTCATTAATTTATCAGAGTTTACCAGGTCTACTGCACCGGTGGTGGTAGCCCTGGTCTTTGTACCATAACCGATGGCTACTACTTCCTGAAGCATTACAGCATCTTCTTTCAATCTGATGTTAATAACAGACTTCTTTCCGACTTCTACTTTTTCAGATTTCATTCCAACAAAGGAGAAAACTAATTTTTTTCCATCCTGAGTTGTAATTTCATACTTACCGTCCACATCCGTAATAGTCCCGATAGTGGTTCCTTCTACCGTTACTGAAACACCAGGCATAGGATTACCTTCTAAATCTTCAACTACGCCATGTACTACCTTTTGTTGTGCCCATAGCGGAGCTCCCACTATCAAGCAAATTGCAAGCAAAATTGTTGCTAAGCATCTGTTTTTACATGCTGATTTCATAATTAATTGATTTAATGTAACAAAAAAGAAAAAATGTTTATTGTATTTTGAGGTAATATGCTCCAAAGCGGCATGTATTTTGAAATCCATGCAACACACCACTTTGGAAACATGTATTGTTTTTACTCAAAGGTTATTTGCAATTTGTCTCCCAAACGCATCTGCAAACCATTTAATGATATTTCAGTATAACCATTTGTATTTGCAGCACTGACAGCAATATCCTGATTGTTTAATGAAGCTTTTAGATTATTGATGCCTGTTCCTGCCGGTAAATTGACTTGTAACTTGTCAAGATACAAACGGCCAAATTTCACTTCCACACAATTAACTTGTTTATTGTTTTTGCGGGTTTGTGAGATATTTCCCCATCCTTCAGCTGCATTAAAGAATCCGGTAAAATCATCTTTCCTGAGTTTCGGATCAAATCCCATAATACCTTTAGGTCCGTCATACCAATAACCCTGTACTGCTTGTAGTATTCCATAAGATGCCATAGCACGGGCATAATGGTCACCACATTCTATTTCATTCCACGGATTGTGTTTCTTACCATCGTAACGTGAATGAATAGCTTTGACTATGGCTAAGCCTTCGTCAATCATATCACGTTTTATCATTTCAGTTGCAACTTGATATTCAATACCTGTCCAGACTTCATCACGATATCTTACACCATCTTCACCCGGATGTTTACTGTAAGGCCATGTGCATATGAATAATCCGGGTTCTCCGGCATGGGCATAATATCTTTCAGGAAGATGAGCTTCGCTTTGAGCTTTCACATCATTCGTCCAATTGAATTTCCAGATAGAACGCAATGCTTTATTGATGGCATCTGTAGGATAGATATCTCCTAAACGATAGAGGGAAGCCCATGTCTGGCCGAAAAGCTGGTCACTTAAGCAGCCTTTGCCGTATTGGTATTTAGGATATTCTTTTTCATCTACATCTTGATAGAAATATTCACCGTTCCACAGGCGATCCATGGTGTTTTCGCTACCTGCCGTATATATTTTCTTGTAATAATTGGCAGCTACGGTATCTTTCATAATGTAAGCCATCTTTTCACCGGCTCTCAATGCAGCTAAATAAAGTGCTCCTACATAGGTATTGGCACCGTTAAATGAAATGTCGTATGTATTCGGTTGAGTTTTAACGATCAGACCATCTTCATTGCCATCCTCATTTATAATGTATTGCAGGGAACGTTTTATCTTATCCCAGTTTCTTGAAAGGAAGAAATTATTCTTGGACATCAGGTGTTCACGATACATGCGTAAAATTACACTCGCGTGGCCATCAATTAAAACACCGTGTTCGCCATTACGTGATAAGATGGCTCCATCTTCTCTGAGAGAAACACTATAATCCGTTTTTTCACGCAGGTTGCGTTCCAGTTCCGGGAATAAGGCAGCCATTGATTGAGCATATCCCCAAACATGTGTGCAAGTTCCTTCGCAGGAGCCTACGCCTTCCCATGCCCAGAATTTGTCGGTAGCCCACCATTGGCAGGTTTCGGTTGCTAATGTAGAAATAGACATCATTACACGTTGTACTAACCAGTAAGGTAAGGTAGTCTGATTGTAGTAAGTATTGTGGAAAGTATGCGTTTCCTTTGCTAATTCTGCATAGTTCTCATGCAATTGTTGGGCAACATCCAAAGAAGAGTTATACCAATTGGAATACATATTTCCTATAGCCGGGCTATTGGGAGGCAATGGCTTATTCCATTCAGAACCTTTGTAGCTTAATGGGCGGTTTGGGAAATACCATGAAAGCACAAATGTTACTTCCTTAGATTCTCCGGGTTGTAAAGTCATGGATGAGGTTAACGCTCCATTTATTTTATTACCAAGTTCCGTTTCTGCATATTCCACGTTATTTTTTGAATGGTCGGCCGTACCTGTTGCGTTATTATCGAAGACAGATAAAGCAAGATTTCCAAAGTATGCGTGTGATTTGTCGATAGTCGTTGCAGGAGCATCTACAGGCGAATTGGAAAACTCTATATTGTCTACGCTAATATGTCCCCAATCACCTTCCACACTGTCTACAATTTCCAGATAAGCTTTTTTCCCTTTATATTTTGATACGTCCCAATTGCGTGGCAGGAAATCTTCATTGTTATTACCGGTTGCAGACATTACCACCTTGCCATCGATCACTAAATTGATGCAAGTTTTTCCTGGATGAGAACCACCTGCGATATTGAAGGAAATGAATTTATATTTGATGGCAAATGGTTGGGATGTCAATTTGCCAACAGGCTTATCATAATTTGTATATGAATTGGCTAAGTAGTTGCCATAATCGCTGCCAAAAGGATTCTGGTTGCACTGTTCTCCGGGAGAAGGCTTTCTTCCAAAAGCTGTTCCTTCTACTTTCCAGCGATTATAAGTTCCGCTTTCAAAATTTTCAAAAACTTCATATTTACGGCTTTTATCAACTGCTTTGGTTGGCAGGTTATCTACTCTCATATCCATGTAAACGGATTTCCAGCCATTATTGTCAATCACTTTATTTTGTAACATCCCGTCCGCACGTCCTTTTAGATCAATACATACCAGGTTTTGCATCCAACCTTCCAAACTGGCTGTAATCTTTTTATCCGACGTGTTTTTTACTGTATATTTCATGATTGTTGCCGGAGTAGCAGATTTTTTAGCGTCCAGTGGAACAAATGGTGAATAGACTTCTGCGGATACTTTAACGGGCAGATTTTCATTTTTTTGTCCGTACTCAATAAAAGCAATCGGATATTCACCTATAAAGGCAATGTCGTCAAAGTCTTTTTTATTTAGTTCTTTCGTTACTGTTTTATTGCCATCGTCTACTGTTATTTTGAATCCCTGATCGATGTAGCTTGCCGGTTCAAAAGTTTGATAACAGACTTTCCAAGGACCTAACGGAGTGTCAAAATTTAATAACCAGTCTATTCCATAACCTGTGTTATAAGCATTATTTGCAATCCACCAGTTGGCTAATGTCCCATCGCCACGGACATATAACTGTCCGGCACAAATGCCTCCAACCGGCATGCCGATGGTTGTAAGTTCATCACCTTTGTATACTTTTCTTTCACCTTTTGTTTCTTTGTCTCCAATGAATGACTTTATATCACCTTTATCCAGAGATACTTTGTGGTCAGGTGAATATTGGGAAAAAGAAGGTAAAGATAAAGACATCAAACATGAAAGAGTTAATAATTTAATTTGCTTCATAATCTTTTGTTTTGTAATTAGAAATAATTGAAAACAATCTATATTACCTTATTTTTTTAATACCTATCTGCTTTAATTTGTCTGATATTTGAAATCAGTTTTGTTGCCGGAAACAACACAAGATTGAATATCAAGACTACCATAAACAACATTAATAATGGGTTTTCCCTGTTGCATTTCAACTGTCCCAAATCCAGTATTTGTGGATAAAAAAGTTTTAAAACTATTACCTATTCTAGAGTCTATATATAGAGTATGGTCTACTGCATCGTAACGAAGCCCTGTTAAAGCTTGAAGCAGACTGTAGCTTGATAGTGCACGTGCATACCAACCTCCACATTCATATTCATTAAAAGGATTTCGTACTTTTCCATCATAGCGTTCGCGTACTGTACGGACAATATCAAGGCCTTTTTCAACTTCACCTTCAAAAATCAAGTGAGAAGCAACCTGGTATTCGATTCCGGTCCATACTTCATCGCTGTAGACAAACGGAAGACTCAATTTGCCTCCTTTAGGCCAGGTGCATAATAAAACTCCTCCATCTTTGCCAAGCCCATAAGTAGGGCGTTGAGGATTTGCATGATCACTTAAATCTTTACGGAGATTATACTTATAAATAGAGTTCAGGTGACTTTTTACTTTGGCTTTATCAATAGGTTCATCTAAACCTGCTACCAGCGACATCCAACAGCCGATAATACCATCTGACAAACAACCTTTGCCATATTGATATTTTGGACCTTCTTTTATAAGTATAGCACGTGCTTCTTCCGAATAATCACTATTCCAATTCTTTTCGGCTATAGCTATCGGGTCTGGTGATTTCAGATTCTCCCATTGTATATTCTGGATGAAATATTCTCCGTCATATAATTTTGTTTCCATATAATCTTTACTTTTTGCAAGCAATGATTCATATTCGGAAACGTTTTCATTTAAGGCTTTACCTAACTGTATAAAACTTTGCAGGGCTGCTGCATAAAAGCTGGTACACATACCGTCGGCTCCCCAGAATTCAATATCGTATGTATTGTGATGAGGCTCCTCTAATGCACCTGTGCGCCGTGGGTCCCAAGTGTTAATACAATAATCAAGACTATTTTTTACCTGAGGATACATCATACGTAGCCAATCTGTATCTCCACAGATTCTCCAATCGCGGTAGATTTTGATAATCCCTCCTAATTGTCCATCTGCTGCTGCATGGAAATCATGTTTCACAGCGCGGATAGGAATATTGGTTCTGAACATCTGGTGTCCTTCTTTATTTTGACTTATAAAGAATTCGCTTTCACGCAGAGTTCTTTCCATTGCCGGGAAAAGGTGGGGAATGGCTTGTGCATAATTCCATACATGTGTGCAGGAACCATGGCATGAACCCCATGTGTCACCACATCCTTCGAAATTCCATAGACGGCCATCATGTTGGCGCATTACAGTTGGCGATTTGAGGATGGAAAGGTTAGAACTTACAGCATCAATAACCTCTGCCGGTAAAGTAGTATTATAAAAAGTATTTGTAAATAGTTCAGTTTTCTGTTTAAGCTCATCATATTTCGATAGCCAATATTCTGAAACTTCATTAATATCGGCGAAACGACTACTATACCAGGGACGATAATATTGTGGAGTTTCCACTTTTTCCACGATAGGGCACTCTGAAGATTTATCATCTTCGGAAACAGCATCGGCACCAATACGCATATTGCTATCGGGAACATACCATGCCATTTGCAGACGAACCGAATAAGTTTCTCCGGCTTTTACTTTGAAAGGTACGTATAATGAAGCTCCAGGGGCTTCTTCTTTTACAGGAGCATTTTCTACAATCTTTCCATCAGCAATAGCATTCCAGGCCATCGTCAGAGGATCCCACCATCCGCCACGAAACCAGCAGCAATTTACTTTCGTTGCATCTGTATTGGTATAGATGGCAAAGTCACCTTTCAGGTGTTTTTCATTATCTGAAGCATTCTGTGATAAGATAAAACCATTCTTCATGGCACGAATTGTGCGGGGGGCTCCATGCATTGCCATAAAGTTGCGGGTGTTATATGAAAAGATAGCTTCCACATCTTGATCTGATGTATTGGTAAAAACATATTCGAGGGCTCCGACGGGTAAGCTGGAATTATCCTGATCAGTAGGGATAAACGGGCTCCATCCTTTTAATTCAACATTCAGGGGAATATCTTTGTCCGATAAGCGAATAGATGCAAATGGAAAACGCGAACTGAAACTTGCATCTTCAAATCGAGGTAACCCCCAGGATGTCAAAGGTCCTCCCAGAGCTGATTCCGGGCCACCAAATTTTTTACGGTCAGGCACAGGTCCTTCTAAAACTTTAGAGCCTTTATCGTATCCTTTCACGTGTATGGCAGCAAACATACAAGGTTCATTAAAGATGTTGGGCTGATGTCTGACTGACATATTAGAAATGGCACCAGTGCCTTCCAGACAAAACATGCCCGCACCCATTCCTCCGATGGGGAATGCAATGCGATTTAGGAATTCTCCCTTGTATTCTTTGTTGTATTCACTGATCTGTGGTTCATTTTGCCTTTCATTACGGCAAGAACTGAGTGAGATAAGAACAATAGTTCCTAAGACTAAGAGATTTTTCATGTTAGATATTTTTTCTGATTAAAACTAAAGGGGACTATTTGGCTATTTCTGCCAATTGAAGGTATTTTTTATAAAGTATTTCATAGATTTTCTTTCTTTCTGTATCCGGTCTATATTCTATTTC
>ERZ791903.38-NODE-38-length-194746-cov-7.913042_pt1 | contig 194746 bp, 174 predicted proteins | sample MGYA00510148_ERZ791903 | MGnify/ENA primary metagenome ERZ791903 (study PRJEB30046, sample SAMN00792080) | human gut metagenome | study: EMG produced TPA metagenomics assembly of the A metagenome-wide association study of gut microbiota in type 2... | reverse complement strand
TGTATATATTTTATTTATATTATATAAAAATATAAATAAACAACATTAACAATGCAAATACTATGCTGGAAACTATAAATTAGTATAAAGTCATAAGATATTCAAAGAATATGAACAAATTCAGAATTAGCTATTGTACAAAGTGAATGGATATGCAGGTATGATCTGTCTGGCTGGTGCTTGTATCATATAACAACATTAGCGAAGCTTCCGTTATGAAGTGCACATTGTCAGCACATACGGGTGCATGTCTGAGCCGCAGGCGAGTTTGCACAGGAGTATGTGCGGATAAGACATGTGCACTTCATAGGAAGAGAAGCGCGTTGTTATATGATACAAGCACCAGCGGACACAACATACCTGCATATCCCTCACAAAACTAATGGCTAATTCTGAATTTTCCCCGCCAATTCCGGGTGTTGAATGTTTTTCATAATTGCGGTATAATATTGAATCAATATGTACAAATACAGGAAGTCTGGAGGTATACAGAATGAGTGAAGAAAATACAAGCACGTATGAAAATATAGAAGAAGAAAATTCCATCGGTCATGTACAGATCGCAGGCGAGGTAATCGCGATCATTGCAGGTCTGGCAGCAACCGAGGTAGACGGCGTATCAAGACTTGCAGGCTCGCTATCAAATGAACTCGCAAGCCGTCTTGGCAAGAAGAATCCGGCAAAGGGCGTGAAAGTAGAATTATTGCCGGGCGAAGTAAAGGTAGATCTGGCAATTGACGTATTATATGAGTACAGCATTCCAACTGTGACAACACAGGTTCAGGATAAAGTAAAGCAGGCAATCGAGACTATGACAGGTCTTAATGTAACCAAGGTAAATATACGTGTAGCCGGCGTTCGCATGGCAGACGCAAACTAGAGAGGAACATATGACAAGACGAGAGATAAGAGAAACCGTATTTAAAATTTTATTCAGTCTGGAATTCAATGACATTTCAGAGATCAGAGAAGAAGCAGAACTCGAACTGGAGCATGCCAGCCTTTATGATGAAGACGATAACAAGATGGATGCAGTAGCCATGACAGAGGAAGAAAAAGCCTATGTTATAGATCGAGTAGAGGCAGTCGTAGCCCATATTACAGAGATCGATGAAACGATCAGTGGTATTTCACAGGGATGGAAGCTTGGCAGAATCGGAAAAGCAGAGCTTGCTATCTTAAGACTGGCTGTATACGAGATCAAATTTGATGAAGATATTCCTGTAAAGGTAGCGATCAATGAAGCAGTAGAGCTTGCAAAGACATACTGCGATGTAGAAGCAAAGAGCTTCATTAATGCACTTCTTGCAAAGCTTGCAGATTAGGTGAGAATATGGCAAAGAAAAGCTATACCGTCGGACAGGTAAATGGATATATCAAGAATCTGATCAGCAGTGATTATCTGCTTGGTGATATTTATGTGAAGGGAGAAGTCTCTAACTGCAAATATCACAGTTCCGGGCATATCTATTTTTCATTGAAGGATGAGACCGGTTCGATCATGGCTGTTATGTTTAAAAGTTATGCATATTCCGGTCTTGATTTCAAACTGGAAAACGGGCAGCAGGTAGTCTGCCACGGAAGTGTGAATATCTACGAACGGGATGGCAGATATCAGTTATATGTAAAAGAGATCAAGCTGGATGGGATTGGAAATCTCTATGAGCGGTATGAACAGTTGAAACAGAAGCTGTATGAACAGGGACTGTTTGAATTCGATATCAAGAAGCCGATACCGGCATATCCGAAGCGGGTAGGCATCGTGACAGCACAGACAGGTGCGGCGATCCAGGATATCAGAAACATCGCAAAGAGAAGGAATCCATATGTCCAGCTTATCCTGTATCCGGCAAAGGTACAGGGAGATGGGGCAGCAGAAGATATCGCGCATGGAATCGAAGTGTTGGATAACATGGGCGTAGATACGATCATTATCGGTCGTGGCGGCGGCTCGATCGAAGACCTCTGGGCGTTTAATGAGGAGGTCGTTGCATGGGCAATCTACCATGCAACGACGCCGATCATTTCCGGTACAGGTCATGAGATTGATAATACGATCGCAGATTATGTGGCAGATCTTCGAGCACCGACACCATCAGCCGCCTGTGAGCAGGCAATCCCGGATGTGATGTCTACAGTCCATCAGGTCATAAATCAGGGCAGACAGATGGATTATCTGATGAAACGGAGACTTGCAGCATATCAGGAGAAGCTGCAGGCTGCAGAAAGGCATCTTCGTATCCTGAATCCGAAGCAGAGGCTTGCACAGCAGCAGATCTATCTGGATGATCTGTCAGATCGTTTAAACCGTGCTATGAAGAACAAATACGACAGATACGAACATCGGGTGATGCTTCTTGCAGAACGTCTGCATGGTCTGTCACCATCGGCGAAGCTTATAAATGGATTTGGATATATCGAAAAGACCGGAACGCCGGTAACAACGATAAAAGAGATAGAAAAAGACGACCACATTACCATCCGTGTTCATGATGGTCTGATCGAGACAAGAGTAACGGATGTGAAAGAGGAAGATTAGAAATGGCAGAGAAGATGGAAAAGGAGGATTTCTCGATCGAGGAATCCCTGAAGAAAATAGAAGCGATTACGGCTGTCTTAGAGAATCCTGCGACATCGTTAAAGGACAGTCTGGCAGCCTATGCAGAGGGCGTACAGCTTGTTCAGGCATGTAAGGACAATCTGTGTGATGTAGAAAAAGAAATGATCGTATTGAGTGGAGAGAACAGTGGAAAAGAATAAATTAGAACTTCGGACAAAAGAAGTACAGGATATTATATACACATATGCACCGGCAGAAGAAGGCTTCCAGAAGACTATCTTTACAGCGATGAATTATTCCTTTCAGGCAGGCGGAAAGAGACTACGTCCGTTATTAATGCAGGAAACCTACCGCTTGTTTGGTGGAACAGGGAAAGTCGTAGAGCCATTCATGGCAGCAATCGAGATGATACATACCTATTCCCTGATCCATGATGATCTGCCTGCATTGGATAATGATGAGTACCGCAGAGGCAGAAAAACCTCTCATGTAGTATTTGGTGAAGCAATGGCGATTCTTGCAGGAGATGCACTTTTAAATTACGCGTTTGAGACAGCCTGTAAGGCGTTTGAACTGGAACCGGGTGATCAGACTGTTGCCAGAGCATTCACGATCCTTGCGAAAAAAGCAGGTGTAAACGGAATGATCGGTGGTCAGGTTGTAGATGTAGAGATGACAGGGAAGCAGATGAGTGGTGATCAGCTTCATTTTGTGTATGAGAATAAGACCGGTGCGTTGATCGAAGCATCCATGATGATCGGTGCAGTTCTTGCCGGAGCAACGGAAGACGAATTGAAGCAGGTTGAGATGATCGCATCGGATATCGGACTGGCATTCCAAATTCAGGATGATCTTCTGGATATTCTGGGTGACAGTGCAGTGCTTGGAAAACCTGTCTGCTCAGATGAAGAAAATGGTAAAGTAACTTATGTCACGGTCCACGGACTTGAGGAGTCCAAGAAGGATGTCGCGGAGATATCCAGGCGTGCGGTTACAAGACTGGATCAGCTTCCGTATAAGAATGAATTTCTGGATGAATTGATTCTGGAACTGGTCAACAGAAAGAAATAACAGAGATGAAAGATATGAGTATACTGGATCGAATACAAGAACCAAATGACATAAAGAAAATAGATGAGAAAGATCTGCCGGAGCTGGCACAGGATATCCGAGAGTTTCTGATTGCAAATGTCAGCGAGACGGGTGGGCATTTGGCGTCAAACCTTGGGTGCGTGGAACTTACGATCGCACTTCACCGTGCGATGGATTTCCCGGCTGATAAGCTGGTATGGGATGTAGGACATCAGTCCTATGTGCATAAGATCCTGACCGGACGAAAAGATCAGATGACAACGTTACGGAAGTTTGGCGGTTTAAGCGGATTTCCCAAGACCAGTGAGAGTGATTGTGATGCTTTTAATACAGGACACAGTTCGACTGCGATGTCAGCAGCACTTGGTATGGCATGCGCAAGAGGAATCAAAGGAACACAGGAGAAGATTGCAGCCGTTGTTGGTGACGGTTCTTTCACCGGTGGTATGGTTTATGAAGCGCTAAATAACATGGCAGAGGTCAAGACCGGATGTCTGGTCGTGCTGAATGACAATGAGATGTCGATCGACCACAATGTAGGTGGAATGTCAAGCTACCTGAGTAAGCTTCGTGTCGGTCAGCCATATAATGATCTGAAAAACGGAATCGAGAAAGCGCTGATGCATATACCGGTAGCAGGTGAGAAGCTTGCGAAAGGATTGAAGCGGTCAAAGGACTCTTTAAAGCAGATATTCGTTCCCGGAATGTTCTTTGAAGAAATGGGTGTTACTTATATCGGACCGATCGATGGTCATAATATACGCATGATGGAAGAAACCTTCCGGCGTGCATTTAAGTTAAATAAACCGATTCTGGTTCATGTGAAAACGATCAAAGGAAAAGGGTATAAATATGCGGAGAAGCATCCATGCTATTTCCATGGGATCAGTTCTTTTGATGTTGCAACCGGAAAAGTGAAAAATGTAGAAAAAGGTTTATCTTATACTGCTGTATTTGCGAGAAAACTGATAGAACTTGGAACAGAAAATAATCGAATCGTTGCGATCACGGCAGCAATGAGCAAGGGAACCGGAGTCAATAAATTTGCAGAGGAATTCCCGGATCGAACCTTTGATGTGGGAATTGCAGAAGAACATGCGGTAACATTTGCGGCAGGACTTGCTGCGGAGGGCATGATCCCTGTGGTAGCGGTATATTCTTCCTTCTTACAGCGGGCTTACGATCAGATCCTGCATGATGTCTGTATGCAGAATCTGCATGTTATATTTGCAATCGACCGGTCAGGGCTGGTCGGGGCAGACGGTGAGACACATCAGGGAATCTTTGATACGGCATTTTTATCGCATATTCCGAATCTGGTCATTATGGCTCCGAAGAATCGCTATGAGCTGACCAGAGCGATGGAATGGGCAGTAGCCTATGACGGACCGATTGCGATCAAATACGCCAGAGGACAGGCATATTACGGTTTGAAAGATTATAATGAGCCGGTCGAATACGGAAAGAGCGAGATCCTCCGTGAGGGAAGTGAGATCGCATTAGTAGCGGTTGGAAATATGGTGGAAGAAACCGAGAAATTATATAACCGGTTCCTGCAGGAAGGCAGACAGGTGACCTTTGTCAATGCAAGATTTATCAAGCCATTAGATAAAGAGATGATCGACCATCTGGCAGAGACACATAAGCTGATCGTAACGATCGAGGAAGGTATTCTGCATGGCGGTTATGGTGCTCTGGTTGAGGAATATCTGGAATCAAAGGCAAGTGATGTGAAGGTGCTTCCGATCGCAATCGAAGATACCTTTGTCCGTCATGGAAGTGTAGAAGAACTGAGAAAGATGTTGAAGATAGATGCTGAATCCATATACAGACGGATTCGGGACATAATGGAGTAGAGATGAAAGAACGACTGGATGTAATGATGGTAAATCGTGGACTTGCAGAGTCCAGAGAAAAAGCAAAGGCGATCATCATGTCGGGCATTGTCTATGTAGATAACATAAAGGAAGACAAGGCAGGATCGACATTTGATGAGAAAGCACAGATAGAAGTAAGAGGCAACACATTAAAATATGTGAGTCGTGGTGGTTTAAAGCTTGAAAAGGCAATGGATTGCTTCGGAGTAAGCCTTGCAGGAAAAGTGGCAATGGATGTTGGATCTTCAACCGGTGGATTTACGGACTGTATGCTGCAAAATGGTGCAGTTAAGGTGTATTCGGTGGATGTCGGACATGGACAGCTTGCATGGAAGCTTCGAAACGATGAGCGGGTTGTCTGTATGGAGAAAACAAATATCCGTTATGTGACACCGGATGATATCGAAGACAGGATTGCATTTGCATCGATCGATGTATCCTTTATTTCTTTGACAAAGGTGCTTCCTCCGGTAAAAGAGCTTCTGACAGACGATGGAGAGATCGTGTGTCTGATCAAGCCGCAGTTTGAAGCCGGCAGAGAAAAGGTCGGTAAGAAGGGCGTTGTCAGAGATCAGAAGGTGCATGTAGAAGTGGTTGAAATGATCGTTGACTTCGCAAGACAGATCGGATTTAAAACACTTGACTTAAGCTATTCACCGATCAAGGGACCGGAAGGAAATATCGAGTATCTTTTGTACATAACAAAGGATCAGACGAAGGAAAATAAAGAATTTGATATAAAGGCTATGGTGGAAGAATCACACAGATGCCTGTAAGAGGAGTAAAGATCCGATGAATCGTTTTATGATCGTGGTGAATCCCGATAAGGACACCGATTCGACAGTTACAAACAGAATACAGAGTTATCTGGAAGCGCATGGAGCAGCCTGTATGGTGCGGGATGTATTCCATCTGGAGTCTTCGGACTGGGAAGCTTTACAGAAAGAGCAGTTTGACTGTGTACTGGTTCTTGGTGGTGATGGAACGCTTTTACGCATGGCTGGTGAGACGGAAGATATCGATATACCGTTATTTGGCATTAATCTGGGTACGGTAGGCTTTCTGACAGAAGGGGAAGTTGCAAATATCGAAGAGATACTGGATCGGCTGCTGACGGATGATTTTACGATTGAAGAAAGAATGATGGTCACAGGTACGGTTACGAAAGCGGATGGAACAACGTATCGCAAGAGTGCTTTAAATGATATCGTGATCAGCCGGGCAGGATTTTCCAGACTGATCGGACTTAATGTGTCTGTTGATGGACAGGTGCTTGATACATATGAGGCAGATGGTGTTGTGATATCGACACCGACAGGCTCGACCGGCTATAATCTGTCAGCGGGAGGGCCAATCGTCAGCCCGGATGCAGAGCTATTAGTGATCACGCCGGTATCACCACATTCATTGACTGCAAAGAGTATCGTATTATCCGGTAAAGAGGAGATTACGATAGAGATCACCAAGAAGCGTAAGACACAGGATACAGAGGCGATCTGTTCTTTTGATGGTGGTAATGATGTGGAATTATCTGTTGGTGACCGGGTAGATATCCGCAAGGCGGAGAAGATAACCAGACTGATCAAAGCAAGTAATGTAAATTTTTATGAGATACTTAGAAATAAATTAGGAGGAAACTGAGATGAAATATCAAAGACAGGCAAAGATACTGGAGCTTGTTGAAAAATATGATATTGAAACACAGGATGATCTTCTGGAGAAACTGAAGGAAGAGGGATTTCAGGCAACACAGGCAACTGTTTCCAGAGATATTCGGGAAATGAATCTGACCAAGGTATCCGTACCGGGAGCCAGACAGAAGTACGCCGTTGAGAAGAACAATCGTTATGAGACGCTGGATTCCTATAAGAAGGTTCTGAGCACAGGAATTATTTCTGTAGATGCAGCAGAGAACCTGATCGTGATCAAGACAATCTCCGGTGTTGCCATGGCTGTAGCGGCCGCACTGGATCATATGGCTATTGATGGGCTGATGGGCTGTATCGCAGGAGATGATACGATCTTCCTTGCTGTGAAGGATAAGAACCTGACGATGTCGATCAAGGCGCAGATTGAAAAGATGTAAATTCTGTTATTTTGTGCATGGAATACACAGGAGGACATATGCTTTTAAATGTACACATAAAAAATATTGCATTGATTGAAGATGCAAATATCAATTTTACAGATGGACTGAATATCTTAACCGGTGAGACCGGTGCAGGTAAGTCTATTATCATGGGAGCTTTAAAGATTGGTATGGGAGGCAAGCTTCCAAAAGATATGCTGAGAGATCCGGAAAAAGAAGGTTTCTGTCAGTTATTATTTTTTATTGATGATGAATCACTGGTGAAGCAGCTGCAGGAGCTTGGGGTTACACCGTCAGAGGATGGAGAGATCATCATAACCAGACGAATAGTAAATGGCAGAACCATGAATACTATTAATGACCAGACAGTAACAGCAGCAAAGTTAAAAGATGTTTCGGCACTTCTTGTGGATATGCATGCACAGCATGAGCAGCAAATCCTGTTGAAGAAGGCAGAGCATTTGAATATTCTGGATAAATTTGCAAAAAAGCCGCTTGCTTCATTAAAACAGAAATATGAAGACTGCTATAAAACATTTGAAGATCTTCGAAAAGAACTGGAAGAAGGACAGATGGATGAAGGCGAGCGGAAACGGAAACTGGAATATATCCGGTTTGAAGCAGGGGAGATCGAAGGTGCCAGGCTGGTTCCGGGTGAAGATGAAGAACTGGAGAAGCAGTACCGTAAGATGGTGAATGCCAAGGATATTGTAGAAGCAGTTTCTGAGGTTTATTCGATCACAGGGTATAACCGGAACGCATCTGCCGGAAATGAGATCGGACGTGCGCTTGCAAGCTTAAAAGCGATAAAAGGTCTGGATGAGGAGATAGAGAGCATCTTCAGTGAGCTTACAAATATTGATTCGCTGTTAAATGATTTTAATGTATCGGTCAGTGATTATATGCAGAGTATGGAATTCGATGAGTCTGAATTCCATGAGGTTGAAGACCGGCTGAATACCATTAATAATTTAAAAGGAAAATATGGAAGAACCCTAGATGATGTACTTGCTTATCTGGAGCAGCTGAAGCAGAATGAAGCAAAGCTTGTGCAGTATGAGGAATATGCGGAAGAATTGCAACAGAAAGTGAAAACAGCAAAAAAAGAACTGGATCAGGCGGCGGAAGTTTTAAGTGCAGAACGAAAGATTCAGGCAAAAGAATTATGTAAGCGGGTATCAGAGGCACTGGAGGATCTGAGTTTTAATCAGATCCGGTTCGATATGCATTTTGATCGTCTGACACATCCGGGAACTTCCGGTATCGACGACTGTTACTTTGTTGTATCGACAAATGTCGGAGAAAAGGAACGTCCGCTTTATGAGGTTGCATCCGGCGGTGAGCTTTCGAGGATCATGCTTGCGATCAAATCCTGCATGGCATCGGAAGATAACATTGATACTCTGATATTTGATGAGATTGATGTTGGTATCAGCGGCAGAGCAGCATCAAGTGTGGCAGCAAAGCTTGCGGTTATATCAAAAGCGCATCAGGTGATCAGTATTACGCATCTGCCACAGATTGCAGCAATGGCGGACAGTCATTACAGAATTGAAAAAGTGGTAAAGGATGGCAAGACGATCACGCAGATCTCCAAGTTAGACCGGGAAGAATCTGTGCTTGAGATTGCCAGGCTGCTTGGCGGTGCAGAGATCACAAATGCCGCGGTTGAAAATGCCAGGGATATGAAAGAACTGGCAGACAAAGCAAAAATACACTAATTAAAAACAGAACAAAAAAACCAATACTAAGAGTAGCAATAAAACAATTGCTGCTCTTTTTTTACGCGGACAACGAGCCAAAGTCTGTGCTTGCACAAGACCTTGGCGACTGTCGCAATAACCATAAGAAACCGGAGGCATGTTTCTTATGGTCTGTGCAGCATTTACAGAAAGGAGTATTGGGATGGAAGAAGGAACAAAGACGTCGAACCGTTACCGTTCGCTGCTGATCGGATTTTTGATCTTGGATCTGATCGCATTTACACTGCTGGCAGTCGCTTATTTCTGGAACGGAGATATCGGAGATCAGGAGATCAAGTATGAAGATGCGGAGCTTGTATTCGATGATCTGTCCGGACAGAAAGTGATACCGTCCGGCGAACCGGTCGGGATCTATCTGAAAACAGATGGCGTTATGGTCGTAGATTGTGACGAGGTGGAAACTGCACAGGGAGAGATTTGCTCTCCCTGTAACGGCCTGCTTCAGACAGGAGATTACATCACAGCTGTAAATGAAACAGCCATATCAACAAAAAAGGAACTGATGCAGGCTTTATCCGGGAATAATACCGGAACTGTGAGACTTACATTTCTGCGGGACGGAAAGTCACAGGTAGCAGAGGTTACACCTGTGAAAACAAATAAGAATGCTTATATGTTAGGACTGTGGGTGAAGGATGACATATCGGGTATCGGAACAGTGACCTTCCTATGTGGCAATCAGTTTATGGCACTTGGACACAGCGTATCGGATAATGATACCGGGCTTAAGATCAGCAGCACCGGTGGGGGTATCTATACTACACATATAACGAAGATCAACCGATCCTTTGTGTCGATGCCGGGGCAGCTTCAGGGAACGATCCTTTACAAGAAGGATCTGATCGGAATTGTAGAAGGTAATTATGATAACGGAATCGGCGGATATCTCGATGAAGAATATGTGGCGAAGCATTACAAAGCTGCAGAAGCCATGTATATCGCAGATCCTGATGAAGTTCAGACCGGAGAGGCATATATTTATTCCAGATTGGATGGGAATCTGAAAAAATACAAGATCAACATTCTGGCGGTTCATACCGATACTGCCAATAAAAATATGGAATTTAAGGTAGAGGACGAGGATCTGATCGCACTTACCGGCGGTGTCTGTCAGGGCATGAGCGGAAGCCCGATCGTACAGAATGGCAAGCTGATCGGTGCGGTTACACATGTGCTTGTGGATGATCCTACGGAAGGGTATGCTGTATTTATTGAAAATATGATAAAGTAGTGACTTAATTGATTATTCATGTTAGAATCGAAGCTGTACACTGTTAAAAGAAAAAAGAGAAGGGATATTTTGCTTCAGGGTACATGGAGCAGAAGATAGAGTACGATGGATACACAAAACAATAACAACAGAAGTTCATTTTCGGGGAAGATAGGATATGTGCTGTCGGCGGCAGGAGCGTCGGTCGGTCTTGGAAATATATGGCGGTTCCCGTATCTGGCGGCAAAGTACGGAGGAGGAATCTTTCTTCTGATCTATATTCTGCTGGCACTCACATTTGGATATACGATGATTGTTGCTGAGTCTGCGATCGGTCGTATGACAAGAAAGAGTCCGGTCGGAGCGTTTCGGTCATTTGGCAAGAAGAAATGGTTGTCCTTTGGCGGCTGGATCAATGCGATCATACCGGTGCTGATCGTACCGTATTATTCGGTGATTGGTGGCTGGGTTATCAAATATCTGGTGGAATATGTCAAAGGAAATGGAAAGAATCTGGCAAAGGATGGATATTTTACAGACTTTATCTCGAATGGCGTTTCGACAGAGCTTTGTTTCATCGTATTTTGTCTGTTTACGCTGGGGATCATCTTTGCAGGTGTTCAGAATGGTATTGAGCGTGTATCAAAGATCATGATGCCGGTACTGATCGTGTTATCGATCCTTATTGCTGTATATTCAGTGACAAGACCGGGGGCATTAAAGGGCGTGAGGTATTTTCTTGTTCCGAATTTTGATAATTTCTCATGGATGACTGTGGTAGCGGCGATGGGGCAGATGTTTTATTCCCTGTCGATCGCAATGGGTATTCTGATCACATTTGGTTCTTATATGAAAAAGGATACGGCGATCGAGGATGCTACAAGGAATGTTGAGGTGTTTGATACGGCGATTGCGATCATGGCAGGACTTATGATCATTCCTGCGGTATTCGCATTTTCAGGCGGTAATCCTGACACCTTACAGGCAGGTCCTTCATTGATGTTTATAACGATCCCTAAGGTATTTCAGAATATGGGACTTGGAACAATAGTCGGTATTCTGTTTTTCCTGTTGGTTTTATTTGCAGCAGTAACCAGCTCAATCGCACTGACAGAGAGTGCAGTATCTACATTTGAGGATGAGATCGGTTGGAGCAGAAAGAAAGCAACTGTTTTTGTAGGTGTGATCATGCTGATCCTTGGAAGTCTGTCATCACTTGGATATGGACCGCTCGCTTGTGTAAAGATCATCGGTATGCAGTTCTTAGATCTGTTTGATTTTCTGACGAATTCGGTTATGATGCCGATCGCAGCACTTATGACCTGCTTACTGGTTTCAAGAGTTGTGGGAATCGATAAGATAGAAGAAGAGATTCGTCATGGCGAGGGTGCATTCCGCAGAAAGAAGATCTTTGTTGTGATGATCAAATACATATGCCCGGTCTTCGCCCTGATCATTCTTGCAAGCTCGGTTGCAAATGCACTTGGCTGGATCTCGATGTAGGATAAAAAGCAAAACTTCATTTAAAAATATAAATAAAATCTCCCCATTGTCTGTATTATGACCGCAGTTGTTGACTGTGGAAAATATATCGCAGTCAAAGGGAGATTTTTTGTTTTCAAGAATTTTGTATTGACATTTTATGTACACACCCATATAATTACCGATGGTAATTAACAAAGGTAATTATCAAATAAAAGTAAATTTATATCATTATTTGCAGGGAAAGAGCAGTTTTTATGAGAGATTTTTTCAACAAATTAAGATCAGAAGGGAGTATCAGAGCATGAATGCAGATAAGATCAAACGGATGTTAGATGCCTGTTATCTGGCAAAACGTATCCGGGAATTGCTTCCGGAGCTGCCAGAGGGTGTTACACCAGCATATATTCAGTACATGGATGTCATACATATCATTAAGGAGCAGCAGGAGCATGTAAAGATTTCCGATATCAGTGACTATCTGAAACTGCCAAGACCGGGCGTGACAAGGACGGTAAAAGAGATGGAAAGCAAAGGGTATCTCAGCAAATATGCTTCAGAGGAGGACGGCAGGATCACTTATATTCAGATCACAGAGAAAGGTGAATTGCTGTCAGATAAATATGATAAGAATTATTACAGTCGTTTAGTTCGATATATGGATGACATTTCAGATGATGAAGCGGACTGTATGATCGATACGATCAGTAAATTCTATAAGGTCATGAGTGAGAGGAGGGTTACCATTGAATAGTTCAAAGTCAGATTTTACACAGGGAAGTATACTTGGGAAGTTAATTCCGTTTATGATGCCGGTGCTTGGTGCACTTGTATTACAGGCGGCATATGGAGCAGTTGACCTTCTGGTGGTTGGACGATTTGGCAGTACCTCCGGTCTGTCTGCGGTATCGACCGGAAGTCAGGTTTTAAATCTGGTTACATTTGTGATCACACAGCTTGCTATGGGAATTACAGTATTGATCGCGAGATATATCGGTGAGAAGAAGCCGGAACAGATCGGAGCATTGATCGGTGGATCTGCCGTCGTATTTGCGGTGATCTCAGCCGTGCTGTTTGTTGTGATGATTGCCTTTTCGCGGCCAATCGCGATACTGATGCAGGCGCCGGAAAAGGCAGTAGGACTTACCGCAAGTTATGTCCGTATCTGTGGAGCAGGCATTTTCTTTATTGTTGCATATAACCTGTTGGCGGCGATATTTCGTGGACTCGGAGACAGTAAATCCCCATTGATCTTTGTGGCAGTTGCCTGTGTGGTAAATGTCATTGGGGATCTGATCCTGGTAGCAGGCTGTCATATGGATGCGACAGGAGCTGCGATCGCAACTGTAGCAGCACAGGCAGTGAGCGTGGTATTTGCGATCTGTCTGCTTATAAAGAAGCAGCTTTCATTTACGATCACGAAGGCAGATTTCAGATTGAATGAGCATTGTAGAAAAGCACTGAAAACAGGACTGCCACTGGCACTTCAGGAGTGCCTGACCCAGGGATCCTTTCTAGCATTATGTGCGTTCGTGAATCGTCTGGGACTGGAAGCATCATCGGGTTATGGTGTAGCCTGTAAGGTTGTAAATTTTGCCATGCTGATACCAAGCTCCCTGATGCAGTCGATGGCATCCTTTGTTTCGCAGAATGTGGGAGCCGGAAATGAGAAGCGGGCGAAGAAAGCAATGTATTCCGGAATCGGTGTTGGCCTCGTGATCGGATGTATCGTATTTATCTTTGTAATGTTTAAAGGAGATCTTCTGACAGGAATCTTTACAACTGATAGAATCGTTGTTCAGAAAGGATATGATTATCTGCGGGGCTTCGCATTGGAGACCATCGTAACAGCGGTGTTGTTTAGCATGATCGGATATTTCAATGGACATGACAAGACGCTGTGGGTTATGATACAGGGATTGATCCAGACCCTGCTTGTCCGCCTGCCGCTGGCCTATTATATGAGTATCCAGCCGGATGCCAGCCTGACGAAGATCGGACTTGCAGCACCGGTTGCAACGATATTTGGTATTGTGATCAATATCATCTTCTATATTCATATGAATAAGAAGATGAGAGACAAGTCGCTTTAAAGCTGCTAAAAGAAGTTATAGCTTCTCTATGCTTCAAATGCGTTTTTAAAATTCCGTTTCTGTTCACCGCGGTAAAAAAGAACGGAGACTGCAGTTCCGCAGCACCAGCCGACCGGCCAGGAGCACCAGATACCGACAGAACCGAACATCTTTGAAAAGATGATGGATAAGACCACTCGAAGGATCAGATCGGTAAAGGTGGAGATCATGAATTTGTTCATGATACCCGCTCCGCGCAGGATACCGTCTGCCATTAATTTGACGGATACGACGAAATAAAATGGTGCAAGGATACACAGGAAAATGATACCTGTCTTGATCGCAGTTGCAGTCGGGTTATCAAGAAAGAGCAGCAACAGCCATCTTCCGCAGGTGAAGTACAACAACGCAAACGGAATACATAACAGCCAGACCAGCTTTAAGGAAGCCTTGAAGCCGGAACGGATACGGTCGATCTTGCCTGCACCGATATTCTGGGCGGTATAGTTTGAGATACCGTTTCCCAGTGTGGTAAGAGAGGTGATGACCAGATTGTTCAGCTTGACAGCTGCAGAATATCCGGCGATAACGCTGGTTCCGAAGTCGTTGATAACACTCTGGATGATAATATTTCCGATGGATATAAAGCTCTGCTGTAGGGTGCTTGGGATAGCAACGACCAAGATCTGTTTTAAGATGCTGCCATCAAAGAACCGGAAACGGCCTTCTGTCTTGATACCGATAAGACGGCGAATCACAACAGCTACAGCCAGAACGGCACTGACACCCTGACAGAGGAAGGTTGCCCAGGCAACACCTGCGATTCCCATCTGAAAGGATTTTACAAATAAGATATCGACAAATATATTGGAAACGGATGATATTGCAAGGAAGATGAATGGAGTTCTGGAATCACCGAGAGCGGAGAAAATTCCGGTTGCAATGTTGTAAAAGAACATAAATGGAAGACCATAGATATAGATGTTCAGATACAGCAGGGAAGCATCCATGATATCGTCCGGAGTGTGGATCAGAGCAAGCAGTTCCCGGCTGGTGAGCAGACCGGCGATCACCATAACAGCCAGTAAAACAGCCGTAAAGATAAAAGTGGTCGATACAGCCGTCTTCATATTCCGATATTCTTTTGCTCCAAATAATCTGGATACGATAACCGAGCATCCCATATTGCATCCAAATGCAAATGCGATAAAGATCAATGTGATCTCGTAACTGTTGCCAACAGCGGCAAGAGCACTTTCATTGATAAATTTTCCGGCAACCAGACTGTCGGCAATGTTATAGAGCTGCTGGAAGATCACACTTCCAAAGAGTGGCAGACAGAAACGCCACAGCACAGATTCCGGTTTCCCTACGGTCAGATCCTTGTTCATTTTTATTCGTCCTCATTTCTTTTTTTATGACATGATGAATTATAGAACGATAAAATAAAATGTCAAGAATGATTAAAGGTTCCCGTGGAGTAATTGGGATAAATCATCAGGTGTATCAATATCCCTTAGTTCGTTTATATCTGAAACAGAAAAGGTACGGATACGATCAGGATGATTATTTATTACCAGACTGCCGCCTTTTCTTAAAGGAAGATTCTGAAGTTCCTCAAAAAATTCAGCCGGAAAGATAACAGGAGAACCGACTATATCGCCATAACAGGTTCGCCAGATTGAGTTTCTGTCATTTTCCGCACAAAGAAGCAGCGAGATCATGGATTCTTTTTGAAGCAAAGGCTGGTCGGCGGGGAGAAAGACGCAGCGATCGATATGATCACCAATGGTTTCCAGACCGAGGCGAATCATATCGTTTCGATGCGGAAAGGTATGAAGCAGTACCGGAATATTTTGTTTTATACATAGGCTCTGAATTTCCTTGTGAATGGTTACCACGACAGATGTTGTAAACAGATTCTTAATAATGTTAAGAGAGAAATCGATCAATGGTTGTCCATTGAAATCAGCAAGCAGCTTATTTCCACCAAAGCGGGTACCCTGACCGGATGCCATGATGATACAGCCTGCATTTCCATATGGTTGATCGAGATCCAAAAGGAAAACATCCTTATGGTTACGCAGTTCCTCCAGAAACGGAAGCTTTTGTTTTCGCACGACCATGAGAAGCTGTTTGTGCTTCATTAAGGTTCGTATAGCTTGCCGGTATTTGCAGGAATTACTTTCCAGAAAGCCGATTTCATCAATCGTGATCCATTCGGAAGTTGCATGCAGACAGGAATGTAAGAATGCGGTTCCTTTTTCATCAAAGCATTCGGGAATAGCAAGCATCTGATTTCTCTTATGGGTTGGATCCGGATGATAACGTCCAATCTGGATTATTTCTTTTGACCAGTTGTTTTTCAGGTAGACTCCTTTTTCCGGTACTACCCAGGAGGTAACACCGGGCATCGGGGAGGAAAAGAGAGATGCCAGAAGTGTTGTTTTTCCACTTCCGGATGCTCCTGTCAGAACCAGATGTTTTTTTCCACTAGTCTGAAAAGATCTCCATATAGAGTTTGCTGTTGGCCTCGTTACAGGCATTCCGGTAGGTTTCATATTTTTTCAGCCATTCCTTTCCCTCTGGAGTCAGAGTACTTCCACCACCGGATCTGCCGCCGGTGCTACGTTTTGTCAGAGAAAATCCTAGTTCTTTTTCTGCCTTATTGATCATACGGAGTGCCTTTGTATAGGCAAGTCCCATAGAGATTGATGCAGAACGGAGAGAGCCGGTTTCTTCGATCATATGAAGCAGTTGGCATGGTCCGGCTCCAAAAAATTTTTCGTTATTATCATTTACAAAGTAAATTTTTGTTATTGCTTTCAAGATGTTTCAGCCTCCTTCATCATAACAAGCCTGCTATTTCCAAGACGATCGTTAAGCTTTGACAGACTGATTGTACCATATATTTTGGAAAGAAGCTGTTCCATATCGGAAATTGATGTTTCGGATGGAATGATCGTACCGATCAATCTGCCGTCTGACAGGATCAGAAGTGAATCACAATAATTTAGCGCCAGAGCTGAATCATGTAGTGTGATCAGGGCAGAAGCATGATTTTGTTGGATATAATCCTGTAAAAGCTCCATTGCCTGATAACGTAGTCGAAAATCTAAGGCACTTTCCGGTTCATCCAAAAGAAGAAGTTTTCGTTTGCCTGCAAATGTACGTGCTAATATACATAACTGTTTCTGACCGGCACTCAGACTTTGAAAATTATCATACATCCGGTTACCAAGACCAACATCGATAAGTGCCTGTATAGCTGTTTCTTTCATTTGCCGGGTTGGAGTCTGCAACAGTTTCAGTTCAGGGTTGAACCCCATCATAACTACATCAAAAAGCGTGAGATCTAAAGAGATACTGTTATTTTGTGGTATATATCCACAAAGCCTTGCCAGTTCCTTTGGGGAAACTGATTCTACGGTAATTGTATCAAGCTGACAGTTCCCCGTATGGGGAAGCAGATTTGCCAGGGACTTGATCAAGGTGGTTTTTCCGCAACCGTTTGCCCCAAGTATACCAATAATCTGACCGGTGTCGACGGAAAAACTGATATTTTTGATAATGTCTGTTCCATTATATCCGGCAGACAGATTGTTTACAGTCAGTAATTTCATATCCGATCACTTCTCCTTATACATAAATAGATTAAGAATGGGACTCCTAAAAGACTTGTAAAGATACTTACAGGCAGTTCTGTGGATGCAATACTACGAGCAAATATATCTCCCATGGTTAGCAGACATCCACCGATCAGTCCGCTTAACAGCATGGTGGATAGCCGGTTGTTTTTTAGTAATAAACGTGCTCCGTGTGGTGCCAGAAGAGATACGAAGCTGATCAGTCCGGTCATACTGATCACACCGGAAACAGCCAGTGTCGCAATCAACAAAACAATCAGACGAATCTGCTGTACATTTACACCGAGCATTTTTCCCTCATTATCATCTAAAGAGAGAAGGATGATCTGTCGATATAATAAGAATAGAATGACTGAACAGAAAAGACATAGGATAATATTTCCTTTTATGGAGTAGATGCTGATTCCATTTAGACTTCCCATGATCCAATATTCAATCGATGCCAGTTGTTTTTCCGGATCTGCGATTAATTTCAGACAAACCAGTGCCGTCTGTGCGAGACTGTGAACAGCGATTCCGGCAAGTACAATGCTGTGACCATCCCGGTCTGCGGTTAAGGAAGATAATACCAGTGCAAGGATAACAGAACAAACAGCCCCTGCAAAAGCAGAGACTGTGATCGCCATAGAACCGGATAAGAACAGAATTCCAAATGCTGCACCGGCACTGGCTCCCGAAGATACGCCAATGATATCAGGGGAGGCCAGAGGATTCCGAAAAACGGTCTGATAGACAAAACCTGCCATGCCAAGGACAAATCCTCCGATAGCACCGATAATAGCGCGGCTGGCGCGGAGCGTAAGAAATACTCGCCATTGCATGGAGTCTCCGGCTATCAGACCGGTCAGGGTGATCCTGTATTTTCCGATAAACAGGGAAGCTGCTGTCAGAAGAATCAGACCTACGCTTCCGGCAATAAGATATAAATTTACTTTATTTTTTGATTCCATAGAATGTTTCATAGAAAGAATTCATCTCTTTCGTATAAGTATCAGTTGAAACCTGATCAGGATGCAGGATTCCGGCAAGCCAGATGGAAGCCAGGATACTAGCAGGTACAGGACTATCCAGTGCTTCGATATCTCCCGGAATGGCATAAACGTGGTTATTTTTTACTGCTGTGCAGTCTTTCAGGTTCGGATCGCTTAATACATCATCTACTGTATACTCTGCATCGGAAGCAAGAATAATATAATCAGGATTCCAGGAGAGAAGCTGTTCATAGCTAATCTCAGCCCAATAGGTATCAGAGATATCAGATGCTACATTTTTACCGCCTGCAAGTTCAATAATACCTGATTGGTACATAGCTGGACCGGCAGTTGACAGGAGAGAAGAGTTACCTGCAAGATAAATATTCGGAGTGCCGTCTGCGGTTGCAAGAGAAGTAGTAAGCATTTCTTTTTCCTGATTAATGAAGTCAAGCAGTTGGTCTGCTTTATCCTGGGTATTTGTAGCTGTGGCAATAAGACTGATCATATCGGATAACTGATCCGGACTTTCTGGATTTACCAGTAGCACAGGAATACCAAGCTCTGTCAGTCTCTTTGCGGCATCTTTTAGCTTTAACGGTAAAATTACAAGATCCGGTGAAAGAGAAGCACAGGTTTCCAGATCGAATTCCTTTGCTGTTCCGACATTTGGAAGTTCCAGAAGCTCCGGAGCAGCCAGTTTGTAGATTGGTCTTTTGTCTGCCTTTGCTTCAATACCTACCATCTTGTCCGATAATCCAAGTGCGATCAGAAGGCTGGAAGGAATGTAATATCCGCTTACGATCTTAGCCGGCTCTTTTTCAATGGTAACGGTGCGGTCTGCCTGATCCGTTATTGTGACCGGATAAGAGGTTTCGTTTTCGGCAGCTTTTGTAGATGCATCATCTGAAGAAGCTTCTGATGATAATTCTGAGGTCGCTTCTGATGAGGCGGTTGTCCCCGTGCCTGCAGGCTTTGATGAAGGATTACAGCCTGCCAGAGATAAAAGCAGGGAACAGATTAATAATAAGGATAAGCATTTTTTTAGTGTGTTTTTCATAATAACTCCTTTTCGTTATACTTTAAATAATACAACGGTATTGTAGCAAAGCATCTTTTCAAAAACAAGTATTTTTACTATAATATATTATGATATAGTGCGGCTAAGGCAACATTTAAAGGAGCTTTTTATGGTAACAATTCAGAATTATATACGTGTTAAAAGTCTGGAAGAGGCTTATCAGTTAAATCAAAAAAAAGGCAGCTGTATAATCGGTGGAATGCTATGGACAAAGATGCAGAACCGGACGATATTGACAGCAATTGATCTGTGTGATCTGAAACTGGATCAGATCGAGGAGACGGAGAGTGAGATCATTATCGGTTCAATGGTATCTTTGCGACAGCTTGAATTGCATAGAGGCTTAAATAATTATACACAAAATTCTGTCAGAGATGCTGTAAAAGATATTGTCGGTGTACAGTTTCGTAATTTGGCAACGGTAGGTGGAAGTATCTGGGGACGTTTTGGTTTCTCTGATGTGCTGACGGTATTTCTTGCCATGGATACATATGTGGAATTATATCAGGGTGGGAGAATACCACTTAGAGAATTTGCGAGGCAGAAGCCGGATCAGGATATTCTGGTTCGCCTGATCATAAAGAAGACATCCGGGTGCTTCTCTTATGCATCGGTAAGAAATCAAAGTACTGATTTTCCGGTGATCGCATGTGCGGCTTCTGTTGTAGGTGGAGAATATCGTTTATCAGTGGGAGCAAGACCGGGACGAGCGATGCTTCTTCTGGATGAAGAAGGGCTTCTGTCAGAGGGACTGACAGAAGACTCTATAGAGGCCTTTGCTATGTGGGCAGAGAAACATATTTCGACAGGGAGTAATCATCGAGCCGGAGCAAAGTATCGTTCCAGATTGGTTCGTGTATTAAGTCAGAGATTATTAAATAAATTGAGAGAGGAGCAGAAATGGAGATAACAGTAATTGTAAATGGAAAAAAACTGGTGGATTTTATTGAACCGGATCTGCTTCTGATCGATTTTCTGAGAAAGCATGGATGCTACAGTGTAAAGCGAGGCTGTGAAACTGCAAATTGCGGATTGTGTACAGTCTTTTTGGACAGCATTCCTGTGCTTTCCTGCTCAGTGCCGGCAGCAAGGGCAGATGGTCATGAGGTACAGACATTAGAGGGACTTCAGGAGGAAGCTTCTGAATTTGTCGGATTTATTGCAGATCAGGGAGCTGATCAGTGCGGATTTTGCAATCCCGGATTTGTCATGAACACGATTGCATTATTGCGAGAGAATCCGGATCCTACAGATGATGAGATCCGTGCTTATCTGGCAGGAAATCTTTGCAGATGTTCCGGATATGAAGGTCAGTTGCGGGGAATTCGAAATTATCTGGAACATAAGAGATCAAAGGAGGGCATTCATGGAAGAAAAGAAGTATAATTCAGTCAATCATTCGGTTCGTAAAAAAGATGCAATGCAGCTCCTTTTGGGAAAACCGGTTTATGTTGATGATATTACATCATCAGATGCTTTGACGGTAAAGCTTTTAAGAAGCCCATATGCCAATGCTATTGTAGAAGATATCAACGTAGCAATAGCAAAAAAAGTTCTGGGAGTTGTAGATGTTTATACATGGAAGGATGTTCCAAAGCAGAGGTTTGCGATTGCAGGACAGACATATCCGGAACCATCTCCCTATGATCGGCTGATCATAGACCGGCATGTACGTTTTGTAGGGGATGTTGTTGCTATTATTGCGGCTACGGATGAGAAAGCTGCTTTAAAAGCAATGAAGCTGATAAAAGTGAAATATGATATCCTCGAACCGGTTCTTGATTTTCATCAGGCAAAGGATAGTGCTGTCCTTGTACACCCGGAGGAGGACTGGTTTCCACCTATGGAAGTTGGAGGAGATCCCGGACGAAATCTGGTTGCAAGTGAAAAAAACGGAGATGGTGATGTGGATGCTGTAATAGCGGATTGTGATGAGGTGTTCGAACACACATATCATATGCGGGCGTTTAACCAGGCAATGATGGAAACTTTCCGCACATATACCTGTTTTGACCGATATGGAAGGCTTCATGTGATTTCATCTACACAGATTGTATTTCATGTGCGTCGTATCCTTTCCAGAGCACTGGGCATTCCAAAGAGCAGGATACGTGTTGAGAAACCAAGAATCGGTGGGGGTTTTGGAGCAAAACAGACAGCAGTCAGTGAAGTATATCCGGCGTTTGTCACACTGAAGACCGGACAACCCGCCAAACTTATATTTACAAGAGAAGAGAGTCAGATTGCCGGTTCTCCGCGGCATGAGATGGAAGTCCGTGTACGCCTGGGAGCAGACCGGGATGGACATATCCGCGGACTGGATCTGTATACACTTTCAAATACAGGAGCATATGGAGAACACGGACCTACAACAGTTGGTCTGAGCGGACATAAATCGATTCCCCTTTATACAGGTGGACTTGAAGCATATCGGTTTAATTATGATGTAGTATATACTAATACGATGGCAGCCGGTGCCTACCGGGGATATGGTGCGACACAGGGTATATTTGCACTGGAAAGTGCTGTAAATGAGCTTGCAGAAAAACTTGGAATTGATCCGACTGTAATCCGTGAAAACAACATGATCCGTGAAGGAATGAAGATGCCGGCATATTATGGAGAGACAGCAAATGCCTGCGCACTTGATAAATGTATGGCAAAATGCAAAGAACTCTTTCATTGGGACGAGAAATATCCTGTTCGTGAGATAGGAGATGGGAAGGTCAGAACAGCCGGAGTAGCTATGGCGATGCAAGGCTCCTGTATCTCCAATCTGGATGTCGGATCGGCAACGGTAAAGCTGGCCGATGACGGAACATTTAATCTGATCATCGGTGCGGCAGATATGGGAACCGGGTGTGACACGATCCTGGCTCAGATGGTGGCAGAATGTATGGATTGTTCCGTGGATGATGTAGCTGTATTTGGGGCAGATACAGATGCATCACCATATGATTCCGGTTCGTATGCATCATCTACAACATATGTTACGGGTAAGGCCGTAGAACTTGCCTGTGAGAAACTGAAAAAAAAGCTTTGTGCGATAGCAGCCGGTATGCTTTCCTGCAGTCCGGAGGAAATGATCTTTGAAAATGGAAGGGCATGTCGGGTCAATACAGATCAAAGTGTGTCACTTGCCGAGATTAGTGTAAAAGACCAGATTGCAAATGATATCGCAGCAGTAGCAACGGTTTCCCATTCTTCACCTGTATCGCCTCCGCCTTATATGGTCGGCATGGTTGAGATTGAGTTAGACCGATATACAGGAGAGGTAAAAATTCTGGATTATGTAGCTGTTGTTGACTGTGGAATTCCTATCAACCCGGCATTGGCACGTATTCAGGCAGAAGGCGGCATCGTACAGGGAATCGGGCATACACTGTTTGAGAATGTCACCTACAATGAAAGAGGATGTCCGATTGAATCCAGTTTCATGCAGTATAAGATTCCAACCCGCCTTGATATGGGACATCTTCAGGTAGAATTTGAACACAGTTATGAACCGACAGGCCCATTTGGAGCCAAGTCTATAGGAGAGATAGTGATCAATACACCTGCACCTGCAATTGCACATGCAATCTATCGTGCAACAGGCGTATGGCACAGAGAGCTTCCGATCACTCCGGAAAAGATATTGATGTCCATGTTGGATGAAAAAGAATAAAGATGAGGAGAATTCACAAATGAAAAAAATATTTAAGCTGTCTGAGACAGCATTTCAGATGGATGGAAAGATGCCGCTTTCGCAGGCGATTCCGTTAGGATTACAGCATGTTTTGGCAATGTTTGTAGGAAACCTGACTCCACTTCTGATCATCACAGGAGCATGTGGCCTGGCAGGCGGTGAGTTCGCAGATCTACAGCTTTCTTTGCTTCAGAATGCGATGCTGATCGCAGGAATTGTGACATTGGTACAGTTGTTCGGAATTGGTCCGGTAGGAGGCCGGGTACCGATCATAATGGGAACATCTTCCGGATTTATAGGTGTCTTTAACAGTGTAGCAGCAACCATGGGTGGTGGTATACTGGCATATGGCGCGATCATGGGAGCATCTATTATAGGTGGTCTTTTTGAAACAGTGCTTGGCTTTTTCTTAAAGCCCCTTCGTAAGTTCTTTCCATCGGTCGTAACCGGTACTGTGGTAATGTCGATCGGATTAAGCCTGATTTCGGTAGGTATCAATTCTTTTGGTGGAGGAAATAAAGCAGAAGATTTTGGCTCCATTGAGAATCTGTTACTTGCGTTGTTTGTGCTTATTGTAATCTTGTTTTTCAAACATGCGACAAAGGGCTTTTTGAGTTCGTCATCTATTTTATTTGGCATTATTTTCGGATACATTGCAGCAATGATCATGGGCTTTGTTTTGCCGAAAACCGGAGTGACGGCAGATGGTGTAGAATATACAAAGGCATGGGTGTTGAACTGGGATAAAGTTGCGGAAGCCTCCTGGTTTGCGGTTCCGAAGCTTTTGCCTGTAAAACCTGTTTTCGATCTGCGGGCGATTCTTCCGGTTCTTATTATGTTCATTGTAACTGCAGTTGAGACGGTTGGAGATATTTCAGGTGTTATGGAAGGCGGATTGGACAGAGAAGCAACAGATAAAGAACTTGCAGGCGGTGTTATGTGTGACGGACTGGGTTCTTCATTTGCAGCGATATTTGGTGTCCTGCCAAATACATCATTCAGTCAGAACGTTGGATTGGTAGCCATGACAAAGGTTGTAAACCGGTTCGCTCTTGCAACCGGAGCCATTTTCCTTGTCCTTTGCGGCTTATGTCCAAAGCTTGCAGCGTTGGTATCAATCATGCCACAGTCTGTACTTGGTGGCGCAGCAGTCATGATGTTTTCCTCGATTGTAATCAGTGGTATTCAGTTGATCACGAAGAATCCGTTGAATGCCAGAAATCTTTCCATTGTATCAGTAGCACTGGGCGTTGGATATGGAATGGGAGCTAATCCCGGAATTCTGGTACATACACCGGAGGTGGTACAGTTGGTATTTGGCGGATCGGGAATTGTACCGGCAGCAATGGTAGCAATTCTTTTAAATATCATTTTGCCGAAAGAGGAAAAATAAATACTATTTATACAGCATATGAAACAACTGCAGATATTCCTGTTCGACATCCTCAAACGAACGAACCTCATAAGAAAGGTTGATGTGAAGCTCAGGCTCCGGTCTGTCCGATGGCTCATTTAACAATGTGAGAAGATCGAAATAGAGCATGCCGTCGTCGATGCATTTGATCCTGCGTTCTTCTTCCTCTGTCAGAGGAGAACCCAGATATTTTGTATAGATCACATTTAACAGATTCTGTTCCAGATCTTTATATGCAGGAAGATGCTTCTTAAAAGGTCTTGGAACATCTGACAGGTAGGCTTCACTTGCATCGTGAAGCAGACAGGCAAGCACCAGTCGGTCGGAATACCCACGGGCAGCCGCTTCCTTTGCACAGTTGATACAATGACTGCCAACGGAAAAGAAGGTCTTTACATGACCGTTTCCACGACAAATTAGTGATAATGCGTGTGCGATGTCCTCGATATGAAGATGTTCTGCCTCCGGCAGAGTCGGATCAAAATGATCCCCGGTATAAGTTGTAATATAATCAGCCATATAAAAATCATCCTGTTGAAAATAGTTATTTCTCACTGATTATATAACAAAAGCAGATAAAATCAACTTTATTTTCTTTATCCAATTACGGCTCTGTTATAGATTCACTATTATGAAGCAAGCCTGCCCGAATGTCGGTACTTAGTGAACTGCTGTAAGCAGTGAGCTTAGAACCGCTACATGAGGGTAGAGCGAGAGCGACTTGCGTAATAATATGTGAACTATAACAGAGCCGTAATTTTGGAAATGTAAGTTATTTCAAAATATACATAAGAAAAAGGAAACCGATATACTATTATAAAGCAAGCCTTTTTCAACGCCGGTACTTAGTGAGTCGCCTTATAGGCGAGAAACTTAGCACCGTTGCGTTGAAATAGAGTGCAAACGACTTGCGTAATAATATGTATATCGGTTTCCTTTTTCGTAGGGATTCCTACGCCTTCTTGCCGGCTGCTTCAAACTCCCGGACGATTTCTTCATCAGGAGCTTTTGTAAGCAAGCTGACCACAATAATGAAGATCAGGGATACGATAAATGCAGGAAGCAGTTCGTAGATATCAAGAATTCCGCCAAGTGGACGAACCAGGTACTTCCAGATAAACACGGTAGCACCACCGGATATGATACCGGCGATCGCACCTGCAAGATTACAACGTTTCCAGAATAAAGAACAAAGCACAACAGCACCAAATGCACCGCCGAAGCCTGCCCATGCGAAGGAAACGATCTTGAATACACTGGAGTCAGGATTTCTTGCAAGGAAGATACTTACGATCGCAATACCAACAATTGTTAAACGTGCGATCAGAAGATTTGTCTTCTCGGAAATCTTGATCTTTAAGAAATCATGTACGATATTCTGTGAAACACCGGATGCAGCAGCAAGCATCTGACTGTCTGCGGTAGACATCGTAGCGGCAAGGATACCGGCAAGGATGATACCTGCGATAAGAGCAGTTAATGCATTATGCTGGCTGATGATACCTGCGATACGAACGATAATAGTTTCACTGTTTGAACCGGTCAGAGTGTCGAGTGCACCGGCTTTGGTCATACCAAGACCGACAATACCGATCAGAACACCTGCGGTCATAGCGATCACTACCCATACAGAGGCAATACGGCGGGAAAGTACCAGTTTTTTCTCATCCTCGATTGCCATGAAACGGACAAGAATATGAGGCATACCAAAGTAACCGAGTCCCCATGCAGCAGTTGAGAAAATTGTCAAAAAGTTATATTTGACTTCAGAACCGGAGGCAACATCAAAGGTAGATGTCAGAGACAGATAACCCGGAAGGGCGGCTGCGTTGTCCATAACGGCTGTCCAACCACCTGCTCTTGAGATTCCATAGATCAGAACGATCGCAAGTGCACCGGTCATAACGATACTCTGAACAAGGTCTGTAACACATACGGCATTGAACCCACCGGTGATAGTGTAACCAACAATCAACAGGGCGGACAACATCATGGCAACCTGATAATTGATACCGAATAAGCTGTTGAACAGCTTACCACAGGCAGCAAAACCGGATGCTGTGTAAGGGATGAAGAAGATAATGATAACGAGAGCGGAAAGTGCTGTGATAACATTATTCTTATCATGGAATCGTTTTGCAAAGAAATCAGGCACAGTGATCGCGCCGATATTATTTGAATAACGTCTGAGTTTTCTGGACACGAAGAACCAGTTCAACCATGTACCAACGGCAAGACCGATGGCAGTCCATGCGGCATCGCAGATACCGGACAGATATGCAACGCCCGGAAGTCCCATCAGGAGCCAGCTTGACATATCACTTGCTTCAGCACTCATGGCTGTTACGAGAGGTCCCATCTTACGGCCGCCAAGATAGAAATCTTCTGTACTGTTGTTACGCTTGCTGTAAACAAAGCCGATCACAAGCATGATCGCCAGGTAGACAACGATTGCAAGCATGATGAAAAAGTTAGTTGTCATAAACATTTAAATATCCTCCAATTTTTTATTGCGTATGCATAACATGGACAAAATCGTTAAATTTCGTAATAGAATACATAACTAAAAAATCATAGCGTAATATGAGAAAAAAGTCAAACAAATACGATCTGCTTTAGAAAAACAGGTAAAATTATGTCCCGGCTAAAGAATGGTAAAGGATTTGTAAAAAATACTTGAAAAAATAAATCAGGTCTGCTAGTATGTCTTCAGACAAAGACGTCAGTTGAACGAGATACGTTCGATTGGCGTCTTTTCTGTTTTACAAAAAAAGTACCATGGAATTTTGTAAAAAAGTGAAGCGAAACCTGTCGGGGGATGCGCACCTGCCGTAGATTTCAAAAAGAATTTCAGAAAAATGGAGGAAATAGTTATGAATACTGGTGATACTGGTTTTATGCTGATCTGTACAGCGTTGGTATTTTTTATGACACCGGGACTTGCTTTCTTTTATGGTGGAATGGTGCGAAGGAAAAATGTCGTTAATACGATGATGGCATGTACTTTTATTATGGGACTTTCGGTTGTGATGTGGATATTATTTGGTTACTCCCTTTCCTTTGGGGGAAATCACGGAGGAATCATTGGTGATCTCAGATGGTTTGCGTTAAATGGCATATCCATGAATGAGGCCGGACCGTATGCAGACAATATTCCGCATTTTGTATATATTGCATTCCAGATGATGTTTGCAATGATCACGCCGGCACTGATTACAGGATCATTAGTCGGACGTGTAAAGTTTAAGGCTTTATTCTTCTTTATCATGTTCTGGTCGGTTCTGGTTTACTATCCGATGGCACACATGGTATGGGGACAGGGCGGTTTCCTTGCAGAGATCGGTTCCGTCGATTTTGCAGGCGGAAATGTCGTACATATCAGCTCCGGTGTAAGTGCATTGATATTTGCGATTATCCTTGGCAGACGAAAAGGTTATGAGAATACTGCTTATCGTGTTCATAACATTCCATTCGTTGCTCTTGGCGCATTTATCCTCTGGTTCGGATGGTTCGGCTTCAATGCAGGAAGTGCCCTCGGAGCAAATGGCCTTGCAGCTCATGCATTTTTAACCTCAGCGATCGCAAGTGCGAGTGCCATGATGTCATGGATGCTGATCGATGTGATAAAAGATGGAAAGCCAACCTTGGTTGGTGCTTCGACCGGTCTTGTTGTCGGGCTGGTTGCGATCACACCGGGAGCAGGCTTTGTTCCAATCTGGTCTGCATTTATCATCGGTGCACTTGTAAGTCCGATTTGTTGTGGTATGATTACTTTATTAAAGAAGAAATTGAAAATAGATGATGCACTCGATGCTTTTGGATGTCATGGTATCGGTGGTGTCTGGGGTGGTATCGCGACCGGATTATTTGGTAAGAGTTCGATCAACAGCGTTGCCAGATGGGATGGACTGTTCTTCGGAGACTATCACCTCTTTGTTGCACAGTTGATCGGTATCGTTGTGACAATAGCAGTTGCAGTGGTCGGAACGTTTATCTGTCTTGGACTTGTAAGACTGATCACGCCGCTTCGTGTATCAGATAAGGAAGAAAAGATCGGTCTGGATCTTGCAGAACAGGGAGAAAGTGCATATCCGACATTTAACGGATTGGATTCATAGAAGTTGCGGAAAGGAGAATGATAATATGATGATCAAGATAGAAGCAATCGTGCGAGAAGAAGTATTTGAAGATGTAAAAGAAGCACTGAATGCGATTGATGTAAATGGTATTACAGTATCTCAGGTAATGGGATGCGGTGCACAGCGAGGATATAAGAAGCTTGTACGTGGTACAGAGGTTGATGTCGTTATGCAGCCGAAGATCAAATTTGAGATCGTAGTTTCTTCGGAAGAATGGGAGAAGAAGACGATCGATGCAATCCAGAAGGCAGCATACACCGGAGAAGTCGGAGACGGCAAGATCTTCAGTTATGAGATCCGCACTGCCATGAAGATCCGTACGAAGGAAAGCGGCTATGATGCGCTGAATTAGACAAACAGGAGGAGCCTGTAAGGAGGGTTCCTCTTATTTTTCTGTCTTAAATTCCATTTACAAGCCATGAAAAACAGTTTATAGTTATAGGAGTTATAAATTGTTCAGGACGGTGTATACAATATGAAATTTAAGAGTACAAATGAGATAGAAACCATTCAGTTACGGGATGCACAGATCAAAGAAATGAAGCTTGTCGGAGTCGGAGAAGTGGAAGCTGAGGCTTCCGGTGAAGAAAAAACAGACGGAACAGCAGAGATTGTCAGTGAAGTGAAAGCAGACGTAGCAGAGGCTGCCGGACAAGCAAAAAAAGATGAAGCAGCTTCCCCTAAAGGACTTCGGGCAAGATGGCTGGAACTCTATGTAGAAGGCGCAGTTGTAAAGGATAACAATTCACAGAATGAATATTACGCAGACAAATATGCCGATCAGATGGAGATCCGGTTTAAGAATCCGGTCATCGAAGCGGTATTGTTGGAGGGGCATAAGTATTACGATGCAAATGATAATCTGGTAGAAGAAGTTCCGGATCAGAAGCTTGCGGAAGATGAGTATGAGAAGATATTTGGAAAGTTCAAAGAGAATTATATCTTCTATGGTGGTAAGCCGGAAGCAGATAAGAAGTGTTATCAGATGATCGTTGATGTTGACGAAGATTCTTATATAGTAAGCTTTTATTATGATAAGGTAATTGCCGGATGGAATCATTTCCTGAATAAGGCAAACATGGGTTAGGTGATCGAATATGGCAAAACGAATCAAAGAATATCTGGCATATGTAGATAAGCTGCTTGCAAGGGATGATGTTGATTTTGATGAGGAGATGAGGAGACATCTGGTGCAGATTGAATTTTTCATGCATGAGCGTCTGATCCATCTTCTTGTAACAATCTTATTTGCGATCCTTACGGTAGGCTGTTGTGTGACCTTTGTGGTAACGGAAAAAATACAGATCTTACTGTTAGCGGCAGCTTTGTTTGTTTTACTGATCCCATATATCCGGCATTATTATTTACTTGAAAACAGCGTGCAGAGAATGTACGATCAGTATGACAAAATGATGGAAAAAGCAGGAAAAGATGCATTTTATACAGGAAAGGAAAGTTAAATGTTTAATCTGGTAATGGGAATCGTCATGATCGGGATCGGAACAATCTGTCTGGTAAAAGGCTGTGTAGGAACCTTAAGTCCAGTGATGATCTTTTTTGGATGCTGTATGATTGTATTCGGTATCGTGGAGATCATCCGGTCAAAAGCTATCCGCAAACGCGAACAGCAGAGAAAAGGCCATGAGATGGATGTCTATCTCAAAATGGCAGAGGAGATGGGCGTAGTCGTAAATCCCATCACCCATGAAATTGTCAAAAAAGAGGACGATAAATCTTAAAACGGACGAACTGGTCGATGGTTATACCTATTATTACGTAACCAGCGACCAGCTCTGTTTGTCTGAATATGTTTATCGTCCTTTTTTGATAGAGCAAGTCCACCATTGCATTCTCAAAAAATAAATATAAATAAAAACAACAGATATTAAAAAAATAGGATTGTTGAATTTTGATACCGTAGGAAAAATGGAAGACAGGGTTATTGTTATAAAGCAAGCCTGCCTGAGCGCTGGTACTTAGGCTGCGTACTTTGCAGCCTTACGTACCACTGCGTCGAAGGTAGAGCGAAAGCGTCTTGCGTAATAATAGGTAACCCTGTCTTCCATTTTTTAAAGGTGCTCTACTTCAAGGTCGAGAAGTCAAATTCGGACACGCCGGAGCCGGAGGCTGCCTTGTAGACCTTGCCGGAGGTAGAATCTACATAGAAGTCACCAACCTTAGAGTTGTCAGATTTTCTGGTGTCATGAAGCTCAAAGTGGTAGCCCATGCTGCCGGAGTTATAATCAGTAAGATCCTTGTCGTTATTGCGAACTTCATAGTTCTTGGAGTCGCCGGGAATCTGATCCATAAAATACTTATAAGCATGGTCATAAGTATCATAGTTTCCGGTCAGAGCATCGGATACATCCTTTGCTGCATCATCTACAACATCTCCGGCATCGTCGATCATGTTACCGAGATCCTTACCTACAGAACCTGTACCGTTTGAATTATTCCCGTTTTCTGTGGAACTGCTGTCCTCTGTACTGCTCCCGGTTGTTGTACCGGTTGTTTCAGGGTTATTTTTCTCGCCGCATGCGGTCAGGGTAAATGCCATGACAACCAGACATGCACATAAAAGAAATGATTTTTTCATTTTTTTATTCTCCTTTTCCATTTGATAAAAATAGTATCTGACATTTCCTGTTTTTTATTCGAATAAAAATATCAGATCAGGAGTATAGATGTATAAAAAACGGAAAATCTTATAAAAATGAGGAAAAAAATAAAAACAGTTTTATCCCACATAAATGACAACGAAGCGTTAAAAGAGTGTGACCGATTTTTTGCAGCTTATTGGCAAAATATAATTCTGGTTGCTGCACTGATCGTATTTTTATTGTTTACAGGAAAATTCATTATCGATCAGAAAGATAAATTTCCGGATTCAGACAGCGTGGTTGCCATGTCATCAAAAACAGTGACACGAAAACGGGCATATCTGACCTTTGACGACGGTCCATCCGATCAGACCGGAGAGATCCTTGATATTTTAAAAGAGCATAATGTTAAAGCTACGTTCTTTGTAATAGGAAGAAATGAACGATACTATCCCATGTACAAACGGATCGTGGAGGAAGGGCATACACTGGCGATCCATTCATATTCCCATGAATATAGTACGATCTATGCAAGCTATGACAATTTCGTGAATGATGTTGAGGAATTAAGAAAATTATTGTATGATGTTACAGGAGTGGACTGCCGGTATTACAGGTTCCCGGGTGGAAGTTCAAACCGTGTTACGCAGGTACCGGTGAATGACCTGATCGACTATCTGGACTCGGCAGGATTGACGTATTTTGACTGGAATGCATTGAATAATGATGCGGTGATTGCCGGACAGACACCGGATCAGCTTGTAAAGAATATATTGAAGGATGCATTAAATTATGATGACACGATCATATTGATGCATGATCTGGATTGCTGTCATGAAACAGTGGAATCTCTGCCGTCACTGATTGAACAATTAGAGGAACATGGATATGAGATCCTTCCGATTGATGATGATACACCGCATATCCAACATAGAACACATTAGAAATAGTTCATTATATTTTATCTATACATAATCAAGTAAAGAGGCTAAAGAATGACATACGAAGAAGCATATCTATATATGAAAGAAGCGGGAAAAAGAGGCAGTATCTACGGAACGGAGACAGTGAAAGAACTACTTTTAAGACTGGGGAATCCACAGGATCAGGTTCCTGTCGTTCATATAGCCGGAACAAACGGAAAAGGTTCTATATTCGCATTTGTCGGGCATATTCTGGAGGATGCAGGGTATGTTGTCGGACGCTATATATCCCCAACGATCTTTACATATCTGGAACGATTTCAGATAAATGAACATTATATGAAAGAATCGGAATTTGCACGGATCATGGAGACCGTGATCCCGGTTTGCGAGAATATGGAGGAAGCCGGGCTTCCGATTCCGACTGCATTTGAGCTTGAGACTGCGGTAGCATTTCTGTATTTTGTGCAGAAAAAGGTCGATATCGTGTTACTGGAAACCGGAATGGGAGGAAAGAACGATGCGACAAATGTGGTGAAACAGCCGCTTTGTACCGTGCTTGCAAGCATCAGCAGAGATCATATGCAGTTTCTTGGTGATACATTGCAGGAGATTCTGGAACAGAAGATGGGGATCCTTCGGGAACAGGTTCCGTGTGTGGCATATCCGATGCAGGATGAGATAAGACAGATATGGCTGGATAAATGTGATAAAATGCAGATAGAACCGATCATGGCAGATACCGACCAACTGCAGGTCATAGCAGAAAATCTGCATGGAAGCAGGTTTTGTTATAAAGGACAGGAGTATGAGCTGGGGATTCCCGGAATCTATCAGATCTATAACAGTATAACCGCAATTGAGGTCTGTAATTGTTTAAAAAAACAGTATGATTTAAAAAATGTGAATATAAAGAACGGATTAAAAGAGACGGTGTGGGAGGGCAGATTCCAGAAGATTAAGGATGTGCCTTTGACTTATATCGATGGAGCGCATAATGAAGGCGGATGGAGAAGTCTCAGAGAGAATATCCGGGCATATTTTACAGGGCGGCCGTTGATCTATATCTGTGGTGTTCTTGCAGATAAAGAGTATGAGAAAATGGTGGATATCATGGCACCGTTTGCAAGCTTTATCATAACGGTAACACCGGATAATCCACGGGCGCTTGATAAGGAGATTCTGGCAGACTGCTATCGTTCATACGGAAAGTCGGTGGATACGGCAGAGGATGTGTTTACTGCACAGAGACAGGCGGAAACACTGGCACAAGAAATGACGGAGCCGGTGATCGTGGTATTTGGTTCATTATCTTTTATAGGACCGCTGATACCGCGAATAAAGTAGTACGATAAACCAGGAGAGGACTACAGAGAAGAAATGACGATGGACAGAGTCAACGCAATATTAGCAAATGAAGAATATAAAGACTGGATGGAGCAGATCCGAACATCCGAGAAAGAACGAAGATTCTGCTGTCATGGGATCGATCATTGTCTGGATGTAGCAAGGATCGGAATGCTGATGAATCTGGAGGAGAAGTTAGGACTGGAACCGGAGCTTATCTATGCGGCAGCATTATTACATGATATCGGACGGGCGGTCAGCTATCAGACCAGCGAAGAACATCATTTGGCAAGTGTTCGTAACAGTCGGAGTATTTTGCTGGCAACCGGATTTTCCGGTAAGGAAACAGAGCTGATCTTAGAAGCAATCAGCAAACATAATACGACAGGGAAGGAAGCAGAGGGGCTTTCCTATGTAATATACAGGGCAGACAAGCTTTCCAGACGCTGTTTTGACTGTGAGGTCTATGACGAGTGTTACTGGAAGGAAAACGAAAAGAACAAAGGAGTGGTCTACTGATGATTATAGGGAACAAAGAATTTAAACTGAATGAAAAACCGTATGTAATGGGAATCTTGAATGTGACACCGGATTCATTTTCCGATGGAGGAACACATAACAAGTTCGATGATGCATTGTATGCCACAGAGCAGATGATAAATGATGGCGCAGATATTATAGATGTAGGCGGAGAATCGACCAGACCCGGTTATACATTAATTTCAGATGAGGAGGAGATTGGTCGTGTTGTTCCTGTGATCGAGGCAATCAGGGAACGATTTGATACCGTAATTTCACTGGATACCTATAAGGTTGGCGTGGCGGAAGCCGGAATCCGGGCAGGTGCAGATCTGATCAATGATATCTGGGGCTTCAAATGGGATGGAAGGATGGCTGATATCGTTGCTGCACATGATGTGGCATGTTGTCTGATGCATAACAGAAGGGTAATGGATTATACCGATTATTTAAACGACGTTGTTAAAGATCTGGACGAATCCGTTCAGATGGCACTGAATGCAGGTGTGAAGAAGGAGAAGATCATGGTAGATCCGGGAATCGGATTTGCAAAGAACTTAGAACAGAATCTCGCTTTAATGAATCATCTGGAGCTTTTGCATAAATGGGATTTCCCGATACTGCTGGGTACTTCCAGAAAATCTATGATCGGTCTGACTCTCGATCTTCCTGTTACAGAGAGGGAAGAAGGTACGATCGCGACATCGGTCATGGGGCTTATGAAGGGCTGTCAGTTCTTCCGTGTGCATAATGTAAAAGGAAATGCGCGTGCACTTCAGATGGCATGGGCGATCATGCATAGTTAATACAGTCAATAAGAGAAAATGAAGCAGTACTTAATGATTTAATGAACAGAAGAAAATTTCATTGAATCATAAATAAAAAAGATGAGGGTTGATCTGGTAAAAGGGAGAACAGACAGGAGGTGTCGTATGGATAGAATCAGCATAAAAGGACTGGAAATATTTGCTAATCACGGAGTTTTTAAAGAAGAAAATGTGCTTGGACAGAAATTTGTAATTAATATTGATATGTATACATCGACAAGGGCGGCAGGGATCCGGGATGATCTGAAGCTGTCTATTGATTATGGAGCCATCTGTAATCTGGTTGAAAAGACGATGAAAGAGCATACTTATAAGCTGATCGAAGCAGTTGCGGAAGAGGTAGCGGCGAACATTCTTCTGTCATATCCGACGATGTCAGAGGTTGAAGTAGAGGTTGAGAAACCATGGGCACCGGTATTAATGCCGCTTCAGACAGTGTCAGTAAAGATACGAAGAAAGAGACACATTGCTTATCTGGGACTTGGTTCGAATATGGGCGACCGGGAATCCTATCTCGATTTTGCGATTGATGAATTAAATAAAGATGAATATACCAAGGTGACTAAGGTTTCAGATTTCATCGAGACAGAGCCGTATGGTGGCGTGGAACAGGATGATTTTTTAAATGGCTGTATCGAGATAGAGACACTTCATTCGCCGGATGAACTGCTGCATCTGATCAATGCGATCGAGAGGGACGCCGGCAGGGAACGCCTTATCCACTGGGGACCAAGAACTCTGGATATCGATATCCTTTTATATGATGATCTGATCTGTGATGAGGAGAATCTCCATATCCCACATATAGAGATGTGCAAGCGGGAATTTGTATTAGAGCCGTTGTCAAATATAGCAGGCTATAAGAGACATCCGGTCAATGGCAGGACGATCCGGGAGCTTCTTGACGAGCTGGAACGGAACGAAGAATAAACCGGGGAAAATGAGCATGCGCATTTGATCGTATTGGCATAGTTTTAAAGACAACATTAATATTATAGAAAGACTGCAGGCGGAATGTCTTGTATTTGGAGCAGATAAAACAATGGATAAATATAATATGGAAGATTTACGGACAGTAGAAGCACAGATTGCTTCACTTGTAAAGACAAGAGATAAGATCCTGGCAGGTATGGCAGATGAGAATAAGAAGCTTACGAATGACAGCTCGCTTGCTGTTTGCGATGGAATGAAGAATTTTACCTGTGTGAAGAAATTAGAAGTAGACAAGGACACTGTTGTCTGTTATCAGGGTGTTCCGGGAGCATACAGCCAACAGGCAATGTTCAGTTTTTTCGGAAAAGAGATTCAGAATATCAATGTGCCGGATTTCGGAGATGTGATTGAGATGGTGAAGAATGGCAAGGCAGACTATGGTGTACTTCCAATCGAGAATTCTTCAGCCGGATTTGTAAACGGAATCTATGATATGGTGGGAAATAATGATGTGACCATCGTCGGCGAAGAAGAGGTTCATGTAGCACATGCATTAATGGGTGTTCCGGGCAGTGACCTTTCCCGGATCAAAACTGTATATTCACACACACAGGGTTTGCTTCAGTGCACGAATTATCTGAGCCGGAAACCGTGGAAGCAGTGCAGTGTTGCAAATACGGCAGTAGCGGCGGTCAAGGTCATTGAAGAAGGAGATAAGACACAGGCAGCGATTGCAAGTGAGCTTGCAGCAGAGCTTTATGGACTTCAGATCCTTGCAAAGGACATTGTGAACAATGACAACAATACGACACGTTTTATAATCTTGTCAAAACAGAAAATCTTTGTAGAAAAGGCTGAAAATATAAGTATCCGCTTTTCCTTGCCGGATGAAAGTGGTACACTTTACAATATATTGAGCCATATAAATCTGAATGGAATTAATATGACAAGCATCGAATCGAGACCGCTTACCGGTAGAAAATGGGAATATGCCTTTTTTGTTACAATGGAGGGCAGTCTGTTAGATTCAAGAACAAGACATGCATTACAGGGAATCTGTGAAGATGCGATGGATTTCCGTCTGATCGGTACATATTAGGGGTGTAAAAAAGAAGTGAGGTGTATGAAAGTATGGCAGGAAAGACATTTGCCGCGATCAATGTAGGTTCTAATGAGATATCAATGAAGATCTGCGAGATCACACCAAGAAAGGGTGCGAGGGAGCTTGATACCGTAAAAACGATTATTGAGCTTGGAAGTGATACCTATAATAAAGGATATATCGAAGAAAATAATTTGAATAAACTGTGTGACACGTTGCTAAAATTCCGGAGAAAGATGAAGGAATATGATGTATCTGATTACAGAGCATACGCATCCAGTGCAGTCAGAGAAGCGGAGAATGCTTCTATGATCATTGAGAGAATTAAGATGTGTACGGATTTTGATGTGCAGATACTCAGTAATTCAGAACAACGTTTTATGAATTATAAAGCATTTGTGGCAACCGGGCTGGATGTGGATGTGGCAACCCATAAGAATAATGCATTGCTTGATATCGGAGCCGGAAGCTTACAGATCTCGATATTTGACAGAAGAAATCTGGTGCAGACGCAGAATCTTCCAATCGGTGCAGTCCGAATCCGTGATTATCTGACCCGGTTCGGTTCCGATACGGTAGATCTTGAAACACTGATGGAAGAGTATGCATCAAATGCGATCATAGAATTTAGAAATCTGTTTTTAAATGATAAAGATATTAAAAGCATTATTGCAATCGGTGATGGTATCAACAACCTGAAAAAAGTTGGTCCGGAGCTTTCGATTGCGAACAGTATATCGAGAGAACAATTCCGCATTCTCTATAAACGGGTAGTTGACATAAAACCGGAAGATCTGGCGGAACGGTATGGTATTCCATATGAGCGTGCCACCCTGATGCTTCCGATGGCGATTATTTATCAGTCATTTCTGGATAATTCCAGGGCAGAGGAGATCCTGACTCCGAATGTGATCTTCTGTGATGGTATTATTGCCGACTATATGGATAAGCAGGGGACCTTCCTGATGGACAAGAATTTTGATCAGGATATTCTTGCATCTGTGAATACAATTGCAAAGAAATATAAAGTAAACCGTGCGCATGTCCAGAATGTATCGGATAATGCACTTGCAATATTTGACAGCATTCGGAAATTACACGGACTTGGTAAACGGGAACGGCTGCAGTTACAGATCGCGGCGATCCTGCATAATTGTGGTAAATTTGTAAATATGAAGGATGTATCCCTGATCTCTTATCATATCGTGATGGCGACAGAGATTCTTGGACTTTCTCATAAAGAGAGAGAGGAGATCGCAAATGCGGTTTATTATAATGGATTTTACCTTCCGTCGGAATTAAGGGCATCCGGGCGGATCGGATCGGCAGATTATATGAAAGTGGCCAAGCTTACCGCTATCCTTCGACTGGCTGATGTGCTTGATAAGAGCTATAAACAGAAGATTACAAATCTCAGGATTTCATTACATGACAATACACTGGTGATCTATACAGATACGCTGGAGGATATTACACTTGAAGCAGGCATGTTTAAAACGAATAATATCTTATTTGAAAAGGTCTATGGTGTAAAAGTAGTATTGAAACAAAGGAGGGGTATATAAATGAGTGATAAGAATTTATTTTACAACCGGGAACTGTCCTGGCTGGAATTTGATAAAAGATGCCTGAGTGAAGCGAAGGATAAGAATATTCCGATATTTGAACGGATCAAGTTCCTAAGTATCACAGCATCCAATCTGGATGAGTTTTTTATGGTGCGTATTGCTTCTTTAAAGGATATGAAGAATGCGGGATATACGAAGAAGGATATTGCAGGAATGACGCCGGAAGAACAGCTTGATGAGCTGATTCCTGCAACGAAGGAATTCATGAAGAATCAGTATCAGACTTATAATCGTTCTCTGGTTCCGTTATTAGAGGCAAATGGACTGAAGATTGTCAGACATTATGAAGATCTGACGCCGGAACAGTCCAGATATGTAGATAAATTATTCGAACGGGATATCTATCCGGTATTAACACCAATGGCAGTGGATTCTTCCAGACCGTTTCCTCTTGTAAGAAATAAATCTTTAAATATCGGTGCGCTGATCTATGATAAGAAGAAAGGCGTTACAGATATCGCGACCGTTCAGGTTCCATCTGTACTTCCAAGAGTGATCATCCTGCCATCCGAGCGACAGGGCATGACAGAGATCATCCTGCTTGAAGAAGTAATTGAGAAGAATCTGGATAAGCTGTTCTTAAGCTATGATATCGTATGTGCACATCCATATCGTATTATGCGTAATGCGGATTTCTCAATTGATGAGGAAGAGACAGCCGATCTGTTAAAGGAGATCGAGAAGCAGTTAAAGCAGCGCCAGTGGGGCGAGGTTATCCGTCTGGAAGTAGAAGACACGATGGATAAGAAGTTGTTAAAAGAATTAAAGAAGCATCTGGATGTGGTTGATCGTGTTGTATATAAGATAAACGGACCGCTTGACCTTACCTTCCTTATGAAAGTAAATGGCCTGCCGGGCTTTGATCATCTGAAATATGAGAAATATGTTCCGCAGCCGGCATTTTCAAATGGCGACTACAGTAACATATTTGATAAGATCAAGAAGCATGACCGCCTGTTGTTCCATCCATATTATGAGTTCACACCGGTTGTTGAATTTATTCGTCAGGCAGCAGTCGATCCAAATGTTCTTGCGATCAAGCAGACCTTATATCGTGTCAGCGGCAATTCACCGATCATAGCAGCGTTAGAGCAGGCTGCGGAGAATGGCAAGCAGGTAACTGTTCTGGTTGAGTTAAAGGCAAGATTCGATGAGGAAAACAATATTGCATGGGCGAAAAAGCTTGAGAAAGCCGGCTGTCATGTTATCTATGGTCTGGTCGGACTTAAGACACATTCCAAGATCGCGCTGGTTGTCAGAAGAGAAGAAGATGGTATCAAGCGCTATGTACATCTTGGTACCGGTAACTATAACGATCAGACAGCAAAGTTATATACAGATATGGGACTTCTGACCTGTTCGGATCCGATCGGTGAGGATGCGACAGCAGTATTTAATATGCTGTCTGGATATTCAGAACCAGGAAAATGGAACAAACTGGCGGTTGCACCAATCTGGTTAAAGGATAAATTCCTGATGCTTATTAACCGTGAAGCGGAAAATGCCAGACAGGGTAAGAAGGCACGGATCATTGCCAAGATGAATTCTCTTTGTGATCCGAAGGTGATGGAAGCCTTATATGATGCATCGGCTGCCGGTGTTAAGATCGACCTGATCGTCCGTGGTATCTGCTGTATCAAAGCAGGTGTGCCGGGACTCAGCGAGAACATATCGGTTCGTTCGATCGTTGGTAATTTCCTGGAACATTCCAGAATCTTCTATTTCTTTAATGATGGATTTGAAGATATCTATATGGGCAGTGCAGACTGGATGCCGAGAAACCTTGACAAGCGTGTCGAGATCACCTTCCCGGTAGAAGATCCTGATCTGAAGAAACGAATCAAGGACATCTTAAAGATCCAGCTTGCTGATACTTTAAAGGCACACATCATGCAGCCGGATGGCAGTTACGAGAAGCAGGACCTTCGCGGCAAGGTAAAACTGGATTCCCAGATGTACTTCGCGGAAGAAGCCCGTAAGCGTTCTGCAAAACCGGAGGATGCAGATGCTGCAATCTCTCATGACCGGGTATTTATCCCGATCGAAGCGGAAGAGAGCGAGCATTAAAAAGTTGCTAAATATAACGAAAAAAGTTGCTGGATACAGTAAAAAAATTCTTGACATTTGCACATGTATGTGCTAACCTATAGAAGCTGTTTAGCAGAGACAGACAAGAAAGCAGAGTATCCACTCTCACCTTAGCACGAAGAATAGTGACTCGGGTTCATATCTAAGTAGATTATAATATGTACTTATATATAATAGTGGATGGTTTGCGCTGTCCACTATTTTTTATGCAATGGAGGTAAAAAGTCATTAGCGAATTAATGATTAACGAACAGATTAGAGACAGAGAAGTGCGCGTGATCGGCGAGGATGGTCAGGTGATCGGAATTATGTCCTCCAGAGATGCACTGAAGCTTGCAAAGGAAGCAGAGCTTGATCTGGTTAAGATCGCTCCACAGGCAAAACCACCTGTATGCAAGATTATTGATTATGGTAAGTACCGTTATGAGCTTGCTCGTAAGGAGAAAGAAGCCAGAAAGAAACAGAAGACAATGGAGATCAAGGAAGTTCGTTTATCTCCAAACATTGATACTAACGACTTGAATACAAAAGTAAATCAGGCAAGAAAGTTCCTGACACATGGCGATAAAGTAAAGGTTACACTTCGTTTCAGAGGTAGAGAGCTTGCCCATGTAGAACAGACAAAGGGCATTCTTGATGAATTTGCTGAGAAGCTTTCAGACATCGCAGTCATCGATAAGCCTGCCAAGTTTGAAGGAAGAAGTATGATAATGTTTTTAACTGAAAAACGTTAATTTACAATATGACATATATTAAGGAGGAAATACACACATGGCTAAATTAAAGACAAAAAGAGCAGCAGCTAAGCGTTTCAAGAAAACAGCTAACGGCGGCCTTAAGAGAAGCAAGGCTTACAAGAGTCATATCTTAACAAAGAAGACAACTAAGAGAAAGAGAAATCTTAGAAAGTTAACAATGACGGATTCAACAAATGAAAAGGTAATGAAGAAGATTTTACCTTATATCTAATAAATCAGGAGGAACTAGAGAATGGCAAGAGTAAAAGGCGGCGTTGGCGCTAAGAAAAAACATAACAGAACACTTAAGCTGGCTAAGGGTTACAGAGGAGCCAGATCAAAGCAGTATAGAGTAGCAAAGCAGTCAGTTATGAGAGCTTTAACAAGTTCATATGCTGGCAGAAAGCAGAGAAAGAGAGAATTCAGACAGTTATGGATCGCTCGTATTAATGCTGCTGCAAGAATGAATGATATTTCATACAGCAAATTAATGCACGGCTTAAAGCTTGCAGGTGTAGACATCAACAGAAAGATGCTTTCAGAGATGGCTATCAGTGATCCGGAAGGATTTGCTAAGCTTGTTGCTGTTGCAAAGGAAAAGCTTGCTTAATTTAAGATAAGCAGAAAAAACAGATCATGATGATTTTCGGAAGAAGATGGTTATGGTCTGTTTTTGCGTTATCGGAACGTTTGCCCGGCCAAGTGATCCGTTATTTTAAAGATCATAAATAAAAGGCGGACATTGACATAATTGCCTTTACAGAGTTGTCCTGTTCATACTATAATAGAACTGTACATTGAGCTAATTTATGGGACATGGAGGGTGACATATTATGTTTGTAGAACGAGTAACAAGAGAGCAGATGAAGATGTTCTTGGAGACATTCGCATGCTGCAGCGAACAGAAGAATCTTGTAATGAGATTAAATTACGCAGGAAAAGAGCCATATCTGGATGTAACCAGATACAGTAACGGAATGATGTACACAGACTCTTACTATGATTTTGACAGTACATATTGCAGTAACCTGTGGAACAAATTCCTTTATACACAGTTTACACATGAGTACTACAGTGCATTTAAGGCACATCTGTTAGAAGACGTAGAAAAGAAGCTTACCAATATGATAAAAATCTGAGAAAGTAAAATCCCTGATACAAGTATATTAACAACAAAACACTTACAGGTATATACCATTTATTCCGCAGAACACTTTCGTTCTATTTCAAACGTAGCGGTACTAAACTCTTCATCTTGCGATGAATCGTTAAGGACCGACGTTTGTAACTGAGACCTTAGCGAGGCTCGCCGAGGTTAGTTCGAAGTTATACAGAGTAAAAAGGTCTGCTTCATAAAGATATATACATGTAAGTGTTTTATTATAATTATATAAATACTTTGTATCAGGGATTTTGTGCATAAAAAAAGAAAACCTCAAAGGTTTTCTAAAAAATAAAGATGCGGGAGATGGGACTTGAACCCACACGCCGTTTCCAGCACTAGATCCTTAGTCTAGCCTGTCTGCCAATTCCAGCACTCCCGCATGTCTTATTTCGTACGGCTTACCGCCGACGCAAGTAAGATAATACCACTGTGCTATATAAATGTCAACAAGTTTTTTTACTTTTTTTTGAAAAAATCCAATGCACGCATTATGATAGAGATTTTCATCATAAAATGGACACATTTACATGATAAACTTATAACGAAGTTTGTATGTAAAACGAAAAGATGCAAATATGATACATTTGTATTTTATACTGGCATAAGATCAGGGCATTTGTCAGAAAATGATATGTAACAGGAATAATACAGGAATCCTTAAGATTGTTTAATAAAATGAGGATTGCTTGATTATGCCAGACAGAGAGAGTAAAATTACAATGATTTAATTTGGAAAATATAGTATTTTCAGATATACATAAAAACAAAACAGCACAAGCAAGGAGGCAACAATGCGGAAACGAATCAAAAAGGGTGTGGCATGTGTGTTATGTGCCAGCATGGTAGCTGCCCTTCTGGGTGGATGCAGCAGCAAAAATGCAGAAAGCAGCAAACCTTCTATTCATATTGAATCATATACAAAGGTGGGATATGATACGGTGACCGTTCAGTCAGGAGATATTTCACCAATCTTGAATTTAAAACTTTCCCCGGATGAATTTGAAACGAAAAATTATAAAGTTTCACAGGACGATTACGAAGTAGAAAAGGTTAATGTATCAAAGGGAGATCGGGTGAAAGCCGGAGATATCATGGTTCAGTTTAAGGCAGATGATATTCAGGATACGATCAAGGAATATACAGAGCAGAAGGCAGAGAATGAACTGCTGATTGAACATTATCAGAAACTGATGCAGATTGATGGATCAGAGGATTATTCTGATGATATTGCAAGTCTGAAAGAGGATATCCAGATCGCAGATACATATATTAAAGAACAGAACGAGAAGATGAAGGAGTATTGTCTGATTGCAGAAAAGGATGGAACTGTAACCTATGTCAATGAGTGGTTGGGATATGGATATGCAAGTTCATCCGATAATCTGGTGACCGTAGCATCCGGATCCTCTAATTATACAGCAACGACAGATGATGATTATGAATTTAAAAAAGGGGATGTCTATCAGGCAGATTATGAAGTGGCATCCTACGATATGAAGGTTATTGATGTCAGTCAGTATGAAGATAAGGCAACCGGTAAGCAGATGCAGAAAATCTTATTTGAGCCGGTAGACAGTATGGCAGGAATTTCAGAAGAAGATGTGCTGACCATGACGATCCATAAGCCGGTGATCAGCAATGTTGTCTATGTCGATGAAAAAGCGATCAATGAGAAGTCAGAAGATAATTATTATGTATTCACGATCAATGATGATGGCTTCCGGACAGCAGTTGATGTAACAATTGGTGAAACGGTAGACGGATATACGATTATTAAGTCTGGATTGAAGGCTGGAGAGCAGGTGACGGTAAATTGATAAAGAAGAGAATAATGATCAATAAAAAATCGTATGCAGTCAGAATGACAGCAATCGCTGTGGCAATGATGCTTGGTTTAACAGGCTGTGGGAAAAAAGAAGAAAAAGCACCGGAGCTGTTAGAACCGGTTACAACGAATGAGGCGTACCGTCCGGTCGAAAAGAGCGATGTTGGCAAGAAGATTATCAAGAATGGTGCGATTGTACCAACGGATTATTGTTATTTCTTTAAAACCTCAGCGACACTCTCAAAGGTTTATGTCAATGTAGGTGATTATGTTAAAAAGGGCACGGTTCTTGCAGAGGCAGATAGCGATGATACGACTTCAGGAATTGAAGACCTGAAAGCCTCTCTTTCCAGTGAGCAGCAGACCCATAATGTAAACGAAAAGATATACGAACAGAAACAGAAGGAACTGGATTATAAGATTAAAGCATGTAATGAGGCTGGAGATTCTGCCGGTGCGAAAGAAAACCAGAGCACAAAAGCAGTCAATGCCGAGAATAACCGGTATGATAACATGTTGTACAATTATAAGGTCAAGAAGCTCCAGCAGCAGATTGACGAGAAGGAATCTCTGGAAACCGATAACAAGCTCGTAGCAGAACAGGACGGCTATGTTACATATGCCAAGAGCCTGACGGATACAGATTCATTAGATGAAGGCGGCGGATCAATCTCCAGTGGTGAGAATGTTGTTATTATATCTGATTACAACACACCGTATATTGAGATCACCGGTGAGCAGATCACAAGAGATGGATATGCAAATTTTAATACCATGTACACGATGATCGATGGCAAACGGTATGAGCTGGAAGAATACAAATATTCCAATCAGGAGATCGCAGCAGCACAGAGTGCATCCAAGCTGCCATATGTCCGTTTTAAACTGAAAGATGTGGATAACAGCAAGATCTTAAAGACAGGAACACTGACACCGTTGTATTTCAGTACATCAACTGCTGCAAATGTTCTTGTAGTCGGAAATGATTCCTTATACGAAGAAGGAGATAAGTATTTTGTATATGTGAAGACAGACAGCAGTGATAAGGAAAAGCGTGAGATCAAGATCGGTGCACAGGATGATAACTACACGGAAGTAAAGAGCGGTCTTTCAGAGGGAGATCTGGTTTATTATGATTCTGATTCAACGATCCCAAGTGACTATACAACATATGAGATTAAGCTGGGAACTTTTAAGACAACAGGAACCAGCAAATCCTATAAGATGGTAGATACCAATCAGATAACCTATAAAGCTCCTGTAGAAGGCTATTTTACACAGCTTGATCTGGCGGAAGGTCAGGAAGTGAAAAAAGGCGATCTGTTGTATATTGTTGACAGTGGTGGTGGTAGCGCAGAGCTGCTGGAGTTAAACTCCCAGATATCAGATGCAAAGAGTGATTATGATTCGACAGTAACGGGCTATGAAGAGCAGATCAAGGAACTGAGAGCCGAGATTGAAGATTACCGTTCCGGCAGGAAGAAACAGCAGGTGGCAACACCGGGAGATGCTGATCCGGCAGATGATACAACGGATACTACTACAGATGATGGGGATGAAGAAGACGGTGATTACGATATCCCGGATTCAGATGATAATAATGGCAATACATTATACATGGTTGAGCAGCTTACCTGCCAGATTGAGATTGCAAAATACAATGAAGAGCTGGCAAAGATCAATTATAATACGACTGTGAATCCATTGATCGCAAAGCGTGATAAGCTGAACAAAAATAATGATGGAAAAGGTAATATCAGCGTATATGCAGAAAGCGACGGCGTTGTACAGAGTGTATATGCCAGTCAGGGAAAACAGATCAAAGAGGGTGACAAGGTTGTCAGCATAGGAAGCAATGAATCCAAGATGATGTCCTTATCCCTGACAGATAACGGTGGAAGCTCCAGACGTAACGGAAATAGCGGAAGTGACGATACCGGAAGTGATAACAGCAATGCAACACTTCTGGTCAATCAGGAGGTTACTTTAATTGATCAGAAGGATGACAGCAAGAAGCTGACCGGAAGATGTATCGGAGCAACAGCGGATTCCAAGAAGGCTTATGTAACAACGATCGATGGTCAGGTATATATAACAAGCAGCTCCGGATCCGAAGATACCAGATATTATATACAGGTGGATGATAAGAGCTTCTATGATTCACCAAAGGGATATTTTGTAAGCTTTGCAAAAATGTCACTGGAAAATGTAGTAACAGTTCCAATGAATATTATTTATACAGAGACGGATAAGACATCCGGTAAATCCTATGAATATGTGTGGAAGCTTTCAAAGGATGAGATTGTAAAACAGTATGTAACAACAAGCACAGATACAAAGTCGTCAAATGCATGTGTACTTACCGGATTGTCAGAAGGAGATGTGATTCTGAAAGAATCCGGTTCTTCCGGCAGTGGTAACAATACAAAGAAAAAAGCCGATAGCAGCTCAGAAGAATAGAAGGGAGAAGAGGAATGTTTAAATTCTTAAGAAATAAATTACTGAATAAAAAGTGGCTGAATGCCTGTCTTCTTCTTGGTATTGTGCTTCTGGTTGCTGTAGCATCCTGTAATCCGATGTTCAAAAACGGTGCAATGGATATGACGCTGGCATCCAAGTTTGATTCAGCGATAGAAGATAACAACACATATTCAGCCGTGGTCGGAAGACAGGGCTCCTGCTCAACAGACAATTTCCCGGATTCTGCATCCGTACTTGACCGTATCAATGCATATGAAAAGAAGTGGATGAGTTACATTGACGTACCGGTATTAAGCAGACAAAACAGATTGTTTATAGAAGGTACTTATGCAATGACCGGGCTCGGTTCCAGGAGATTTTTCAGTGTAAACTATATGCAGGATATGAGCGAACATATCAATATCACGTTTGGAGAGGGACTTGATACCGGGAAACCGGTTGAAGGTACTTATCCGGTGATTATCAATCAGCAGAATGCGGATACATATGATCTGGTTGTAGGTGAAACCGTATCAATTGATAAATTGGTAGACAAGGATGGAAAGCCGGTTACATTTACGGTTGTCGGAATCTTTGAACCAAAGGATACCACTGATATTTACTGGAAAGAGACACCGGTAGATTTTGATAAGATGATATTTACAGATCAGGCATCCTTTGATGCAACCGTTGCAAACTATGGTGTTTTGACAATATATTATGCAACATATAATATGCTGGATTATGCTTATATCGATCATACAAATGCATCAGATATCCGTTATTATCTGAGTGCATTTTCAAAAGCAGATGGTAACTTTATTCAGAATTTCAGCAGCATACTTGCTGATTATCAGGACGATGCAACATCGATCATGATCATTATCTGGGTACTGGAGCTTCCAATCCTGGTATTGCTTCTGGCATTTATCTATATGGTATCCAGTCAGATCCTGGAAATGGAGGACGGTGAGATTGCGATGCTAAAGAGTCGTGGTACCAGTACGAAACAGATTCTTGGCATCTATTTTGGAGAATCTGCGATCCTTTCTTTGATCGCGATCGTTATTGGTATTCCGGTCGGATATCTGTTGTGTAAATTATGTGCAAGTGCAACCTCCTTCCTGAAATTCAGCTTTGGTGATACACACTTTTATAAGCTGACATGGGGAATGTTATTATACAGTCTAATTGCTGCAGTTATCGCAATCCTGTTTATAACACTTCCGGTATTGAAATACGCGAAGAATTCGATAGTAGAGCAGAAGAGTAAACTTGGAAAGGTGAATACAAAGCCAATCTGGGAGAAGGCATTTCTGGATGTGATCCTGGTGGCAGTTTCCATTTACCTGCTGTACAACTACAATAAACAGAAGAGTGATATTGCATTAAGCATTCTGGCTGGAAACAAACCGGATCCATTGATTTTTTTGAATTCCTCCCTGTTTATATTTGCAGTTGGGCTGCTGATCCTGCGACTGATCAAATATCTGATCAAGTTCATTTATTTCATTGGTAAGAAGAGATGGTCACCTGCGGTATATGCTTCCTTCCTTCAGATCACCAGAACAGTGAAGAAGCAGGGCTTTATCTCTGTATTTCTGGTTATGACGATCGCCATGGGTATGTTTAATTCCAATATGGCAAGAACGATCAATGAGAACAATCAGGAGCGTATCGAATATAATCTTGGAACAGATATCGTTCTGAGTGAACAGTGGAAGATGGGTGCGTATCTGGATAAAGATAAGAAGAGTCACTGGTACTATGAAGAACCGGATTTTGAACGGTATACAGAGAATCTTTCCAATTCATGCAAACATCTGACCCGTGTGATCTATGATGACAATACAACGATCAAGGTTGGAGGTTCTGAACTTCCGGACTCTGTTCTGATGGGAATTAATACAAAGGAATTTGGTGAGACAGCCGAATTAAAGTCAGGCTTGAATGATGAACACTGGTATAATTACCTGAACAGTATTGCAACTGTTTCCAATGGTGTTATCATTTCATCAAATCTGGCAAAGAAATATGATCTGTCTGTTGGTGACAGCATCACATATGCAAGATACAGCCCGATGAAGACAAAGGAGCCGGTTGAGATCGCATCACCGTCCGGAACAATCTGCGCAATTGTAGATGCATGGCCTGGATTTAACCAGTACACATATGAGAAGGACAACAGTGGAAAGGTTGTTGAGAAGGAACGTTATCTGGTTGTTGCTAATTACGCATATGTTGTCAGTGCATTTGGTCTTACTCCATATCAGATATGGGGACAGCTTGCAGATGGACATGATTATCAGGAGGTCCTGGATACGGTTGAAAAGCAGGGTATTTCATTAAAGAGTTATCAGAGTGTAGATCAGGAAGTACAGAACATGCTGGAATCTCCGCTTGTACTGATCACAAATGGGTTATTCTCACTGAGCTTCCTGGTAGCAGTTATCCTCTGTACAGTAGGATTCCTCATCTACTGGATCACATCGATCAAGCAGCGGGAGCTTCTGTTTGGTATCTACCGTGCGATGGGTATGAGCATGAAGGAGATTAACAAGATGCTGATCAACGAGCAGATGTTCAGTTCCGTTCTTGCCAGTCTGGCAGGATATGGAGTTGGAGCGGCGGCTACTGCGTTGTTTGTAAAGCTGGTAGCGATCGTATATCTGCCGGAGTCGCATAACATAGCGATCAGCATAGCGGTCAACCCATTTGATATATTGAAACTGACGATCGTAGTTGTGGTAATGTTTATTATCTGCTTCATTGTTCTCCGGACAATCTTAAAGAAGATGAACATCACACAGGCATTAAAACTGGGGGAGGACTAAACAATGAATATGATTACTGCAAGAGGAATAAAGCGGTGTTTTACAGTTGGAAATGGCGAACCATTTTATGCTCTTAAAGGAATAGATCTGGATATCCCGGAAGGAAAGCTTGCGATCCTGAAGGGAAGATCCGGTTCCGGTAAAACAACCCTTTTAAATATTTTAAGTGCGCTGGATGAAGCAACGGAGGGGCAGGTGATCATAGAGGATCACGACCTGTCGGAGATGGCTGTACCGGAAAGAGAAAAACTCAGACGGTACGATATCGGATTTGTATTCCAGTCGGTAGCGTTGATTCCGATCATGAATGCATATGAGAATGTAGATTTTGGTTTAAGACTTGCGGAATATGAAGGAAACCGGGATTCCCGTATCCGCGAGGTTCTGGAGATGGTTGGACTTAGTTCCAGAATGTTCCATATGCCGAACCAGATGTCCGGTGGTGAGCAGCAGAGGGTAGCGATCGCAAGAGCGGTTGCCCATAAGCCAAGGGTAATCTTTGCAGATGAGCCGACAGGAGCTTTGGATACAGCATCCGGACTGAATGTTATGAAGCTGTTCAAGGATCTGGTGGCAAAAGAAGGAATCACGATCGTTATGACGACACATGATCCAAACCTGATGGAACTCGGAGACGTAGTATTTGAGATAGAGGATGGTGAGATCATTGGCAAAGCATAGTGGATTTTTTAAGAAAAAAGATAAAAATACGATTCCGGAAACTGATATGCAGGAAAATGTTGCACAGATGATGGAAGAACCAATAGATCAGGATCCTGTTCAGGAAGACGCCGATATCGCAGATACAGACATGAACGATATCGGTGTGCAGGAGACTGCAGTGGATGCTGGGAACGCTGTTGATGAAGCAGATATAGCAGATGACGATACAGAAACATCAGAAGATTTGGACGATACAGACAGAAATAGTCAGGCTGCGGAAGAATATGAAGAAACCGGCAATATCATTGACTGCGACAGTCTGGTTAAGATCTATAAAACAGATGAAGTTGAAGTAATGGCACTTCAGGGGCTGGAGCTTACGATCAAAAAGGGTGAGCTGATGGCAGTTATCGGTAAATCCGGTAGTGGTAAGTCAACGCTTCTGAATATGATCGGTGGACTGGAACGTCCGACAGCAGGAAAATTATATGTAGATGGAAAAGACCTTTTTGCAATGACAGACAAAGAACTGGTAGAATATCGGAAACATACCGTTGGCTTTGTATGGCAGAAGAATTCCAGAAACCTGCTTCCGTATATGACAGCTCTGGAAAATGTCCAGGTGCCGATGTATTTTGATAAAGACAATAAGGAAGACCGGGAAGCCAGAGCCTATGATCTTTTGTGCAAGGTTGGTTTAAAGGAAAAGGTAAATTCCTATCCGGCACAGATGTCCGGTGGTGAGCAGCAGAGAGTTGCAATTGCGATTGCACTTGCCAACAATCCAAAAATCCTGTTGGCAGATGAGCCGACCGGTGCAGTCGATTCCAAAACCTCAGATATGATCCAGGATCTGTTCCGGAAACTGAATGAGGAAATGGGTATTACAGTTATCATCGTAACGCATGATATCAGTCTTGCAAATAAGGTTGGACGTGTGGTTATGATCGCAGATGGTAAGATCAGTACAGAAAAGATCATGAAAGAGGATTACAGAAAACGGATCAATGACATGGAAAGCGAGAGCTTTAATGGAACCGATTCCCATGAAGAATATTCCATTATGGATAAGGCACACCGTGTACAGATCAGTGATGATATTCTGGAGGCTGCCGGAATTGATACAAACAAGGTAAAGATTCAGGTAGTGGATGGCAAGGTTGTTATTTCAAAAGAATAAATATCAGTTCAGAAAACGGCGCTGGATGCATATGCATTCAGGGCCGTTCGCAATATTTTCACATTTTCTTTCTTGCTTTTTCTTGCTATCGTGCGTTGGTTCGATTATAATAACTTTGTTTAGCTGATTTGGAATTTCGAGGAGGAAACCATGAAGAAGAGAAAATTAACAAAAATGTCGGCAGTGTTACTGGCAACAGCATTGTCTGCAGCAACTGTTTTTTCAGGATGTAATAAGAAGGTTGATTACGATATGGGTGATGGAACGCAGAAAGAAGGAAGTGCAGGAGAAGGCGGCGAATTATCGTCCCGTCTCGGTGTTCCGGAGTCTTATGAGGGTAAGCTGGATGTCGGTGATTCCGGTATCAAAGAGATTACCATTAAAGATGATGATATCATAACACCAGATTCCGACAGTATGTCTATTGTGTCTTATAAGAAGAATTCCTTTGATAATGCATACAGGCAGAAGGTCTGTGAGGCAATCTTTGATAAGTCAAAGGGTATCTATGTATATGACTTTGAGCACCAGACCAAGAGTGATCTGCAGACTCAGATTGATTCATATCAGACGATGTTAGAGGATGCGAAGGAAGCTGGAGATACAGATACAGAGGATTATTGTAAGGAATACATATCCTATCTGGAAAATGAAATGGCAACGGCAACGGATGAGAGAGAAGGAGCCGGTGATTACAGTGCATCGGATTATATCGGACAGATTGGCGATAATCAGTTCATGCTCTCATTTTCAGAGGGAACAGAAGGGTTAAATGCAAGCTTTGATCTTTCTTATTATCCATCCGAAGGCATGATCAATTACAGACCATATGAGGGTGCATCCTTTGTATATGCTTATGACGCAAAGTATGGAGAAGAGGGAATTGATGACAGCATTGTAAATACTTGTACATTTTCTGAAGATGAAGCCGTATCACTGGCACAGGAATTTCTTGCCGGATGTGGAATTGATGATGTGATCGTTACAGATAAATCTCCGTTATTATGGGAGTATTATGACAGCTCTTATAATGTGATTGCAACAGAGTATGAAGGCTATATCGTAAACTTTGGACGTTCTGTCAATGGAACTGCTCCATACAGTGCGGATCTGTCTATGGTTGACACTCTTTCAAGCGATGAGGATGATGCCTGGTATGATGCTCCAACAGAGACGTTCTCCATTCAGATCGACTCCAATGGCGTGATCAACGCAAGCTGTTATCCATTGTTAGTTTCAACCGGTGAGGATCAAAAAAATGTAGATCTTTTGAGCTGGAAGGAGCTTTTAAAGGAACTGGATAAGAATGTTGCACAGTATTATACAGATAATAAGACTTCCTACAGCGATATTGAATTTAACGATGTCAGATTGACATATTACTGTATTAAGGATGATTCTCAGGATGATGTATATAATTATGTTCCTGTATGGATATTTGCACAGGCAGACGAAAATGATGGAACATATGATTTTGACTATCCGGTACAGGCACTTATGGTAAATGCAACCGATGGAACAATCTACAATCTGAAAGATGTTCTGGAGGCCGGTTCGATCTCATACAGTGATTATTACGATGATCAGGGTGATATGATCGATGGATACGAATATGATGACAGTGATATGGAGAGTATAGATTCAGATGGCAGTGATGACGGATCCGGTGATTCATCAGATGGCAGTGATGACGGATCCGATGATTCATCAGATGAGATAGAGGATGGATCCGATGAAGGGATCATTGACGACGAAGGTCTGTTAGAGGATGATGTTGTAGAATAATACAATCCTACAGGAAAATAAGGTGTCATACGACGCCAGACTATAAAGATGCAGGACGAGTGATATTTTTTATCATTTGCCCTGCGTTTTTTATTGGTTTTTGTATTGACAAAAATACCCCTGTGGGGTATATATAATATCGTATCCGGGATCATTAAAATTGGATACAAAAAATAAATGTACAGATACAGATGGATGAAAAAATTCAGGAAACAGACAGAAGGGAGCGGACAAGAATGGAAGAACCATGTTGCCATTGTCATAAAACAAAACAGAGAACAGAAGGTGAATATAAGAAGCTGATGAACCGGCTGAACCGGATCGAGGGACAGATCCGGGGAATCAAAGGAATGCTGGAAAAGGATGCATATTGTACGGACATATTAGTACAGGTTGCCGCTGTCAATTCTGCATTGAACAGCTTTAATAAGGAACTTCTTGCAGAGCATATCCGAACCTGTGTGATCGAGGATATCAAAGCAGGAAAAGAAGATACGGTGGATGATCTGGTAGATACCATTAAGAAATTAATGAAATAAACACATAGAAATTTTCTGTCTGGAAGATCGTATGAGAATATGTTCGTATGATTGCTTTGGATATGAAACATAATAAAAATGTGTTTAAGATATAATGAAGGCATAGAATGTGCGAAGCACATGATAAAAGCTTGATAAGAGGGTGAATGAATTGGATAAATATAACGTAACAGGAATGAGCTGCAGTGCCTGCAGCGCAAGCGTAGAAAAGGCAGTGAAGAAAGTAAAAGGGATTGACAGTTGTACCGTCAGCCTGCTTACAAATTCGATGACAGTAGAAGGACATGCTGATCCTAAGACAGTTATTGAAGCAGTAGAAAAGGCAGGATATGGAGCCAGTCTGATGACAGGAGAAGACCGGAAGAATGTCGGGAAGAAGCAGGCAGCGGATGCAGATGAATTGGATAATCATGCAGCCCTGCACAAGATGAAGGTCCGGCTGATCGCATCTATCGTTCTGTTAATTCCGCTGATGTACATTTCCATGGGACATATGATGTGGGGATGGCCACTGCCGGCGATTATCAGTGATAATCATGTCGCTATGGGACTGATCCAGATGTTATTTGCAATTGCGATCATGGTTGTAAACCAGAAGTTTTTTATTAATGGATTTAAGGGTGTGATCCATGGAGCACCGGGTATGGATACATTAGTAGCACTTGGCTCAGGCGCATCCTTTATTTACAGCACATATGTATTATTTGCAATAACAGATGCCGTGATGCGGCAGGATAATGACCGTGTTATGACCTTGATACATGATTTTTATTTTGAATCGGCAGCGATGATTCTTGCACTTATAACGGTTGGTAAGACACTCGAGGAATATTCCAAAGGTCGTACGACAGATGCCTTAAAGGGATTAATGAAGCTTGCACCAAAAACGGCCCTTGTTCTTCGTGATGGAGAAGAACAGGAAGTTGCTGCTGAGGATGTGGTAGTTGGAGAGGTATTTATCGTCCGTCCGGGATCCAGTGTTCCGGTAGATGGTGTGGTGATAGAAGGAAACAGTGCGGTTGATGAGTCTGCTTTATCCGGTGAGAGTCTTCCGGTCGATAAAGCAGAAGGAGATAAGGTATCTGCCGCAACGATCAATAAATCCGGTTATCTGAAATGTCGGGCAACCAGAGTCGGTACAGATACGACTTTATCCCAGATCATAGAGATGGTCAGTGATGCAGCAGCAACAAAAGCACCGATCGCAAAGATTGCAGATAAGGTATCCGGTATCTTTGTTCCGGCTGTCCTGATCTGTTCCTTGATCACTATTATTGTATGGATCATTGCAGGAGAGAGCACAGGCTTTGTACTTGCCAGAGGTATATCGGTGCTTGTGATCAGTTGTCCATGTGCACTTGGACTTGCAACACCGGTTGCCGTTATGGTAGGTAACGGTGTCGGAGCAAAGCAAGGTATCCTATTTAAGAATGCGGCAGCACTTGAGATGACAGGAAAAACAGATGTGGTTGTACTGGATAAGACAGGAACGATCACAAATGGAACGCCGGAAGTGGTAGATGTAGTTCCGGGAAATGGATACAGTGAGACAGACCTGCTTACCTTTGCAGCAAGTCTGGAACAATACAGTGAGCACCCGATAGGCAAAGCCATTATGGAATATGTCGGACAGAAAGGGATCAAGCCACAGAAGATTGAAGATTTTCAGGTGCTTCCGGGAAATGGACTCCGCTGTAGATTAAGCAGTGAGGCGGTTTCACAGAATGAAAGAGGGCTTTGTGCAGGACAGAACCATTCTCAGATATCAGATCATATTTTGCTTGGTGGAAATGGAAAATTTATCAGCCAGTATGTAACCTTATCCGAGGCGGATAAGACACTGGCAGAAGAATTAGCTTCACAGGGCAAGACCCCGATCTATCTGGCAATCGATGAGAATAAACTGATCGGTATCCTTGCAGTTGCAGATACGATCAAAGAGGATGGAATCCTTGCAATCAAAGAATTAAAAGAGATGAATTATTCAGTTGTTATGTTAACCGGAGATAATGCAAAGACAGCAGAAGCAATCGGTAAACAGGCAGGTGTTGACCGCGTGATCGCTGATGTACTGCCGGATGGAAAAGAAGAGGTAGTAAGAGAACTGATGAAGGAGCACCGTGTGATCATGGTTGGTGACGGCATTAATGATGCCCCTGCATTAACCCGTGCGGATATCGGTATGGCGATCGGAGCCGGAACCGATGTTGCAATCGATGCGGCAGATGTGGTACTGATGCGGGAAGGTCTTCGAACCGTTCCTGCAGCAATCCGGTTAAGTATGGCAACGATACGAAATATCAAAGAGAACCTGTTCTGGGCATTTGTCTATAACATTATCGGAATACCGCTTGCCGCAGGTGTCTGGTATCCGATGTTTGGCTGGAAATTAAACCCGATGTTTGGAGCATTTGCCATGAGCCTTTCCAGTTTTTGTGTAGTAATGAATGCATTACGGTTGAATTTCGTGAAGATATATGTTAATAATAGTAAATACAGAATACACCAAAAAATGGTATCAAAAAATGTTGAGGGAAATAATAAGATAGAAAAGGAGACTGGTACGATGAATAAGACGGTGTATATAGAAGGAATGATGTGCGGACACTGCGAGGCAAGAGTGAAGAAAGCATTTGAGGCACTTCCACAGGTAACAGAAGCGGAGGTCAGCCATGAGAAGAAGCAGGCGGTGCTTACTTTAAGTGGCGAGTTATCCGATAAAGAGATCAAAAATACAGTGAAGGAAGCCGGATATAAGGTAACTTCGATCAAGTAAAATAGAAATACGGGATAAAAGATAAAATGGCAGGGCACGGTTTACTGTGTCCTGTCATAAATTAATAAGAAGGAAATTGTCTATGAAGAAACTATTGAACAGGTTATTTAGTCGAATGGTAATTACATGTCTGCTGGTAGCGGCACAGTTGATCTTCTTTATGGTAGAAGTATTAAAGCTGCAGCAATACTATGTATTGGTGGCGGCTATTCTGCATTTGTTAAGTTTTATAGCTGTGATGCATCTGTTATTAAAGGATGTGAATCCGTCAATTAAACTGGCATGGATCGTTCCGATCCTGATGTTTCCGGTCCTCGGTGGTCTGCTTTATCTGCTCTATGGACATATCATTATGCCGAAGAAGTTAGAGAAATACATGAAGCATGCGGCAGAATGGGACTACGAGACGGATCTGTATGCAAATATGGCATATTTCAGTGATGTGATAAAGGGGCAGCCGCCATACCGGTTGTTCAAATATACAGAAGATTATGCAGGTTCGCTTGTATATCAGAATACGGATGTCCGGTATTATCCGATGGGGGAAGATGTCTGGCCGGATTTTGTCGATGACCTGAAATCGGCAAAAAAGTATATTTTCCTTGAATATTTCATCATCAATCCGGGCGAAATGTGGAATACGGTGCTTGAGATCTTAAAAGAGAAAGTAAAAGAGGGCGTGGAAGTCCGCCTGATCTATGATGATATTGGCTCAGTCTTTTATGTGCCAAAGTATTACTGGCGTGAGCTGGAGAGCCTTGGGATTAAATGTATGGCATTTAATCAGGTGGTTCCATTTCTGGCAACGATCTTTAATAACAGGGATCATCGGAAGATCGCGGTTATGGATGGTACGGTCGCTTATACCGGCGGTTTTAATCTGTCCGATGAATACATTAATAAGAAATCACCTTATGGCAGATGGAAGGATAACGGTATCCGTATGGATGGAGATGCTGCATGGCGGTTCACGATCCTGTTCCTTCAGTTATGGAACAGCATCCGGAATGAAGATAAGCATATCTTAAGCTATCGTCCGGCAGAGCAGAAGAAGCATTTGAATGATGGATATCTTCAGCCATATACGACCAATCCGCTCAAGAAGGAGCCGCTTGGTGAGAACATATATATGCAGATGATCAATGATGCAAAGGAGTATGTATACATCTTTACTCCATATCTGATCGTATGCAATGAGATGATGACAGCATTAAAGCTTGCGGCAAAGAGAGGCATCGATATCCGAATCGTAACACCGGCGATCCCGGATAAGAAGATGATCTTTCGTATGACACAGTCGAGCTACAAAGAGCTGCTTCGTGCCGGCGTGAAGATCTATCAGTACACACCGGGATTTATCCATTCCAAATGTATCCTGACGGATGATAATCTGACATCAATCGGTTCTATCAATATGGATAACCGAAGTTTTTATCATCATTTTGAATGCGGTGTATTGGTATATGATTCCAGTATCATTGCAGAAGTGAAGTATGATATGCTTTCAACGATGAAGGAATCAGAGGAGATCACGCTGGACTGGTGTAAGGAGCATATGTCCAGAATTACACTGGTGGATGCCTTCCTCAGACTCCTGTCACCATTGCTATAGGAATAAAGGTAAAGAGAGAAAATGACAAAAACAAATAAGAAACAAAAAGCCGGAGATCAAAAGCCGGCTTTTTCAAAAATGAACGATTTTAAAAAAGAAGCGGCATTTCATATTTTTAAAGAAAGCATTACAACGGCATTCCTACTGTACATGTTTGTTGTTTTTCCATTGGTTCTTCATGATGGATATATGGATATTACGATCACAAAATACAATTTCTTTAAAAATGGAGTATTGATCTATGGGATATTGATGTGTCTGACATTTATACTCGGATTTACGGATCATATGGAAGAGCATACGGATGCTGTAAAAAAAACGGGAAGAGGCAGAAATTTTCTGGCGTCGGATATCTGGATGGGAGCCTTTGTGCTGTCAGGCACACTTGCATGGATCATGGCAGATGATAAAATGGCAGCCTACACCGGATCCATGGGAAGACGCTGCGGACTGGAATTTCTGGTGCTTGTGCTTGTGCTTTATATTGGCATTGGAAGCGGATATAAATGGCAGCAGATCCTGGCACCGGTGTTTTCTGTTATCAGTGGACTTGCATTTTTGATGGGAAGCTTACAACACCTGGATATTGATGTGTTTCATCTGTTGTCACATATCAGAGAGGATCAGCAGGCGATGTTCCTGTCCACCTTTGGAAATATTAATATATTTGCTGGCTTTGTCTGTACCAGTGTTGCATTCTTTTCCGGTATGTATCTGATCGAAGAAAAGCGGGCATACCGGATCTGCTATATGGCAGCCCTTCTGTTGGGCGGAGCCGCCTTGATCGCGGCAAATAGTGACAGTGCATATATGGGACTTGCTGCAGCATGGTTGATATTACTCTTTTTCGCATTAAAACGAAGCCTGTTTGCAGAATTTGTAACGGTTTGTACCACCTTTCTTTCCGGTTATACAATCATGGCGTGGATTACGACAGGAACCGGAAGGGGATATGAGAAGCTGTCCGGTCTGGCGAAGCTGGTGGATGCAAGAGACATATTGACTGTCTGTTGTGTGATCGGTATCTTGTGTGCGATATGGTTATCAAAGAAGAAATATAATACAGGAAGATCCGCATTATCCCGTTTGCTCATAGCAGGAATATTGCTCATAGCAGGGATCACCGTGACAGTTATCGGCTGTATCAACCATTGGGAGATCTTCGTATTTGATGATTTCTGGGGAGATTACAGAGGCTTCATCTGGTCGAGATTATGCCGGATCTATCAGGATCTGCCATTTGTTGATCAGGTATTTGGAAATGGAAATGAAAGCATCTATGCGCTGATGTCTGCCCGGTATTATGATGAGATGCTGGCAGTAACCGGAACGGTTTATGACAGTGCACATAATGAATATCTGCAGTATCTGGTCACGATGGGAGCTTTTGGCCTGATCACTTATGTAGGGCTGATCATTACTTCGATCCGTAACTGTGTGAAAACCTGGAAGGATGAACCGGTGATGCTTGCGGTTCTGATGCTTATCGTTTCTTATATCATACAGGCGTTCGTTAATGTAGAGCAGCCGATCACGACACCGTTCCTGTTTTTATTTGTGGCGATAGCAGCAGGAATCCGCAGAAACAGTCTGAAAAAAGACGGGAGCAGAACAAAGAAATAGTGGATGGTGGGATTATAAAAGTCCGGACTTGTCAAAGCAGATAGTTTCGTTGTATAATCACAAAGTGTGTGTAGATGAAGCAATGGCTGGAAATTGATCGGAGATATTTTAATTTTAGCGTATGACATCTGACTGATATAATATTCGGCTGGTATGCCATCTGGATACAGAATAAATAAGTAGATAATAATTATGATATAAAAGGTCAGCATCTAAATGGATGCTGCTACAGGAGGAAAAAAATGAAGGTTTATGACGAGTTAGTGGCAAGAGGATTAATTGCCCAGACAACAGATGAAGAAGAGATCAAAGAGCTGGTAAATAATGGAAAAGCTGTTTTCTATATAGGATTTGACCCAACTGCAGACAGTCTTCATGTAGGACATTTCATGGCGCTTTGCCTGATGAAGCGTTTACAGATGGCAGGTAATAAGCCGATCGCCCTGATCGGTGGCGGTACAGCTATGATCGGTGATCCGTCCGGACGTACCGATATGAGACAGATGATGACAACAGAAACGATCGCTCATAATGTAGAATGCTTCAAGAAGCAGATGAGCCGTTTTATCGATTTCTCAGAAGGCAAGGCACTTCTTGTAAATAATGCAGACTGGTTACTTGACCTGAACTATGTAGATGTTCTTCGTGAGGTTGGTCCGCATTTCTCAGTCAACAATATGCTTCGTGCAGAGTGCTACAAACAGAGAATGGAGAAGGGCTTAAGCTTCTTAGAGTTCAACTACATGATCATGCAGAGCTACGATTTCTATGAGTTATTCCAGAAATATGGCTGTAATATGCAGTTCGGTGGTGATGACCAGTGGAGCAACATGCTTGGTGGTACAGAGCTGATCCGTAGAAAGCTTGGCAAGGATGCATATGCCATGACGATCACCCTGCTTCTGAACTCAGAAGGCAAGAAGATGGGTAAGACACAGAAGGGTGCTGTATGGCTTGATCCAAACAAGACATCACCATTTGAGTTCTACCAGTACTGGAGAAATGTTGCAGATGCCGATGTATTAAAATGTATCCGTATGCTGACCTTCCTTCCACTGGAAGAGATCGACAAGATGGACAGCTGGGAAGGAAGCCAGTTAAATACAGCAAAAGAGATCCTTGCATTTGAACTTACAAAGCTGGTTCATGGCGAAGAAGAAGCAGTAAAGGCACAGGAGAGTGCAAGAGCATTATTCTCCAAGGGTGTTGCTGCTGATATGCCATTTGTTACATTATCAGCCGATGATTTCAAGGATGGTGCGATTGATATCGTATCCGTACTTGTAAAGTCCGGTCTGGTATCCTCCAGAAATGAAGGAAGACGTGCGGTAGAGCAGGGCGGAGTTGCAGTTGATGGTGATAAGATACCTGATATCTCAGTTACAATTCCGGAAGAGAAGTTTGATGGAGACGGAATCGTTGTAAGACGTGGTAAGAAGAATTTCCGTAAGATAAGTAAATAACAGATTCGAAAGAATAATAAAATAAACATAATAAAAACTCCGGTTATCTGGAATTAGGATTCTAATTTTGATGATCGGAGTTTTGTTATTGTTATTATGATGTAAATTATGCAGAAAAAAAGCAGAAATGTCAGTTGTACATGTCATTTATGCATGATAAAACGTAGAATTGACAATCTACGTTTTTTTTAGTCTGTTTTATGGTATTCTAATTTCCGGATATTAGCGGTGTTTTGTGTAAGCCTCCATCAGACTGAGCATAACATGCTGGTCTTCAAGGGATAAGGATGAATAAAGAGCATTCAGTTTCGATTGATTATAGCTTTCAGAATGTTGATTGTATTCAAGAATATCAGAAAAAGTACAATCCAGATATTCGGTGATATTTGCAAGTGTATCCAGACTCACTTTGCAGATACCACGTTCAAGTTGACTGATAAAACCTACAGACAGATTAAGGTCTTCCGCCATCTGTTCCTGGGTGACATCTTTCATTTTTCTGCGTATTTTTATGCGTGATCCTATAATTTTATAATTCAGTGTCATGATGGTATTCCTTTTCTTTTTAAGTATTTTCTAATAAATATCAAAAAAGAAACAGATAGTGACACTTCTATTATATGTAAAAACTAACAATAATACTGCATATATCTAAGAAATATACTAAAATTTACAAGTGGCATTCAAATGAGAGGGAAGTGTTATACAAATGAAAATTGGTATATGTGATTCATCTATGCATGAAGTGGAAGCTGTGAAGGATTTTATAGAATCCCGTATGGATCTGGATAATGTAGAGTTTGAATTGTATCTGCCGGAAGAAGCGTCTATAGATGTAGAAGAAAGTACCTTTTCCTGTGATATATTTATTACGGAGATCGTATTTGACAATCTGCATTATAATGGGATCTGTCTGGCCAGAGCCATCAATCGTTCTGTTCCAAATTGCAAGATTATATTTTATGCAGACCATATTCCGGATGGCTGGGATATCTATGACGTGGAGCACTGCAATTGTGTTATGAAGCGAAACCGGGATATCAAGCTGGTGCATGCCGTTGATACGGCGATCAAGCGCCTGAATATGAGCAAAAGTAATTTTATCCGGGTCTGCTATGGGAAAACGATCAATATTTTTTCAGCTTCGGAGATCATCTGTATTCACAGAGATGATCGTCTCACCAGATACTGTACAACAAGAGGTGATTATGTGCAGTATATTACGCTGACAAATGCTTTGAAAAATCTTCCGAAGATATTTGTCCGTGTAAACAGTAATTGTATTATCAACCGTCAGCACGTCAAGCATTATTCCAGATCAACCGTAACTCTGGATAATGGAGAAGTTGTAAAGATCGGAAGACCATACAAAGAAGAAGTATTTTCATAAGAAAATGGAATGATTCTCCCTATTTTGCAGATACTAGTTCGTATGAATATGTATCTATGAAACAGGGAGATTTTTTATGAGAGATAAAATATTTGGAATATTACAACGGGTTGGAAGGTCGTTTATGCTTCCAATCGCGATCCTGCCGGTGGCAGGACTGCTGCTTGGAATCGGAAGCTCATTTACCAATGAAACCATGCTTGAAACATATGGGCTGATGCGGATCCTTGGACCGGGAACGATATTTGCTGCGGTATTTGAAGTAATGAGCGAGGCAGGAAATGTGGTATTTGCCAATCTGCCGATCCTGTTTGCCATGGGTGTGGCAATCGGTATGGCAAAAAAGGAGAAAGAGGTCGCTGCGCTGTCAGCAGCTATTGCATTCTTTATCATGCATGCATCGATCAGTGCATTGATCACGATAAGTGGTGGTACGGAAGCAATGCTTGCAGGGGCGGTTATTTCTGTCTGCGGTATCACATCTTTGCAAATGGGTGTATTTGGCGGTATCCTGGTAGGACTTGGTGTGGCTGCCCTGCATAACCGCTTTTATAAGATTGAACTGCCGCAGGTGTTGTCTTTCTTTGGTGGTTCCAGATTCATTCCGATCATATCAGCATTGGTATATACCGGAGTTGGTATTTTGATGTTCTTTATCTGGCCGGCAATCCAGAAAGGCATCTATACCGTAGGTGATCTGGTTTTAAATTCCGGCTATGCAGGAACCTGGGTATATGGATTTATGGAACGTCTTCTGATACCATTTGGCCTGCATCATGTGTTCTATCTGCCATTCTGGCAGACTGCGGTCGGAGGAACGCTGGAGGTTGGTGGGCGTGTTGTAGAAGGAGCGCAGAATATCTTCTTTGCACAGCTTGCGGATCCATCCGTTACAAAGTATGCGGTATCAGCCACCCGGTTTATGTCCGGTAAATTCCCGCTTATGATATTTGGTCTGCCGGGAGCGGCTCTTGCCATGTATAAAACAGCAGCACCGGAGAAACGGAAGGCAGCAGGCGGACTGCTTCTTTCCGCAGCCCTTACAGCCATGATCACAGGTATTACAGAGCCGCTGGAATTCACATTTTTATTTGTTGCACCGGCTCTGTATGGAATCCATTGTATTCTGGCAGGCTTTGCTTATATGCTGATGCATATATTTGAAGTCGGTGTCGGTATGACATTTTCCGGGGGATTGATCGATCTGACGTTATTTGGTATCCTGCAGGGAAATGCAAAGACGAACTGGATCTGGATCATCATTGTCGGTATCGGTTATTTTATCGTATATTATGTATTGTTCTATTATCTGATCCGGCGGTTTGATCTGAAAACACCGGGTAGAGATAACAATGACGAAGTGAAATTATATCGTCGGAGTGATATGGATGCCAGAAAGCATGGAGAAAATGCCGGAGAGCAGGGATCAGACAATGGCCGGAATACGGATGTTTTCCGGAATCACAGCCCACAGATGGAGGCTTCCAGACTGATCTGTGAAGGACTTGGTGGCAAAGCAAATATATCGGATGTTGACTGCTGTGCAACCAGACTTCGTTGTACGGTATATGATGCAGCTCTTGTAAAAGAAGATGTTCTCCGGGCAAGCGGAGCATCCGGTGTGGTGAAAAAAGGAAATGGCGTACAGGTCATCTATGGCCCAAGGGTATCGGTGATCAAATCCAATCTGGAGGATTATCTGGAGGGGGAAGCTGAGAAAGCGGTTATTGCAGTATCTATATTGAGTCCGGTTACAGGAGAGGTTTTTGAATTATCAAGTGTGCCGGATGAGGCATTTTCCAGTGGAATGATGGGCGATGGAATCGCTGTATTGCCAATGGATCCTGAAATAACCGCGCCTGTTGCCGGAACGGTTGCCTTTGTCTTCGACACGAAGCATGCCATAGGGCTGGTAACGGAACAGGGAATCGGTGTAATGCTCCATATCGGAATCGATACGGTAAAGCTAAATGGCAAAGGCTTTGACGTACTGGTTGAAACCGGACAGACAGTGTCTGCCGGACAGCCGGTCATGCAGCTGGATCTTCCTTATCTGAAGAAGCATGCGTCCTCTTTAGTATCCCCTGTCATTATAACAGAGCTTCCGGATGGCTATAAACTGCGTCCGGTAAAGACCGGAAATGTGAAGAACGGCGAGGAGATCCTGGTGGTGGAGAAGAACGAGAATAAATAGAAATGACAGAGGGATTTCCACTTGTGGAAATCCTTCTGTGAATATATTATAATAATAAATAGATTAAAGGCAACAAAGGCGGAAGGATAAATGGCAGGAAAAAAACTGGATGAACAGATGGAAAAGACAATACGGAATAATTACAGACGATTGACAGGCTGTCTGATCAACCGGAAAATGACGATCACAACCATGGAAAGTATCACCTGCGGGCAGATTGCTTCCCTAATCACAGATACTGAAGGGGCATCTGCAATATTAAAAGGAGCATTTGTAACCTATTCCAACGAAGCAAAGATCATGCAGGGTGTTCCGGAAGCGGTGATAGAAACTTGTGGTGTCTATTCCAAAGAAACAGCGCGGGCAATGGCAGAAGCCTGTAAACAGGCATATCGTGCAGACATCGGAATTGGTATTACCGGTACAACGGGAAATATTGATCCAAACAATCAGGACAGCGTACCGGGAGAAGTCTATTATGCGATCGCATTATCAGATCAGGTCATAGATGGATATTTCCGGATGGGAGAACAGGATTCCAGACTGTATTACAAGCTCTATGCAGCAGAGAAGGTGGCAGAAACGCTTGGGGATGTGCTTGGGGTTGAAATGGAAGCGGTTCTTGCCTGATGGTGTGACGAATATATTGTTGGAGAAATATACAAGATATGGGGGATGAAAATATGAAAAAGAAATTAATGGGGTTGATTGTATGTTTAATAGGATTTGGAATGGGCTTCCTGTCCTTACTGTATTCCAATGAGACTGTGCGATCCCTTGAAGAATGTACACGAAAAGTAGTTAATCCAAGCATAAAAGATAAAAAGGACTGGATATTTTCCTCAATTGGGAATATAGGAATTGTGCTATTGATCGTTGCTGTAATAACAGCAATTGTGCTGGCGGTTATTCGTTTTTTTGCTAACTCAAAATGTATGCAGTCGGCAATCACAATAGGACAGCTTGTAACAGATGCCATTTTATCGTTGTATATTACAGAGGTAATTATATATTACCGCAATCAGTTGCAGCAGGAACGTTTTTATACAACAATGGGAGATTCTGTACATATTGGAGTGTATATATTAGAATATGCGGTATTCTATATTTGTATATCCATCTTGTTCAACCGATCTGTTGAAAAAATAATACGAAAGCCTAAAAAGGACTGCAGACTATCCATATGGCAGGTAAAGAATGAACAGGAATTTATGGAAATAAAGGAATTGGTACATAGGGAACATTTTAACGATTGTTATGGATATATGAAATATCGTGAGGAACCGTTGGCTTCGATGCAGTTTTATGTGATCAGTGAGATGAACTGGTCAGGGAATCAGGAAGTAGCACAGTGGAAGTATTATTCCAATGGTGACTTTATAGATCTGGATGATACAGAACTCAGAACCAAACTGCTGGTAGCAAAAAATGCTGAAAATATAAACTGGCAGTTATAAGATAAAGAAACGAGGGTAAAAAGGATGAAAAAAAAGCAGGATTTATAGTATTAAGTATGGCACTGGCAGGCAGCCTCATGGGATGCAGTTTTTCCTTAAAAAAAGATTCTGATGGCAGCAGCAAAAAGACCGAAACAACCGTGGCAGAAGAAAACGGAAAAACGGATGAAACAGCCGGTATGGATACAGGTTCTGACACGGAAACATCAGAGGAGGCTTCTTCTGCAGCAGGATCAGATGGCAAGGCAGCCGCACTTCCGGAAGAAAAAGAAGTGGGATTTGGAACCGGTGAAATGCCGGAAGAGTATTCAGATCACATGGTTGTTGATTCGAAAATGTCCGGGAAAGTGCAGACGAAAGATGGTGAGGTTGTATACCATTTACCATACATAGATTATGACAGTACCGCCTGTGAAAATGTAAATACACAGATAGAGAAGCTCGGAAATGATTATATGGCAAAAGCGGGAGCCGAATATACAGATTGTATTGCTATTGGATATGAGTGGTCTGTTTATCAGGATTTGTTGTCGGTAGTTGTGCGGGTGGATTTTGATGCAAATGAATATACAGATTTTTATGTATATACGATCGATCTTCGTAAAGATGTACTTCTTTCAAAGGATGATGTGCTGGCTTATCTGGATATTGATGAAAATTCATATGAAAAAAACGTTCAGGATGCAATGGATAGTTGTTTTACCAATACATATAAGGATATGGAAGGAACGGATTCTTTTCTGAAAGAAACTTATAACTGGACGATTGCTTTATCCAATGTGCGGGATGCGGTACCATATGTAGATGAGGATGGCGAGTTGTGCGTAGTTGGCAAGATATATTCTGTTGCAGGACCATCCTATTATCCACGTCAGTTAAGTGTGGACAATCTGGAGGATGAATGTGAATATAGCGGTAGAGCGTATGAGTCGTTTTATTATAATCCAACATCAGAAGATGATTCTTCCGATGACTACATTCTTCCATATAGTGACAGTGAATATCTGACAGAGGATGATCTGGATGGATTAACACCGGATGAGATCCGTCTGGCATGTAACGAACTGTATGCCCGTCATGGAAGAAAGTTCAAAGACGCCGATTATCAGGCATATTTCAATTCCAAAAGCTGGTATCATGGAACGGTTGAGCCGGATGATTTTGACGACACAGCAGTATTTAATCAATATGAGCTTGCAAACCGGGATTTCATTATAGAGTATGAGAAGGAGAAGGGGTATAAGTAGGAAAGTTAAAAGTTGATGTACAAGATGTTTTAAAGCGGTTATGTTCACATAAAGGTGTAGAGATGATAGAGGGATATCTTGTGCCTAACTATATTTAAGGGTTAGTGAGTGTTTCTAGCTTTATGTTGAATCTAAAAGGAAAATTTGTACTTATGGTAATTAATAGATATACAAAATTGAAGTATAAGTTTGAAAATAGGTATTTTAGGATAGAGAAATATTATGTCAGCATAGAAGAGGGAAAAATACAGTATATTCAAGGACGAGAAAAGGACGATATCATGTAGGATAAGCTAAGTGCAAAAGAATATAAGAATCCTTTTATGGATATCGGCACTTTAGAAGATGCTTGAGCAAGTCAGAATAGAGTTAGAAAAGGTATTGCTGGTACAGATATTACTTTTGGCAGAATTAGTGGATTTACAGAGAAAGTGCATGCGGCTAATAAGCAGATTGCAAATAGCTTTAGAGTACACGTAGGAAAGAAACAGAAAGACTTTTTGTAGGATATTTTTAAATCAAATAATTCTATGATATGTAAACTTTGAACGTGGAAGAAGAGAGTGCATTAGAACTTAGCACCTGCTTATTGATTAGAACTAGAAATTTTTTTAATATGAAAACAAAAAAATATGAAGAGGTCAAAAAGATAGACGAGATAAAATCTGAAAAACGCTTGACTGAAGACGAAGGGAGACATTATGCTAAAATATATGTGTTCAATGTATGTTTGTAATGAAAGGCAGATGAATGACTATTTCATACTAGAAATTATGAAAACAATTAAATTAAAAAATAAGTGTCGCTGAGTTCAGGAGAAAGAGGATATAGCATTTAATACATTGATGGGGATGAAGAAAGATCAAGAGAGTGCGATGCAAGTATTAGGGGAGAATTTACGAATTTACAAGCCCTTTGATAGCGGTTTTTGAGAGAGTGTTGAATACATTCCTACTGAAATAGATAACGTAGCAATAGAAAGAAAAATAGAAATGGATTTTTTATAGATACCTCCGTTAGCAATACTATCAACGATAAAGGAGGTTTTCATTATGACAGATAAGACAAACAGAGAGAAGTTGAGAGTTATTGTTTCGCATGCACAGACAGATGTAAATTTGTGTGCGGTAGCTTACAAGATGATGAAAGTTTGTGATTCTGAGGAGCGTGCGCAGATATTCGAGGAATTCGTTAAGAGCGTGAGACGTGATAAAACTGATGAGTCTATGAAATTGCCAGTTGTAATTACCAAGCGTGAGGAGGCAAATCTCATGAGTAGGTATGGTTCGTATGTTGATCAGAAACTTGAACAGTTTTTGAAAGATAATCTGGAAGAAAGCGATTTTTATGCAAAACTGGCGGATTTTATCTTCGATGACGAGATGCTTCAGGATGGTAAAGCTGGTTCAATTGCAATCTTTGACTGTATAATAGACAAACGACTACCATACCACAAGGTTGATACAACGAGTGCCATTACGATGGATAACGACCAGTTTGCTAAAGTACTGAAGTCGATTGGGGATGATGCATTGGAGACAATAGATAGTGCCATGTCACACGACTTTGATCAGAAAACCGAAAGAGCGGGAGTTGTTCTGAACCTTATCGAAAGCCGAGAGAGAAAGGAAGAAAGAGTTGCTATGCTTATCCGAGCTTTTGGTCACTATGAAAAGCAAATACTTCAGCTTCATGAACGTGAACTAAAGAGGCAATTGCTTAAAGAATTAATGAGTGATGATGAAGAATAATAGCATTATAAACTATCAGCCATACCCGAAATTGGGTACGGCTGATAGAGAAAGTTACTTTACGCGGTTGATGATGTTGGAGATTTTTGATGAAACTGTTTTTGCTTTAGTATCTTTGTTGGAGAGAATTTTTGACAAACCTGTTTTCTTTATGGGGGCAACAATCGGAAACTCATCCGGTGCGATTCTGTAGATGCTGGAAAGCGCGTCTTTATACAGAGCTATTGCCTTTGATACAGAGTTGGTGGAAAGAAGAATCTCGGCAATTTCTCTCGGTGTGTCGTTAAATACTTTTGTAGCGATCATACAGAGAAGTGCATCTGCATTACCACAGTACTTTTCGAAAAGAGCAAGAACTGCTTCCTTTGCAATCAAACGTGTTTCGGCTGAGGCGCTTTTGTCAGAAAGATTATCCTCGAGAGTTTTAGTTTTCTTGGAATTATCGTCCCCATCATGTCTATCAAGGGTTTCATCCAAGGAAATGACCCTGTTGTGTTCCTTAGTGGCGCTACGGTATGCATCGATTGTTTTATTATTTACGACCGTATAGATATACGGGATCATCTGGTTAAGATCTTTAGCAAGGACGAGATCGAGTTTTTTGATACATCTTTCGAGTGCAGCATAGTGTATATCTTCGATGTCGACACCAAGGTCTCTGAGTTCGAGAAGACGATTGACATTAGTGTGACTTCTGAGTGCTATTCCAGTGATAAAATTGTCGATGGCGAGAAAAACCTCCGCGTACAGATCTTCATGCTGTGAGAGCTGTTTACGAGTTTTGATACCTAAAGCGTTAACCTTTGATAAAGAGTGATATAATTTTTTCATAGCGACTACCTCCGTATAATTTGGATTTCAAGGGTTGTTTCCTATGCTTTTATTAAGCCTGATAGGAAATGGTAGATATACGGGGGTTCGTAATAAATGAGAATAGAAAAGTTATAATAGCGATAACCTTTAATAGTAAGTAATAGTTTTTAGGTAATAGCGAAACAAGTTCGCAATCCTGATTAAAAATGCGGTGATGATCCTGCATTGTAGGATCCTTAAGATGAAAAGTAGGTGTTCCTAAATTTAGACATAGCAGAAATGTACATCAGCTGGACTGCCTGATTGAAAGCTGAACGGAGTGGCGTGAAATCATGGGAAGGATCAAGCTTCTGACAGATCGGCTCGGTCAGGTCAACAAGATGCTCAAACATAGATTGTAAGTACGATAAAAATCCAATTTGAAACATGTAAATTTAGAATTATCCGGAATAACATCAAAACCACAGAAATAAATTACGCAGTTACTGACAATATTTCAAAAATACAATTGGAAGCATATCAGTCGGAATTGAGAAAATACGTTGGATTAGAAGTTTCTTAAGCATTGGATAAAGTTTTTGTTTTTGTGGCCTTTCAGCGCTGGTGTGAAAGTGAGAAACAAATTTATCAAGGTTAATGGCTTCATCAAGAAACGAAAGAAACTGATATTTGTTGTTGAAATTATTCTGACAATTCTCAAAAATTTCTGCCCAAGTGAGCGGCTTATATGTTATCATATAAGTATATCTCCTTTGGGTGGACGGTTAATTAGTTTCTTGACAATTCTGTTTTGCCATAATCCATGAAGAGATATTTTTAACAAGAAAAAATACCGTATTTGTGGGGCTTTTGGAGTTTCATATATGTCTAAATAATGGTCTTAAGTGAAAGGAGGGGAAAAAGTGGATAGCTTGGCAACTGGGAGTTTATTGAATGCCCTCTTAGAGTGTTTTAAGAAACTAAATATTGACTTTTGGGAAGAAGTGACAATAGATGGAGAAGATGGATATCAGAAAATTATAAAATCAGATGTTGCGACTGTCTGGGAAACTTTTTTTTGTAGTGCGGTGGTACGATTATCAAGAGCCCCGCGGTGTGATGCTGCAAGTCCCAACCCCGATGCACTAAGAGCTTGGCGTAGGGGGGAAGTCAATGATAAGACGATAAGTACTTTGAGAAAAAAGTATATACCTAGTATATCTGCAAGTAATGGCTATACATATATTGATGCGCAGAAAGAACACATTATTTATTTTTTAGAACTTGCAGTTTGTGCTGGAGAAAGTGTATTGGATAAAGACAAAAACTCAGAAAATAATGAGAGATATTTATATAAGAAAAATCTTGTAGAGAGAAAAAGTATACTTCCATATATATATTCAAAGTTTGCGGTGCTTAAAGAATTATTTGAAGATATTCCGATAAATATAATTGCGAACAGAGATGATATCAAGTGGTTTTCTGATATTGTTGCTAACAGAATACCAGAGATAGATAATGATGAAAACGAGCGTAAGTTTGCGGCGGTATTTGCGGCGGCTATGATTCTAAGCCTAAATATCAAGGACGAAAAAAAAATTCCCGTAGCGGAGAGCACAAGCGTTGATAAAAGGATAAAAGAATATCTATATAGATTATTCGGAGATGTGCCAAAGGAATCCGAAGGATTACAGAAAGATGCATCTCCAGCAGCCACGGAATTGCACATTTCTATTCCGAGAATTTCAAAAAGTAGTGATGAAGATGCTGAAGCAAAGAAGTCGGAATTGATCGGAGCATTTGATTCGTTAAAGTTTGCAAAGAATGAAAATGGCATATTGGAATCAATGATTCGAATTAAGCGATCAATAGACAAATGTTTTCGTTCAGCAGAGGATTTAATTAGAATACTCTCAGATGACGAGGATTCGGAGGAATTTAGTAGGGACTGGATTGAGTGTGCGTACCGTCTGAAGGATATGATTACAGAGATGGCGGCATACTATAGAGTCGTATTAGAGAGAGATTTGCTGACGCAAGATTCACATGATCAGGAATTGACATCATTCAAGTTGGATGTTCTTGATACTTCTGTTGAGATTTATATTATTTTAGGATTTTTGGAAGCGCAGTTAAAAAAAGAGTTTGAAGAATTGAATCGTTCTGCAGGCAAAATTGAAAAAGAGCAAATACGCTTCAGAATCAGGAAGACAAAAATGGATCTTACAGATATTAGGAGACAATACGACTCTGCAGAGACAGACATTACCAATTCAATTGCAGAACATAAAGTTATGTCTAATTATGATATGGGGACGATTTAGGAGGATAGAAAAATGGCAAATATTCCCGGGTTTGAAAGTATTGATAAAATAAGGAAGGAATATCCCTATTTTGATCTGAACACTCGCTCATTTTCAGAAAAAAGGTCAACAGGGTATTTAGGTGGGATTCCTTTGATGTTTGATTTTGAATCCAGAAGACTATATATAGACTCGAGCGATACACACAGTTTGGTGTATGGTTCAACAGGATCTTTAAAAACACGAACAATTGTATCTCCTGGTATAAAAGTTTTAGGGTATGCAGGAGAATCTATGATTATCAATGATCCTAAGGGAGAGTTGTTTACAAGGCATGCCGGAGACCTAAAAAAACAAGGATATAATATTGTTGAAATAAATTTTAGGGATCCAAGTCTAGGTAATTCATGGAATCCTCTATATATTCCTTATCAGTTTTATATAAATGGAGATCTAGATAAGTCAGCGGAATTTGTTAATGACATAGCCAATAATCTAATGGTAAGCGATAGATCTACAGATGATCCATTTTGGGATTTTTCAGCATCAGATTTGCTGTATGGTTTAATACAACTGTTGTTTAGGTATTGTAAAGATCATTCTGAACCAATCAATGCAGTAAATATTGGAAATTTACTTACACTTAGAAGAACTTTGTTCTCAAGCAAACAACAGGCTCAGAATACGATCCTGTGGAAATATGCCTCAGAGGATGAACTTGTTGCGGCTAGCTTGTCAGGAAGTGTTTATGCACCTAAAGACACAATGAATAGTATCTTAAGTGTGTTTGACCAAAAGATGCGTTCCTTTACAATTCAACCAACATTACTTGAAATGTTAGCAAATAACGACTTTGATATTGCTGATATTGGACAAAAGAAAACGGCTGTGTTCCTGATAACACCCGATGAAAAAACAAGTTATCATCGTCTTGTTTCGATGTTTGTTAAGGAAAGTTATGAGTATCTGATTTTCTTGGCTACACAAACAGAAGAAAATAAGGTCGAAAACCGAATAAACTACATCTTAGATGAGTTTTCTTCTCTGCCTAAAATCGCTGATATGCCATCTATGATAAGCGCTGCGAGAAGCAGAGATATTAGATTTTTGCTTGTTGTTCAAAGTCAGTCATCATTAAAGCAAAGGTATGCGGACGAAGCTGAAACTATCATATCTAACTGTACCAATTGGATTTTCTTTACAAGTAGAGAATTGGGATTGCTTAGGGAACTGTCGGAATTGTGTGGAACTCAAAAAAATCATATGCCAAACATAAGCGTTTATGATTTACAGCATTTAAGCAAGGAAAGAAGAGAGTCTATTGTTCTTGCGGGACGTTTGAAACCATGCAAAGTATCTATGTTGGATATAGATCGTTTTGGTGATCGAAGTTATATCTTACTTGAACATGAGAAAAGGGAACGAATGAAAAGAAATCACTTAACATTTGAGTTAAGTGAGGACATTAAGAAAAAATACATCCCACAATTGCCAAATAATCCGTTTGAAAAATCACAAACCACTATTTCGGGTAATCCCCAGGGGGAGCCTTTTGATATCGATGCAACCATAAAGGCCATTGATAAAAAAATTGCAGAACTTGAGGCAGAGGAAAAGAGAGAAAAAGAAGCGCAAGAGCAAAAGAATACGAAGAAAGCTGATACAGATAAGAAAGGAGATAGCCAATGAGTACGAATAGTGAGAGAGAGATTATTATTGAACAGAGTGCGGATAATATTTCTGAGGAGTCTGTACAGTCGAAAAGAAATGATATGTTTATGCCTGTAAGTAATGTGAATACAAAAGCGCAGGTTTTTCTCGAATATATATACAGTATGGATGATGATGCTGCAAGAGAGGATTTATATGATTTGATAGATCAATTTTTGGCTCAGGATCAGCAGTCAGGCGATGCTGATGATTTTCATAATTTCGCTGTGGAGTTAGCAAGAAAAGATGAATATATTTTGGCATGTAAAGTTGTGGATTGCGGATTGAAGCTTTTTCCAAAGAACGTTGATTTGCTTGCAGATTACTTGCAGTATGGAGTGAATTGTAACAAAATAGAAGAGTGTAAAAAGATATATAAGACATTAATTAAAATTCCAAAAAGAAGATGGACATGGAGAGGTTTTGCCTTTTTGGTGGATTACTTACAGTTTTTGATTGACCGGAGCGATTCAGATAAAGAAATTGATGCAAAAGAAAAAGAAATGATAGAGGTGGCATCGGATTTTAGAAATAGATTTCCTTATAGCGAAGAGTCATATAGAGTTGAAGCTTCAGTCTATCATATTCTGGATCCGGAAAAGGAAACAGATATTTTGAAAAAGGCTCTTGACAACGTTAAGGTTGCTCCTAAATGCGCTCTTCGTTATGCTGATATTATGTTTGAACGAGGTTTTTATGAAGAAGCTGCGGAAGCAATAAGTAGAGGTATTAGTGACGCTACTCAAACACAAAGTAGTGTTAACGAAGGCTATATTTATTATCTTTCTGCACTTTGTAAAATCGCTGTTATTCAGAAGAAAAATAAGGACTTTATTATAGCTAAGGAGGAAGCTGAAGATATTTATTCTGATTTTAATATTGCCTTGTCGAAATTCCAAGGAACAAAGAATAGCTATACCGATGTGATAATTACTAAGACAAACACAATTGTAAATAAGTCTGGACAAACGGTGGATCCTAGGTTCGATTTACTTTATGATAGTGTGACTCAATGATTATATTGTATTTAGATTTTTGTGGCTGTACAATTAAGATATAATGGTAGGTGTTATGAGTAAAAATAAATTGTCGGGTAATAATTCCGATATGGAAAAAAAAGAAGAGTTACATCAGATCGAAAATTGGATTGAAGAATTGTCAGGATTTGATGAACAGGGATATACACCTCTTTCATATGAGGATTTATTAAGATTTGTGGAAAATGCAAAAAAGAATAATGAATCAATAGATAATAGAATAATTATTGGTAAAGTGACGGATGTATTATCACATGAGGTTGATGTGGAATACATAGATACTCTTTTTGCGCTATTAAAAGATTATAATGTTGATAGTTCTGACTATTCGATGATAGGTATGTCTGCATATGAAGTAAAGAATTTTGCTGTAGCAGAAAGAGCTTATCGGATGGCTATTGAGAAATGTACGGAAGATTATCCGGTTACAGGTTATAAAAATAATTTGGCGTACTTAATAAGAAGGAAGGAACTCGAGAATCCTGAAAATCGAATTGAAAAGGAAGTTCCAATACTTCTCAGGGATGGCGTAGCTAATAAGGACACGTTCTCTCTTATTAATATGGCTTTGTTTTGGGCTTTGGAATACTGTAGTGAGGAAAATTGGGATCTTGCTGATAAGCTTGTAAGCTATGTAGATAAAAACTATGTGATAGGAGCCTTTGACTGGTGGACAGGTGTAGCATTGACTGATGAAGCTGAAGGATATCTTGTTCATCTTTTATTAGTACGGCATGGTAAAGTTGGGAGTAGCCCATTGGGAAAAATTGAGGAACTGTTTGATAGGGTTAAGAAGGACTACCCAGGAATTCCCGATAGGATGAAGAAGATTGTCTCAACTTCGGACGGTGGGATATAGGGTGATTTTACGGCTTTTCCATCTGGTGATTTGAATTGCCGACATAAATAATATTAGACATACTTATATGTGCTAAAAGACATGAGAATTAATCTCGTGTCTTTTTTTTTGGATTTTTTATATCAATACCCGTTAGTAATATTACAAAACAGATTGAAAGGATGGTGGCACATATGACAGCACAAGACTATATGATCAAGGAAAACATTGAACTTACTAATGTTTCAGGAAGTAATCTTGTCGTAGGAAGCAAGAAAATAATCCTTCAGGAAAAAGTGGATATTTTGGTTCCCTCAATTGTAAAGAATAATACAGGCATAATCATTGCTAGTGCGGGGACTGATTTGAGTAGCATATATGCCGAAGTTTCAGGAAGAATCAGATAAGAGGAGGAAATGAAAATGGCTTTTTTACCACACATTATTACATCAACAGATGGAAACGATCATAGTACTGATTTGATCAGTTATGACATGATTAAGAATCGCATTATCTATTGTAATGGAGAAGTAAATGGTGATAATGCAATCTCAATCATAACACAGCTTAGATATCTTGCGACGAAATCGGACAAGGATATCTATATGTTTATTAATAGTCCTGGTGGATCTGTTAGTGATGGATTAGCGATTTACGATGTTATGAACGAGATCCCTTGTGATGTTGTAACAATTGCAAATGGCATGGCTGCAAGTATGGGCTCTTTTATTTTGGCTGCTGGAGCAAAAGGTAAAAGATACGTTACTCCAAGTGCTGAAGTCATGATTCATCAGCCTTTAGGTGGTGTTCAGGGGCAGGCAACAGATATTTCACTTGTTGCAGATCATATTCAGAAGATTAAAACAAAGCTGGCAACGATAATGGCAAAGAATTGTGGAAAAGAACTTTCCAAAGTGACTAATGATATGGAACGAGACTATTGGATGTCTGGACATCAGGCGAAAGAATATGGAATCGCTGATCATGTCGGTTTTCCGGAAATTGTTTGAGATAGGAGGATGGAACAATGAAACTTGTAGGTTTAGAAGGTCTTAAGACAACGATGTCTGAAATTATCAGCAAGGCAGATGCATATAGAAAGGGAGGCGCACAGGTTCCGCATGTAGTAATGAACCTGACTCATGATAACGGGCAGAGCATTGTGGCGGATTATATTACATCTGTGCTCTATGAAAATAGCCTCAGAAAATTTTGTGGGCTGGACATTCTCTTAGAGTATAGGGTTGATGGAAGCCTTAGACAGATGAAGCAGATTTTTGAGGATATTGCAAGTAATGCTGTATATACAAATGAATATGAAGGGGTTGTAGCTGTAGATATTTCTGCACTGTCGGAGTTTATCAACGAATTTCAGGTTGATTATTTTGTGGAGCATATCGGGTATGTTGCTCAAAATGCTACGGTGATTATCTATTATGATGTTTCGCTTGGTAAGAGAATGCAGATCATTAAGGAGAGAGTAGTCAATGCTATCGGAAACTGTATTGATGTACATGTGACTCCTTATTCGCAGAAAGAATACTCGGAGATTGTCGTCCAGAATATTCTTGATCGTGGGATTGAAGTTGATACTGGGGATGATCTGGAAAACATTTTATGTCGGGTTGTGGATACATATCATGTGGCAAGTGCTAAACAGGCGGTTGCAGTCGCAGAGGATCTTGTGTTTTGTGCAGACTATAGCAGCTTTACCCCGAGGATTGACTCCAAAATGGTGAGTGAGCACTTCGACAATGGCAAAGTATGCATTTAAGGAGGGATAATCATGAGAAGTGAAAGATGGACTACATCAATTGAGAGAGCGAAGACTCTGAAGGTAGAAGCAGCCGGACCGGTGCTCGCATATGACAATGGAAAGATACTCAGTCATGACGGAGAAGGACATGTCATGATTTTGGGTGTTAGCGGTTCTGGAAAAAGTAGAAGAGGAACCATTCCAATGACTATGTCATTCATAAAGAATAGGCAGAGTGCTGTGATTGCAGATGCTAAAGGAGAAATCTATGCAAATACAAAGGATATGATTCCTCCTGATTATGATGTGCATGTTATAGACTTCCGTAATCTTTATGAGGAAGGCGCTGAAGGCTGGAATCCTTTGCATGCTCCGTATGTTCTTTGGAAGGTCGGAACGCCGGAAAACAGGCATATAGCAGAACAAATGATAGAGGGACTTGCTCATACCATGTATCCGGAAGCCAAGGGAACAGATCCGTTCTGGATTAAAGAAGCCAGGAATGTATTTTTGGCTGCTGTATATGCATTGTTCGAATTTGCGGAGGAGGATCAGATCAATTTGGCAAGTGTCTATTATTTGATATCGAAAGGCGAGGAACGATTCGGAGCATCAACATACCTTAAGGCGTTTGTAGAAATGTCTGAGAGTAATGAGAATGTTGCGATGCAACTTCAGAGCTACGTTACAACAGCTAACGATACCCGTGCTGGTATTCGTTCAACATTTCTTGATGGGTTATCAATAGCAACTAAAAGTGTAAGTGTTAGGAACTTCCTTAGTCATGACGAACTCTGCATTAATGAACTGAGTGGTGATAAGCCAACATTAATCTATATTATAGTTCCTGATGAAACTCCGATTTATGATGAACTGACCGGTGTATTGGTTAGTCAGCTGATGAATCACTATGTAAGAATTGCAGAACAGAAATACTCTGGGAAACTGCCAATCAGAGTAAATGTCCTCCTAGAGGAGTTAGGGAATATCGGCCGGGCTATTACAAATCTCCCTCACCTTATGAGTGCTGGAAGATCGAGAAATATTCGCGTTGAGTTTGTTTTACAAGCTATTTCACAGCTTGTTGATATTTATGGGGAGAGCAATGCAACAACCATAATTAGTAATTGTGATGTGCGAATCGCTTTTAGAGTCAATCATTGGGATACACTCACAGAATTATCGCGCATTTGCGGGGAAAGAGAAATAAACTGTGACGGACATGTTTCACGTGAACCGCTTATTACTCAAAGTCAGCTTGCTGCGATGGAGACAGGTCAGGCGCTTGTGATAGTGTCTGGAAGAATTAAGTTTATTACTTGGATTCCAGACTTTACAGAAATGAATATTTTAAGGAAGGTGACTACGATCAAGAAAAAACAAAAAAAGAGTGTAGCTAAAAAGGTCTCATATTTTGATATTCAAAAATATGTCAGGGAGAAAAAGAAGGAAGCGATGGCAGAACACTCTTTTGGAATTAAGGGTGGGGATAGTTCTCCAGCCTTTCCGTTTATGACTTCTGATGATTCTGAAAAAACGGGAATTGATGTTGATGAATTAATTAGCAAGATTGATAAAAAAATAGCAGAGCTTGAAGCTGAAGAGGAGAAAGAAAAAAATATTAAAAATGATAAATGTGATGTGACTATTGTGACGATTGGAGAAGCAAGGAAAACTGCTGACATATTGAGCCGCAATTGCGGGCTGAAGGATGAATCCTTGAAGAAGGCAATGGCTGAAGCAAGAAGAGGAACATATACGATTGAACACATGGATAGACTGAAAGCTGCGGAGTTCATTGAAAAACTTCAGGAAGTTGGAACAATAGCGATTGCAAGTGAATCTGATCCTGATGATGAGTAAAAATGGATTTTCGCTGGGTTACTTCGTCTATATAAGTAAGAAGAGTGAAATACAAGGAGGTAATAGTTATGGCAAGTGAATTTTATGTAGCAGAGGATGGCTCGATCCATCGTCAGCCAGTGACTGTGGTAAATAATACCAGCAAACGTACAAACACATATGCTCCGGAAAGACCAGAGCACAGACCGTTTCATCAGGTAAGTAAAGGCAGAATTATGTGGTTTTGGATCATCTCCATCATTATGGCACTTCTGACTGCAGTTGGTGTAACCCAGGGATTTGGCGCTGAGGTCTATGGCAGTGATGGTGGCTTCATTGCAACAATTGGCCCCTTCGTTGTATTTGTTGGTGCCCTTGCAGGGAACATTATTTACGGAATCTTCTGTGCGAAGTCTGTTGACTATAATCTTTGGGCATATATATTGTCGGCGTTATCATCGATAGGTGGGATTGTTGCAACTGGGATTGCTGTAGCGATTATCTGTTTTGTTGTGAAGATACTGTTTTATATTCTGATAATTGGAATAGTAATAGCAATCATTTGCGGAATATTGGGAGGACTATGATATGCAGAATAAGGGATATACAGAAGCAACTTCAGATGCATGCCTTTTTACAGATTTCATGGGTTCAACAATTAACAGAATTGAGCAGGTCGTCAGGACGGCAAATGCGAAGCAGCAGAGAATTAACGGAGAATATCAGGAGCTCGAGAGACAGCTTCAGAGTACGAAAAGTAGTGCAGACAGACTTTGTTCCGTTGAGAAGCGCAGAAGGGATAATGCTGCTAGAAATGCTATAGAGCACATGAAGGGGGCTCTTTTGGATATTAAAGATCCCCATTTTCATAGGATGGAGTCTAGATATATTAGAAAATGTGGAAGAAGTTCTTATGTTTCAGATACAGATAATCCGCAGACTGTGGAGAGAAAGCTTACGGAAGCGGTAGGAAACTTTGACGAACTTGTCGTAGATCTCAACCAGGCCTTCATTCCACCTGCAATCAGTAACATTGTAGGTGGAGTGGTAAGATCGTACCGTAAGGAACATTATGTAAAAATCATCAAGGCAAGGGATGAGATTTTAGCTCTTGCCGAAGCACTGATTAACTTTTCTGATCTGGCTTCTCAGCGGAGAGAGTGCGGTGAAGTTTTTAATACACGTATTGAGCGTGAAAAGGTTTGCAGGAATGCAAAACTGCAGGTTATTCCGGACGAAATGAATTCAGGTATTTCGAGAACATTTGAACTTTTTTCTCAGGGATTGGAGAGAATTCATGAAGAAACTGAGATTCTTGATGAGATTGATAAATCTATAGTAGTTGGCCAGTGTTGGTTCTTCAACAATAATGTTTCTATTCTTGCTGAGGCAGGGCTTTCTGATGAGAATGTTGATCTCTATGAAGATAAGGTCGGATTCCGTCTGAAGATGGATACTATCAAGGAAAACATGTTGTTTATCTACGATGGAGGATATGGAGTATCGCGGACGTTATGTTCTCTTGCTGCGGATATTGTTTACTCATGTAATCATATGGATCTGGTTCTTATTGATGTCAAGGGGCTTGGAAGCACATATAGATTGCTTCAGTCACTTAACGAATATGATACACTGACACTCCTTAATACTGATAAGCAGGTTTCTAAAGGCCTTGAGAGACTTGAGAAATGGATTGCTGATACCTATGAAAAGTGTCTGGGAGAGCAATATGATTCTATCGAAGATTATAACAGGGTATCGATGTCAAAGCGAAATAGAAAATGTCTTATCATTGATGATTTAATCGGAAATGTTGAGCCGAAATATTATGATCAGATTATTCGCATTATGAATAATGGAGTAAAAGCAGGGGTTTATGTGCTTTGCTCAATCGAGAATCGAGATTTTGGAAATAACAGGGCATTGACGGAATTTGCAGCAAGTGTGCGTGAAGCAGCAACCATCATTCCGGTACGAGATAATGGCTGTTTCTACATCAATAATAGTACGGCAGTATTCCTCAAGACTGATACAGACCAGAAGCGTATTGCAACTGTAAGGTATAAGTTGGGCACTCACGAGGAACAGTCTGCGATTATTCCTATTGGGAAAGTATTGCCTGTCGATGGGAATTGGCAGAAGAAGAGTTCTGCTAATGGATTGAAGATTGATTTCGGTGTGGATGAGAACGGAGGAAAGGCTTATTTTGAAATCTCATCCGAGAGACCGTATGCCCTTATTATTGGCGATGTACGAGTAGGAAAGAGCAGTCTGCTTCATACAATTATTTTCCAGCTTATTTCAAATTATTCTCCGGAAGAGGTCAGAATCGCAGTAGGTGATTTCAAGGATGGGGCTGATTTTAATGTATATGCAAAAGGTAATCTTCAGTCGGTAGATACAGTTGTTAACGATGAGGATCCAGATGCAATGCTTTCATTCCTCAAATATTATGTCCAGGAAATGCAGGCAAGGCAGAGAGCATTTGAACAGATGGAGGATATAACGGGAGTTATAGTTCAGAAATACGAAGACTTCAGACATTTGTATGACGCTCACAGAAGAGAGATTCAGCCCATGCCGAGAATTGTGATCCTAATTGACGAGTTTCAGTCGCTTTTCGATGGAGCATCCTGTGCTTCATATATGACAGAACTTGTAAGAAAGGGCGCGACATACGGGATCCATGTGATCCTTTCATCACAGAGGGCAGTTAGTGATAATCCGAGAAATGGATTCACTGCTTCTTTAAAGGATTACTTTACATCTAGATTTGTGTTTAAGACACCACAGAATGCAGCCAGAAGCATGCTTGCAGAAAGGTGTGCCGATACCGGAAGAGAGAATACTGGGATTCAGAGGGCATCGCTTCTGAAGAAGGGGCATACGGTATATAACTCGTACATGGGACAGAATGAAGCCGATAATGCAGTTGTACAGTGCTACTTTGCTTCCTCTGATGTTATCGCAACATTTATCCAGGTCATTGCGGCTATGAATGGCAGTGGGAAGAGTATTCTTCTGAAGCGCAATGCAAAATCATTGCCGCAGCCTTCGGCAGGTGAATTGATCAGAATTGGCAGATCGGTCGCATTCCATAAGGATGAGTCTGCGGTTGACATTGATACTATCCTGGATGACACAGAGGTATCAATCAATCCGCAGAGAATCAAGAATATGATCCTTACGGGGGCGGATGAGAGAATCCTGAATTCAATGGTATCTTCAGTCATAAACTGGCGCAAGGGAGTCAAGAATAAACAGACGCAGATGCATTTCTTTGGTGAATATGATGCCGCACACAGAAATCATGAAGGATCTGTCAGTTGCCATTATCACAGGTCGATTCAGGAACAGATTGATGAGCTGGAGAGACAAAGAAACAACCCGGATCAGGATTATACCGTAAATGTATTTGTTCAGCCGGATAAGTACACTGAATTAACGCAGTCTGCAGGTTCAATCAGAAGCAATCAGGACGTTGAAAGCATGAAGCAGCTCTTGGAGATGAGTGGAAGAGACAGAGGATTTGCTCTTGCATACTCAAAGTCTTTCAAGACTCTCAGAAGCATTATGTCATATCTGCTTAATGCTGCTCCTGTACACATCACTTCAGTCGGTGATATGGAAAATCTTAAGTACGCAATGTCTGATAATGTACGTCTGGTTAGTTGTGACTTTGATGTTCCGAACAAGGATGCAATTAAGGCCTACTACTATAACAAGGATACAGAGAAGGCGGGAAAGGTAATAATGTATATGCCTTAAAATCAAAGCTAAAAATGAAAGTTGAAAAGCGGGACACAGAGCCCGCTTTTTTAAAAATGGATAATAAAATAATGAAGATTTTAATCAATATATCGTTAATGACAATACAAGTATATAGCAGTTCGTTGATCAGTTGTTTGTTTGAATATGCTTACGATGGGAGAAATTGTATATCTAGGCTTTATGGTGAATGGAGTGCTGAGGATATTAGAGAGGTAAAAGGAGGTGACTACATATGATAAATTATTTTGAGGAGTATTGGTATGACAAACATCCAGAAGTTTTTGAGGCTGAAAAGTGTGCAATGAACAAGGAACTTAAGGACAAAGCAATATTTTTTATTCGTAATGGTAAATATGGCGGCTGGCATATTTACGATGATCATGAGATAGAACTGGTGTATGACGAATATGGCATAAGGACATACTTTGTTAATCCGACAATAGAAGAAATGTTCCAGTTGGCTACTCAAGAATATGGAGTAAGAGTAAATGCACCTGGCTTAATGAGAGATAAATATGGAAAAGTATGTCTAGCTTTGGTCGAGGGCAAAGATTTCCAATCCTTTTTAGAATACCCGATAGTCATGGAATATTATAGGAGGGCAAAGAGGTGGGTATATATACTTGAATGGAATATTAGAAATCCTGATCATCCACTAATAGTCAATGGTTGGACATATGAGAGCATAAAAAGAATTAAAGCAAAAGATGAAGTGATAAATAAACACTGTGATTTAGAAGGTGAAAATTTTGAGAAAATAGCGGATAGTAGCTTAGAAGAGCTAATAAAAAGATTCCGAGAAGAAGTAAATCTAGGGGCAGAGGACGATGATCTAACCATCAAGTGTGCTTGTAGACGGTGTCAAAATATATTCTATGTTGATAAGGACTGTGCCTATCGAAATAAATTCTTTAAATGCGGTAAATGTGGATATGTTGTAGAACCGATAATATACCGTGTACCCAAAGAACTAGTTGATTGACACTGGGACAATTATATCATGGGATTAACAAAGACTATTTATAAATATTTATTTAGTAATTTATTAACAAAGATACATGTATTTATATATCTAAAAGATATTATATGGGGAGATGATAGCATGGAAGAGAAAGTAAAACAGTGGTATGAAGAGAATCCGGAACTTATGGAAGCAGAGAAGGCGGCAATGGAAATGCTGGCAAAGGATGATTACAAGAAGCTTTTATTCTTAAAGGATGGGAGGGCTTGTTGGTATATCGGGTTCAACAGCAAATTGAGCGGGAGAAAATATTATGTGGTACTTGTTTATCCGGAGAATCATCCTGCTCAGAAATGTGTATACACAGATATTAAGGCATATTTAATTGAACCAACATATGAAATACTTCTTGATGAAATGAATTTGGCATCTGGGGATGACTATGAGTGCATGCCTTATTCCATACATGATGAATATGGAGAATGGCATTTGAGTCTTGGTGAAACAGAGACGGCTTATAAGACTATGTGTGATAGGAATGTGGGGACTATTATTGCTTCGGCAGCAAATGTCCTTTTGGCGACCAAGGATTGGATAGAGTTTTATGAAAAAGGAGTTGCTAACAAAGGTGTTGGTTTTTATAGATCCACAATAATAGAGCCAGAGGTTCAGAAAAAGGCGTGCATCGAATGTTTTGGTGCCCCGGCTATTAAGTATTACAAAGACATCAGTACGTGAAAGGCATAAGATGATAAATCAAAGAGTGATTTGTTGTTAATAGAAGAATATTCAAGGAGGACAGGACTGTGGAGGAAAGTACAAATGAAGATCAGGAGATTCAGAGAATGAGACAGCTTCTTAAAGCCATGGAATTTGATGATACCGGTGTTGCTGACGGAACAATTAAGCATGCAGTTTTGGAGGAGTGTCTGTTTAGACGTAATAACAAATATGCAAAAATGCAACGACCACTCTGGAAAAAGTGGATAAAAGGCTTAAGACTTCGTTAATAGTAATAGAACCACAGAGGTGGTCATCAATTATAAAGAAGAGGAGGCCATGATGTTATGAAGAGACATATACCTTATACAGGTGGATCTGTAGATCCCGAGATTCAGAGAATGAAAGCTCTCCTTACATCAAGCGAAGATATTGTTATTGAAGTAGGGAAGGAAGATGTAGTACCAGGACAATTTGGCAGCAATGAATCAATTTGTGATTCTGAAGATGAATTTATTATTAAAACGGTAGAAACAGAATTGCAGAATTTAAGTTCTAGGGATAAGGAAACCTTATTAGAAAAACCGCATCCGGTAATGCATCACTTTGGTTATGGAATGTATATTCGTAATCGCTATATTCATGGCAAACATTTAGGTTTTGAGTTCTCAAATCCAGACGAATTATCGTGGAAGGTTATTGAGAAAATAATCAGGAGAGTACATGAGGAGAATGGTAGAGATCTTGATAAAGATGAGGTGTATATTGCCACTACTAAACAGATGCAAGAGATAAGTGATGCAATCAATAGACAGATGAATCAATGATTTTAAATTCTGAGGAATCTGGTTTTAGAAAGTGGATAAAAAGCTTGAAATATCGTTAACAGTAATAGAACCACAGAAGTGGTCATTAAATTATAAGGCAAAGGAGATAAAAACCATGAAGAGACATGTACCTTTTACAAGAGTATCAGTTGATCCTGAAATCCAGAGAATGAGAGATATCCTTGCCAATGGCAGATATGTTGATGACGATGGAAGCCTTTACAACGATAGGGAGGCTGCTGCAATGAATATTGATTCTGGAGTTAAGGCAAAGACGGTACCTAAGACAGTGGTGTCATTCTTTGATTATAAGAGTGACGAAAAGAAAATCGTTGTTTTTTATGGAGATTCTGAGGAACCTATCGTCAATAGTAGTAGAACCACGGAAGTGGGCGAAGAATATAAAGAAAAGGAGAACAAAGCCATGAAGAAGATTTATGTACCTTTTACAAGTGTATCTGTTGACCCGGAGATCCAGAGAATGAGAGACATGTTCACATCGGGAGAAAATCTCGTTATCGATGATGATGGGACTATCGGAAGAGCTGGAGATCCTCAGTTTGAAGATGCGGGCAATGGAACGAAAGCAAAGACTGTACCGAAGGCAATCGTGTCTATTCCGGAGAATGGCGGCAGTGTACGTGATCTTATCAATGAGATTCGCGGCGAGGACGCTGAGGAAGATGGTGCAGAACCGGAAGCCGCTGCTGAGCCTGAGGCTGCCAATAATATGAAGAAGCCCGGTGCAGTGCCTAAAAGTATCCTGTCCACCAGGAGTGTAAGTGACCTTATCAATGAGATGAGGGGCGGTGAGGACTCTGAAATCGAAGCGGAAGAGGATGATGTTGAGTCATACATTGATGAACCTCAGGTATCAGCAAATCCTAAGCTTGTTCCGAAGACGGTTGTTTCAGCCAATCAGTGGTATGAGAAGAATCCAGATCTCCTTACAGCCGAAAAGGCAGCAATGTATGATTTTCAGGGAAAGAAAGCCAGATTTTGTATTCTGAAGGATGGAAGGGCCTGTTGGATGGTTCATTGTCAGCCTTCTATTGCAGGAAGGGATAAGCGTTACTGCCGGGCATATGATATTGCCCTTATCTATGACAATGATCATCCTCAGGCTAGGTACGGGAGCTCAGTTAAAGCATATCTGCTTAATCCGACGATAGACCAGCTTCAGGATATTGTTAACAGAACTAGTGGTGTATCACCTAAGAACATCCCTCATCTTCTCAGGGATGGTAACGGAGAACTTTATCTTTGTTCTGCGGATACTCGTGATGTATCTACAAGCCTGGATTCTAAAGGCGGTATTACATCAGCGGCAACGTCCCTGAGATTTGCTCTTCGTTGGATAAATATCTTTGAGCTTGGACTGATTGATCCTGTAACTTGGGGCAAATTCCAGAAACACGGTGAGATATAAGGAGGAGGGGGTTATGGCAATGAATGCTTATGAAGCTTACAAGACACAGAGTAATTGCAAGAAGGTAATCGTTGAAGCGCCTGGTCATACGGTTGGGACAATAGTTGACATTATGGTGGATAATTTCGACAAGGTGGAACGTATCACAGAAAATGTCTGCGAGTCAATCAAGAAAGGGACAGATACAGCCATTATCCATGACTCTGTTATTACGCCTCCAAGGTTACAGACTCTGGCTGATCTTTTCGGAGAGGAGTTGGATGAAAAATTTCGTCATACAGAATCCGGTGATGGAATGTACGCAGGTATCAGTATGGAAGCAGAGGGAATGAAACAGCAGTACCTTGTTTTTATCTCGACAGCGGATAATGCAGCAGTGCCGGTTAAGGTGATTCCTGTAGTTCCTTCAGGGGTTGAACTTTTTGGTTATTCAAAAAAGAAGCCATTCAAGAAGGCATCTACCGTTGATGTAAGACCTGACAAGGATAATCCTGGTGAAGTCTATTTGGAAACCATGCGGATGAAGAGGATCATTCAGAAATATAAGCCCGGTGAGGTTTGGAGCAGAAGTGATATCAAGGAGTATATCCAGGAGATTGGTGACTGGACGCAGAAAATGTCACCGCAGAGAAAGGAAGCTCTGGAAAAGAAAAGTCTGCATAAGAGAGCTGAGCTTATAGGAAGATCGAGGAACAGATTTGGTTATCTTAAGGGTTCATGCAAGAAATGCAGGAAGATCGTAATCAGTGACAGGGCGTATACATCGATTATCGCAGAAGCGTTATCCAGAGACCCAGACGAGACGGGCGGAATCCTTCTGGGAATTATTGATAAGGATACGTGGTATGTAGTTGAGGCTACAGACCCTGGTCTTTCGACATTCCACAATCGTGTTCATCATGAGATGGATGAGAAGTACCACAATCATATTTATCCGGTGATATCAAGACTTTATGAGAAGGATTTGTGTCTGCTTGGGTTATGGCACAGGCATCCCGGAACCTTGAATACATTTTCTGGCGATGATAACAGAACCAATACAAGCTATTCGGAAGCAATCGGTAATGGAACCCTTTCTTTCCTCTTGAATTTTGTCCCTGATGCGCAGCTCACATGCTATTACCTGGATGATAAGGGAACAGGTTCGTATTACAAGCCGGAAGTAAAGATAGGCGACAAATATTTCAAGGGAACGGATTATCTGGTTCTGGCAGATGAGAAAACACTGATTGCAAGGAAGCGGCAGATGCAGCGAGAGATAAAGGAAGTTGGATGAAGAGGAATGCTCCACAAATCAGTCAGCAGATTGATTTGTGGAGAATTCATAAGAAGTATCGTTAACATAGATATAAAACAAAGGAGGTTTCAATCATGATTAGCAGGACTGAGATTAACAATAAGATTAACAGTAATTCAGAGGGGCATATCACTTTGACAGAGGTGTTGACTGATCTGCTCACCGATGTCGAATCCATGGAGTTTAATACGGAGGTAGCTGCCGATGCCAATGATGAAGTGATTGAAGCGGCAAGAAATGAGCTTACAGAGGGCGGCTTTGGAGATGATGAGACAGAAGAGACCTTTGAAGTGGATACAAATCTTCTGGAAGGATTCTTCTCTGGCAGAGTTAAGAAGAACTATCAGATGCTTGCAAATGCCGATATCCTGAAGACGGATGGGACGGAATACGAAGCGTTCGGCATTTACAGAGACGAGACGGAAAAGTACTACCTTCTGTCTGATGGCGTCAGCTTTAATGAGGCGGCAGACCAGTTTAATGCGGTTGGGCTGATTGTTTCGAATGATCATTTCACGAAGCTTCTGAATAAGGAAGTTGATATTGAGGGATACGATTTCTTCGGGAGCTTTATCAATGATGGATGGGTATTCTTTAGGACAGATGAGAAACGGTCGCATATCACGCTGAACTTCTTTGATATGGTTACACGACTCTTTTCCAGAAATACAGGTCTTCTTGAATCCTCAGTAATGAACGCTAAATCAGCCCTGATCGTGGGATGTGGCAGCGTTGGATCGTTTATCGCACTTGAACTTGCCAGAGCCGGTGTCGGCAGTTTTATTCTGGTTGACAGTGATACGCTTGAAATCCATAACATCTGCCGTCATCAGCTTGGATTCAGAGATCTTGGGCGCTATAAGGTGGATGCTGTTGCGGATGCAATCCGAAATATCAATCCGTCTGCAAGGATCACCAAGTACAGGGGTATTCTTCAGGATATGCCCACTGAGTACCTTGATGGATTTGAGGACGGAATTGTTATTGGAACCGGTGATAATCGTGAGTCCAGTGCATTTGGTAATGATCTAGCAAAAGCACTGCAGGTACCTTTCGTATCGACAGGATGCTGGCAGCGTGCACACGCCGGAGAGTGCTTCTACTGGTATCCGAACGCAGGTCTTCCTTTGTACAGGGAGGCATTTGCAAATCTGATTTCAGATGAGAGGCCGACTGCGCATCAGAATTATTTCGCTGATGATAATGATGAAGAGACATTAAACTTTGAACCCGGTGTATCTACTGACATTGAGTTTGTAACTCTCGTTGCGGTAAAGATTATCTATGATCTGCTGAACAGAGATACTGACAATTACACTAAGCGTGTAATCAGATACCTCAAGAATTATACACTCGTCTGCAATACGAATGAGACTGTCATTGGCGGAAAGAATGCAGAGATCTTCCCTCATCCGCTCTATATCAGCAATACAATTACTGCTGGGAAGATAAAGAAGGAGGCTGTATGAATGAGAAAGACATGTTCAGAGGCTCATAATCAGCTTCAGAGATGGAATTCTATTCGCAGCGAGTGGGAAGATAAAAAGAGCCGTGAGATAGAAGCTGATTATGTCGGACCAATGCAGAATGTATTGACTCATATGAGCGAAAAGCTTTTCGAGATTAACAGCTTTATAGATGAGACAGAAGAGAGGATAAACGATATTAAGGAGGAAAACTGTTATGGCTAATGGAAGTGTTGTTGTTCATGATATTGATTCGCTGGAAACCTATATGGGCGTTTTACAGGCTAAAAGAGATGAGCTTGAAGGGCTGTATGGTGTTCTTAGTGCCGAAACGAGTAACCAGGGCGGGAACTGGCAGGATCCCCAGTATGATTACCTAAAAGAACTGGTTGATAACTATTCTTCTTCGGCGCAGGGACAGCTCAGTGAACTGGATGATTCTATCAACTATATAAGCGGACTGATAGCTAAGCTTAGGGATTTGTAGAGGAGGTGTCGGCATGAGCGATGTCAATGCCATTATTACAGCCGTTGACAAGGGGATGGATATTATAGACGGCTATGAAAGAGAAGTCGAGGATCTCCGCGCTCATGTCGTCTTTGATATTCATTCTGTGATTGTAGCTGTAGAACGTGAAAAATCCTTTGTTGAACAGGAAATGGATGATTTGTGTTATTCATCGTATGAAGATACAGAGGACGATTCTGGGGATAAGGCTGATATGTTGAGCAGACAGAGGAAAATGTATGATAGCTTGCTTTATCAGACAAGCACTAGGGGAGAAGAACTGGAATCAGAGTGGAGAGGTCTCTGCGGACAAACTTTTGATCTTGCCGAGGACAGTAAAAGACTGATGGCGGATTACATAAGAAAACTCAACCGGATAAACTATTCCGGCGGAGCAACAGGCTATTCAAGCAGTGGGCATGGACCTGAATACTATGTGGTGATTGTGGATTCTCAAAAATACCCGCAAACTGCTGAGCATATCAAAATGGCGCAGACAATGGGTTTTCCTGAATTCGTGACTTTGGGCAGAGCGGATGCGGCGGAACGGCGCAAGGCCTCTTTGTCAGACGTGAAAGCCAGTCCGATCTACGATCGAGACGAGTGGCCTATGGCTGTATTTGAAGAAGGTGGTCAGGGTGCCGATGTGGCGTATATTGAAGGCCGTGATAATAGAGGTGCAGGCTCGTCGATCGGATGGCAGATGAGAGGATTTCCTGACGGATCCAGAGTTAGAGTCAGAGTGATATAAGGAGGACGGTTATGTCGGAACATACTAATGCAGAATTTCAGATAAATGAATGGTTTAATAATACACCGGAAGCGATTGAGTTTGAAAGGAATACCAAAAGAGATTCTTATTTTATGACTAAACTTCATGTGCATGATGGTTCGTATCTTGGAGAGATTGTAGGGAACTATTCTAAGGTAACATTGTGTGCTGGATATTTCGGACTCCTTTGTGGTATGGGCGAGAACTCGATTGTTGACATTAATGCGCTTAATAAAAATGGAATGCCGGAACTGTTTCCCGGAGCGTTGATTATTGCTTATGACATGAACGGAAATATCTTTGCACTTAATTCCGGGGCATGTAAGGAAGCAGGTAGAGGTAGGGTGCTTTATCTTCCTAAGGAAAGCTTTGCGTGGGAGGATTTAGACTTAAGTTACGCTCAGTTTTTGAAATGGTTATCCGGGCTTACAGAAAGCGAGCTTATAATTAACGGCTGGAAGCCCGATGCTGAGTATAAACCGATAGACAATATCGCAGAGTATTTAATGGGAAAGGCCGCGGCATATAACATGTTCCTAAGGCAAAGGGGATGATACGATGAATCAGATAATAGAAATGAATGTATCTACACCTGAACAGTTCATCAGAGCAGTCAGATTATCACAGAATGTCTTTGAAAACCAGACAGTTATCAATGTGATAAACAGAGGAGAAAGCTTTGCCAGAGCATCTGAGCTGATATCTGATATACAGTATGGGGTTACTTCACTTTATAAGAATACCGTTGGTTCTTTTGCCGGAGCACAATTATCTCAATTCTCCATTCAAATGGTATCTGATCCGTTTGGGAGATTCTCGAAATTGCTTATAAATGCCAGATATTTCAGCAGCCCCAAAGAACTTAATGACCTGATATGTGTATCAGCTGAAATAGCCGGTCTGCTTAATAAGAAAGTAAGAAACCGCAGTGATGATCTCGAAAAAATATACATCTTTGATCGGTGGGTGAGAAAAAACTTTGAGTACAAGAGCACAAGCCAGATGGAGGATCATACGGCAATAAATCTCCTGAAGAGTCGGAGCGGTGTCTGCCAGGCGATAGCGGCGATAGCAGTGTTGGTATTATCATACATGGGGGTTAAAGTCCTTTATGTATCAGGCGAAGGAAAAGGAAACAGAGGATGGGGGCCGCATGCATGGAATTCGGCATATATTAACGGACAATGGATACATATGGATTTTACATTTTCCATGAATTCCTTAAGATTGCCATGCACAAAATCCGGAATAGAAGAGAAATTCTTTGTTAAAACACATCGGTGGGACAAAAAAGAGTATAGCAGCCGATCGATGGATTCTAAGTGGAAGAGTATCTGTTGGAATAAAGAGAAAGGGGTAAATATTATTGTTAATGCTGAAAGCTGCCGCATCAATGGAGTTGAGGTAAAGTTTTCTTCTAAATTGCTCGTAAAAGATGGAAACAGGATTCTCGTTGATCTTGCCAGCATAATAAGGCTTATGGGTGGGGGCATAGAGTTGATTCCCAATACGGGCACTATAAATGTTTGTGTTTGCAACAAAAGGATTATTCTTAAAGGCGCTCTGAAGCATTTTCATGATGGCTTTTTTGATCAGATTGTGCTCAATCATATCTGGAAGAACGAATGTATCAATGATTCTGAACTTAAAATCGTAATTTAAGGTGGTGATGGTATGGTCAATTTAGTGACAGCTGGAAGGTTTAAAGGAAAAAGAATAAAAGTAAACAGTGAAGGGGCATTTATTCCGTTCGGGAGAGAGCATCTTGATATTATGCCAGAGATAGTTGACCATATCAAGATAATAAGTGCGATGCAGAATAGGCGCTTTTTCAGTGGCTTTCTCAGAGGTTTTTTTGCTAAATGGCTTGGAAATACTGCATGGCTATCGGCAGTTCAGAGCGCGCAGAGCCAAAGTCAATTCCGAATACGAATAGCCTATAGAGATGGGACGGCGAGTGTTTGTGTTATTGATAATCGTGTACTTGATCAGCTGGCGGTAACATTCGACTTAATCTGAGACCTTCACTTTGAAAAGTGGAGGTTTCTGTAGTTGTATCGTTAATATAAACAAAAGCACGAAGGAGGTTGATAATATGCAAAAGATAAGATTTAAACTCAAAGATAAATCAACACAGTCTAAGGGGGAATACTTATTTGACCATATTTTGTATGGAGCTTTTTTGGCATATGACATATACAACGTACTACCATATGTCATATCTATAGCGAAATATAATAATTCGATTCCAAGAATGATTGTTTGTATGTTATTAACCAGTGTGTTTGGAATTGTTATCAGTTACAACTATAATCGGTGTGGTAAGGGTGTTATCCAGGATATCCTTTCAGGTATTGGACTGTACACAGTTTCAACAGTTGGAGAATATGCAGTTGGATTTATCAGTTGGTTATGCATAGGGCTATTAGTGATATCCGTGTTTGGGATAATCCTTATAATATCTAAGAATGTTAAGAGAAAAGATAGAATAAAACAGATTATGTTTTCAAGATTTCTAAGGAGTACGCAGGTGGTGAGAAGAAATGTTGGAGTTGCTGCGATAATTGCAGTCATAGCACTTCCAATAGGACTTAATTGTTTTCAAAATGAGAAATTAAATGAGGATTATTATGAAAAAGTCTGTGAGGAGTATTGGCTGAATGTAGACGATATTCAAGATGGAATATCCGGCTATGAAGGAGAACTGAGTGTCCTTGAAAACTATGGAGATGAGTACAGACTTGAAAAGAATATTGATACTATAAAACTGATTCGAGATAATGATACCTTCCAGACCTTGGATTATGAAAAGAAGTGTGATGTTTTGCGGGCTGTTTGCTATTGTGAGGCAAGATATCTTGGCTTATGTAAGATAAATATCGTGTTTGAAGATATTGAAGATGATACTTTACTTGGAACATATAATCATGCGACAAAGACGATTACTGTTAATGCTAAACCTATAAAAGATGGTAGTTTGCCGGGAGGAACTGCGGAAGAGCTGCTTATAACAGTGTTACATGAGTGCCGTCACTGTTATCAGAATCTCCTTTCCGAAATGTATATTAGTGCAACTCCTGAACAGCGAAACCTATTGGCTTTTACAGGTGAAGGTGTAAATGACTGGATAACGAATATTGGCGATTATAAACCGGGAGATGAAACAATAGAGGGACAGATGGAGTATTATGTGCAGCCGATTGAAAGAGATGCTAGAACTTATGCGAAGGCTGAGGTACAGATATATTATTTGGAAATAGATAGTATCTTGGATAAAAAGGCAAGTAACTAATATCAGAAGAAATGATGCGGACTTATACATATAAAATGTGGTGATTAACAAATAGGTAAAATGTGAGGTGGATGCAAGATGTTTTTGAAAAACTCCAAAGATGATATTTTGAAAAAAGAACCTTATAGTACATTTATTAAAAAATTTGATAGATTGACTTCAATTATCAATCAGAAGATACATCTGAAAATTGATTCTGTAGATAAGGACAAACGTTATGGATTCACTGATGGATTTAATCTGGATTATGTATATACAAAATCTTTTGATCTTGAATTTAAGTACTATATGTTTGTAGATGCTGAATATACTCAAAGACAATCGTTTTGTATCATTCATACATTATCATACAAATTTGAAGAAGAGGATGATTTTCATGACATAATGATGGATACGATTGACGATATTCAGAAAAGAAATGGTTATCTTTATATCTCGTCATTGGTTAAGGCGTGTGATGTGAATTGTTCAATAAACAATAAAAATATGGTAAACATTACATATACAGTGCTTTGCGAAAAGGACAATGCAAAAGAGGTCTGCTTACAACTGATATGTAACGACGTTGCACTGTTTACACGGAGTTTCTAGAAGGTGTGAAGGATGAAAGAAAACTGGTTTTTGTTAGGAGATATTCATGGAGAGACAGGTCCCATTGAGTATTTTTACCGTCAGAATAGAGATAGATTAAAGCTTGATGAGTGTGTGAATTATATAATTCTTCTTGGAGATGTCGGATGTAATTATGCCATAACTGGAAAAAGGGATTCAAACTTCAAGAAAGGTTTATCAAGGTTTCCGTTTACATATATCCTTCTTCGAGGAAATCATGAAGCAAGAGTGTCGGACGTGATGGAAAAGTATCCTGATAGATGGTTGGAGATGGATAAATATGATGGTATGAGTGGAGTAACTATTGGAGGGAGGTGTAAAAATGCCTAAGGTAAATTTGGATGGAAAATTTCCGTGTATGTCAAATTGGATAACATTAAAAAGAACAAGTGATGGTGTAATTGCCAGAAATGGTGCGACAGATGATGAAACATTATTATCGGAAAGAGAGACACGCTATCTTAAAAGCTTAAATGGTGATAGAGATATATATAAAATTAAAGGTTTTTCTTATGATGAATGCATGGAATATTATGAGCATTTGAATGAGAATTTATTGATTAGAGATTCAGGGCGAATTGTAGATCTGGATGGAGCATATATATATACGCTTTATATTCCTAATAGAAAAAGTACGAATTCTATAATACCGAAGATATTGAATTTACTGCTGATGATAACTTTTTTTCCAGTGTTAATCTATGGTGTCTATTTATTTATTCATTATGGAGTAAATTTAGGAGAAGATAATTTTTTCCTAAATTTGATTTTTGGTTATATATTGGGAATCGGTGTTGGTGGGGTCCTTCACGAATGCGCTCATGCGTGCGCATCTTTATCTTATACTGGACGATTCTTTGAGGCAGGTGTAATGATGACAGGATTTATGCCAGGTGCATATGTGATGACCGATGAAACGAATATAGACAACATATTAAAAAAAGTCCAGATCCATATGGCAGGAATAGAGATGAATCTTCTGTTAGCTGGTGTGATGATGATTCTGATGGTAAAAGTTAATTGGTTATCTGGATGTAAAATGGCAATGTTTTACATTATGACACAAAATATTTTTATAGCATTATTTAATATAATTTTTGCGGACGGATTGGACGGGGAACATGCAATAAGTTCTTTGCTGGGTGGTCCCATTGTTGATGCAGCTAAAGCAAATATAGAACAGATGACTACTCGGGAAAAAAGAAGCGAATATTTTTCAGAGACAGGTTGTGTAAATGGAATAGCAAATATCTGTACAAGTATACTTATTATGGGATTCCAGTTCCTTAATCCGATATTTATACTTGCAAGTATAGGTATATTGATTGGAGGATTATTTATATGAACTTGAAATACAATTTGATAAAAATGATTATAGGAGTAGGGAATGTTGCTTTTATATTGTACCATTCCTTGTCGTTTGATTCTTCAAAAGGATATAGACTTTGGAATATTGTATTTGGAATATTGCTTATTTTTATGGTGACCAAGAGTGTAACATTTACGAAGAAACAGGAAGGTATATGGATATTCTTGATTTCTGCAATAGCCTTGACTCCATTTAATATTAGATTGGCGGCTATTGCTGCAAATTTATATTTAATTGAAAGTTTTTCTTTTGCCAAGATTTTATTTGGATTAGTTATATATTTGTGTATTTTATCAGTTGAGGAGATTTTATTGGAAATAATATCAAGTATCATATGGTCATCGAAAAATGATTTGTTTTTTTATGCAGAAAAGAAACTTGAAGAAGATGATATATTAATTGATTAGAAAGGTGGATGTTATGCTTTATCTTATATCGGATATTCATGGAGAATTGCATGATTTTAAGAAGTTACTGAAAAAGATAATGTTTGATAGAGAAAAAGATAATTTGATCATTATGGGAGATATTTTTGATCGTGGTCCAGATGGAATTAGGTTGCTGGAGTTTATAACGCCATTCTTATTGGATCATTCAATGGAGTTGTTATTAGGAAACCATGAATTATTTGCAATTATGTTTATTAAAGGAATGCTTGATGAAAGAACATGGACTAGGTTTGGGGGAGGTGGTACTCTTAAAGAGATTAAGAAAATGAATTTAGACGCCCGGAAAAGATTATTAGATTTTTTGGAAAAATTACCTTATTATGCGGAAGTTAGTTCAAGGTTTTTTGGAAATATAGTAGTCACTCATACAGGAATCGATTGTAATAATTATGTTATGAATAGGGACGGAACAATAAATGTAAAAAAAAGTATTGAAAAAGCAATTCATAATAATCAGTATAATTTTATGATAGGTACAGATCTACATCAAATTCCGGATGTAGATAAAGAGAAATTTGATGAATATCTTATCGTTGGACATGTGCCATGTAATAGATTGAATGTGGATATGAGTAATAAATTTTATAGGACAGATTATTATATGTGTATTGATGCAGGTGCAGGATATAAAGAACATGGTGGTAATTTGGCTTGCTATTGCGTTACTACAGATAAAGAGATATATCTTTAAGTCAATAATAAAAAAATAAAGAATATAAGTTCCGCTTAGGTGTAATAAGTATGTTGAGTTATTAACATTTTAAGAGAGCTTATAGATGAAATATTAAATGGAAGTGTATAAAGTATGCTTTGTACTTGAGTTTTAATGAAAAGGATGAATGAAGTATGAATGAGAATTGGTTCCTATTGGGGGATGTCCATGGTGAAACAGCACCAATTGAGTACTTTTATAACCAAAATAGTGAGAGATTAAAGTTGAATGAGAGTAAAAATTATATAATTTTGTTAGGGGATGTAGGATGCAATTTTTCTATAAACAGCAGAAGAGATTTGAATTTCAAGAAAAACATATCAAAGCTTCCGTTTACATATATCTGCCTTCGTGGAAATCATGAATCCAGGGTAAAAGATGTAATGGATAAGTTCCCAGATAGGTGGATGCAAATACATATGTATGGTGGAGTTATATCTGTGGAAAAAGAATTTCCCTTTATTCATTATTTATCTGATGGACCTGCATTGTATGAGTTTATGGGGTATATTACGTTGGCTATTCCTGGGGCTTATAGCCCAGACAAAGAAGTTCGATTAAGAAATAATTGGACATGGTTTGAGAATGAAAAGTTAACAAAAGAAGAGATGGATTATGGAAGAGAACTTGTAAAAAAACAAAAGAAAGTTGATCTTGTCATTTCACATACTTGTCCTATTGCGTTTGAACCAAGAGATTTATTTCTTACATCGGTTACTCGATCATTGGAAGATAAATCAATGGAATTTTATCTAGGGGAGATTGAGGAAAGCTTAAATTATCACCGTTGGGCATGGGGACATTTTCATGCAGACCGGTTGTATCCATGGGATGGGAAAAAAGAAAAATTGATGCTTTTTAATGAAAAGGTTGTTAATGTAGAAAAATTTATGGAAATGGGTAAAAATGATTCTTTGATTGATATTCTGGCATAATATGAAATTTATTAGGTTTGGAGGTGGTTTAAAATGGTATATGTGACATCAGATATTCGAGGGGATATAGAGGCATTTAAAAATTTATTGATACGACTAAAATATATACCGTATCGGTATCCTATAGGAGATTTATTTATAATAGCGGGTAATTGGATCGGAGATGGAGGAGATGAGGTCCTGGATTATTTTCTTCCAATGTTAGAGCGCAAAGAAGTAGTTTTATTAAAGGGAAGACAAGAGTATCAGGTACAAAGGGCATTAGCAAAAAGTATATCAGATAAAGAATGGAACGATAAAGAAGAGGTCTCTTCTATTAATGGTCAGATACAAAAAATGTCAATAGGGGAAAGAATAATCCTTTTGGATACACTTGAAAATCTACCATATTATTATAATATAAGAGACTTGACTGTGTGCGCGGGAGGGCTCGAATGTGATAACTATGCATATACCTCTTCTGAGAAAATAAATGTAGAGAAAAGTATTGAGAAGGCGGTTAATAGAAATGAAGAAAATATTTTAGCGTATTACTCATCAAAAGATTTAATAATTATTCCACATCTTGATTTATCACAGATGGATACACATATTATAGCAGGACATATAGATATGGATGAAGTATCGGATACGTTAATTCAGACTAATTGGTACACAATTCTGAATACAGGATCCCATATTCGGTTTGCCTGCTATTGCCTTGATCATAATAGCGTTTATTATGAGCCTTATACAGGTTGGGTATTATAATCTTTGAAGGACGGTGATCTGATGGCGATATTATTTACGAGTGACCTGCATTTAGGGCATAGAAATATCATTTCTACATGTGGGAGAAATGCTGAAAGTTGTGGAGAAAATTTTAGTACAGTAGAAGAAATGAATGACTTTTTGATTGATAAATGGAATCAAAAAGTAAAAGATAGTGATGAGGTGTATATTTTAGGAGATTTGTCATTTCGTTCTAGTGTGTCAGTTAAGACGTATTTAAAGCAATTAAAGGGGTGTAAACATTTGATTGTCGGAAACCATGATTTTCAATGGCAAAAGAATATACAGAATATGAACGATTATTTTGAATCAGTGTCAAATCTTGAAGTTATTAAGTTAAATGGGAAACTTATAACTTTGTGTCATTATCCGCTTTTAGAATGGAATGGTTCGAGAAGGGCAGGTAATCAGAAAACATCTAATTCATGGCTGATTCATGGTCATATTCATAATAGTAGAGATAATATTTTTGAATATATCAGAGATAATCTTCCTTGTGCATTAAATTGTGGAGTAGATATTAATGATTTTGAACCAGTAACTTTCGAGGAATTACTTAAAAATAATAATAAATGGTATGGAAGAAATGAACAGTAAATATAGGGTTAAGTATAATAAAGAATATGTTTTGCATGCATATTTAAATATTGGTTAAAAGGAGAAAAAGTCTATGGTACATGAAATGAAGCTGCACGAATCACCATTTAAAAAAATAAAATCTGGAAAGAAAACCGTTGAATTGCGATTGTATGATGATAAAAGAAGAAAGATTAATATTGGTGATAAAATACTTTTTACTAATCAAACAAGTCAGGAAATGATAGCGGTTACTGTAACTGAATTATATCGCTTTGAGTCATTTAGAAAATTGTTTGAAAAAATTCCTTCGGAAAAATGTGGCAATACATGTGATACATCAATAGATGATTTAGTTGAGCAAATGCGAAAGTATTATTCGGCAGAAGCTGAACAGAAATATGGTGTCCTTGGGATTGAAATAGAACTTGCGGACTTACGAAGCGTTATGCTGGAAAAAGAAAATAGAGGAGAAGAATAATATATCATGAGTAAACAACAGGTAACGACAAAAAAATATAAAATAGAAGCAATTATAGTAGGGATTTTTATAGTTGCAACATTTTTCTTTAGAGATTTGATGATATATCGTACATATATTGAAAGTGTAGCATATAGTGGAGCTTACAAATATAATTTATTTGAATGGATCATTGTAAAAAGAGGTTGGTATCTGCTTGGTGGATTAATTGTTTGTTTGATTCCATATGAAAAGATATATGGAATAATTAAGGCACATATAGGTGTTCAAGTGCAAAAATCCGTTATGGAAAGAAAATATATAACCTTGGTTGCAGTTTTAACATTATTGGTAATTGAAGTTGTTTCAATAATATTTATGCCAATAGAATATCAGAAAATTTCTTTGATATTTAACGCTGGTATAGTGTTAGCTGTATTTTTGTGCCTCTCACCGTTGATTTTGGAGATAATTAATTGGTTTATTGTTGTAATCATATACAATGTTATTTCTGTTTGGTTGGTTTATTTTATATTAAAGCTAAGAATTGAGAATGGATACGAATATGCATATATAGAAGACTGGCGTCAGTTTGTAGTTGTTTTTATTTCTATGATATTTATTGTAATATCTATAGTGATAGGGATTTTCATATATGCGTTTTTAAGTAAAAATGCGGAAGTAAGGAAATGGCCTGTTACTCGATTAGGAGTGGTGGCAATTATATCCACGGTAATAGTAGTTGATATAAGTGAACGTTTTCTGTTTTCAGCCCATAGGGCTTTGCAGGGATATGACTTGAATGCACAGTATTTTATAAATGGAACGGCTGCATTTAAAGATACAGGATATATAATTGTATCAGTATTATTTATATTTAGTATAATATTATTGTTTATTGCAGCAAAGCTGATAAGTAGCTATTCGAAGAAAAGAATGCTGCTTCTTCTTTGGAGTGCGGTGCTGATGATAATGCTGGGTATTTGGGAGATACAGGAGCGTTTTGGTTTAATAGATAGAATAGAGATATTAAATACAATATTTGATCCGCAAAATTTAGCCATTATGTTTATTGCTTTAAGAACATTGGTTATACCTGTAAAACCAGAACCAGATATAGAATCTATAGATGATGGTATGGATTCTTATATAGAGATACAACGTAACTGGATTCAGATAAATAGTTTAAATAAACAAATTATGGCTGTAACTGATCTGATAAATGCACATGAACTTAGATTGGAGATGTTAGATGCTAAAATAGAAAGTATGAATGCTAAATCGGAAGAAGAGGCCAAGAAATGTAAAGATTATATAGATAAGATAGAAAGTGGTCTTGACGAAAATGCAAAGAAGGGTATGTCAACAAAATGCGAGCAGATGTATGATGAGTTGGAGCAAATAGCGAAGCATGAAATTGATGAAATTAATGAACTCTATGAGCTATTTGGTATAGATAAAATGGATGAGAATGAGAATTTATAAATATAAATAATATTCTAGAAAAGCATCGGGTATATTATAGTATGTTTTGGCATAGATCCTGTAGGTTTGTCAAACATATGTTACACAGATGACAGATAATCCTTTAGTACCTGATTTGGAGATTTCCATCCTAATGGACGCATAGGAAAGTTGTTATAATCCCTGCGATTATACACTTTCAACTGTTTGGCAAAGTCCTCAAAAGAATAAAAAGTATGAGTTGCAAAAAAACGCTCATTATCCTTTTGGTGGCTTCTTTCAACTTTCCCGTTATGCCGCAGTGTAAAAGGACGTATGATTTTATGGCGGATCTCATGCTGCCTCAGATGCACCTGAAATAGTGAGGGTTTGTCACGGTGAGTGGTAAAACGATTTGTAAATTCTGCTCCATTATCAGTTTGGATACATTGAATGGGTAACGGAAAGGCTTTCACCAGATGCTCTATAAACATAGCAGAAGAATATGTGTTGTGTTCTTCAAAAGCCTCTACGAAACGCCATCTGGAATACTCGTCAATGGCAGTATACTGAAAGAATTGTTTGCCGATGACCTTGGGGTTTTTGAGGCATGCAGAGGGAACAAATTTTACATCAACCTGTATGCGTTGTCCCGGATAATCCATCTGTTCGTAAGGTTTTGGAATATATTTAGGATTTGGCGGATGAACTGCCATAATTCCCTGCTTACGGAGAAATCTGTATAGTCCGGGGATGGAACGGGAGTAACCACGCTGCTTGAGTTTAACCCAAAAGACAACAAGGCCGGCATTGGGATTGCGTCTGCGCATATCAAAGATCAGCTTGATCTCTTCAGGGGTATGTTGGTTTGGATGATGATGGGGTCTGCGAGAGCGATCCCGAAGGGACTCAATAGAACCTTCATAACGTCGTTTCCAACGATAAATGTATTGACGGTTGGTTTTATATTTGATAGTAGCCTTGGTGACACCAAACCTTTCAGCGTATTTGATTAAGGATAGACGATACCGCATATCTTGTGTTATAGTAGCCATAGCAGAGAACTCCTTTTTTGTTTTTTGTTGTGGTGACTAAAATATAACACAAAAGAAGCATCTCTGCTTTTTTTATATTCAGTTGTAACACATGTATTGTAATCCTACAGTTTACGGTTTTGAGTATTGCGTATATATTTTTTTTGTATTATAATGTCTATACTGTTAGCCTTTTTTCTAATGAATATTAATAATATTGGGGGTTGAGTATGGAATGGGAAGAGTTTTGGAATAATTTACTTAAGACGAATGCAGGTAAAAAAATTATAGAAATGAATGAAGTAGATAGTAAAAATGGAAATCTATTTCAGATGGAAAAAATATGTCATAACATATATGATGATTATAATAAAATAGAGGTGGATTTGAAGGAAACAGAAAAAGCTATATTAGATTATTTGGTGAAAAGCTTACCTGGAATTCATTTGCATACGAGTAGGATTAAGTCTACAGAAAGTCTTATTGAAAAAATTATCACAAAACGATATTTGCATATGTTTGATGATGAGAGTGGATACGCAAAAATAAATGTAGATACATATAAAAATATTGTTACTGATTTGGTTGGCTTACGTATTATTATTAATTATCGTGGCCATTGGCAAGAAATGCATAGGCTTATATTGGAAAAATTTCCATATGATACAACACAAGAGTATAAAGAAGGCGTTTTAATTCCAATTATAAAAGAGAAAAATATACAAGCGGAGATTCCAAAAGTATATTATGCATTTGGTGATGATATTTCAGAATATATTCAGCAAGGGTTGATTGCAAAACAACATACAATGAACTATAGAAGCATACACTATACAGTTACATATAATGGTTTTTATGTTGAGATACAAATGAGAACAATATATGATGAGGCATGGAGTGATTGTAATCATAATTATGTGTATAAAAAGACGGATAATAAAAGTCATGATGCATTGGAAAAATTGTCTACAATATTATCTAAACTTACGAATTTATCAAATGATATAGGCGAAAAAATGAAAGAGATATATGATGGGCAATTGCTTGTAAATGAAAAAGGAGGATGGAGTTGTCCAAAAGAGCTTGCAAATGAATTAAATGAGATATCTAAAAGAATGGAAGATATAGATGAGGAAATAAAGTTATTTAAACAAAAAATTATTATAAAGGAAATGTGATTATAAAAAGAGGAGACAAGTATGGAATGTTCAAAGAAAAATGTTACTACAGGAGATAAATTTGTAGAAGAATTAATAAGTGGTGAATTTAAAAAAAATTATAGACCTAATAAGGGCCTAAATTTTACAGGAGGTTTTGAGGGAATTTATTTTGATTTTTTTGAAAAATATTTGTGTTCATGTGGATGTTATATGATGGATAATAGATTAAAAAGAGAGGAATACTATGGCGGATTATAAGTATTTAGTTGAAAAATTCACTAAAGAAAAAATAAAATCACGATATGACTGGTTAAATAAATCTTTGGAATTATATATACAAAAGCGTAATTATCAGGATAAAGTTGTTATTTCTCAAGATATATTAAAACATGTTATAGTTGATTATTTTGTAGACATAGACAGATTAAAAGAGTTTCAGGAAATTGAATTAGTCCATACTTCAAAAATATACGCCTATCTGTGCTTTTGGATACTTAGACATAAACCGATTCAATTAATAAATAAAGAGGGACTGGGTGATTTAGCATTTATTAATGAGGAGTTTGTGTGCACATTCCTTAGAAGCTACTTGTTTTCAGAATTTGAAGGAACAGTTTTATTTGATACAAAAAGAAATGAAGTAGATAATTTTGTGGATACGTTGCTGTACTATTTTCAATATAGAGATTATTCCGCAAAAACAATTGAACTAATTATATTATCCTTTCAGGCAGGATGTGCCTATCAATATTGTTCGGAGCATCAATAAATTATTAATGAGGGAAGATAATTATTCAAAGACAACGCCCATGGTGTATTCTGTGGGCGCTATTTTTATTATAACGAATAGATAAAATTTACTAAAATTAAAGATACAAAAGAAGGGGTGTTCATATGCAAGTATTTCTTTCATATTCATGGAAAAATAGTGATTCGGCTGACCTGATTGAGAAAATGTGTAAATCAGTAGGTATTCAGTTAATTCGGGATAAATATGATTTACGATACTCGGAGAATATTAAAAGTTTTGCGGAAAAAATTGTTCAATGTGAGTTTGTAATTTGTTTAATAAGTGAAAGCTATTTCAAAAGTTATAGATGTATGTACGAAGCTGCAATATTAATGAAGAATCCCGATTATTCAAAAAAATTATGTTGTGTAGTTGTTTCACCTATAAATTCGGATATCATAGGTAGAATAGAGTCAATAAAATACTGGGAAGATAGAATAAAGAAAATTCAACAGGAGAAACGCAAGGTAAAAATAACTTCAAGAAAAAGTATTAGTAAAGATTTAAATGATTTTAATCAAATAGAGCAGTGTATAGGAGAATTTATCCGATATATAGATGATAATAAATACGTGACAATAGAAGATATTAAAGAGGGCGGTATTTCAACTTTTATCGATACAATCGTAAGAAAAATAGGGATTAAACCGGAAATACATATACAATTATTATCTAGAATTGCAGACAATGGTGATTTACAAGAGCAGGAAAAAATGTTGATGTCTTATTATGAAAAATATAATGCAAATGAATATTATTATTTTGTAAGAGCGTACATATATGAGCAACATGATTATAATGAATTGGCTTTAATTTATTATAAGTTAGCAATAGAAACAAATCCCCAATATATAATAGGTTATGAGGCTGTAATTAATGTATTATTAAGCAGTTCAAAAGTTAATATGGATGAAGTTCAGTTTTTCTTGAATAAGTTGCTTTTACTTGATTCTACGTTGTCTTGTATTAATAGAATTAAAGGGGAAATTGAAATGAGCAATGGTAATTATCAGGAAGCAATAAAAAACTATATGAGATATATTGAAAAAGAACCTAGTGATTATGCAGTATACAATAGTATAGGTTCAGCATATGCACAGTCATTAGATGAAGAAGATATAAAGTTATCAAAGACAAATTATGAGAAAGCATTAACAATAAATCCAAATTATTATCAGTGTTATAATAATTTGGCAATTTGGTATTTGAAGTTCAAGAAAGATTATTATCAGGCAATAGATTTTTCTAATAAATGTTTAAGCATTAATACAAATTATTATTACTCTTATAATGTTAGAGGATTGGCATATATAGAATTAGGAGAATACGAAAAGGCCTTTGATGACTTATGTACATCAATAAGACTATCTCCTCCAGAGCATTATTTACCAATGACTAATATGGGTTACTTAATAGAAAAGGGATTTGCTGATTATAGAGTTTCAAAGCTTTTTTATATAGCCTTAAAAAAGATTGGAGATATAAACGCTTTTGTTGCGTTAGCAAATCAAATATTTAAAGTTGAACAAGATTTGGATAGTGCTATGAAGATAGCAAATGAGGTATTACAAATATCTCCAGATAATATTTTAATGATTTTTTTAAAGGCTATGATTTATTTTGAAAAGCACGAATTGATAACAGCATGTGACTTATGCGATAAATGCATTGAATTGGAAAATACATATTGGCCGGCATATTTCCTAAAGATATATATGCAAGATGAAAATTTATATGATGTAAAATATAAAAATCTACCAACAGAAATAAAGAAAGATATAAAAGAATGCTTTGATGAGTTAAATAAAACATATGAAAATAAAAATTATAAATATATATATGAATATATAAGACAACAATATAATTATCTATCTAAAGCAACTGTTCAAAGAAAAAATTATATAAAATTGAAAAATGGGCTGGAAGAGTTCGGACAAGAATTAACTTTTTAGTGCTCTTTGATGTGTGATATAGGCTAGATTTTGAAGAATAAGATAAATTGAAAAATTTTAAAATAAGGGGTTGATTTTTCAGAACAAATGGAGTATATATATTGTATCAAATAAATAGACGAAATGAACAAAGGTGTTCCAAATCATTGGGACACCTTTCTTTTTTTGTTTTATCAGAAGAAAGGAAGTACAAAATTATGATGAACAAAATTTCAGCCGTATTCGGTTCACACGTTTTCTCCGATCAGGTTATGAGAGAGCGTCTTCCAAAAGCAGTTTATAAATCCTTGAAGAACACAATCGATAAGGGCGAACCTCTTGATACATCTATTGCAGATTCTGTTGCAGCAGCAATGAAGGAATGGGCAATGGAACTTGGCGCAACACACTATACTCACTGGTTCCAGCCACTGACAGAGACAACAGCCGAGAAGCATGATTCATTCGTAAGTACAGTAGGTGATGGCGGAGTTATTCTTCAGTTCACAGGTAAAGAGCTGATCAAATCCGAGCCGGATGCTTCATCCTTCCCTTCTGGTGGACTTCGTGAGACATGCGCAGCCAGAGGATATACAGCATGGGATTGTACCTCACCGGCATTTGTAAAAACAACAGATGCAGGAACCTGTATCCTTTGCATCCCTGCAGCATTCACATCATATACAGGTGAGTCACTTGACTACAAGACACCACTTCTTCGTTCCATGGATGCGATCAGTAAGGAAGCCTTAAAGGCACTTGCATTATTTGGAAATACAACTGCAAAGAAGGTTACAGCTTCTGTTGGTCCTGAGCAGGAATACTTCCTGATCGATAAGAAGAAATTCGCAAAGAGAACAGATCTGAAGCTTTGTGGACGTACCTTATTCGGTGCGATGCCTCCAAAAGGACAGGAGCTTGACGATCAGTATTTTGCAGCGATCAAAGATAAGGTTGCATCATACATGACCGAGTTAAATGAAGAATTATGGAAATACGGTATTCTTGCTAAGACACAGCACAACGAAGTTGCACCTGCTCAGCATGAGTTAGCACCTATTTTCTCAACAACAAATATAGCAACCGATCAGAACCATCTGGTTATGGCTACTATGAAGAAGATCGCAGCAAAGCATGATCTGGAATGTGTTCTTCATGAGAAGCCATTTGCAGGTGTCAATGGTTCCGGTAAACATAACAACTGGTCAATTTCAACAGATGAGGGCGAGAACCTGATCGATCCTGGTAAACATCCGGAGACAAATCTTCAGTTCCAGTTCTTCCTTGCAGCCGTTCTTGCAGCCGTTGATAACAATGCAGAGCTGTTAAGACTGTCCGCATCATCCGCAGGAAATGACCACAGACTTGGAGCAAATGAAGCACCTCCAGCAATCATTTCAGCATTCCTTGGTGAACAGCTTGAATCCATCGTTAAGCAGATCATTGAGAAGGGTGGAGCTACAGAATCACCAAAGGGCAAGACTTATGTATCCGGTGCATCCACACTTCCTACATTTACAATGGATGCTACAGATAGAAACAGAACATCACCATTTGCATTTACAGGTAACAAATTCGAGTTCCGTATGGTAGGTTCTACACAGTCCATCGCATTTCCAATGATGGTATTAAATACGATCGTTGCAGATCAGTTAAAGAAGATGACTGACGAACTGGAAGGTGCAGAAGATTTCGAAACAGCATGTAAGGCACTGATCAGAAAGACTCTGACAGAGCATCAGAAGATCATTTTCAACGGAAATGGTTATTCAGATGAATGGGTTGCTGAAGCTGAGAAGCGTGGACTTCCAAATATCAAATGTATGGTAGATGCAGTTCCATATCTGGCAGCAGATAAGAGCGTTAAGATCTTTGAAGGCCTTGGCGTTATGGATAAAGCAGAGTTATCAGCCAGAGCAGAAGTTATGCTTGAGAATTATGCAAAGAAGATCAACATTGAGGCACTCACAATGATCGAGATGTCAAATGAAGAGATTATCCCGGCAGTTATGGAATATCAGGCAGAGCTTGCAAAGGGTGCTGCTGAGATCAAAGCTCTTGGTATCGAACCAAGCGTACAGGTATCACTGTTGAATACAATCTCTGATAAGCTTGCAGAGCTGAAGACAGCAACTGTAAAACTGGAAGAGCTTGTTGCAAAAGCTGCTGATTACGAAGATGATATCGAAGCATGGGCAAAATACTATCACAACGTAGTATTTGCAGCATTTGATTCTGTAAGAACACCTGCTGACGAACTGGAAAAAGAACTTCCAAAGACAGCATGGCCATTCCCTACATACGAGCAGTTATTATTCGAGCAGTAAGATCAAATACAGTAAATGTTTATTACAACCTAAAATAGTCAAAGGGCATCTCGTTTTCTGAATCGAAGGCGGGGTGCTTTTTTACTGTGCGGATATCACAAAAGCTATGGTCGAAACCTTGTTTTTCTGGTATTATAAAAAGATGTGATGTGTAATATTGATCAAATATAAAAGAATCAGGAGTTTGATTTGAAGAACTTATATATAGCAGAAAAACCAAGTGTTGCAAGGCAGTTTGCAGATGTGCTTGGTGTAAAAGGAAATGCCGGGGCAGGTTATCTGGAATCGGAAGATTCTGTTGTGACCTGGTGTGTGGGACATCTGATCACGATGAGTTATCCGGATGCCTATGACGAGAAATTAAAAAAATGGGATCTGGCTACGATTCCTTTTATTCCGACAGAATTCAAATACGAAGTGATACCGGATGTCAGCAAGCAGTTCAAGATCGTAGCAGGGCTGTTGAACCGGGATGATGTAGGCTGTATCTATGTTTGCACCGACTCAGGACGTGAGGGAGAATATATCTACCGTCTGGTGGATCAGATGGCAAAGGTTGGAAATAAAGAGAAGCGGAGAGTCTGGATCGACTCCCAGACAGAGGAAGAAATCCTGCGTGGGATCCGGGAAGCCAAGCTGCTTTCAGAATATGATTCGCTCAGCGATGCCGCATATCTTCGTGCAAAAGAAGATTATCTGATGGGTATTAATTTCTCCAGAGCTTTATCGTTAAAATACAGCTATGTGATAAGAAATTATCTGAAACTGGATAAATGCGTGATCGCAGTTGGACGTGTTATGACTTGTGTCCTTGGCATTATCGTGAAGCGGGAGCGGGAGATTCGTGAATTTGTAAAGACACCATTTTACCGCGTTGTTGGTATGGTGAATGTTGCAGGGCAGACATTTGAGGCAGAATGGAAAGCGGTAAAGGATACACCGTATTTTAATTCACCGCTTCTGTATAAAGAAAATGGCTTCAAGCAGGAGAAGGATGCAGAAGATCTGGTGAAAAAGCTGTCGGCAAATGGGATGGAAGCCACGCTTGTTGCAAGTGAGAAGAAGAAAGAAAAGAAGGCTCCGCCAATGCTTTATAACCTTGCCGAGCTGCAGAATGACTGTTCCTCACTTTTTAAGATCAGTCCGTCCGACACTTTAAAGATCGTGCAGGAGTTATACGAGAAGAAGCTGGTGACATATCCGAGAACGGATGCCAGAGTGTTGTCAACGGCTGTGGCAAAGGAAATTTATAAGAACATATCCGGTCTGAAACGGTATACGCCGATGGCTGCCTATGCCGATGAGGTTCTGAACATGGGAAGCTATAAGACGATCGCAAAGACCAAGTATGTAAATGACAAACAGATCACAGACCATTATGCGATCATTCCAACCGGACAGGGCATGGGTGCGTTAAGGGGATTGTCGGAGATCGCGGCAAATGTGTATGAGATCATTTGCAGACGATTCTTAAGCATCTTTTATCCGGCAGCAGAATATCAGAAGCTTGCAATGACACTGGCAAAGCAGGATGAATTCTTATTTGCCAATTTCAAATATATGTTAAAAGAAGGTTACCTGAAGGTTGCCACGAACCGCTTTGCAAGGAAAAAGGATGATACCAAATACAGCCCGGAATTCATCGAGACGATCGGACATTTGAAAAAGGGAGATATCCTTTCACTTGACAAATTCGAGATCAAAGAGGGTGAGACATCACCTCCAAAACGGTACAATTCCGGTACGCTTATCCTGACGATGGAAAATGCCGGACAGTTTATCGAGGACGAGGAGCTTCGTGAGCAGATCAAGGGCGCAGGTATCGGAACCAGTGCGACCAGAGATGGAATCATCACCAAGCTTGTAAATAACAAATACATTGCTCTGAATAAGAAAACGCAGATTGTAACACCGACATTTCTCGGCGAGATCATTTATGATGTTGTTTATTATTCGATCAATGGACTGCTTCGGGCGGATCTGACAGCAAGCTGGGAAAAAGGCTTGTGTGGTGTCGCTGATGGTTCGATCACGAAAGAAGAATATACAGACAAGATGAACACCTTTGTGATCAAATACACAAACTTGGTAAAAGGAATCAGTAATCAGAACCAGATTACAACAGTATTTGACAGAACAAGGGTATATTATAAAAAATAACCTTGAACATAGTTGCTTAATAGAAAGAATTATCCTTTGTGGATAGATGATTGTTTTCTATATAAATTCGGAGAAAGATAGTGAGGTATAAGAAAATGAATAATGAAACAGTAAAACAGGTAACGATCAAAGAATTATATGATCTGACAGAGACAGCAGCAAAGCCGTTGCTTGAAAGCGTTACATATCCGTGGGAAGCGCTTCCGAAGATCAAGGACTTTATCATTGAACTTGGAAACAGCTTAGATCCGGAAGAGTATGAGAAACGTGGTGAAAATATCTGGATTCATAAATCAGCAACCGTATTTGATTCTGCTTATATCGCAGGCCCATGTATTATTGGAAAAGATACAGAAGTCAGACAGTGTGCATTTATCCGTGGAAGTGCTTTAGTGGGAGATAACTGCGTTGTTGGTAACTCCACAGAGTTAAAGAATGTCATTATCTTTAATAATGTGCAGGTTCCACATTATAACTATGTAGGTGATTCGATCCTTGGCTTCCATTCTCATATGGGAGCAGGTAGCATTACCTCTAATGTCAAGTCAGACAAAACACTGGTGCATGTCAAAGGCGCGGACTTCGATATTGCAACCGGTATGAAGAAATTTGGTGCAATGCTTGGTGACTATGTAGAGGTTGGTTGTAACAGCGTTTTAAATCCGGGAACCGTGATCGGCGCACATTCAAACATCTACCCATTGTCCCGTGTCAGAGGCTATGTGCCATCAAACAGCATCTACAAAGACCGGAACGACATCGTAACCAAGCATTAGACGCTAGCCTTTACGTTATGGTATAAGGACGAGAATGTGATGTAGATATCTTTTATTTTTCGGGCGTTTTCACTCTATTCTCACGTAGCGGTTCTAAACTCATCGCTTATGCGATTCGTTAAGTACCGACGTGAGAAAAGGCCGTCAAATAAAAATATCTACACACATTCTCTGTCTTTGATATCAAAGCTGCGTACCGGCCACACCTACCATCCTTCTGTATTGTTGTAAGCATACAAAGAAATATTTGACTATGCGATTTATGATTGAAAGGCAGCGCAGACAAGGCTGGGAAGAATACTGGCTCAGCGCACAAAAATCTGACGTACAGGAATGTTACATAACGCATCTTGGTATAGAAACACAAATCACCTGAGTAGAATGTCCTTATGTAGCAGACTACTTAGGTGATTGTACAGTAACAATAGCCAAGGCTGGAAACGGTGTTATGTCAATAAACAGATATATGCCGGATAACTGATATTGTGCAGCAAACCTGTCCACTTCTGTGTAACTTCGAACTAACCTCGGTAAGCCTCGCTAAGGTCTCAGTTACTCGCGTCGGTACTTAGGCTGCGTCTTTTGCAGCCTTATGTACCGCTACGTCGAGGATAGAGCGAAAGCGTTTTGCGGAATAATAGGCAGTTGACCGGCATATATCGTACGGTGGCATCATTGAGCCACAGCCTTGGCGAGCGCCTCTTTGATAGCGTTGATCAGCAGCATCGAGGTATACTTGGTATCGCCGGAAACAGTGAGGTCGTCAATCGATGACACATACTGCAGGTCAGTGTTGATCGCCTCTAAAGAAGACGACAGGAGCGGATACATGGTGGTGACACTTTCGTCCAGATTGGAGAGCGCAACATCCTGGATAGAATGATCATCAACCGTAACCATAACAGACAGAGTAGATTCGCCGAGCGTGATAGTTGAATCATATGTACCGGGGTTATAAGAAGGCTCCGTTGTTTCAGAAGCGGTATTCGAAGAAGCAGTTTCTGAAACGGTGGCAGGTTTTTTGAACATGATCGTCAGTATGATGATAAACAGGGCGACAAGTCCGAGAAAAATAACCGTGTATATGATTTCTTTAGATTTTAAAACGATAAGCTTTGTGGATGCCATATAAATATTCCCCTCATTTATTATTACTATATTGTATTCACAGAGAAAACAAAATATAACCAAAGAGCAGATGGTTAGTAAAACAATATTGAAGTAAATACGGCTTAGCAAAGAGAAAGCCAGAAAAAGAGTATTGCTTGACAGATGAGTGAAAGGAGACCGTTATGTCAGTTCGATTCTTACTTGGAGCATCCGGCTCAGGGAAATCCAGACAGATTTACAATGAAATCATTCAGGCATCGATAAAAGAACCGGAGCGGAATTTTTATCTGATCGTGCCGGAACAGTATACGATGGAAGCACAGAGAGAACTGGTTACCATGCATCCGGCCGGAGGCATGATGAATATTGATGCGATCGGCATGAACCGGCTGGCATATCGTGTATTTGATGAACTGGGGATCAGCACCGGACAGGTGCTGGAAGACTTTGGAAAAAGTATGCTGATCAAGAAGATCTTATGTGAACAGCAGGACACCTTACAGGTATATGGAAGCTATTACGACAAGCTTGGATTTGTGGATGAGATGAAATCCATGATGTCGGAGATCTTCCAGTATAATATCAAGCAGGATACGATCGATGAGATCATGGAGCAGATTCCGGAGGACAGCGTTGTTGCAGGTAAAATGCAAGATATCAGACACATTTACGAAGAATTTGAAGCATTTGCAGGTGAACGCTATATTGTGGCAGAACAGTTGGTGGAACTGTTGACCAGACATGTTGGCCAGTCTAAACTTGTGTGTGGCAGTTCGCTGTATTTTGATGGGTTTACCGGATTTACGCCGGTACAGCTTGAACTTGTTGAGAAGTTGATGACCTGTGCGGATGATCTGACCTTTTCCTTTACATTAGATGACAGGGATCAGAAGTATGAGCATATAAAAGACTACGAATTATTCTATCTGACAAAGACTACGATAAAGAAATTAACAGAAGCGGCAGCAGCCGCTGGTGTGGAGATTGAGTCTCCGGTTGTTTTGCCTGGAACAATCAACTATCGTCTGGGGGAGAACCGGGAACTGTTTTTCCTGGAGCGGAATTTGTTCCGTAGTCCGTATCAGAAATGGAAGCAGCCATTGGAGCGGATCCATCTGACAGCGACAGGAGATGCGCAGGACGAGATCGTATTTGTCGCATCTACGATAAGGAGGCTCGTACGGGAGGAAGGATACCGTTATAAGGATATCGCGATCGTAGCGGGAGATCTGGAACAGGCATCCCACATCTATGAACGGGTGATGGATGAATATGAGATCCCTGTATTTATCGATGCAAATGCCTGCCTGAAAGCAAATCCATGTGCGGAAACGATCCGAAGTGTACTGGCGGTTCTGGCAGATGATTTCTCCTATGACAGTGTGTTCCGGTTCTTAAAAGCGGGTATGACAGATCTGGCCTTTGAGGATATAGAGCTTCTGGAAAATTATGCATTAAAGCGTGGTGTCCGTGGCTACAGCAGATGGAACCGGGCAGTATCTGAAAACTATGAGAAGACCTCTCCGGTAAATGTAGAAGAGATCCGTCAGGCATTTATGAAGATGTTGGGGGATATCCGTAAGGCCTTTGCAGATAAAAAGGCAGTCACAAAAGATTATGTGGAAGCCCTTTATGACTTTCTGCTTCAGATCCATATGTATGAGAAGTTAGAAGCCAGAAAGAATGAATTATATGAAGAAAACCGGATCAATGAAGGAGATGCTTATGGTCAGATCTTTGAGAAAACGGTCCGGTTATTTGATAAGATCGCGGAACTCTTAGGCGATACGAAGATGAGCGTGAAAGAGTTCTATGAGATCGTGGATACCGGACTTTCAGATATTGAAGTCGGTGTTGTACCGCCTACGGTTGACCGGGTGTTGATCGGAGATATCACAAGGTCAAGATTAAATCACATAAAGGTGTTATTCTTTACATCGGTCAATGATGGAATCGTGCCAAAAGCACCGAAAAAGGGAAGAATCCTAAGTGACAGAGACCGGGATATTTTGTCAGACTGCGGCCTGAAGCTTGCTCCATCCGACAAACAGAACAGCTATATCGAGCAGTTTTATATCTATACGATATTGACGAAACCATCCGATCATCTGTATATATCGTATCATAAATTAAGCGCATCACTTGAAAGCATGCGTCCGTCTTATCTGCTTGGAAGGATCAGCAGTATTTTCCCATCCCTTCAGGCAGAGGAGTATGATGCTGCTTCCTGTATGCCGGATACCGTCAACCGTTCATTAAGACGGATACTCCGGACAGAGGAAGATGATAGCGAAGATGCAGAGAGCCGGATTCTTACAAGAATTTTGACGGAAAAAGGATTTGCCAGAGAATTGACAGCCATTTATAAAGGCAGAACATACAGAAACGTGGCAGAACAGCTTCCACCGGAGACGATCGCCCTGTTATATGGCAGATATCTGCATGCATCAGTATCGAAGCTTGAATTATATGCCAGATGCGGATTTGCATATTTCTTAAAATATGGTCTGCGTTTAAAAGAGCGGGAAATGTATCAGGTCGATGTCAGAAATGTCGGAGTTATCCTTCACAGTGTAATGGAAGGACTGTTTAAGCAGGTAAGAGACACCAGAAATAATGACTGGGAGAATTTTCCGGAAGATGAGAGAATGCTGATGGTCACGGAGCTTGTAAATCGTGCGGCAGAGGAATCGGCAGGAGATTTCTTTGAAGATAATGCAAGAAATGCCTACATGCTTCAGATGATCGAACGTATGGCGCAGACATCCGCTGGTATGTTACAGAAGCATATAAGACTTGGCAGCATGAAGCCTGGAATGCTGGAAAAGACCTTTGATTCCGCAAAGGATGAAGTCAGTTCTTATCTGTTTGAGCTTCCAAATCAGATACAGATGAGTATCAATGGTAAGATCGACCGTGTAGATGTGGAAGAAGAGGATGGAACGGTTTATATCAAGGTGATCGACTACAAATCATCCACCAGAAAACTCAGTCTGGAGGAAGTCCTGAATGGGGAACAGCTTCAGCTTGTGACCTATTCTGCGATCGCATATGAGATTGAAAAATCAATTTACCCGGATAAGGATATTCAGGTTGCCGGCTTATTATATTACAGCTTTGATGATCCGGTGATCGAGATTGAATCTTCGGAGATTGATACCGATACAGAGCAGCTGGAATTCTCGGATCAGGAGAAATTAGATGCTGAGAGAATGGAGAAAATGAAGCTGCAGGGATTTGTCAATGAATCACCTGCCGTGATACAGAAGATGGATCATACCTGCAATCAGTCACTTCCGGTAAAACTTGATAAAAATGGTGACATCAAGAAAAGTGAGAATGTGGTATCGGCAGAGCAGATCCGGACGATCATGGAATTGACGAGAGAGAATATAGAAGAACTTGGAAGTCAGATCGCAGAGGGAAAGATCGCGATCGAGCCATATAAGAATAAGAGCAATACAGGCTGTGATTATTGTGAGTTTAAGAATATCTGTCATTTTGATGTCAAGAATGGCGGAAATCAATATCGCAGACCGGATAACGAGAAGCTTAAGCGGTACAGGGAGGAGTAGCAGAGATGGGTATTTCATGGACAGATGAACAGAAATCAGTCATTAATTCCAGACATGGTAATCTTCTGGTATCTGCTGCGGCAGGCTCCGGTAAGACGGCTGTCCTTGTAGAACGGATTCTTGAGATGGTCATGGGAGTTGATGCGGATGGCAATAAGGCAGAGGAGAAAATCGATATTGATGAGGTTCTGGTTGTAACATTTACCAGAGCTGCGGCAGCCCAGATGAAGGAGAAGATTGCGGATAAGCTTGAGCAGGCAGCCGAAGATCATCCGGAGGATGAGCATATCGTTAAGCAGTTATCCCTGCTGCCACGGGCAGATATTATGACGATCGACAGTTTCTGCCTTGGAATCGTAAAAGACTATTTTCAGATGATCGGGATCGATTCCTCTTTTGATATAGCAGATAATGCAGAGATGGATCTGATCAAGAATGATATATTGGATGAAGTATTAGAACAGAAATATCAGGAAGCATCCGATGAATTTATCGGACTGGTAGACAGCTTTGCGAGAAAAGAATCGGATGAGAAGATCCGGGAGCTGGTCTATCAGATCTACCGGGTTGCTTCCGGTTATCCGAAGCCGGAACGCTGGATAAATGAAGCAGAAGCGGCACTTGAAGTATCAACAAAGGAAGAATTATATACCTTAAAATGGTATCGGGATTATATGCAGATCGTAGCAGACACGCTTGATTCAGCGATCGGTCAGGCAGAACAGTGCTTAGAGATTGCAGACGAAGCAGATGGCCCTGCAGGTTATGATCCTATTATACGTTCAGATCTGGAATTACTGCGGAATCTGAGACAGGCCGAGGATATGGATGAGGCATATAAACGGGTTTCCAAATTTTCCAATCTGAAGCGTATCGCAGCCTGTGATCCGGAGAAACAGCAGTATGTAAAGACGACTATGCAGACCTATCGTGGAAGTGTAAAGGACATGATGGCATTGTTTCGTCCGACAGATGTCATACTTGCAGAATGTGCGATGATGAAGGGACCATTGTCAGCATTATTATCCCTGACACGTTCCTATATGGATCGGTTAAAGGAAGAGAAGCTCGACAGGAATCTGTATGAATTCCGGGATATTTCAGAATTTGCCTATGACATCCTGTGTGCAGGAACGGATGAGAATGGCTGTGTGATTCCATCGGAAGCAGGAAAGACGGTTGCCAGACGGTATCGTGAGATCCTGATCGATGAATATCAGGACAGCAACTTTTTACAGGAAGATATCTTAAATTGTGTGACAGGTCACGGAGAAGATCGGAAGAATATGTTTATGGTAGGTGATATCAAGCAGAGCATCTACCGCTTCCGTATGGCAAGACCGGATCTGTTCCTGAATAAATATAATACATATTCTGACCGGGAAGATGCAGAAGATCAGAAGATCCTGCTTTCGAATAATTTCCGAAGTGCAGGAAAGGTGATTGATACGATCAACCAGATCTTTGAACCGTTGATGTCAGAGAATCTGGGGGGAATCGATTATGATGAATCGGCAAAGCTGCATATCGGAAGACAGGACAAGAATAATATGGGGTATGGATCCGAGATCCTGATCGTAAGGAATGATTGCGCAGATCCGGAGAAATCCCAGCCGGAAGAGATACGGTCGTTAACAAATGTGGATATAGAGGCACGGATGATCGCAGATGAGATCTATGAGTTAGTGAAGGGTGATAAACCACTTTATATTCCGGATGGAGATAACGGAGAGACCAGAAGGGTTTCTTACCGGGATATTGCGGTATTGATGCGAAGTGTGAAGAAGAATGCGAAAGCCTTTGAGGAAGCATTTGCGGAGCGTGGGATTCCATTATTTGTAGAGAGCGAGAGTGGATATTTTGATGCGATCGAGATCAGTACCCTGCTTGATATGCTGGCGATAATCGATAATTCCCATCAGGATTATGCACTTGCAGCAGTCCTTCGTTCACCGCTTGCAGGTGTAAAGGAACAGGAGCTTGCAGAGATTGTAGGTATCTATGACCGGGACTTCAAGGATCATGAGAAGAATCTGGCGCGGACGGCGAGTTTTTATCAGAAGGTCTGTTATTATGCAGAAAAGCCGGACTCAGAAGCTTCAGAGGAGCTTCGACAGTTTCTTCGTATGCTGGATAGCTGGAAGGCAGATAAAAACTATATGAGTATCAGTGAACTGCTTCATTCGATATTGGAGCAGACCGGATATTATTGGTTTGTTGGCGCGATGCAGTCGGGAAAACGAAGACAGGCAAATATCGATATGCTGATCCAGAAAGCGGATACCTATGAGGACAGCAGTTTTCGTGGACTGTTTAATTTCCTGCGTTACATGGACCGGCTGAAGACGAATGATCTGGATTTTGCAGAAGCGTCGGTGCTTGGAGATGATGACGATTCTGTTGTGATGATGACGATGCATAAGAGCAAGGGACTGGAATTTCCGGTTGTATTTGTCAGTGGACTGGCAAATCGTTTTTCGAATCTGGATGCCTTATCTCCGGTGACGGTAAATGCAGACAGTTATCTGGCAGGTTATGCGATTGACCGGAAGAACCGTGCGAAGAAGAAAACATTTGCAAGAGCGGCTATGCTCAGTGTCATGAATGCAGAGAAGCTGGCGGAGGAGATCCGTATCTTATATGTTGCCCTGTCAAGAGCAAAAGAGAAGTTATATATGACAGCGGCGGTAAAAGACCCCGGAACGGAAAAGGCAGTCTTTGATTATCCGCTGCAGACTGATTTTCTTATTGAAGCGTCCGGACAGATGCGGATGGAGCTTCCATATATCACCAGAATGGAAGCCGGCTGTTTTATGGACTGGATCTTATCGGCGTTATCTATGCATATCGTATCAGAAGATATTGTATGCAGAAAGGATACTTATGCAACCTGGGTACTTGCAAAGACCGGCTATCAGAATCGGATACCTGTCGGGACAAATATAGATATGTCAGAAAAAAAAGCTGTACAGACAGAGGATGAACTGCAGTTATATGAAAAGTATAAGGAACTTTTAGATTATACCTACCCATATAAAACAGAGCAGGCAGTAAAAAATAAGATGTCCGTTACAGAGATCAAACGACTTGCACACCGCGGAGAGGAGAATCCGGGATCTGACCTGTATCAGCCGCCTGTGACAGAAGCAGAGCTTACAATACCGGTGCTTCATTCCCACATGAAGGAGGAGCCTGTAAAAGGAAATGAGATGGGTACTGTGATCCATAAGATCATGGAGCTTATTGATTTTACAAGAAACAGCATGGATGAGATCAGAGAGCAGATCCGGTCATTTTTTGATCATGGATATCTGGAAGAACGGTACAGAGAGCATGTTCGTGCAGATAAGATTTATAACATGGTCAACAGCCCACTCGGAATCCGTATGGCAGAAGCACAGAAGAACCATACCTTATACCGGGAGCAGCAGTTTTATATCGGCATGAAGCCGGAAGATATATCACCGGAGTATAAAGGCAGCAAGGATATGGTCGTAGTTCAGGGAGTGATCGATGCCTATTTTCTGGAAGGAGATCAGGTGGTTTTAATGGACTACAAGACAGACCGGGTGGATCAGATATCGGATCTGGTCAGCCGTTATCATGTACAGCTTGATATGTATGCAAAGACGATACATCAGCTTACCGGAAGAATGGTAACAGAGAAGATCATCTATGCCTTTCATTTTGATGACAGTATCAACTTATAAACAGTAAAATGTCCGCGGACAATCATATAAAGAAGATGGCAGCCTGTTACTATGCAGAGTATTTTCAGGCTGCCTTTGGTATATTTATATTGTAAAGAGATTAGGGGCTTGGTATAATTAAAACCAAATGGAAAGAAGTATTTTGATAAATGACAGACCAGATAGAAACGATGGTGTGACAGATAAGAACCGGGAGAAGATAAAGAATGATAATAGCCAATAACTTAAAGAAAATTTACGGTAAAGATTTTGTGTCCGTAAACAATTTAAGCTTTCATATTAAGAAAGGTGAGATCGTCGGATTCGTAGGGCAGAATGGTGCGGGGAAGACAACAACGATCAAGATGCTGACCGGTATTTTAAAACCGACAGAGGGCAGCGTTCAGATCAATGGTCATGATATCCGGAAAGAGCCGCTTGAGGCAAAACAGTCGATTGGATATATTGCAGATAATCCTGATATCTTTTTACGGTTAACAGGACTGGAATATGTGAATTTCATTGCAGATATTTATGGTGTATCAGAGACTGACCGTAAGAAGCGGTTAGAGGAAATGGCTGGGCGTTTTGGTATGGAAGACAGCTTAAATAAACAAATGGTCAGCTATTCGCATGGTATGCGCCAGAAAATGATGGTAATAGGCGCATTAGTACATAAACCACCGGTCTGGATCCTAGATGAACCGATGACCGGATTGGATCCGAATGCGGCATATGAATTAAAGAAGATGATGCGGGAGCATGCGGATGAAGGTAACTGCGTATTTTTCTCAACGCATGTTCTGGAAGTTGCAGAGAAATTGTGTGATAATATCATCATGATCAAGAAAGGTCATGATATCTATCAGGGAACGCTGGATGGTCTGGTTGCCGCACATAAGAATAAGTCACTGGAAGATATATTTATAGAAATGACACATGAGGAATAGAGTGCTTATGAAGAATTTTTTGTATTTGACCAGAGTAATGGCAAAGGATACAGAGATGACGATGCCGGACACCGGAGAAAAAGCGAAGGCATATAAGACACTTGGTTCACTTGCCATGTTCTGTATCATGGTTCCCTGTTGTCTGGTCGTTGGATTTATTGTATATATTATGACAGAGGCACTGATAGAAGCAGGAGGAATGACGGAAGGCGTAGAACTGATCATACAGTTGATGTCCGTATTTGGCATGATCTTTTCGGTGATGGTACTGTTTAATGTACTGTTTTTTTCATCGGATCTGGATCATCTGCTTCCGCTTCCGGTAAAGCCGGGTGAGATCGTAGCAGCCAAATTTGTAAATGCATATATTGCAGAGAGTGTTATGGAGTTTATGGTTTTATTCAGCGGCTTTGTAGGTTACTTCATAGCTGCCGGATTTAAGCCGGTATCTGCACTGACGGCATTAGTCGGAGTAGCGATGCTTCCGATTCTTCCACTTGTATATTGCGGAATTTTTGCCTTACTTTGTATGGCATTTTTAAGCCGGATAAAACTGTTTCGGAATGTGGATGCCATGACAGGACTGGTAACCGTTATTTTCCTTGGACTTTTTTTATTATCGTTTATTCAGATGGACAGCATCAATATTAACAATTATATTGATGGTCTGATGAATCATAACAATATGTTTACAACAATCATGGGAAAGATATTCTTTACGGTTCCTGTATTCTTAAAAGCACTTGAAACGAACAACATTGCATATTCCCTGCTGTTCATCCTGTTAAATGCGGTTATGGCAGGTCTGTTGTTTTTCCTTGGAAGCAAGCTATATCTGCGTGGCGTATATCTGGTTTCATCTGTCGGAAAAGCAGAGAAGAAAGAAGATGTGGTTTCTGATGCAGCTTATGCGAAAAAAAGTATTCGCAAAGCATATTTTCTGAAGGAATGTAAGATACTATACCGGACACCGGCATATCGCAAATATTGTGTAATGGTAAATATTATATGGCCGGTTCTTGCGGTGGCATTGTTTGTTCTGCCTGCGACGAAGAACTTTATGACTTCATTTGAGAAGCTGCTTTCCAAAGGTTTTGTAGCATCCGATCTGATCGTATTATTGCTGGTACTGATCATTTCCTTCTTTGCAACAGCAATGAACAGTATTGCATCGACCTCGTTTACAAGAGAGGGAGATCATTTCAGCTTTATCAAATATGCACCGGTCAGCTATCGGACGCAGATCGGGATCAAGGCAGGTGTCAGTCTGGTATACAGCGGCATCACAGTTGCAGTAACGATCATTGTGTTGTGCATCTGTATGCATATCAATGTGCCTTCGGCCATTTACTTTATTGTGATCGGGTTCTTATCGGTTGTATGCTGCACCTATATCGGACTCTGGCTGGATGCAACACATCCGAAGCTGAACTGGGAAGATGAATACGGAGCGCTCAGGGGCAATCTGAATGCATTCTTTAATATGGCGATTGCTATTCTGGTATCCATGATCCTTTGTGGAGTCGGTTTTTGTTTATTTAAGTTTACAAAGATGGATTCTTTTATGATCTTTGCAATCTATCTGGTAATTCTCGGCCTTGTGACATACAGGATCCGCAGAAGTGCCATTATATATATAAAAAAGAGTATAAGCAATGACTTATATGTTTAGGAGGCATAAAAATGAAAGATAAAAATGCATGGAACAGTTATGACAAGGAAGAACTTGCAAAGCTGGAAAAATTATGTAAATCCTACCGTGAATTCCTGGATACAGGAAAGACGGAGCGGGAATGTGTAAAAGAGATCGTAAAACAGGTAAAGAAAGCCGGATATGAAGATATTCAGGATGTGATCAAAGAAGGAAAGAAGCTGACAAAAGGTTCAAAGGTATATGCAGTATGGATGAATAAGACCGTAGCGCTGTTCAATATCGGTAAGAAGAATATCGAAAAGGGTATGAACATTCTTGGCGCACATATCGATTCCCCACGTATGGATATCAAACAGATTCCATTATACGAGAAAGAGGGATTTGCTTATCTGGATACGCATTATTATGGAGGAATCAAGAAGTATCAGTGGGTAACCTTACCACTTGCTATTCATGGTGTAGTTGCTAAGACAGACGGAGAAGTTGTAGAAGTAAACATTGGGGAAGACAAGAATGATCCGGTATTTTGTGTTACCGATCTGCTGATCCATCTTGCCGGTGCTCAGATGGAAAAAAAGGCAAATAAAGTTATCGAGGGAGAAGAACTGGATATTTTATTTGCGAGCAAGCCATTAAAGGGAAAAGAGAAAGAAGCCGTAAAGGAACAGGTGCTTGCACTTCTGAAGAAGAAATATGGAATAAAGGAAGAAGATTTCATTTCAGCAGAGCTTGAGATCGTTCCGGCAGGAAAGGCAAGAAACTGCGGAATTGATGAGAGTATGATCATGGCATACGGACAGGATGACAGGGTATGTGCATATACATCTATGGTTGCGATGCTGGAAGCAGAAGATGTAGAAAAGACGACCTGTTGTCTGTTGACAGATAAAGAGGAGATCGGAAGCGTGGGTGCAACCGGAATGCAGTCTCATTTCTTTGAGAATACAGTTGCTGAGATCATGAATACGATGGGCTGTTATAATGAACTGGCCCTCAGAAGATGTCTGGCATCCTCCAGAATGTTATCCTCTGACGTATCTGCAGGTTATGATCCAACCTTTGCAAGTGCATTTGACAAGAAGAATGCAGCTATCTTTGGTGAAGGTATGGTATTTAACAAGTTTACAGGAGCAAGAGGCAAATCCGGTTCCAATGATGCAAATGCAGAGTATCTTGCAGCTATTCGTAAGGTAATGGATGATGCCGGAGTATACTATCAGACTGCAGAGCTTGGTAAAGTAGATGTTGGCGGTGGCGGTACGATCGCTTATATTTTATCATTATATGGAATGGAAGTTGTGGACTGTGGTGTGGCCGTATTAAACATGCATGCTCCATGGGAGATCACTTCCAAAGCAGATATTTATGAAACTAAAAAAGGATATGTAGCATTTTTATTAGGTGCATAAGAAAACTATGAAGCAGTTACATTCAAAAATCAGAATGATCATATTAATAGCAGTAGCCGTGATGATACTTTTTTCACCACGGCTTGCTGTGTTTGCACAGGAGAATTTTACATCAGATTACAGTCAGACCAAGTACACAGAAGATGACGGTTTTGAAAGTGGGGAAGCAAACTGCATCAGCCAGTCTGCCAGTGGATACATATGGGTCGGCACGGACAGCGGACTGTACCGTTATGATGGAAGTCAGTTCCGGAAATTTTCACTGGGAGAAGACAGCGACAGCAGTTCCTATATGATCAACAGTATTCTTGCGGCATCGAATGGGGATCTGTATGTAGGAACGGAAAACTATGGCTTATTTATTTACAAAGACGGACGCTTTAATCGTATATCGAATTCAACAGAGGATGAGATTACGACCGTCCGTGGACTGTATGAAGATGAAGAAGGAAAAATATGGCTTGCTACTTCATCCGGTATTTATTATTACGAATCCGGTGAAATGACGCTGGTTGCGGATGATGATGTTGTTGCACCGGATGTAACAGCGATCAGTGGATATCGTTCTTATGTATATGCGATCGTGAATAACGATACGATCGTAAATATCAAGGACGATCAGATCGTAAGCAAGATCAGTAAGATGGAATACACAGAAGAAGATCTGAACAACCTTTTTGTAGATGAGAATGGGGAACGGTATATTGGTACGGTAGGTCATACAATTATACATCTTACGACGAACAAAGATTTTGAATTATTATCAACAGCGGCACTGAGTGGTATCAATAAGATCCAGCGAATTGATAATAAATTGTGGGTTCTTGCGGATGATGGTGTTGGTTATATTAACAAAAATAAAAAAATGAAGTATGTCACCGGTCTGGAATTTAATGAGTCGATGAGTGACATAATCCAGGATTTTGAAGGGAACTACTGGATGACCTCATATCGAAAAGGACTGATGCTGTTATCCAGAAGTAAATTCCAGAATGGAAGCATGAAATATGGTCTGGATGAGACAATCGTCAACTGCATTACGGAGTATTGCGGAAAGTTATATATCGGTACAGATGATGGCCTGCGGATCATAAATGCAGACGGAACTCTTGACCGTGACTCTGATCTTGTCACAATGTTAAATGGAAAAAGTATCCGTGATTTCTGTGTGGATTCAAAGAATAATCTGTGGATCTGTTCCTACCGAATTTATGGTGTTATCAAGGTGAACAGTAAGGGTAAATACAAATTCTATAATAAGAGTGGCGCGTTGTTGACCAGTAATGCTGTCAACTGTATCATTGAATTAAAGGATGGCAGCATGGCGATCGGAACCGAGAGCGGTATTTCCATATTGAAGGATGAACAGGTAACAGTCAGCTACGGCAGATTTTCCGGTATGGAAAATGCGGATATCATATCCCTGTATCAGGCGGAGGATGGAACCTTATATGCAGGGTCCAATGGTTCCGGTCTTTATACGATAGACATGGAATCTAATCTGAAAAAGATATCTATGTCAGAGGGACTGAATTCGAATGTTGTTTCTTCCATTGTTGGTGGAAGCAATGGTATCTGGATCGGAACAGATAATGGACTTTATTATCAGGAGGGCGTGATCCGTCAGATCAGTGCAGTTGATCCATCGAATTCTGTGGCAAATCTGATATTGGATCAGGCAGGAGACCTCTGGATCTTCGGTTCCCGTGGCATCCAGAAATATTACGAAGGAGATCTGTTGAGCTCGGCAGATCCGAAATGCGAGATATATACGAAAAATGATGGACTGATCTCTGATATTACGGATAATTCAACGAATTATATCAGTGAAGATGGAGTTGTCTATGTTTGTTGTGATACCGGCTTCAGTATGCTGGATCAGAATCAGGTATTTACAAATGAAGTTCCACCGAAGGTACGGATAGCTTCTGTTACGATAGATGATAAAGAGTATGCGTTCTCGGATCTGGATGGTAAGATGACCGTTCCGGGTGATACGAACCGAATCGTGATCAAGTTCTCTGTTCTGAGTTATGTAAATCGTGGGGATATTCAGGTAAAATATTATCTTGATGGATTTGACGATAAAGACCGTGTTGTTTCGGGTACGGATAATCTGGAAGCAGAGTATACAAATCTGGAGGGCGGAAATTATACATTTGTGCTTTCGGCAGAGAATTCTGATGGTGTTGCCTGTGAAGAACCGCTGTCTTTTGTTATTGTAAAACAGTTGAAATTCTGGGAGACTCCATTTTCCAGAGTTCTGATCGTGGTATTGATCATAGCAATCTGCGTGGCAGTGATATTTGTAGCCAGGTATGTGATGCATCTGCTTGGCAAAAAGACGGAGCAGGTAGAAGAACTCAGCAAGAAAAATGAACAGGCAGAGCGTTCTAACCGTGCAAAGAACGATTATGTGAACTATCTGAATCATGAGATCCGTGTACCGTTAAATTCGATCCTTGCGATCAGCGAGATGCTTTTGCGGAATGATGAGGCAAAAACGGAAGAAGAGGTAAAACAGTTATCCACGGTATATGGTTCCAGCTACGAGATCCTTGGTATAATAGATGGAATTTCCAGACTATCGAATTTACAGGATGGAACACTGGAATTGCAGGAGAAGGAATATGCGGTTTCAGATATGATCGAGGAGCTTGCGGTTCAGTTTAAGGAAATGATCAACCGGGATCTGATTGCCTTAAAGGTAAGCATTGAGGATGATATACCAAATGGTCTGATCGGTGATCGTGATAAGGTGAAGGAGATCCTGATGAATCTGTATCAGAGGGCGGCAAAGACCACCAAAGAAGGTTCGATCAGCATTGAAGTGGACTGGAGAAAGATCGCTCCGGAAGAGTGCGACAGACCGGACAGCATTTATCTGGATATCGTGATATCAGATACCGGAACCGGAGTAAAGGAAGAACGTCTGGACAGCTTCTTTGATCTGGACGATTCTTATGACAGAACTGATATCGGTAATTTTGATATCAGTATCGGACTGGCAATCGCAAGACAGTTGATCGAGAGTATGGGTGGAACCCCGGAGGTTGACAGTACCTATGGAGCAGGAACCACGATACGCTTCTCCATTATACAGCAGGTATTTGATTACAGCTATGTTAATTATAATGTAAGCAAACGACGGGAGCAGGCATTCCGTAATTCGAACTCAAGAATCTGGCTTCCGGATGTCAGGATCCTTCTTGTGGACGATTCTGATGTCAGTATACAGATCCAGAAGGTTATATTTGATTCCTATGAGCTGATCTGTGATACTGCTTCATCCGGATTCGAAGCGATTGACAAGGTTATGGTAACTCCATATGATATGATCTTCATTGATACAGTCATGCCGGTTATGGATGGTGCAGATACCGTCCGTGAGATCCGGAGCCTGGATGGAGAAGAATACAAACGGGTTCCGATCATTGCACTTTCAGAAAACAATATAGACAGCAGCAGAGATGAGATCATAAAGCAGGGCTTCAGTGACGTACTTGTAAAACCATTGGAAATGGATGGAATCGAAGGAATTTTCCGTCTGTTCCTTCCGGAGGACAAGATCAAGGAAAAGACAAGCAATATCAGACAGTATATCAGCGAATCCAGATTTAAGGATGATGTTTATATTTTGGAGAACAGCATTGTAGTTGAAAATGCATTGAAGATGATCGGAGGCAATTTTGATACCTTTAACCGTTTTATTGCGGCATTCAAGGAAGACTATGAGCCGGATGTAGATCGTCTGGAAGAATATATTGATGATGATGTCAGACGGTATCGGAATATCATTCATGATATCAAGAGCAGCAGTGGAAATATCGGCGCATACAGCATCGAACGGAAAGCTGCAAATCTGGAGTCGGCGATCAATATAGGAAATATGCAGTATGCAAAGGAAAATACGCATGAATTTGTATCCATGCTGAAGCGTATGTTTAAGGATATCGGACTATATCTGGCGAAGATCAATCCGGTTGAACAGCAGGAAAAGACAGTCAGGGATGCAGTGGATCGTGGACAGCTCAAAGATATGCGTACATTTTTACGGGATGCCGATGTTGGAGCTGTAAAAGAAATACTGGCAGAAATCGACCGATACGAGTATAATGATGCTGATGTTGAGTTCTTAAATGCACTGAAGATGACGGTGGATGCCATGGATTATGAAGGGGCAAGTGAGATTATCGATCAGTATCTGAACAGTAAGTAAAATACCATTGTGTCATGCATGGAGCCATGTATGACACAGGGATATGACACATAAAAAGGAAGAAAGAAGGATAAAAACATGAGAGTAGCGATCATTATGGGATCAACAAGTGACCTGCCAAAGGTTGAGCCTGCAATCGGCATTTTAAAGGAGTATGGAGTAGCAGTTGATGTAAGATGTCTGTCTGCACACAGAGCACATGCAGGACTTTCAGAGTTTATTGAAGAAGCAAATAATAATGGAACACAGGTTATCATTACTGCCGCAGGTATGGCAGCAGCACTTCCGGGTGTTGTAGCAAGCCAGACAGTGATCCCGGTTATCGGAGTACCAATTTCCGGTTCTGTATTAGATGGAATGGATGCACTTCTTTCTATCGTTCAGATGCCATCCGGTATCCCTGTAGCAACTGTAGCAATAAACGGAAGCAAGAATGCAGCATATCTGGCACTTCAGATCATAGGAAACAGCAATGCAGAAGTAAGAAAGAAGCTTTTGGCAGAGCGTGAGTCCATGGAAGCTGCAGCCATGAAGGCGAATGCAGAGGTAATTGCAAAATATAACTAATTTTTATGTATTATAAAAATGCTGATTTCCGATATGGACCTATGATCTGTATGGAATGAAAAACATAAGAAAAGCAGGAGAAAAAATGATGATAAATTCAGGTTCTCCTGCTTTACTTTTTACCTTGTAAATGGTATTGTAAATGGCGGATGGTATTCGAAAGAAACTATACCTGATTGTACACCACAGATAGAACAGGCGATAGCAGGTGATCATATGAGGATTGGATTTATCGGTGCAGGCAAAGTAGGCTTTACACTTGGAAAGTATCTTGAACAGAAGCTGAATAAAGAAGAGATACAAAAGAACCTTCCGGAGACAGTAACCGTATCCGGATATTACAGTAGACAGGTGGAGAGTGCAAAAGAAGCTGCAGCATTTACCAATACCGAAGCATTTGATGATCTGAAGAAGATCGTTTGTGCAAGTGACGTCTTGATGCTTACCGTTCCGGATGGAAGGATAGAAGCAGTATGGGACAGCATAAAAGCCTTTGATATCAAGGGCAAACTGATCTGTCATTGTAGTGGTGCGATGACATCTAATATTTTTTCAGGTGTAACAGAGGCAGGAGCCTTTGGTTATTCGATTCATCCTATGTATGCAATCAGTTCAACGACAAAATCCTACAGGGAAATGCAGAAATGTTTTTTTACCGTGGAAGGTGCTGAAGAGTGGGGAAATAAACTTTGCCGCTTTATTCGTCTTTTAGGAAATGACTGTGTACTTCTCTCAACAGAAAATAAAACAAAATATCATGCGGCTGCAGTATTTGCCAGCAATCTGGTGAATGGTCTGTATGGATCGGCAGTTTCATTACTGGAAGACTGCGGATTTGAAGAGAAACAGGCAGAGCAGGCACTTGTTCCGTTATTTATGGGAAATGCATCGCATATAGCAGAAGATGGCCCGGTGGCAGGTCTGACCGGACCGATCGAGAGAAATGACACAACGACAGTAAAGAAACATCTGAATGTTCTTGATGCAAATGAGAAACATATTTATATCAGCGTATCAGGAGCTGTACTTGCTTTAGCAGAGCAGAAATATTCCGACCGTGATTATTCTGAGATGAAGAAAATTCTTTCAGGACAGGAATGAGAAATGGGAATACTGCAATGTCTGGAACAATGGCAGGGAAAGCAGTAAGTTATGGCAATGCTGGATTTTGAAATGAACAAAAAATGAAATGATTTCAGAATAGGAGAATAAGACGTATGAAGAACACAACAACATCAATTATGCAGATGAAGAATTCCGGGCATAAGATTTCTATGCTGACAGCGTATGATTATACGACAGCAAGATTATTGGATGAAGCAGGAGTCAACACGATCCTTGTCGGTGATTCCCTCGGAAATGTAATCCTTGGATATGAGGATACGATCTCTGTAACCGTAGAAGACATGATCCATCATAGCGCAGCCGTTGCAAGAGGAGCCAAGAATGCACTGGTTGTAACTGATCTTCCATTTATGTCCTATCAGACCAGTGTATATGACGCAGTCGTAAATGCAGGTCGTCTGATGAAGGAAGGCAGAGCCGGAGCTGTAAAGTTAGAAGGTGGTAAAGAAGTCTGTCCACAGATTAAAGCAATCGTATCAGCAGGAATCCCTGTTGTTGCACATCTGGGACTGACTCCGCAGTCGATCAATACTTTTGGTGGCTTTAAGGTTCAGGGGAAGACAGAAACAGCAGCTAAGAAGCTGATCGAGGATGCCAAGGCAGTAGAAGAAGCAGGTGCGTTTTTACTGGTACTGGAGTGTGTCCCTGCAAAGCTTGCAAAGCTTGTAACAGAGAGCATCAACATTCCTACGATCGGAATCGGAGCAGGAGCAGGATGCGACGGACAGGTTCTTGTAATTTACGATATGCTTGGCATGTTCAGTGATTTCAAGCCGAAGTTTGTAAAGCATTTTGCTAATGCAGGAGACGTGATTCGTGAAGCAGTAAAGACTTATATAGCAGAGATTGACGATGGAACATTTCCGGCAGAAGAACACTGCTACAAAATTGATGATGAAGTAATCGATAAATTATACTAAGAGATAGAAGCTGCCTGAACCGGTAAAAACCGGGAGACAGGATCAGGAAAGGACTGGAAATCAGAAATGAAGATTTTAAAAACAGTAGATGAAGTAAGAAGTCAGGTTAAGGCATGGAAGAAAGAAGGCTTAAGTGTTGGACTTGTACCAACAATGGGATATCTCCATGAGGGACATCAGAGCCTGATCAGGAAATCCGTAGAACAGAATGACAGAACCGTTGTATCTGTATTTGTCAATCCGATGCAGTTTGGACCAACAGAGGATCTGGAGAGTTATCCAAGAGATCTTGATGCAGATGCAAAGTTATGCGAGACAACAGGTGCAGATGTGATTTTTCATCCGGAACCGGAAGAAATGTATAAGCCGGGATTTTGTTCTTATGTCAATATGACAGGGCTTCCAGATGCATTATGCGGACTGACTCGTCCGGTACATTTCAAAGGTGTATGTACAGTTGTAAATAAATTATTCAATATCGTTCAGCCGGATCGTGCTTATTTTGGTCAGAAGGATGCACAGCAGCTTGCGATCATCATGCGTATGGTTATAGATCTGAACATGGATATTGAGATTGTTGGATGTCCGATCATCCGTGAGGCAGATGGTCTTGCAAAGAGTTCCAGAAATATTTATCTGAAGCCGGAAGAACGTCAGGCAGCAGTGATCTTAAGCAAGTCTGTGAAGCTTGGACAGCAGATGATCGCGGATGGTGAGCGAGATGCGAAGAAGATTGTAGCAGCAATGAAAGACCTGATTGGTTCAGAGCCGCTTGCAGATATTGATTATGTTGAGATGGTAGATATGGATACCATGAAGTCGATCGATATAGTAGAAGGACATGTCCTTTGTGCTATGGCAGTCAGATTTGGCAAGGCAAGATTGATCGATAACTTTATCCTTGATATGAACAAATAACAGCCGGATCAGCATTCGTCCCGGACAGAATGATTTTCAATGATACGATGCAGAATGGAGAAAATGATGTTAAAGAATAAGACCGTTGTTTTAGGTGTAACAGGAAGTATAGCAGCATATAAGATGGCAAATGTTGCCAGTATGCTTGTAAAACTGCATGCAGATGTAAATGTCATCATGACAGAAAATGCGACCAATTTTATCAATCCGATCACATTTGAGACCTTAACAGGAAATAAGTGTCTGGTGGATACCTTTGACCGTAATTTTCAGTTTAACGTAGAACACGTTGCACTTGCAAAACGGGCAGATATCTTTATGGTTGCTCCTGCATCGGCAAATATTATTGGGAAGATCGCAGGCGGCATTGCAGATGATATGTTGAGTACTACGATCATGGCTGCAAAATGTCCGAAACTGATCGCACCTGCAATGAACACGAATATGTTAGAGAATCCGATCGTTCAGGATAACATCAGGAAATTACAGTCCTACGGCTATGAGATCATAGAGTCGGCAAGCGGATACCTTGCCTGTGGAGATACAGGCAAGGGGAAGCTTCCGAATGAACAGTTGTTAGTTGATTATATATTAAAGTATATTGCAGCAGAGAAGGATATGCAGGGAATAAAAGTACTTGTTACTGCAGGTCCTACGATGGAAGCAATCGACCCGGTTCGCTTTATTTCCAATCATTCAACTGGTAAAATGGGATATGCGATCGCCAGACAGGCGATGCTTCGTGGGGCGGATGTGACACTTGTAACAGGAAAGGTAGCGATCACACCGCCAGAATTCGTAACAGTAGTGCCGGTTACCTCTGCACAGGATATGTATGAAGCAGTAACGGCTGCCAGTGCAGATCAGGATATCATTATCAAGGCTGCCGCCGTTGCAGATTACAAACCGGCAGAAGTATCAGATAACAAGATCAAGAAATCGGATGCTGATATGAGCATTCCACTTACAAGAACAAAAGATATTCTTGCATTCCTTGGAATGCAGAGAGAAGAGGCAAGAAAGACAGATGGGGACAGCAGACTTGCCAGACAGATTATATGCGGATTTTCGATGGAGACACAGAATCTGCTGGAAAATTCCAGAAAGAAACTGGAAAAGAAGAAGATTGATATAGTCGCAGCAAATAACTTAAAGACAGCGGGGGCTGGATTTGGAACAGATACCAATGTGCTGACATTGATCACACAGGATGAAGATATTGAATTGCCACAGATGAGTAAAGAGGAGTGTGCAGACAGACTTCTTACCCAGTTAATAAAAATGAGGAAATAATATTAACCTGGAGGCTGGCGTTGAGCATAGAAAATAAGAAAAAGCTGCGGGTGTTATGCCTGGTGCTATTCATTTTATACAGTATATCCATTGTTTATTTCCTGATATTCAGCGATATGTTTGGAAGGGGACATGGATATGAAGAGATGCGGTACAATCTGACACCGTTTCTCGAGATTAAGCGTTTCGTAAAGTACAGAAGTTATATGACGACCACAAGCGTGATGTTGAATCTGGTTGGAAATGTTCTTGCTTTTGTACCATTTGGAATGTTGATCCGTTGGGTCAGAGGTAAAAAAACCGGATTTTTTACAGCGACTCTGGCGGCATTTGCGTTTTCGTTAAGTATTGAACTGGTACAGTTGATAACAAAACTTGGGGTGTTTGATGTTGATGATATTATCATGAATACCTTTGGCGGCATGCTTGGATATATCATATATTATATTCTGGCACGATTTGACAGAAAAAGGAGTAAAAAGATTGAAAAACAGTGATTTCAGGGTTTCTCCACCCGGAAGTTCAGGAGATACGATCATTTCATATATATTGGGAATTTTGGGCGGAATCTTTATAATACTTTCCGTGATCAAATCCATTATATCAAGAGGTACGGTAGAACGTATCTATGGGGTATTGATGATCAGTGCTTTTTTGATGGCATTTACCGGAATTGTATTCGGCGTGATCGGGTATCATGCAGAAGAAGGTGGGGTTACATCTAAGAAAATGGCGGTTTATCTGAATATCATAGTTTTTATTATATCAGGCATCTTTTTTATGAAGGGAATATAAGAGTGTGGATGAGAGACTGAAAAAACAACTGGATTTTATACTGGAGGTTGACAAGAGCAAATTTGTAGTCAGACAGACGTATCTGACAGATGGAATCAGAAAAGAAGATGATGCAGAACATTCCTGGCATATTGCACTTATGGCAATCTTACTGGCGGAATATTCAAATGAACCGGTTGACGTATTAAGAGTGGTTTCCATGCTGCTGGTTCATGATCTGATCGAGATAGATGCAGGTGATACATATGCATATGATAAAAATGCAAATGCAACAAAAAGAGAACGGGAATTAAAGGCTGCTGACCGGATATTTAATATCCTGCCGGAAGATCAGGCGAAGAAGCTTCGTGGACTCTGGGATGAATTTGAGGAGTATCAGACGCCGGAAGCCAAATTTGCACATGTAATGGATAATCTGGCGCCGGTTATGTTAAGTGATGCCGTTGGAGGAAAAAGCTGGAAAGAGCATGGCGTTTTCGAGAACCAGGTGTATGGTAGAAACAAGCGGACACCAGAGGGATCAGAGACGTTATATCAGGTGATTGATGAGGTGTTCCGGAAGAACATTCAACTTGGAAACATAAAGGGAGACAATAAATGACATATTATAAGGATATAACAGCAGAATATGAAGATATCGAAGATCGTTACGAACTGATGGTTGAGCGGATCCGTTCGATCACAAAAGAAGAAACAGTGGACATGCGGTATCGGGATTATTTTGTAAGAACCGGAGAATTTTTACTGCAGTTAGATAAAGTGATCGAAAAGGTAAAAAGTGGGATGCCCATTTCGGAGAGCTGTACAGCGGGCGAATTACAGCAGATAAATGCAGCACTTTATCAGGATGTTATGCCTGAAAATTACGAAACGAGTTATTGCAACTATGAATACACCAGACAGATGTTTGGTGAGAAAATAGCAGAGAACGAGATTGAAGACATAGACAAGCGGGAATATTTATTTGCTGACTATCTGACATTTCTTTGTTATGAATTCCATGGACTGATCGCGGCAGCATTTGAAGGAAGAGTTGTAGACCTTACTGTATGGTTTGAATTGTTTGTGGAGGTATATGGGATCTTTGAGGATTTTCCATCTGTTAAAGCAGTAAAAGATGCCATTTATTATTTTGAACATGATTATGCGGAGTTCTTCATGGATTATCGTGTGCGTGAGAAGATGGATCCGATTCTTTCCTTTGCGACAGATATTGTCATGAAATGTGAAGACGGAGATAACAGCTATTTATATGAATATGGAGAATACATCGGAAAGAATGAATTGGAAACGGAAGCGTTTCTTCGCAGGATGTCATCAGAAAAAGTGGCGTCGATTGCCCGGACTTATACAGAAGGATTTCGACAGGGCTTTGTAGCGGCCGGAATTGATATGTCAAAAAAGAAGCATGTAAATATCCGGTATTCGATTGGTATGGAGCGCATCGTAAAAGCTGCGATCCTCCAGTTCCGTGATATGGGATTGGAACCGTTATGTTTCCGTTATGATACGAACCGCATCAACCGGACCAGAATGAACCGGATCGGCTATGTAGGTACTCCGGTAAATAAGCAGATGGATTACGACCATCAGATGGACCAGGCGTTATTTCTTGATCGCAAGCTGATGGAACGGAAATTAGAGATAATGCGTGGCGCTTATGAGAAATACAGATATGAGGCGTCCGTATATGCAGGACCGGCGTGTATCGAGATATTTGGTGAGACACCGTTTGAACCGGTGAGCAAGCCGGGACAGCTTACGCTTAGCAAGAAGCAGCAGGAGCTTGGTGTGGAATATACCAATGAACTGTCACAGATTGTGAACGAATATATACCGGGAGATGAGTACAGCTTTACGATCATCGCATATCCAATGCCTGAGATCGGAGATGATTATGAAGATATATTTGAACAGATCATCCGGATCAACAATCTGGAAAGTAATGTATACCGTCCGATTCACCAGATGATCATCAATGAGTTGGATCAGGCAGAATGGGTACATGTGATCGGACAGAATGGTAATCAGACTGATATGAAGGTAATGCTGCATGTGTTAGAGCACCCGGAGATAGAGACAAATTTTGAGAATTGTCTGGCGGATGTGAATATTCCTCTTGGCGAGGTTTTTACATCGCCGAGGCTTACCGGAACGCATGGAGTTTTAAATGTGAGTGAGGTCTATCTGAATGATCTGAAATATGTTGATCTCAAGCTGACCTTTGAAGATGGAAAGATCAAAACTTACACCTGTAAGAACTTTGACAGAGAAGAAGATAATGTAAAATTTGTAAAGGATAATCTTTTGGGCGGACGGGATACACTGCCGATCGGAGAGTTTGCGATCGGAACGAATACGACCGCATATGTACTTGCAAATAAATATAACATGGTATATAAATTGCCGATACTGATCGTAGAGAAGATGGGACCGCATTTTGCAGTCGGTGATACCTGCTATAGCTGGAGCGAAGAAAATATCCTTCATAATCCGGACGGCAAGGAAATCGTTGCAAAGGATAATGAGTGCTCGATCCTTCGAAAGACGGATATCAGCAAGGCATATTTTAACTGCCATACCGATATTACGATACCATATGATGAGATCGGAGGCATTTATTCGGTTCATGCAGATGGAACGAGAGTTGCCATTATCGAAAATGGCAGATTTGTTCTTCCGGGAACCGAGATGTTAAATGAGCCGTTTAAAGAGGCGGAATAAAAAATAAACCATATAAATGAGAGTAGATTCATCATCCTGAACATGGGAGAGAAGCTGTCATTTATATGGTTTATTTTATTTCATAGCGTTTAGCTGTGCTTTTATAAAGAAGTTAGTATTCGTATCGTATTTTATTATTTTAAAACAGACATTCGCTTATATCGTTTATTTGAATACAGTGCGCTGTCTGCCTGGCTTAACAGATCCTCAATCTTGATATTCGGATCGCAGGAAAATTCCGATACACCGACACTCATTTCGATATAATATGGTTTGCCACAGGTTTCATTTAATTCATTGGACAATTCCTGAATCCTTGCCTGTACAGTCTTAGGAAAATCAAGATCATCAATGAAAGCAAAGCATACAAACTCATCACCGCCGATTCGACCGACAATGTCACTCGCCCGGAAACTTGTCATCAGGATATTTGCAATATTCTTTAAAGCAAAATCTCCATCGTTGTGTCCGAATTTATCGTTTACGATCTTTAAGCTGTCCATGTCTGCAAACAGCAGCATTGCCTTGCGCCCGTGATTGGCAGGTTTATTGATCAGATATTCTACTTTTTCCATTAATCCACGTCTGTTATTGACTCCGGTCAGTTCATCGGAGGTAGACAGGTGATTTAACAGCTCATTTTTTTCATGGATCTCACTTAAGGACATTACTAATTGTTCTTTTGTCTGGATCTGTTCTTTTAAAAGTGATAAATATTTAAAAGAAGCCCCAAGATGAAGAGAAGTTGTATAAATGTGTCCAAAGTGATCTACATCTGTATTGCATACAAACAGACCATGATGTTGTTCATTTGTAAAAATAGGAACAATAACAGCGGTAAATCTATCTTCAAAACCGGTATATTCATTGTCAAAGATATCGGTAGATGCAATGCGACGTGTTTCACCTGATAAAACAGCTGTATGTTTTGGATTGTAAAAAGCTTGAAGATACAAAGTATCCGGCGTTTTCCAGCTTCCGTCCGGTTGAATGGCGACGGGCTCATCATACGCATATAAATAAGATGCTGCAAATCCAAGGTCTTTTAATTTAGCAAGCATAGATGAAAAGGTTTTTGCTGTATCGGTTCCATATGTAAGAGTATCTCTTGTAATATAGATTGAAGACCATGATCCCGTTTTGCTGTCGTGTTCCTGTTGGTACAAAGAAGTTGACAAAAATTGTGCAATAGCACTTGTAATATGCGAATTTAGCCGATAGTATTCAGACCGTTTATCCGGATCGTTGATTAATGCTATGATGACACCGGAAAAACAACGGAATGAAAATGCAATATTGGTTACTGAAAAGAAACTTGTGACAGGAGATGACAATAATGACATCAGTTTGTCTACGATCAGATTCTTTGGATATGGTTTTGCCTTTGGTAAAATAGCAATTTCTATTATATCCTTCCAGATGCTGTTGATCTGATCAAGAACAATCGTACCAAAAAAGCTGTTTTTAATGTTGCCTAAAATAGAATCATCACAGTATTCCAGAATATCTGTTACAGTAGAGGAATTGTCAATCGGCATATTTTCGGTATTTTCATGCAGACTGCACCCACATGATAATCGTTTTACAAAGTGGGAATCCAAGACAGAAGAACAGAATTCGCCTGCCTTAATATCCTGAATGATCTTGCCAACGGCACGATAGCCCAATGCAGGGGTGTTCGCGTTTACGGTTGTAAGGGGTGGAACCATAGTTACGGAACCGGGAGAGTTGTCAAAACCGATTACACTGATATCAGCTCCGATTCGGATGTTACGGCTTTTCAATTCCTGATAGCCACCGATAGCCATCTGATCGTTAGAGAAAATAATAGCATCCGCATCTGGGTTATCATCAAGCAGTTTACCGACAATCTCACGGCTGTATTCAGAATAATCACCGTATACGATCATATCTTCAGTGACCGGAATGTTGTGAGCTTTCATTGTAGTTCGGTATACATTCAAACGTTCCAGAGCATCTTCATTTGTCTTTCTTCCGGCAACAAAACAGATATGCTTTCGGTTGTGATGAATAATCAGATGTTCGATGGCATCTCGAAGACCGGCAGTACTGTCGGTCTGTAAACAAGGATAACCTGAAACCTTAGATTCCAGAGTAAGGATTGGAATATCTTTAAAAGTATCCAAAAATGCTTCGATACTTTTTTGTGATATAAAAGATGCGATCGTGCCAACGGACACGATCAGGGCATCCAGATTTTCTTTTTTAGCATAATAAAAAACAGAGTTGTACTGATAATCATAAATTTCGTTTTCAGGATCGTTAAATGAAGCATTTAAAAACATGCCCGGAAAGACGATAAGATTCACGTCCAGCTCTTTCGCTGCGTATTCAGCTCCTTTACATATTTCATTTGCATATTCATTGTCGAGATGACATATGAATAATCCGATGTTTAATCTATTATTTGTCATACAACTACCTCTTGTTAACGAAAAAAACAGTTACTCTGCATATATCATTATATTACCATAAATGGGAATCATTATCAAATTATATTTGATATTTATATAGTATTTTTCGAAAAAAGAAAACACGCCTTGCTGATAAACAAAATTGTGCCGAACAGAGCCCTGTTTTGGACTGCTATATTTGTGAGAATGGCTTCTTTACAAACAGAAATTAATCCCGTATAATTTATAAGAATCAATTGGCATGAAAATGCACTTTATAATGGATAAAACAGGAGGATTTTACAATGGATTACAAGAATGCCGGCGTTGATATTGAGGCAGGATATAAGTCAGTAGAACTTATGAAGAAGCACATCAAGACAACCATGAGACCAGAGGTATTAGGTGGTATCGGAGGTTTTGCTGGTGCGTTCAGTCTTGCAAAGATCAAAGAGATGAAAGAGCCTGTATTACTGTCTGGAACAGATGGATGCGGTACAAAAGTACAGCTTGCATATATCATGGATAAGCACGATACGATCGGAATCGATGCTGTGGCTATGTGTGTGAATGATATTGCATGTTCTGGTGGAGAACCTCTTTTCTTCCTGGATTATATAGCATGTGGTAAGAATTATCCGGAAAAGATCGCTACGATCGTAAGTGGTGTTGCAGAAGGCTGTAACCAGTCCGGCGCAGCTTTAGTTGGCGGCGAGACAGCAGAGCATCCGGGACTTATGCCGGAGAATGAGTATGACCTTGCAGGATTTGCTGTTGGTGTCGTAGAGAAGGATGAACTTATCACAGGAGAGAATATCAAAGCTGGAGATACATTGATCGGTATCGCTTCAAGCGGTGTACACAGCAATGGTTTCTCACTGGTTCGTAAAGTATTTGAGATGACAAAGGAATCTCTGGATACATATTATGATGAACTTGGAACAACACTTGGCGAAGCACTTCTTGCTCCGACAAGAATTTATGTAAAAGCATTAAAGGCAGTAAAGGATGCCGGTGTAATGATTAAGGGTTGCAGCCACATCACAGGCGGCGGTTTCTATGAGAACATTCCAAGAATGCTTCCGGATGGAGCTCGTGCGCAGGTGAAGAAGGACTCATATGAAGTGCCTGCTATATTCAGGCTCCTTGCAAAGAAGGGCGATATAGATGAGCATATGATGTACAATACATATAACATGGGAGTTGGTATGTGCCTTGCAATAGATCCTACAGATGCAGATAAGACAATAGCAGCTATAGAGAGTGCCGGAGACAAGGCATTTGTTCTCGGTACAGTAGTAGCCGGTGAAAAGGGAGTAGATTTATGCTAAGAATAGCAGTTCTGGTTTCCGGTGGCGGTACGAACTTACAGGCGATCATTGATGCAATCGCAGCAGGAAAGATCACAGACACCGAGATCGCAGCAGTTATCAGTAATAATAGAAATGCCTATGCACTGGAACGTGCAAAACAGGCAGGTATAAAAGATATCGTAGTATCACCAAAGGATTTTGAAACAAGAGATGTATTTAATGAGAACCTGTTGAAGATTTTACAGGAAGTGAATCCGGATCTGATCGTACTTGCGGGATACCTTGTAGTTATTCCGGAGATTGTGATTGATGCATTTGAGAACCGGATTATCAATATCCATCCTTCTCTGATTCCTGCTTTTTGTGGTACAGGCTATTATGGACTCAAGGTTCATGAGGCAGCGTTAAAAAGAGGTGTAAAAGTAGTAGGTGCTACGGTACATTTTGTAGATAAAGGAACCGATACCGGTCCGATCATTATGCAGAAAGCGGTTGCGGTACAAAACGGAGATACTCCGAAGGTGCTTCAGCAGAGAGTCATGGAGCAGGCAGAGTGGAATATTCTACCTGCTGCTATTGATAAGATTGCACATGGAAAGGTTCGGATCGAAGACGGCATAACAGTTGTAGAAGACTGACAGGAGGAAAACAAATGAAGATTTTAGTTGTAGGTGGCGGCGGAAGAGAGCATGCTATTATTACAAGTATTGCAAAGAGCAGTAAAGTAACAAAAATCTATTGTGCACCGGGAAATGCAGGTATTGCAGAATTGGCAGAATGTGTGGATATCGGTGTTATGGAATTTGATAAACTGGTTGATTTCGCAAAGAAGGAAGCAGTTGATCTTGCAGTTGTAGCTCCGGATGACCCGTTGGTTGCCGGTGCAGTTGATGCATTTGAAGCAGCGGGCATCCGTGCATTCGGTCCTCGAGCAAATGCAGCGATCATCGAAGGTTCAAAGGCATTTTCCAAGGATCTTATGAAAAAATACAATATACCTACAGCCGCATATGAGAATTTTACAGATGCAGAATCAGCGCTTGCATATCTTGAAACGGCAAGCTTCCCGATCGTATTAAAAGCAGATGGACTGGCACTTGGTAAAGGTGTTCTGATCTGTAAGGATCTGGAAGAAGCAAAAGCCGGTGTAAAAGAGATCATGCTGGATAAGCATTTTGGAAATGCGGGAAATACTATGGTTATCGAGGAATTCATGACAGGACGTGAGGTGTCTGTTCTTGCATTCTGTGATGGTACAACGATCAAACCTATGACCTCCGCACAGGATCATAAGCGTGCACAGGACGGTGATCAAGGATTGAATACCGGTGGAATGGGAACATTTTCACCAAGCCCATTCTATACAGATGAGATCGCAGATTACTGCATGGAGAATATATACAAGCCTACAATGGCAGCCATGAAGGCAGAGAAAAGAGAATTCAAGGGTGTATTATTTTGCGGACTTATGATCACGCCACAGGGCGTAAAGGTACTGGAATATAATGCAAGATTTGGAGATCCGGAGGCGCAGGTTGTTCTTCCTAGAATGAAGAATGATATCATTGATGTATTTGAGGCTTGTATTGACGGAACGCTGGATCAGGTAGAACTTGAATTTGAAGACAACGCTGCTGTATGTGTAGTACTTGCATCTGACGGTTATCCGGTTTCCTATAAGAAAGGCTATCCGATCTCAGGCCTTGAGACATTCAAAGACAAGGACGGATACTATGTATTCCATGCCGGAACTAAGTTTGAAGACGGCAAAGTTGTAACAAATGGCGGTCGTGTACTTGGAGTAACAGCTACAGGAAAGGATCTTCATGAAGCCCGTGCAAATGCATACAAGGCAACCGAGTGGATCACATTTGAGAATAAATATATGCGTCATGATATCGGTAAAGCGATTGATGAGTGTTAATTATTATTGAAAGATATACGAAAGAAAAAAGTCTCTGGGGAACATACTAATATATGGGAGCCGGGGACTTTTGTATCATAACAGAAGATAGTAGGCAGAAAATGTCATATACTATGAAAAAAGAGGTGACATAATTTGAAACTTCCGAACAGTGAAAAATTACAGGAAATATTAAAAGAAGCCAAACGGATATCCAAGAAGCTGGGGCAGAACTATATAGGAAGTGAACATCTGTTGATGGCACTTACCTTTGTCAGTGATACAGCACCGTTTGTTGTTTTACAGGAAAATGGTGTAACGATACAGTCGATCATTAATATCTTAAGCCAGATACCATTAGCCGGAGGAACCTTTGGCGCAGAGAAAAGCAAATATACAAAATCCGCAGAGTCGATCCTGGAGCTTGCGGGAAATGAAGCAAAACGTCTGGAAAGTACAGAGGTAGGAAGCGAGCATCTTCTGATTGCCATTTTGAAGCATCTGGATTGTACGGCGGTAAAAATCATACTGTCATTAAAGGCAAATATACAGAAAATATATGTAGACATCATGTCTGCATGTGGAGTGGATGGCAGTACGGCAAAGAAAGAATTTGTAAGTCTGAAAAAGGGAAAGAATAAATCCAAGGCATCGGCAACACCGACGTTGGATCAGTTCTCCAGAGATATGACGATGGATGCCCGTATGGGAAATCTAGATCCGGTTATAGGCAGAGAGAAAGAGATAGAGCGTGTGCTTCAGATTTTAAGCAGACGTATGAAGAACAACCCATGTATGGTTGGAGAACCGGGTGTAGGTAAGACTGCGGTAGCAGAGGGGATTGCTTACCTGATCGCTGCAGGAGATGTGCCGGATACAGTACGGGATAAGCGACTGTTGTCGCTAGATTTATCCAGTATGGTAGCGGGTTCCAAGTACCGTGGAGAATTTGAGGAACGGATCAAGAAGGTGATCGCAGAGGTAAAAAATGCCGGAAACGTCATTCTGTTTGTGGATGAGCTTCATACGATCATCGGAGCCGGTGGAGCAGAGGGAGCAATCGATGCATCTAATATCTTAAAACCATCCTTATCGCGCGGAGAGATCCAGATGATCGGAGCGACGACACGTGCAGAATACAGAAAATATATAGAAAAGGATGCAGCGTTGGAGCGAAGATTTCAGCCGGTCTATGTGGAAGAGCCGACCAATGAAGAAACAGTAGAGATCTTAAAGGGACTTCGCTCTGCATACGAGGAACATCATCATGTAGAGATCAGTGATCAGGCACTGGAAGCAGCGGTATCATTATCGGTTCGATATATCAGTGACCGTTTCCTGCCGGATAAAGCCATTGATCTGATGGATGAAGCATGTTCCAGAAAGCGTCTGGGATTTGGAAAGAAAGCAAAGAAGACTCTGCCATTGGAGCTTGAGATACAGGCGTTTTCCGATGATATTGAGAACCTTTTAGAGACTGGAGATATCGATGAAGCGGCAGAACTGTTAAAGAAACAGAGAAAGCTGGAAACAAAGCTCGATAAAATGAAGCAGAATAAAAATGCGAAAAGTGTTGTAGTAGATGCAGAGGATATTGCGGATGTTGTATCTGTATGGACGAAGATTCCGGTAAATAAACTGACCGAACAGGAATCCAAACGTCTGGAACGTCTGGAAGAGGAGCTGCATAAGAGAGTTGTCGGTCAGAATGAAGCAGTTGATGCGGTAGCAAAGGCGATTAAGAGAAGTCGTGTAGGCTTAAAAGATCCAAAACGTCCGGTTGGTTCGTTCTTATTCCTTGGGCCTACCGGCGTAGGTAAGACTGAATTGTCGAAGGCTCTTGCAGAAGCGGTATTCGGCAGCGAGGACGCGCTGATCCGTGTCGATATGTCGGAGTATATGGAGAAACACAGTGTGTCGAAGCTGATCGGGTCACCTCCGGGCTATGTTGGCTTTGAGGAAGGTGGACAGCTTAGTGAGAAGGTTCGTTCCAATCCGTACTCTGTTATATTGTTTGATGAGATAGAAAAGGCACACAGTGATGTGTTTAATATATTATTGCAGGTACTGGATGATGGACATATTACAGATTCTCAGGGCAGAAAAGTAGATTTTAAGAACACGATCATTATCATGACATCGAATACTGGCGCACAGAGGATTATTGATCCGAAGAAGCTTGGATTTGTTACTGCGTCAAATGCAGATACAGAGCACGAAGATATGAAGAAGAATGTTATGGATGAGGTAAAACAGAACTTCAAGCCGGAGTTCTTGAACCGTATTGACGACATTATCGTATTTCGAGCACTGACAGAGGATGATGTAAGAAATATTTCAAATCTTCTATTAAAAGAATTAAAGCAGCGTGTTGCATCGCAGATGGAGATTCAGTTGAAGTTTGGAGATTCAGTTAAGAAACTGATCTTTGAGAAAGGCTACGATAAGAAATACGGAGCAAGACCGTTGAAACGTGCGATTCAGACGAATATAGAAGATGTGCTTGCAGAAGCAGTCTTAAAAGGTGAGATTAAACGAGGAGATACCGTTCAGGTGACTGTGCGCAACGATAAGGTGAAGTTTGCAGTAAAAAATGAACCTGAAAAGTAGTTGCTTCCAATTCTATAAAATAATTGTGAACTGATTATATTTGGTGTGGCAAAAGCCGGAGCATTATTGTATAATCAGATTATAAAAGTGCCGGGTAAGGCATGAGTATAATGTACAGGAGGATAAAAATGTCAGTAATCAACGATTTAATTAACATAGAGTCCGATTCACTGGATTTCGGAAATTATGAATTAGCAACAAAGACAAAGAAAGATGGTATTGAATATAAAGGTGATATCTATAAGATCAAGACTTTCAATGAGATCACCAAGCTTGAGAAGAATGGTATGTTTGTATATGAATCGGTACCGGGTACAGCAGTACATGGCTTCCGTTCATCAGAAGAAGATGTATCATTTATAGTAGAAGGAACAGAGACCTCATCTATTACACTGGAGCTGGAACCGGAAACAGATTACAAGATTCATATTGATGATATATATGTAGGAAAGAATAAAACAAATCTCGGTGGCAAGTTAAGCATCAGTGTAGATCTTGAACCGGGCAGAGAAGTAAAGGTAGACGTCAGAAAAGCATTTGACTAGGAGTTTATATGGCAAAAGAAAAACAGATCTTTTTTTGCCGGGAATGTGGATTTGAGTCAGCAAAATGGATGGGACAGTGTCCGGGATGCAGATCTTGGAATACGTTCTGTGAAGAAAAAGTAACGGTAGGCGCCAGAAAACAGTCCGGAGGACGGACTGCTGTGGTGCCTACAAGTATTTTAGAAGTAAAAACGGCTGATGAGACAAGATTTTCCACAGGACTGGAAGAATTGAACAGAGTACTTGGAGGAGGAATCGTAAACGGTTCTCTTGTTTTGGTAGGGGGAGATCCCGGTATCGGTAAGTCGACAATCCTGCTTCAGATGTGCAGAAATCTATCAGCGGACGGTCATAAGATCCTCTATGTTTCAGGCGAGGAATCTTTGTCACAGATCAAGATGCGCGCGGAACGAATTGGTACATTTCAGAAGGATATGCTACTTTTGTGCGTAAATAATCTGGAAGATGTAGAAGAATATGTTAAGAAGGACAGACCGAAGGTTATTGTTATCGACTCGATCCAGACAATAGTAGTAGAAGATATTGCTTCGGCACCGGGAAGTGTATCTCAGGTAAAAGAAGTAACAGCACGTTTGATGCAGATGGCAAAACAGATGGATATAGCGATCTTTATCGTTGGACATGTTACGAAGGAAGGAACGGTAGCAGGCCCGAGAAATCTGGAACATATGGTAGATACGGTGTTGTATTTTGAAGGCGATCGTAATGCAGGCTTCCGTATTCTTCGTGCGGTAAAGAACCGATTTGGATCAACGAATGAGATCGGTGTATTTGAAATGCTTGAAACCGGCTTATCAGAGGTGAATAATCCATCGAAGGTTATGCTGGCAGGCAGACCGCTTCAGACATCCGGTTCGGTTGTGGTATGTTCTTTAGAAGGAACCAGACCGATCCTGTTGGAGATCCAGGCACTGGTCTGCCAGACCAGCTTTAATCTACCGAGACGTACAACAGTTGGTTTGGACTATAATCGTGTGAACCTTCTTCTTGCGGTACTTGAAAAGAGAGCGGGGATGGTGTTATCAGGAAGTGATGCATATGTCAATATAGCCGGTGGTATGCGGCTTGATGATCCGGCAGCAGATCTTGGAATTGTATTTGCACTTGTTTCCAGTTTTCGTAATCGTCCATTGGATGAGAGTATGGTCGTATTCGGTGAAGTAGGACTTTCAGGAGAAGTTCGTGGCGTATCCGCAGCAGAGCAGCGTGTAAGAGAAGCTGTGAAAATGGGTTTCCGGACATGTATTATGCCAAAGACAAATGCAGAGCATCTTAAGAGTATAGAGGGCATAAAAGTAGTAGGAGTATCGAATATCAGTCAGGCGTTAGAGTATATATAAGATTGTATTTATTTTAATACAATTTTTGCTGAGTTATAAAATTAAAAGCGACAAGAGTTAAAAAACTCTATCGCTTTTCTTTTTTGTTATAAAATAATGCAGGAAATATGCGGTATGAGCGAATTTACTCATACCGCATATTTTTTTGTAGACATTAGGAAGGAGGTCATCATTATTTCAAGAGTGTACAAAACAATATCTTACAAAGATAGGCAGACGATAGAAAAGCTTTTAGGTGATGGAATGAAAGTAGATTCAATTGCTACTGTCATAGGCGTTCACAGAGCAACTATTTACAGAGAACTTAGAAAGCGTAGAGATCAGAATGGCGAATATCATGCAGATCATGCGCAGAGAGATTTAAGCAGATAAGAAAGAACAGGATGGTAGGATAAAAATGTTTGATGAATTATTAAAATTATTCCTTTCCATCGGACTTATTGTATTGGCACATCAAAATAGAGATTTGATGATGAGATTAAGAATTGCGGAGACGCGTATAGATGAATTATGTTCACGATCATCTAGATTTGATTCAAATATACCGGAGGATGAAGCTAGTACAGAAAAGGAGAGGAGGGAATAGAGTTATATGGTGTCGGGTAACACTCATATTACAAAAGCAAGAATTAGAAATTGCATTGAAAACAATAAAGAATACATGAAAAGCATCGAGGATCAGCGGAAAGCAATAATAGCATCGATTGCAGATTACCAGGCACTGGAGGATGCGATTTACTTAAAACCATATTTTTTTGAGATAAACGGGATTGGAGGTCATGCAGATCCGACCGCTAAACTTGCATTATCAGAAAAGCGTAAGACTGAGGAAGATCGGTTAAAGAGAAAGATACGAATGCAGCAGGAAGCTTTGCAGCAAAATCTGGAACTAAAAGAAGAAGCTTTGAGCATTATATCTACGATGAATGCCACGATGTGTTTTATGCCACGTCACTTTCATGTGGTTTATGAATTATGGTATGAAAAAAATTCAAAATATTCTCAACTTGCGATTTCAATGCACAAAGGCAAAGCTGCCATCGTAGCTATGCTTGACAATGAAGCAGAAGCAATTCTTACGATCATTAAAAAGGGGCAATCTTGTATGTCCATAAATGATATGTATCAAATTGTTAAAGCAAATAAAGAGCTTTATGAAAATATACGCCGCTATGAAAAATAGGGGACTATTAGGAGGAAACGATATGATTATAGGAATAGACCATGGAAATGGCTTTATCAAGACAAAGAATAATATATTTGCAGCCGGTGTTGCAAAATTTAACACTCCAACACCAATTAATAAAGATGTCGTGTATTATAATGGCGCATACTATCAAACAGGAGTTGCACCAGAGGGTCTTCCATCAAATAAAACAGCATCTGAGGAGTATTACATCATGACACTTGCAGCAGTTGCATTAGAAATGCGAAAATATGGCATTATTACATCTGATGTAACGCTTGCAACCGGATTGCCTTTTACTCGGTATGGAGCAGAAAAAGAAGAATTTATCAAATATCTAGGTCAGAACAAACACGTCGAATTCAAGTACGAGGATACATCGTATTCTATTAATATTAATCCACACATCTATGTATTTCCACAGGGCTATGCAGCCATTGTATCCAAGTTGCCATCTATTAAAGGATCTTGCTTCTTAGTAGATATCGGAACTGGGACAACAGAGATTCTTCCAATATCAGGAGAGGGACGCATTGACTTAAAACGTGCATATACAATGCAGTGGGGTATAAACAACTGCTTCACTATGATTAATGAAACAATATCTCAGGAATATCAGACAGAGCTTTCACAGGATCAGATCATAGACATAATGCTTGATCGGGAGAGTGGTATATCCCCAAAAATAAAGGAATTAGTTATAACTCAGATAAAACGTTGGAGTGAGGAGACATTTCGACAGCTTCATAGCAGAAAGGTTAATTATGAATTTGTACCAAGCTTTTTCATGGGTGGAGGAGCTGGGCTTATCAATAGATATTCTGAGAATCAGCCAGAAATGATTACATTCATAGATGATATTCGTGCAAATGCAGCCGGCTATGAATTATTGGCAAATAGTGTGGAAAAAAGGGGTAAAAAATAAATCATGAGCAAGTACGAAGAACTTCGTCTCCGGCTTAATTTCAATATGGAAGATCCTGATCAGGTTAAATTGTACGAATGGTTAAAACAGTATTCAAGTGCATATGAGCGGAACAGAGCACTTATGGGAACACTTTTAAGAGCACTTTCGGAAAATGTCAGTACAGAAGGTGTTTCCATTCCAGATTCTTTTCTTAATAGCATGAGTAATATGCTGGATGAGAAAATTGCGCAGTTAAAAAAAGAATTATGTGATCGAACTGTTTCATCGAATGAAGTAGCAAATTCGAGATCAGGTAACGAAGAGGCCAGAGACAATAAAAATGAAAATAACAGAAAAGATTCTGAGGTAGAAAATGAAGAATTAGATGAAATACCAGAAGAATTTACAAATTATCTTAGAGAAGCCGGTTTTATGTAAGGAGGAATAGAACGAATGAATAGTGTAATATTGTCAGGTTATTTAACAAGAAATCCAGAAATAAGAATATCCGAAAAAGACGGGAAACAGCTAAAGACGAGCCATTATACGTTAGCTGTTCGCAGACCGATTACCGGAGCAGATCAGGCAGACTTTATCTCATGTGTAGCTTTTAGAAATCAGGCAGATATTGCTGAAAAATATTTGTCTCAGGGCAGAAAGATTGCAATTCGAGGACATCTTCGTGCAGATAGTTATATAAACAAGGCTGGAAATAAAATATATACAACCGATGTGATCATTGACGAAATGGAATTTGCAGATGGAAAAGGATCAAAAAATTCAGATGCAGGTTCAGCAGTAAGTAAAGATTCAACAGGTACAAATGATTTTATGGATATTCCAGAAGGTGTAGAGGATGATTTACCATTTAAATAAAAAGGGGAAATTAATATGTCATACGGAGAACAGCAGGTAGAAGAAATTAAAACGATCAGAGAGAGAAATATCACAGTAAAATTGTCAGATGCAGATTGCAATCGACTGGCAAGAAAATGCGGGGAGCATGGATTGACTGTCGGAGAACTGATTGAGAATTTTATAGGAGATTTAGTAGACGGAACTCATTCCAACGGAAGTGATGAAAAAAATTGTGCTGAGAGGTGGTTCAATCGTTGTTGGTTCGGAATGTTCTCAGAACAGACACTCTTAAATCATTTACTTCATTGGGGATATGAGCCAGAGGACTATCTGGATGTCCTGGGCAATATCGAATCAGCGAATGAAAACATTAAGGAAACGGAAAAAGAGATAACACAGCCAAGTGATAAATGGAAGCTCTTATTTCATGATAAAGCTTGTACAAAAGCTTGTTATTCAAATGTTAATGAATATGTTACAGAGTTGAAAGCTGATTTAATTTCATATCGAGCAGAACTGGAGGTATGGTCGGACGAACTAAAAGACATGAGAGAGGACTGGAAACCAGAGAAAGAGCCGAATATGGATGAAGAACTTGAGATTATTAAGAAGTGGGTTAAGGAAAAGAAACAGTTATTATGCAAGTAAAAGATTATAGCAGGTGTGAAGCCTGTCCGGAAAGTTACTGTAGTTGTTATGTTGAACATGGGTATTGTATAAAACCAGAGCATACATCTTGCTTTGAACCAGAGTGTTTGCAATTTCTAAAGTGTACTCAGTCTGTGCCGTGTGATAACAAAGGAAGCGTTTAATTAGAGAGGTGTATATGGATAGAGTAATACAGGAAATACGTCATATGTTTATAAGTAGTATTATACTTGTTACATCCAGAGTTTTTTATTATATATTCGAAAACTCAACTTGGGGGATTTTTGCAACTGCAAATAATGATACTTCTTTTGATCCAATGGTAATAATAACAAATACGATAGCAATTCTATCAGTAATAATATTTGTTTTCAGTCTAATACGTTTCATTACCGGTCTGTTGGGATATGAACCAAATATTAAATTAACAACATCCATACATATAGAAATTCCGATAATTAAACAAAAGAAATTTGGAAGAGTTTCTGTAAAAAAAGTCATTATAAAATTACCAGGGACATTTACATATGATCAGGTAAAAGAAGTTCAAAAAATAATAGAAAGACCAATAAATGCTATTTTTATAAAAATACATAATAGTGATGATCAAGATGTAGAGAAAAAACTATATGGAACATATGCAGAATTTGAGCCATACATCAGAACTATTTGCGATGATTTTAATGCATTTATTGATACATATAATAAGGCAGCAACTGTAGAGGAAAGAGATATACTTTGGAACCGATTTATTTCATGTTCTCAAGTTATTCAAGATGCAATCAGAACTATTGATCAAAATATGAATACAGTTATTAAAGACGAGTTGGCGTATAAGGCAGACTATGAACAAGCCTTGAAAAATTTATCAAAGGATGAAGCAGTTCAAAAAACAGCCGGATATCAGCCATTTCAAAACCTTCAAGTGTTGAACACTATTTATGATGATGGGATGGACAAGTTATTTATAAAGTATGGACAAATGACTAAAAAATCCAAGAAGAAACATACATTTTGAGAAGAAAAAAGAATTTAAGATGGAGGGATGCCATATGACGATAATTGATGGAGATACTTTAAAAGAAGCGTATAAAAATGCAGCTAATATAGATGATCGGGAGAAAGAAAATGCATATAAAATGATTGATCAGCAGATAGAAGCACAAAAGGAAAAATTTGACATGTTAGTTTACGATCCTGATTGGACAGTACGGAGAGTTGCAGCAAGGCTTAACTGCGGCTTGGATATATTGGTAAATGATCCGAGTCAACCTGTCCGGATGGAGGTAGCAAAGCAGGGGTATGGCTTGGATCAGCTTATCAATGATTCAGAATGGATAGTTCGGGCAAAAGTGGCGGAACAGGGATATGGCTTGGATCGGCTTATCAATGATTCAGAATGGATGGTAAGGGAAGCAGTGGCAAAGCAAGGTTATCGGCTGGATATATTAATTCGTGATCCAGATGAATCTGTACGAAAAGCAGTAGCGAAACAAGGTTATGGTTTAGATGTGCTTGTCCATGATCCTAATGTGTATGTTCGAGATGCAGTAGTAAAGCAAGGATATCGGCTAGATATATTGATGCATGATCCTAGCTCCTATATAAGGATGGAGGTAGCCAAACAAGGGTATGGGTTAAAGCAACTTGTCAATGATCCGGATTATACGGTTCGGGCGGAGGTAGCGGACAGAGGATATGGCTTGGATCAGCTTGTCCATGATCCGGAGATGTTCGTTCGGATAGTGGTAGCAAGGCAGGGATATGGCTTGGATCAATTGATCAATGATCCTGTAGCTGCAGTACGAATGGAGGTAGCTATGCAGAATTATGGATTGATGAAATTAATTCATGATCCAAGCACTGTTGTAAGAGATTGTGCAGAAAAGCAGTTAAGAAAGAGGGCTGCTGAACAGAACTTACCGAAGCCAAAGTTTAGTCGCCCCAAATTAAAGGGAAAGGTCAGATAAAGGAGAAGAATGGAAAAGCAGCGTTTATTTGTTGATATGGATGGAACACTGGCAGTGTTCACTCCTGTTGATACATTAGAAACCTTATATGAAAAAGGATATTTTTTATATTTAATGCCGCAGCATAATGTTGTGAATGCGGTTCGATCAATTATCATGCATAATCCGGAGATTGAGGTATTTATCTTATCCGCTTACTTATCAGATAGTGCCTATGCACTACAGGAAAAGAATGCCTGGCTTGATCATTTTCTTCCGGAGGTTGATCGGAAACATAGAATATTTACTCCATGTGGAAGTGATAAAAAGCTGGCAATTCAGGGAGGTATTCGTAGCAATGATTATCTGCTTGATGATTATACCAAAAATTTGGATGCCTGGGAGCCGCCAGCTAAAGGGATTAAGCTGTTAAATGGAATTAATCATACCAAAGGAACATGGTTAAAGAATCGTATCCGAATGAATCGGAAACCACAGGAATTAGCTAATATAATTGTTTCAGTTATGAAAGGAAAATCAAAAATTTATGATGATAGCCGTGATCTGACAATGAAACGATCAACGACCGGCAAAACGAGATAGGAGGGTATATAAAATGAATATTGACGGTTTAGTTGTAGCTACATTGATTTTTGCATGTGTTTTTTTATTATTATCTATTCTTATGATAGAGATACATGGAATAACGGGATTTTTTATTGAGTTACAGGCAAGTTTATCAGGTTTGGGGAAAATAGGAATTCTTGCTGGTATATTGCTTGTATGCTTAATGTTTTTTTTGCTTTTTAGTAAAGAAGTGAGCCGGGAGTCCTACGCGGTAAAATCATATGATGCTGATAGTAAAACGGTGGAATATATAGTTGATGATAATGCAACCGGGAAAATGCATTATACGAAAGAAATTGAAAGTAGTAATTCGCATGTAGAGGTTGTGAGGAGACAATGGTTATTTTTGTATTCAGAAAACTGTTATCTATACTTAAATAAGTGATACATGCTGATGAAGGAGGGAAGGTAGACATGATGTACAATGTAGAGGAACTTTTTATTGTAGGATTGATATGTTTAATAATTGCAGGTGTTTTATTGGTTTTGAATATAAAATGCAAACAGTTGGAAGAATCTACTGATCCATTAAATATATTATCAATTATTATAATTTTTTTTATAGGACTTGCAGTAGTATCATTTGTTAAAATCGTTATATTTCAGCAAAAATGTCAGGAAACTGGCAGGGAAACTTATGATGTATGTAGTGAGGAAGAAAGTCTTTTTCGAAAAGAAATAAAATATATAGACGATTCCGGTGAAATAAAAACAGTGTCTTATTTTACAATGTATGCAGATGATCATACCCATTTGGATAAGATTGTGTATACATATAAAAATCTGTATTCATACGATTATATATACTATAAAAAATTTGAAAAGGGGACAGATGAATAATGGATAAGGATAAGTTTCATGAGCAGGATGAAAAGAACAAGTTGGATATTTTCCCTAAATTAGTGGACTGTATTTTGCTGGTTATCACGATATGTATCATTTTATTCATAATAATAGAAATTGTAGGCGCATTCATTATAGGTATTAAGTTATCTAAGGAAATACATGTAAAAGAGACGATTGAGCTTTATTCTATTGGAACAGGGGATAAAATCAAGGGTAGTTTTTCGATGTATCATGGCAGTATCGAGGAAGTAGATTACTATTGTTGCTATCGAAAGACTGCGGACGGTGGAAAGACATATTATAAATTTGAAATGGATGAGACTACTGTGTATGAAACATTGAAAAGTGGGGAACAAGCTTATGTAGAAGTGCTTGAAGATGGTTTGGGCATGTTAAAAGGATACAGGCTTTATGTGCCAGAAAACACGATAGTACAGGAAATTGATTTATCCTTAGTGAAGTAGGTGTTATGTAGAGAAAGGAAGGGTAGAATGCCGAGACATAATAATGTATATCATTACGATGATAAGACATTTTCATCAATAAAAGCTTTAGCAGCGTACACGGGAATTAATGAAAAAACACTTACTGCTCGATTAAGACGTGGAATGAGTATGGAAGCTGCCTGTCAGAAACAATTATTTAATTGTACATATTACATGGATGGTGGAATAGTAAAATCACTTTCTCAGGTTTGTATTGATCATGGGAAAGATGCGGGGCTAGTTAGAAATCGTTTGAAGCGTAATTATAGTTTAAATAAAGCATTAAACAGTCCGAAGAAAATAGCAAAGCAGGGCAAGCCGGTGGTAGTAAATGGAATTCTCTATAATTCCATAGCAGAGGCTGCAAGAAAGCTAGGATTACCGCATAAAGAAAGCACAATTCGTAGTAGGTTACGAGCTGGTTGGAGTAATAATGATGCTTTTAATTTTGAAGCAAAAGTCGAAAATACCAGTTCCAACTCTATGGAACGGATATAGCATATAAATCATAGAAAAAGATATGTTTAAAAAGATGTAGATTTATGAAAGGAAAATTTATGAATGCAGTATTAAAATATCCAGGAAGTAAATGGAATTTAGCATCATGGATTATAAATTATTTTCCAGAACATCATAGTTATCTTGAACCTTTTTTTGGAAGCGGTGCAGTTTTGTTTAATAAACGACGCTCGGATATAGAAACGATTAATGATCTGGATGGTGATGTTGTTAATTTATTTGAATGCATTCGGGAGGACCCAGAAAAACTGGCCGGATATATTTATATGACACCTTATGCAAGAGATATTTATGAAGCTGCATATCAGTACAAGCCAAGTGATAAGTATGAGAAAGCATTAAATTTTTATATTCGATTATCTATGGGATATGGATTTAGAACGACAGGAAAAAGAGTTGGATGGAAAAATGATATTCATGGTAGAGAACGTGCATATGCAGCATTGGATTGGTGTAAACTGCCAGATAAAATTTTGGTTGCAGCAGAAAGATTGAGAGGAGTTCAGATTGAAAATCGATCAGCTATAGATTTAATCAAAAAGTTTAATTATAAGGACGTACTAATTTATTGTGATCCACCGTATATGTTAGAAACGAGACATTGTAAGCAGTATCGGTATGAAATGGATAAGTCTGATCATGAGGAACTACTGTGTATATTAAAAAGACATTCAGGACAAGTGATTATAAGTGGATATGATACAGAGTTATATAATAGAGAATTAAGATCCTGGAATAGGATGTCTCGCACGGCTTATACTCAATCCGGAACAAAAAAAGAAGAAGTAATTTGGATGAACTTTGATCCGCCAAATCAACAAATAACATTTGATATATAATTAATGCGAGTTATTCTGCTTGATGTGAAAATAAATAGAAAAACAAAAAGTGAGTTATCATTATCATAGACAACCCACTTTTGGGATAGCATTTCGATAAATGTTTGGCGACGATATCGAAAAGCTGAAGCAAATTAATTACAGGACAACATATCCTGTTTGGACAAGATTTACATGCTCATACAAATACATACTCAAGATAGAACATAAAGCACATATAGCAACATACGACATATATGACGTATGAATCGTATACAACACATACATTGTATACAATGCATACGGTATAAGGACATAACACATACACCCTGTTTGTATACAACAAACTTACACTATTTAATGGAGAAATGCAAGAAATATTTCTATTTCATCATGAATCCAGGATAGAAGGAGTGGTTGTATGGATAGTAAGAAAAAGAGAAAGACAGCAAGAAAACGATGTAATACTTGCATTCATTTTAAACTGTCTGTAAATCCGGAAACAAAGAGAAGCAGCTATGTCTGTGAACTCGATGGGAGATATGCAAAGTATTATTTAGAGCTAAGAGCCTGCAGATCTCCACGTTTCAAACACAAATAAATAATGATAAACCTGACAAAGAAATACGTGTTGAAAGGAGCCGGAGGGTAAACCGGGCGGGAGTTCCGTATCACGTTAAAAGAACCTTTTCGAATGACCTGTGGGCGGCATGAACCGGTATGACCATTGGCATCGGAGGAATCCCGGTTAAAGCGTCTAGGGGACAACTATATAGAGAACGGATTGCAGCCACTTTACATACAGAATATGTATCTGCAGATGGATATTTTGTACAAGCTGCATCTAGTGCCCGTCCTGGATGCTTTACTATTTTTTCTTAACTGATTAAATAGCAGAGAAGGGGGATATTTCAAAGTGATTCATACATACTGCACACGGTGTCTTACGCCAGACCTCGACCGTTGGCTTTGCCAGAAGAAATATACCTGATGAATGAAGAATGGAGAATTATGCCCATTTTTGCCTAATTTTTCTTTCTTTGTTCATCAGGGGGGGGAGGAAAAAGCAACAATGTTATATAGGCAAGCAGCAATTAAGAAAAAATATCCGATGTGTTTCTGGCAACCGTAAAGCTTTTTCCGATGGGGTTAAGATGTTTTGAAGTTAATGAACGAGTGTGAATACCTAGTGGAAGAATTAGAGCCGGAATATACCGGTATAATGTCGTGAGAGTGCGCCAATATGTCTAAAATGTAGCTCTAATCTATAAATTATCAAAATCCCAGAACCAGAAAAACCAAGAAGTCATGGAAATGTGGTTAGAAGCATGATATAGTATACTTGTAAAAAAGCACAGAACAGATCTGTGACTATAAAATATCGTTTCGGTTACCCGACCGGGAAGGAAGATATGTACAAAATTATGTATATATCTTCTTTTTTTTATTTTATGTATTAAAGGAGGAGCACATGGAACAAAACGAAATGCCATTTAAAGAGTATTTGGAATCAAGACAGAAAGTATTCGAAGAATCTGAGCACCCGGATGGACTTACATGGGATCAAATCAAGCAACAGATAATAGGTGCATATTATCTGAATCTGACACAGGAGCAGATCAATTTATTTGCAGATGCAGCGCATACGTTTAAGCAAATGGAAATTATAAAGTTTGCACAATTTGCGGGGTTAGAGGGGGAGCACCTGGCAGATCTGCTTCCTCCGGAGCTGAATATTCCGGAGATGCTGACAATGTATCAAAACAAACCGGATGCAGTTTATGAGAATGCATTAGATGTCGTTCGGGATGCTTTAAGGTCGTGTCAGGAAGATATGACATATTTCAAGGAGCATGTAACAGCATCGATGCAGCAGGATAAGGATAAGATAGCAGCGCTTCAGGAAGAAAATGCTAATCTGAAAAAGATGAATATGCAGCAGGCAGAGGAAATTGATGAGTTAAACAGGCAGATATCCATATCAGCGGATAAAACATCAGCAGATCTAAAAAAACAGGAACAGCAGAAAGCATATGATGCGCAGGTGGAAGCATTAGCAAAAAAGAAATATGAGGAAAAGATCATTGAACTTGAGATTGAAAAGCGAAAAGAGGAGGAAATGCGAGAAAAGATACGACAGGAAATGATCGCATCCGGAGAAATTACAGTGTCACAGGCACAGGAGAAAAATAAAGGTTTTCTATCTCGTTTTAGAAAAAAAGAGAAAGAACAAGAGCCGGTTTTTGTTCCAAAATCATTTGAAAAGCAGCCACTTCCATCAAATTTCGATCTGGCGGAATATATACTTTCCGTAAAACTTACATCCAGCCAGCTAAAAATCATTACAGTGTGCGTAAAAGCAGAACTGGATGAAAGTATTATTAAGCAATTGATTGACAGTCATTTACCGGCAGATCAGATGAAGTCCATCGTAGAAATTATCCTTACGAAAGAAGAAAAAGAACACCAGAAGGTATCTGCAGCACAACCGCCGGTTATGGCAGCACCATCAAAAAGCGGAAAAAAGAAAAGCACAGCAAAAGTAAAAATGGAGCCACCAGAAGATTATTATAATCCAACTTATGATGAAATGATGCTGGGAGGTGATATTTATGATCAACAGTAAATTGGTTATGGAAGCACTGGAAAAAAATCAACTGGACTTACAGATCATGCTGCAGCAGACAAAAGAATTGCGTGATCATGTAGTCTGCTATGGAATTAGCCACTTGAATCAGGAAGATAAAGATGTAGAATTTGACCAACTTGCAAAAAGCGCAGAACAGTTAGCTGCACTATCGAAAAAGATTAATATTCGGTCAAGCAGTGTAAAAAATATTTTTATTGAAAAACAAGAAAGCATTATGTAAACCAGAAAAAGTATGTTACAATAAGGAGGAAAGATATGCAGGATGAAGAAAGAGCAGCAGAGATTTTACGGGATCTGTTAAAAGATAAACTGGCTGTCACGAAGTGGAAAGAGTTATTGGAACTTGCAGGCAGATGTTATCGGTATTCCGCAAAGAACATAGTATTTCTTTATAATCAAAAACCGGATGCAACTCTGGTAGCAGATTTTCAATCGTGGAAAAAGGTTAACCGGTATGTAAAGAGAGGAACGCATGGCATTTATATTGGTGTATCTGATTTAACAAGAAATAAATATGTATTTGATATATCAGATACAGAAGGAGCAGATATCAATCTGACCTGGGATTTATCGGGGAAAAAGGCTGCATATATAGCGTATCTCGATCAGCATGGGTATGTACAGGATTCCGGAGAGCCGGAGGATCAGCTATTATCTGAATTTTTACAGAAAAAAGCGGATGAAGTTATGAAGCATCCTGAATATATGAAAATGATGGAGCGGTTGTCTGGCTGTGAGGAATTTGTAAAAAGTAGCATTACCTATTTGCTTGAATCACGCTGTGGAATTCAAACAGATAGTGATCTGAGCGGAATCCATCGTGTGCCGGGGAATGCACTTTCTGCTATTTTTAAATGTGTCGTAGACGTATCCAGACCAATATTGCGGGCAGTCAATTATAACATAGAGAGAATGGAAAGAGAGGGAATTGATTATGGAAGAATTAGCGAAAGAATACACCGATCCGAGAACCGGGATTCATTACACATTGGGAGAGGACGAACTGTATTATCCGGACATTCACGAACCGTCGGAACAGGAGATGTTGCAGACGTTAGGGAAATACGGACGGATGGCAGCGAGATATCTGAAGGAGAACGATCCGTGGCAGTACGACCTGTACGTGGAGTTTACCCAGCTTGGGAAGATTATGCGGGAAGTGGACAGGGAAGCGAACGAACTTCTGGATCAGTTGGAGACGGATTATATCAAGAAGCATCCAATCGATCATCCGGGCGACTTCATGGAGACATGGCAGCTTCGGACACAGGCACGAATGGTAGCGGAGGAAGTAGTGATCAATCAGATAGTGAATCAGGTTCGATAGAAGAAGCTAACGAAAACAATATAGAAGAAACAGAAGAAAGAGGAGTAGATCGGAATAAAACCGATGCTCCTCTTTTTTATGCCACGAAAACAGTCCATGTTATGCAGGAAGTTCCACATGATATTCTGGTAGAAGCCTTGCAAAAAGGACCATTAACTATTGGTGGTAAGAGTAGAATTATTAGTATTTATCAGAATCTATCGTCACAGAAAGAAATTGTAGCAGCTATTAAAGAGGAATATGGATTATGTGGCTGTTCTGGATTGATTGAATCGGGTGAGTATGGATTCACCGGATTTGATACGTTTAGCAATCAATTTAAGGTAGAATGGAGAGATGCAGAAGGAGATAATTCTGCATCTTTAAGCTGGAATCAGATAGAAGCGGAAATAGCAGCATTGATTATGACTGCAAATTATCTACAAGAATCCGATTTTGAGATCGATGAAGATATAGAAGAACCTGAGGAATATATATCAGAAGAAGATTTTGATGATTTTGCAATACCAGATGAGCCAGATAGCTATAACAGTCTGAGTTATAATGAGAACAGTCTACTTACTGATGAAGAAGAACGTCTTGCAATGATAGCTGAGTATGGTTTTGAAATGCCGGCAGAGTATAATGATTTTGAAGATGTAACAGCAGAAGAAATTCTGGATGAAATTGGTGATCAATCTGATGAGGTCACACCAGAAGCTGCTGATCAGAATGTAGCAGATGTACCATATAATTATCACATATCCAGTCAGACTGATCGTGTGGGAGGGGCGAAAACAAGATTCAAGGATAATGTTTCTGCAATCAGGCTTCTTAAAAAACTGGAAGCAGAACAGCGTCTTGCAACACCGGACGAACAGGCTGTGCTATCCGGTTATGTCGGATGGGGGGGTATACCACAAGCATTTGATCCCAATAATGATACCTGGAAAAAGGAATATGAGGAATTAAAGAAACTATTAACAGAGGAAGAATATGAAGCTGCCAGAGGAACAGTAACAAATGCCTTTTATACATCTCCTAGCATTATAGATGCTATGTATCATGCGCTTATGTCCTTTGGATTTAAAGGTGGTAATATATTAGAGCCATCGATGGGAATTGGTAACTTTTTCGGTGTGCTCCCAGAGCAGTTAGCAGATAGTAAGTTATATGGAGTAGAGCTGGATGATATTACCGGCAGAATTGCAAAGCAGTTATACCAGAAAGCAGATATTTCCATTACCGGCTTTGAAAAGACAAATTTTTCCGATAATTTCTTTGATGTTGTCATTGGAAATGTGCCATTTGGTGACTATAAACTGCATGATCCGAAATATAATAAATATAATTTCCGTGTACATGACTATTTTATAGCAAAATCCTTAGATCAGGTACGACCGGGCGGAGTGGTAGCTGTGATCACAACCAAAGGAACGCTTGATAAGGCAGATTCCAGCGTTCGTAGATATTTGGCACAGCGGGCAGATTTAGTTGGGGCGGTCAGACTTCCAAATACAGCATTTGCAGGCTCGGCAGGAACATCCGTAACAGCAGATATTTTATTTTTTCAGAAACGAGAGCGAATAATTGATATTGATCCTGACTGGACAGGTCTTTCTTATCTGGATAATGGAATACCTGTAAATGCATACTTCGTAGAACATCCGGATATGATTCTCGGAGAGATGGAGTATGATTCAGGAATGTACGGACCGGACAGTAAAACAACTATATGTGTGAATCATAATCCTATGTTTGATCTTCATACAGAACTTATTGCTGCAGTAGAGAAAATCCATGCAACAATAAAAGATCGTGACATAGCAGAGAAAATAGACAAAAATGAAACGGAAGTAATACCGGCAGATCCAACCGTAAGAAATTATACATATACGTTTTTTTCTGGAGAAGTATATTACCGGGAAAATTCCGTAATGATTAAGCAGGATTTATCGGAAAAAATAAAAGATCGCATTTCTTCCTTAATTGCTATCAGAGAAGCCGTGAGGGAGATGATCGATGCACAGATGAATGGTTGTTCTGAAGAAGAACTTACCAATATGCAGGAACATTTAAATGATATATATGATAAATATGTTGCAAAGCATGGTTATATTACCGGAAGATCAACGAAAACTGCTTTTGGTAATGATGGTGATTATCCTCTTTTATGTAGCCTGGAAGAAATTGACGAAGATGGTGTTGTGACCAAAGCAAGGATTTTTTCGTCCAGAACAATCAAGGCAAAAGAAGTTATCACACATGTAGATACAGCCATAGAAGCTTTAAATCTGTCTGTAAATGAATATGGTGGAGTAAATATTCCATATATGCTTTCTCTTTATCAGCCGGATGGAGAAGATTATGATACAAAAAGGACAATATTGTTTCAGGAATTATCCGGTGTGATCTATAAGAATCCAATAAAAGCAGATATAAACAATCCGGAAACAGGATGGGAAACATCTGATGAGTATTTATCCGGTAATGTCCGGGAGAAACTTCGGGTTGCTCAGGCTGCTGAAAATACAGATCCGGCATATGCCGGAAATGTTGCTGCACTTATAAAGGTACAGCCGGAACGGATTGAAGCAGCGGATATTGATGTAAAACTTGGCACTACATGGATTGATCCGGAAGATTATGAAGCGTTTATGTATGATCTGCTTGATACACCGAGGTATTACAGGAATGGAACCTTGGGAAATAGCAAAATACGGATTTTATATAATCGTATGACTTCAGAGTGGCACATAGATAATAAAAGCAATGGTAAATATACCGTGACTGCAACAAAATCCTATGGTACAAGTCGTATGGATGCATATACTATTATAGAAAATACCTTAAACTTAAAGACTGTTACGGTCAGAGATCGCATTGATGATGAGGGTGGAAAATATCATTATGAGATCAATAAAAAAGAAACCATGCTTGCAAGGGAAAAACAGAACCTGATCAAGGAGAAGTTCAAGGAGTGGCTGTTTTCTGATCCAGATCGAAGAAACCGTTATGTAGACTATTATAACGAGACGTTCAATAATATAAGGCTGAGAGAGTATGACGGTAGTCATTTAGAATTTCCTGGCATGAGTACCGAGATCAAGCTGCGCCCACATCAGAAAAATGCAGTTGCCAGAATCTTGCTTGGTGGAAATACATTGCTTGCACATTGTGTCGGAGCTGGAAAGAGTTATGAAATGATGGCAGCCTGTATGGAGCAGAAGCGTCTTGGACTTGCTAACAAGACTGTAATGGTCGTACCTAAGGCATTGATCGGACAGACGGCAAGTGAGTTTATGAAATTGTATCCTGCTGCAAATATTCTTGTAGCGACAGAACATGACTTTGAAAAGAGCCGGAGAAAACAGTTTATTTCAAGAATTGCTACAGGTGAATATGACTGCATCATTATGAGTCATTCACAGTTTGAGAAAATTCCATTATCTCCAGAGCGTAGGAAACGAATGCTAAAGGCGCAGATTGATGAAATTACAGCGGCAGTGGAATCTATGCATGAGGAGCGGAGCGAACGCTGGACAATCAAACAAATGGAATTGATGAAGAAGCAGTTGCAGTTACAGATGGATAAACTGACAGATACAACCAGAAAGGATGATCTGATCACATTCGAGGAACTTGGAATTGATTCGATCATGGTTGATGAAGCGCATAATTTTAAGAACCTTGCGGTATTTTCCAAAATAAACAATGTATCAGGTATCAGTAGTTCCGGATCTCAGAAAGCCATGGATATGCTTTTAAAATGTCGGTATGTTGAAGAAATTAATAATAACCGTGGAATCGTATTTGCAACCGGTACTCCAATATCTAATACCATGTGTGAGATGTATGTTATGCAGAACTTCTTGCAGAAACGAGCACTGGAAGAACGTGGTATTCGGCATTTTGATGAATGGGCAACGAACTTTGGTGAAGTTACAACGGCTTTGGAACTTACAGTAGAGGGAAGTGGTTTCCGTTTTAAGAGCAGATTCAATAAGTTTACAAATTTGCCGGAACTTATGACTACATTCCGGGAAGTAGCCGATGTACAAACTGCAGATATGTTAGATCTTGATGTGCCGGCTATCCGTGGTGGCAAACCCATTATCGTTGAAAGCCAGCCGGATGATTTTGTACAGGATGTTATGGAGAAATTTGTAGAACGTGCAGAAACAATTCGAAATGGAAGTGTAGACCCTTCCATTGATAATTTCCTAAAGATCACCCATGAAGCAAGATTGCTTGGAACGGATGCAAGACTGTTGATGCCACAAGCACCAAATAACCCGGATGGAAAGTTGAATAAGGTAGCTGAAAATGTCTGGGAGGAATATAAACGAGGGAATGCAGATGGAAAAATAGGTTGTCAGTTGATCTTTTCGGATATTGGTACGCCTGGTCCCGGTAAAGATTTTACCGTGTATGATTATTTAAAAGAGAAATTAATCGATTATGGTATTCCGGAAGCAGAGATTGCATTTATTCATGATGCAAAAACGGATGCACAAAGGGATACACTGTTCAAGGAAATGCGAACCGGTAAGAAAAAGATACTGATCGGATCAACAGATAAATGTGGTACCGGCGTAAATGTGCAGAAACATCTTATTGCGATGCATCATGTGGATTGTCCTTGGAAGCCATCTTCTATAGAGCAGCGAGAGGGACGAGGAATCCGACAGGGAAATGAGAATAAAGAGGTAGCAATCTATCGTTATGTAACAAAGGGTACATTTGATGCATACAGTTGGTCGCTTGTAGAGAATAAGCAACGTTTCATCAGTCAGGTTATGACGAACAAAACAGTCAGCCGATCCTGTGATGATATTGACGAAGCAACGCTTTCCTATGCAGAAATCAAGGCAGTTGCAACGGGAAATCCGTTAATTAAGGAGAAAATGGAACTTGACAATGATGTTTCCCGGTTAAAGCTGTTAAAGGCATCGTATGATAATCAGAAATATACCTTACAGGATAATTTTATGATCCGGTATCCAAAGCTGATCGCACAAGCGCAGGAAAAACTTTCTGCTGTGAAGAAAGATTTGGATACCAGAAGCAAGCATCTGATCGAATCGGATGCTTTTTCTATTGAGATCAATGGATTTACTTTTACGGAACGTGCCGATGCAGGCAAGCAGTTCCTTGTTGCTGCAAGTAAAGTAAAAATCGGGGAGGATCAGATGGTAGGAAAGTTCCGGGGCTTTGACGTATATGTAGAGAAGAATGGATTTGAAGAAAATATAATCCTAAAGGGACAGTCAACTTACTATGGAGAATTGTCCGGTTCAGCCGTTGGTAACATGGTTCGTCTTGAAAATATATTCAATGCACTTCCAGATAAGGTTCCGGTTTTAGAGGAAAAAATCGAAACATATAAAAAGGATCTGGAAACATCAAAGGCTGAATATGCGAAGCCGTTTATGTATGAAAAGGAATTGCATGATAAGCTGATTCGTCAGGCGGAATTGAATGCACTGTTGGATCTGGAAAACGATAAGACGGTTGACGTAGATTTGACCGAAAAACCAAAGATTGATAGTCCAGCAGTTAAGAAAGAAGCAGATCGAAAAATACAATCCCGATAGTTTTTCTTAACAGCAAAAAAACAGCTATTATAGAAGTATGAGGGGATAGAAACTTTCTATAATAGCTGCTCATCGAAAAGAAGGCATAAAAAGATGTCTGTAGAAACTATATAATAAATTAGGATTACATACAAGCACCCAGAACCAAGAAAACCAAGAAAACCTAGAAATGGGATTTCAGGTGTGATATGATAAAATCAGTTTAATAGAACAATATAAGACCTCTGCAGAAATGTGGAGTTTTTTTATTTACAATATACAGATGCCGAAAAGTTCCGAATGGTATCAAAATTTTCCGAACGATTCCAAAAAGTTCCGAATTGTACCGAAAAATCCCAAATAGTTCCAAAAAAGTTCCGGAAAATCATAAACGCAACTAAAAATAGTTGCGTTTATGTAACGGATATGGTATACTATAAATAGATTAGAAGGGAGGATCGTCTAATGAGTGATTTGTTGGTATGTGATATGTATAATGGAACTGTAGAACATAGCAAGAAAAAGGAATGCTTAATCGGAAAAGTGATTGGTATAAAAAAGGATATTGAATATGAAGGAGATACCTTGGCAGAACTGGAAGAAGCCTTTAGAGATAAGGTTGTCTCATATATCAAGGACTGTGAGAAGCAGGGAATTGTTCCTGAACAGCCGTATAAAGGTACATTTAATGTCCGAATACCACCAGAATTGCATCGTCAGATAGCGGTATATGCAATAGAGCATAAAAAGTCTTTAAATGCTGCGGTAGCAGAAGCTATTCAGAAATATATGGATCAGGAAAATAAAAAAGCCGGAAAGGAGAGTAAATAATGGTAACTTTAAAATTTGTGTTCAATCAGGAAAAATTGAAACAGGCAAGAAAGACAGAAGAAGAACTGTTGCAGCCGATGCGGGAACACGCAAAAAAGTATGATATAGCAGAGCCAGAACATGGATTCTTTGTCAAGGATGGAGAAGATGCTATGTGTGTTATTGGTATGGCTGTACCGGATATTACAGATGCAGATCCGCATTATATAGATTATATGGATGAATGGACATTTGATGTAGATGGTGAAGTAGAAGATTGTATTGAGGAAACAAAAAAATGGTGGAAACACGAACAGAAAAAGATAGTAGGCGAATAACAAAAAAACAAATTTCTTTTGATTTAGATACCAAAGTCGCAAAGGCAATACTTGGAAAGAGTAATTATATCAAGGCATACTTAGATATTCGCAAATTTATGGAAAAAGAAGGCTGGAAACATATAGAAGGCAGTGTTTATATGAGTAAAAGTCCTATAAGCAACATAATGATTTTGAATATGTTAAAGAAGCTGAAAAGAGAGTATCCATATCTGACAAAGTGCTTCCGGGAGATTCATCAAGCGGATGTATCCAAGGTACATTCCCTGTCAAAGCAATTTGAGTATGATGGAACGCCAGGAAGATTCGCTAAGCCGGAGCTGACACAAAAAATGAAACCGAAGCATAGAAGTAGATAGAGTAGGTAAGAAAAAGGGGTGTTTACTATGATGAAGAATAAGGGTAAAAGATTAGTTGTTTTATTAATAGCTGTATGTATGATCCTGTCTATGTTTTCCGGTATGACAGTATCCGCAGCAACGGATGCAGAAATATATGCAACAACCAACACGATCAAGAAAGTTGATGGAAAATATTATTATGTGAATGCATCCGGAAAAATGGATAAAAAGACCGGATGGAAGAAAGTTGCCGGAAAATACACTTACTATGTTGGATCGAAAGGTAATGTTACTGTAAAGATCACTAAAGGAAAATATTATAAGTGGAGTGATGGTCAGTTTAAGAAGCAGCCAGTGAAGAAGAATAGTACAAAGACTATCAAAGGTAAAGCTTTTTATGTGAATAAAAATGGGAACATTGAGAAAAAAACTGGATGGAAAAAGATAGCCGGTAAGTATGCGTACTATGTAAATAGTAATGGTGTAGTATCTCTTAAAATTACCGGTGGAAATTATCAGAAGTGGAGTAATGGTCAGTTTAAGAAACAGTCCCTAGAAAAGTATAATGGAAAGATTATTACCATCGGAAAGAAAGCATTTTATGTGTCAGAAGATAAGATCGTGCGTAAAACAGGTTGGAAACGTGTTTCGGGTGCTAAATTGTCCAGTATAACGAATCCAAGGGGATACTATGTAGGAACAAAAGGCTCGGTTCTTTATAAGGAAACAGCAAAGGGGACATGTAAGATCACTTCTGCAGGTGAGGTATCTGATAAGCTTATGAAAAATGGTTGGAATGGATCTGTATTTGTAAAGAATGGAAAAGTGCAGATCAAAACGACTGTTACAGTAGGTGGATATATAAATGTATTTAATAAAGATGGAAAGAGAGTGACATTAAAAAAATCCGGCAACAAAATTGTTAGATCGGACACAAACGAACCAGTTACCACAAAAGGAGCTTATAAGGTTGGATCTGGTAGCAATAAGCAAACCTATTACGTTACAAATAACGGCAATATCAAGAAGAATGGAACAGTTACAGTCAATGGAGTAAAGTATACGGTTGACGCATCGGGAAAATGTACAAAGGTAACTGAAAATGGTTCCGGTAACAGTGATGGTTCCGGTAACAGTGATGGATCCGGTAATGATGGAGAACAGAATTCTGGTACGAATGGTAATCAGGATCAGCAGTCTCATGTATGTAAGTGGAAGTTGGTTATGAACAGTAGTTTATCACCGGTTAAGACTAATTATAAAGGACATGCTGCAGTTACCAAGACAGTCAACAAGAAGATCCGAGATGCTTACGATGAGCCGGTATATGGGGAGCGGGTTATATGCAGAATGTGCAAGAAACAGTTCCTGACATATGAGGATTGGGGTGTTCATTCTGATGAAACTAATCACGGTAATTGTAGTCTTGAGGATGTAATTGTAGATACAATTCATCACGATGCAGTCTATGCAGATGTAGAAGAAGTAGTAGAAAAAGAATGGTCAGAGTGGGATCAAACATATAAATGTACTGTATGTGGAGATACCATGACAGAGCATGTAGTGTGTGGGGATACCGAGAAGAAGCAAGGTGTGTGTGCTTTTATATTAGATAAGAGTGGTGAATTGGTTGATGATGACGTTATTGTTACAGCTAATACTTACTATGGAGCATATTATGATGCTGCTAAAGATAGTAAATATACAGATTATCTCCAGTTACTAAAGGATCATCACTTTATCCAGTAACTCTCAGAACCAAGAAAACCAAGAAAACCTGGAAATGGGATTTCAGGTGTGATATGATAAAATCAGTTCAATAGAACGATATAAGACCTCTACAGAAATGTGGAGGTTTTTTATTGCACAAAATTGAATATAACAAGGACGATGGTCATAGCTGCCGGAGGAATGATAAAGATTCTTCCAGATATGGTGCTTTGACACTCGTCCTTTTTTTATAAATAAAAATATTATTTTCAAAGGAGGACTGAAAGATGTTCAAAATGAAAAGACAGTGGAAAAGAATCATATCCACAATCATGGCTGCACTTATGGTAGTGACAGTCATTCCAAGCAGCTTTGGTTCATCATCGGCTGCTGAAATTGCAACACCGGGAGATGCTGATCAGACAGGATATGTCAAGATCGAAGCAAAACTGCCGGAATCTGATAAGAAAGGAGAAGATGTAACAGGTATTGTATATGAGGTATACAAAGATGCTTCCTGCAAAGATGAAGTAGGCGCATTTGTATTATCCTGTGATGGTAAGGCTTACGGTAATAAGGCTGATGAGCCGGTTGTATATGCAGATCAGGAAAAGATCAATGAGAAGAAGCTGGCTTATCTGGAGCTTCCGGAAGGTACATACTATTATCAGATGGCTGAGAAGCTGTACAAGAGTGAGAAAGAACCTTCTGATCAGAACGTAGCTTATGATGATCAGATTTATACTTTTTCCTTAACCGCTAAAGCAACTAAGAAAAAAGCGGTAGTTTTAAAGCCGGAACTTACGACAGAACAGCAAACCGCAACTCCGACCGATGCAGCACCAACAACCAGTGACGGTTTTACAGTGATTGCCGGAACAACTGAGACAGAAATAGCTACTCCGGCAGATGGAGAACCAAGCAGGCAGTCAATTATTGAACCGGTTGCATTTGCAAGAATGATGATGGTTCCGATTCTTCGTGCAGCATCATCAAGCTATTATGCAAGACGTACTACATCGAGTTATATGAGTCCGAAGATGTACTTACAGGATCAGAATTATACGGATCTGTACAGCATTTATTGCGGAGATCACGACAAAGCCGCAGCAAATTATCATGAACCGGGAACAAAGGGAGATCCAGTAACACTACATACATATGGAGCAAGCTCTGGAAGTCCATTATCCAGTCTCGGAAATGACAATGTAGTGAAATCTCTATACTATGGATATAAGAATAGCAAAGCCTGGAATGAGATCCGTCGGAATCTGGACTATTACCGGCATGGTACCGCAAACGGAAATCCTTCTGCAGCATTTGATGTTACGAATGAGTACAATCCAACAAACAAATATAATGCAGAGATTAAAATTGGTACGGTCAGCCTTGCCAATAAGACCGTCAATAACGTGTCTGCCGGTACTGTTACAAAGAAGAACATAGCACCAAGCGGTGAAAAGAGATACTTATATTCTTATGAAGTAAGTAAGAATCTGTCAGCAAAAGGCAGTAATGCCAACATCTATAAATTAGATGAATCCTTTTATAAGGGTACCGGTCATAAATTAACCGGACTTACAGCAAGTGAAAGCTATAAGAGATCCAATATCTATAAGGTGGAATCTCTAGCCAATAGTTATACGATCACCGTTCCAAAGAATGTAATCTGTTATACAACAACTGGAAAAGCAGAGAAGGGCATCAATACTTGCACTTGGACAAAACATGCTGCCGGTGCCGGTGTAACATTATCCGGTGGAACATATTTTATGTTCGTTGCAAAGATTGGATATTCAGGAATAAGCAGCATCGATGCGAATGCCAGTAAAGATGGTTTTGTTGCATATTTCATAGAGCCATCCAGTTCTGTATTTCAGAATTTCTATGCCGGAGAATTATATAATTATTCGGTATCTTTTGATATCAACTGGGAAATGGATGAAGGATCAGCAAAACTTGAATTATCAAAAATTGCTGCAGACGGATCTACATCCTGGAACTACAATGTTTACAACATGGCAGGTATCAGATATGAAATTTACGATGCAGCCGGCAATAAGGCAACATCGAGTGCACATAAAAGAAGTGACGGAATCACTGTTGCAGCAGCAACACAGATTGTACTGTCTTACAATGGTAAAGCGTACATGGATGAAGATGGTAAAAATATTATTTTCGTAAGTCCATCTGCAAAAGCAGTATATAAGAAGTCTCATGATCTGTATACATTTCGTTGGTATCGTGATGATATTCTGACTGATACAAAGTTCTCATACAAAGAAGCAGCAACTACGACTGGCAATACCACAGGAAAAGCAAGCTATTATTACGATGATGGAACAGCAGCAACCAAGGCATTGATTGCCAAACTTGCAGGTAAGAATATTTCCATCACCGGCTTTGAGCAGGATACAGTTTCACATGATTTTACATTCTCAAATTCTTCCACTGTATCCAATGTTGTTATAAAAACATCAGATAAGAGATCACCGTTCTGGGGAAGCTTCAAACTGACAAAGGTATCTGCATCTACAGCAGCGCAGGATACGGACTACTATAACATGGCTGGTATTAAGTATGGCATCTACGCAGATGATAAAAATGGTTCATCAACTGTAACAGCATCCAGCCATACAAGAAGTGATGGTATCACAGTTGCACCATCAAACCGGGTTGTACTGTCTTACGATGGAGCAGCCTATATGGATACAAATGGAAAGAATGTTGTATTTGTAAATACAAAAGCGAAAGCATCTTATAAAAATACATATGGATCTCCATATTATTACAGATGGTATAAACACGGATTGTATGAAGATACGACCTATTACTATAAGGAATCCGCACATTTGCTTGATAGTACGGATAATACAGTAGCATACTATTACAATGATGCATCCGGATCATTCACAGCAGCAATTAATAAGATTTCAGGACAGAATGTTGAAGTAACTGGATTCTTACAGGATACCGAGTATCATGATTTCACGATATCGGTTGGTGCGTCGGTTGAAAAGAATATCGAGGAAACAACCTCGGATGATATTGATACTGCAAAAGCAATGGCAACGAAGTCTTATGCCGGTAACGCTAGTGAATTAAAGGGTATTGAGTTCAACTTGTACAAGGTGAGTGGAAATAATGATACTTATGTTGATGCAAATCTAGTAGGTACTTTTGTACACAATGGAACCAGTTTAGAGCCTGATGCTGATAGTATAAAATCAAAATATAAAAAATTAGGTGTGGCAGTAGGTACAGGTTCAAATGCAGCCTACTTCACTAATCTTCCATATGGCTGGTACTGTTTGGTTGAGGATGCAGCTACAGCACAGGAACGTGGCTTCTCTGTAGCTGATCCGGTATACTTAGAAGCAACATCAAGTAATAAGACACTTAATTTCAAGATGTCCGATATCCGTTCCGGCTTAAAGCTTAAAAAGCAGTTTGATAAGACACCAATGAATAAGCTGTGTAACTACAGCTTAGACGGAGCAGAATATAAGGCATATATCACATCCGGTAATGGAGTAGAATCAACCAGTGACTATATTTGTACTTTTACAACAGACAAGGACGGAAATGGTTATGTATCAGACTATAACAAGAATAAGTATTATGCTCTTGCAAACACAGACGCACAGAATGGACGTGCATATAAGTTAGTCGGTTTGCCGATAAACTCTTGGGTATATATCAAAGAAACAAAATCTTCTGCAGGTTGTGATCTTGATTCAAATGCTTACTATCTGCATTTTACAGCAGATAACATGGAGCAGACAGTTACATCAACGGAACCTTTGAAGAATGACCCTATCAATATTCAGATCCAGAAAGAAGATAGTACATCAGGATCTGCATCAGGAGCAGCGTCCCTTGCCGGAGCAGAGTTTACAGTGAAATACTATGATGTTGATGTATCTGGATCAATTAATAAGGATGCAGTATATCAGAAGATAAAAACGATGCAGCCAACTAAAACTTGGGTATACAAGACAGATGAAAATGGTGCTGTTAAGATGGCAGAGGAAGCTTATCTTATAAAAGAACGCAGTAGTGAACTTTACTACAATAAGTCTGGAAAGCCTATTTTCCCTTATGGTGCAATTACAATCGAAGAAACAAAGGCTCCTGCTGGATATACCAGAACCGGTGCATTTGTAACGACAGATGGAACAGAAAAATCGAATGCTGATGGGCTGATTTTTGTAGTGATCAATAGGGATTACACAACAGCAAAATTCATTGGAACAAATTCATTGATCAAGAAAGAGGTTAATCTCCGTGGAGATATCAAGTTTAAGAAGGTAGCACTTGATACAGATAAGCCACTTTCCGGTATTGCATTTAGAATCACATCAAAGACAACCGGAGAAAGCCATGTTGTTGTAACCGATGAAAATGGTATGATCGACACATCGGCAATCAAACATTCTGAAAATACCAATGCAGCGGATAAAGATAATAAGACGATATCCGGCACATGGTTCTACGGCAATGACGATGGAGAAAAGAAGATCGATGATTCACTCGGAGCATTACCATACGATATATACGAGATCGAAGAACTTGCAACGGATGTAAACAAGGAATACAGACTGATTTCTTCTGTTACTGTAGATCTGACAGAGGAAGCTTCTTATACAGACGGATATTTATTATATGATCTTGGTACAGTAACTAATGTACCGGAGCCTTGGATCGGCACAAGAGCATTAGGTGTTAAAACGCAGGATAATGTGATTCCGGCAAATGAAAAAGTAGATGTTGATGATATCAGTGATTATCATTTCTTAGAAGCTGGAAAGACCTATACAATGAAGGGTGTTATAAAAGATCCTGAGACAGGTAAGGCATATAAGCAGCCAGACGGAACATATTCTCTTGGACATAAAGTGTTCACAACCGATTCTGACGATACAGGATATGTCAGTGCTGAAGTACGAACACCACTTGTACTTGATACCACCGGACTTGATGGCAAGAATGTTGTTGTTGCTGAATATTTATTTGAAGGTTCGGACGATACTGACCTTACGATAAATGAAGATGGAACGGTAGATGAAACAGGCGTTTACCAGACGCATACCGGAAGATTAGTCAAGCATGATGATCTGACTTCAAAATCACAGACCCTTTCTGTTCCAAAAATTTGGACAACAGCGTTAGGAATTGATACCGGTACTCATTATCTGCTTGCTTCCGGTATTATGAGGTTTTTTGATAAAGTACATTATGAGAATGTAAAACCTGGTCTTACTTATCCGCTTACTGCTGATGTGATGAATGAGGAAACCGGAGAACCGTTACTTGATGCTGATGGTAATAAGGTAACAGCAACAGCAGAATTTACACCGACAGAAGCAAATGGTATAGCATATGTTTATTTTACATGTGATGCCTCAAAGGTAGATTTCAGAGATAAGGCAACCGTTATATACGAGGAATTGTCTTACAATAAGATTACATTAGCGGTTCATAAAGACCTAAGCGATAAGAACCAGCAGCTTTTCTTCCCGGCTGTTACAAGTACACTGTTAAATACAAAGACCGGCGAACATAAGGCATTGTATAGCAAAGATATGGACTTTACAGATACCTTAAATCTTTCAAAGATTCCGACCGGTGAGGAATTAATGATCAAGGAAGTGCTTGTAAATGCAAGAACAAAGGAGCCACTTAAAGTAGATGGTAAGGAGATCACATCTGTAAAGAAGCAGACATTTGATAACAGCAAAGCATCTATAAAGATGCCATTTGCATTCGATGCCACCAAAACAGATCTGCTTGCTAAGGATGGTACGCTTGCAGATGTCGTAGCTTATGTTTATGTATATGACAGCAAGGGTAATCTGATCGCATCGGAAGAAGATCTCACGAATACCGATCAGACAATCACACTTTATACCGAGGATACAAAGATCTCTGTAGAAAAGGTTTGGGATGATAACAACGATCAGGATTGCATCAGACCAACTACGATCAAGGTACAGTTATATGCGGATGGAAAGGCATCTGGCAGAACGGTAGAACTTTCGGAGAACAACGACTGGAAGTATACCTGGAAGGATCTTGATAAACAGAAAAACGGTGAAGATATCGTATACACGGTTGATGAGATCGAGATTCCGGATGGCTATACCAAAACTGTAACAAATAAGGGTGCAGCCTTTACTATTACAAATACGCATAAACCTGGCACTACTGAGGTCAAGGTAACTAAAGTGTGGAAAGATAATAATGACAAGTACCAGAAGCGTCCGGGCAGTATCGAAGTGCAGCTCTATAAATCTGTAGCAGGAAAGATAGATGCTGTAGGAGATCCGGTAGAGCTTTCCGAGAACAATGGTTGGAAATATACCTGGAGCAATCTCGCCAAGCAGGAAAAAGGTGTAACGATTATTTACAGCGTCGATGAGGTAGAAGTACCGGAAGGATACAGTAAGACAGTTGTTCGTGAGAATGATGATAAGGTAGTAAGCTTTGTTATCACAAACAGCCGTCCGGATACACCAAAGACCGGAGATGCATTTAAACTGATTCCTGTAGCATTCCTGATGGCTGCAGCGTTTATCACCGGAGCATTTGTGATCTGGAGAAAGAAAAGAAGAAAATAATATAATCAAACAAAACAAGTAAATAAAAGGCATAATAAGGCAACTGCAGCATCTGTCAGATCAATAGATCTGGCCGGATGATGTAGCTGCCTATTTTTATGCCAGCAGATAAGAAAAAAGGAGAAAATTATCTATGGAAAAAGCTAAAAAATTAATAAGTAATAAATTTTATCGAACCATGTATTGTGTAATTGCAGCTTTCCTGGTTGCGATTCATGAACAGATTTATGTATTGGCTTCTGGAAGTGGAAACACAGGAGGAACGAATACATCTGGAGCAACGGATGCCCAAGTGGATGCCATTGTAAAACAGGTTACAGCGCCGATTGATGCCATCGTTAAGATTATATTCGGTATTTTTGGCGGTCTTGGAATGCTTATCTTTGCAAGAGGACTTTCCAATCTACTGGCAGCGTGGGGAGATCATGATACTACAACGATTCGTCATGAAGCTGTTCAGTGTGGCATTGGCATAACACTTGGTTCTATCGGTACGCTTGTTGCTATTTTCTATCATAGTTAATGGATGGAAAATGCAGAAAGGTGGTGATAGAACATGTTTGATACAATTTCAAATATCAAAGACCTTATCATGGATGTATTCCGAAATACCGGACAATATTGCAGTGATATTATCGATGCATCCTTAAAGTGCTTTAACGCACTTGTAAATGCCGGAAGTAAGATGCTTTCCTATAAAGTGGAGAATACTACTTTTTCAGACCTTTGGGGAATCATAAATCTGGTTGCCAGAATTATGGGCGGTGTTGCATCGGCACTGATCGTACTGTTTTTTCTTTACAGTCTGATGGATGATTCGTTAGAGAATCGTCCGGATCAGGGACTTACAATTCTTGTTAAGAACTTTAGTTATATGTGTATTGGTATTGCGGTCAGTAATAATGCAATAGCAATCATATCTAAGATTTTTAATTCCGGAGCAATCGTAGCAAAGCTACTGTATCGTATAACAAAGGTGAATATTATGCCTAATAATACCATTGAATTAGATGATGTATCTTCAGAGCGTTTAATTCATGGTGTAACCGGACTAAAAGGCTTGTTTGTTCTTTTGATCTATGTGCTGGGTGCACTGATTATTATTGGAGCCGGTTTTATGATTTTGGTTGCAGTATATAAGCGGATTTTCCGTTTGTTTATACTGATGCCGTTTGGATCTTTTTCATTTTCAGCAATTACACTTGCACCGGGCAGAGGAAGGGATATCTTTTCAGGATACTTACGTTCGACTGTAGCAACGGCTATTGAATCCATAGTGATCATGATGGGAATTATGTTCAGCCTGATCTTGATATCCAGTGGACACACATTAAGCCAGATCCTGCCGGATTCGTTAGATGCAAACAGTCAAAATCAGATCATTACCATTCGAAATTCATCGGAACTGAATGTATTATATTATTCCTATTCAAATGATACATTACCGTTAAATAGCAGTACATTTCAGGCAAATGTAGATTGGAGCGAATTGTCAGATGAAATACTGAATGTAATACAATACGATCGCAACAAAAACGTAGTCTTACCGGATGCAGATACTTATATCAATTTAGGATTAAAGAAATATGAGGACTGTTATATGACGATAGATGGTCGATCCGTTAATGGACGGTTCTATCAATATTGTTTTGGGGATGGAAATCCTGTATTTATAAATTTAAATCGTATGTTAAATAACCAGGCAAATAATGCATCGGGGAATACATCTACAGATACATCAAATCAGGTACAACATACATATCCTATGACACTTATTATTTATAGTGAATTGAGTTGGTATGGAATATTGATCATACTGCTCCGGATGATCGTACCATGTATCCTTGCAGCAGGTATTGTTCAGGAAGCAAAACCAATCAGTAATACAATTATGGGGAGGTAAAATTAATGCAGCGTTTATCAATTAATAAAGATCCACAGAAGTTATATAGATCGACCATTCCCACATTTAAGCCCTGGCAGATGATATGTCTGGCAGTTATGTTAGTAGGAATTGTAATGATTGTTATATTTTTAAATGACCGGGTATCAGCAACGATATCCGGTTTTGCTGTTGCGCTTGTGGTAGTTGTACCAGGCTACATAGCTATGTTTAACCATAAGGGCTTGGATTTCCTGGAATATCACAAAAAGAAGTATGGGCGTCATGTGTTTTATTATGAGAATGAGCCCATCAGCAAAGGAGGGAGATAAATGGATCGATGGAAAGTGTATAAGAAATGCGATGAGTACCGGGTACGTTCTCCAAAGAATGTAGCGGATCTTATAGAAATAAAAAGTATAGCTGAAAATGGTATATTTGAGGTTGGCAAAGGTGGTATTTTTACAAAGTTATATCACTTTACCGATATTAATTATGAAACCTTATCATTTGATAAACAGATCTTAGTTCTTGATAATTGGGCAGCGTGGTTGAATTCCAACTCGCTGCCTTTTGTTATCTATATGAATAACAAGAATCGAAACGAACAGAAATTATATGATGAGGTATTATTTGAGTTACAAGATGATTCTTTAGATACTTACAGAACCTGTTTAAATGATGAGGTTGAGAAACGAATATTGGATGCAAGAGCCGGTATTGAACAGGAATTATATATCCTGCTTCGGTATACAGATTCCAGCAAATATGAGGATGCCAGATTGTATTTTTCTACAGTTGAAAATGCAATGGAAGATGCATTTCGGACGATTGGATCTGTAATTACACCATATGATGCATCTGACAGGCTTCGTATTTTACATGATTTCTATTGCTTCGGCGAAGAAGAATTATTTGACTTCAATTTCAAAAATGCAGTTGAAAATGGAGTAGATTTCAAAAATTGTATTTGTCCCGGCAAGATGGATTTTAACCCTGTCCATGAACGATATTTTATATCAAATGATCATACCTATGGATGCTGTATGTATATTAGGACATATCCAAGCCAGATATCAGATCGGTTCTTAACTACAATTATAAACTTAAATATCCGGATGATGGTATCCATCTTTAATATTCCAATTCCGGATACAGAGATTGATATCATGTTGGAATCTGTATATGCAAAGATAAATAGAAGTGTATCCAGACAGACAAAAAACCGTGTAAAAGAACTTGATTTCAATACGGAAGTTTCTGATTATACAGAAGCTGCCAAGCAGAATATTAAAAAGCAGAAAGAGGAACAGCGGGATGAAGATCAACAGTATACCTATACCATGATCAATTTTGCGATCCTCGGCAATGATCTGGAAGATCTCTGGAATAATGTAAATCTGATAAAACAGACTGCGAAGCGTTTTTCGGTATTACTGGACTACAGTTACATGCGTCAGAGGGAAGCGTTAAATACTATACTTCCGATCGGAGTCAAACAGGTTGCAAATGGTGAAAACAGACAGACAAAAAGCCTTGCAGCATTTCTTCCGTTCCGTTCGCAGGAATTATATCAGCCGGGGGGTAATGTTTATGGTAATAATCAGGTGACAAAACAACTTATTATGATCAACCGGAAAAAACTCACGAATCCCCATGCCTTTTTCTTTGGTGTAACCGGTTCCGGTAAGACTACACTTGCATCACTTGAGATGATGCAGTCTTATATCAGGACACAGGATGATTTTATCGTTATCTCACCAAAGAACGACTATGCGAATATGGCGGATCTTTTAGGGGGTACGTTTGTTGATGTTTCATCATCCTCAGATGTTAGGTTCAATGCATTCAGCTATTTTGACAACGGCAGACGAATCAATATAGCAGATGAAAAGCTGGGGCTTGCACTGGCTATTTGTGAGACTTGTAAAAAGTCTAATTTAACCCCGAAGGAACGATCGACAATTAACCGGGCATTAAAAAGTATTTACAGTAAATATGGCAATGAACAGGTTACCATGCGTGCACTTGATGCTGAGCTTGCATTAATGCCGGAACAAGAAGCTGCTGATCTTCGAATGTATCTGGAATTGTTTGTATCAGGCTCTTTAAATATATTTGCTGATGAATCAAATTTTAATATATCATCGAGATTTATTGTATTCGGTTTAATGAATATGGGAGAAGAACTTCGTGATATATCTATGATTATCATGTTAGAGTATATCAAGGAACGTATCATGTACAATTATTCCAGAGGTATTGCAACCTGGTTTTATATTGATGAGTATGCAGAAGTCCTTAAAACAGAGTATCAGCGGAGTTATTTAAAATCTTTATGGATGCTGCTTCGTGCCATGGGTGCAATTATTACAGCATTGGCACAGAATGTAACGGACACAATGGTAGATTTTAATACACATGCCATGCTTGAGAATGCAGAGATCCGAATTGTCATGGAACAGAACGATGCTGCAGAAAGAAAGCTGATTGAGGAGGTTGGACTTCCACCGGAAATGTTGAAATATGTATTAAATGAAGCACATCCCGGTCGTGGTTTGATATCCTGTGGCAATGTAACGATTCCGTTTGATGCTTCTTTAACAAAGAATACGCCACTTTATGATCTGATCAATACGAATTTCCATGAGATGAATATCCAGAAATGAGGTGATAAGACATGTCAGCCGAAGAAGATTATCAGAAAAGTGAATTTATAAAACTTGCACTGAGACGAAAGCAGGAAGATGAACTGGAGGATCAGGAGCAAGCGTCAATCCTGCATCAACAGATGAGTTCTGAATCTTCTGCTATGAGAGGAGGAGCAGGCGGATACAGCAAAATCATGGGAATTGGAGCAGAAAGTGTTTCAGAGGAACAGGAATATCATGGTATGTTCAAAGAACAGATGCAGCAATATGTAAAAGAACGGGCAAAGCAAAATCTGCAAAGAGAACAAGAACAGGGAATGCAAACTCAGAAATACAATGATTTTGCATCCTCTCATGTGTTTCATAAAGAATCGGATACAAGGACAAATGCATCCGATTCTTATGAATTTTCTTCATCGTCGGTTCAAGGAAGCGGATACGGGGTTTACCAAAGAGAAGATACAACGTATCAAATGCAGGAATCTTCTTCCATAAAAGATGCAGTGAAACAACGAACGGTTAAATCTGTATTTCAGGATAACTCGAATCATACCATTTGGGGAACTCTACAATCAGAACAACAGGAAGAACAAAAAGCAAAACGGCAGTCTCAGAAACAGCAGAGTGAAGTTTTTAAGAGCAATAAAAGCAGTCATTTTCTGAAAAATACAGCAAAACAGACTGCGGCAGTCCCTGGTAAGCTTATGAAAGATTATGTGAAACATGCAAAAATTGCAGAACTCATAACTTCAGGTGATGTTCGGGCATTAGTGGATACCAGTGCATCCGCTGCTGCATCAGGAATTGGCAGGACAATACGGAAGATCGGACGTGGTATAAAGCATTTATGCAGCGTAATGGCTGCTATTGTTTTAAAGATCCTTGCACCAATCCTGCCGTATATTATAGTTGTAGTTGTGAGTATGATTGTCTTATATGTTCTGATCATGGGGTATGAGGTCGATGATAGTAATAATACAGCTATTTTGTATTCCTATGCGCTTGCGAATACCGGACAGGTGGAAAGTACTGAGAATGGTTCCAATGCTTCAGGAAATGGAAATTCTGCTCCATCCGGTATTGTAAATACACATATGAGCAGTTATATCTATTTTAACCAGGGAGATTATTCTGATCCAATGGGATGTACTTCAAGCGGAGTTACAACGATAAGAAGATCCGGCTGCGGACTGACAGCTTTAGCCAGCGCCCTTGCCACATGGACAGGAGATACATCAATTACACCGAGAACGGTACTTGATTATGCATTAAACGGACGGGATGGAAATACCTGCAGCATTGTTCTGGTATCATCTTCTTTGTACGGTGGGATGTGTGAAAAGTATGGATTGACTTATGAAACGATCGTCCCCAAAGATGCAGGTAAACTTCGTGCTGCACTTATCGACGGAAAAAGCGTGATTGTCCTATTATCAAACCGGGCAAAGTGGAGTGATGGCAACTATGTAACAAGCAGAACTCATTATATCGTATTAATGGGATTTGCTCAAAATGGAAAGATTGCCTGTATGAATCCGGCTGGTGGAAATATGAAGTATATTGATTTTGATACGGTTGTAAATGATTCCGGAACAGATACATTTCATGTTATCTATTCTGAAGAAAAATTACAGCAATGGAAACAGGAGGATAGTAAGTGAAACAGACAATAGAGAAGCATCCGGTCATTTTTATAATGATCGGATTTTTAATTATCATTTTAATTGGACTTTTATTTTCTTCCTTATTTCATAAAAAAGACGAGAATAAGAAAGAAACGGTTACAACGACAGAGGTGATAACCACAGAACTATCGGAAACATCCGAAAATCAAACCGAAGTAGAAACAACTACAGAACAGATGATTGTAAATGCAGATAATTATATCCAGACATTAAGTGAAATCATCGTAGAGCATTTTGATGGACTTCCAGTTACGGAAGATTTGAAAGATAAATACAGTAACGAGTATTTTAATGCTGCAGATGTTGTTAAAATCAGTCCTATTTCGGATATGTGTAATTTTAATGAGCATACAGCATGTTTTGATATTACAACAGCAGATGGAGTGGTGGATAGCTATGGGATATCATTTACGGTTGTAAACGGACAAATCAACTATATTAATATTTATTATGTTCCATCAGGAGCAGAAGGAGGTATTTAGGTATGTATAAAGAATTAATTGATAAAGTATCCGATGAACATGAACAGTATTTAGACTATCTATTACTTAATTCCAGAGCAAGCCTGATCGATCGGTCAGCAGAAATCTATATCAAAAATGCAATTACAAATAAGCTGATTTCTGAAGCAAAAAAAGACCATTCAACGATTGATAACAGGATGTGTGAAAAAATGATGCTGACGGACAGCATTGTTGACTGTATTTACCTAATGGCAGGAAAAAAGGTGGTACTTGCGGCTGATGGAATTACAGATGCATCTTGGCAGGAGATGTTAGTTTCATTATCACTATAAAAAAGAAAGACTTCTCACAGCAGTGTGGGAAGCCTTTCTTTTTTTGATGGGAGGAAAATTGTATGTACAAAACAAAAGAACAAATGAATTTAGAAACACAGGCAGTGCGCAATCTGGATCTTGTACAAGTTGCAGAACGGATGGGATATTCGTTTCGTCGGAGTGGAACACACTATATATGTAGAGAAGAACCACAGATCGTAGTGTTTTCCAATACGAACAGTTATTTTAATTATTATGAACATAAGGGGGGATCGGTAATTGATTTTGTTATGTATTTTCAGCAATGTTCATTTAAAGATGCAATCGATCTGCTGCTTCCTTATGTGTCAGCAAATGAGATCCAGATGAATACACAGCAAAGCATGGAAAACCGGAAGCCTGAGAGAACAAAAGAAATGGATCTGCCACCTGCAGCAGATACTTATAAACGGGCATTTGCATACTTAAACAAAACGAGAGGGATCAATGGTGGTTTAATATCACAGATGATGGAAGAAAAACGAATCTATGAAGAAGCTGAGCATCATAATGTCATATTCCTTGGAAAGGATATGTATGGCAATAATAAACATGCTTTCATCCGTGGAACGATATCCGGCAGGCAGTTCCGTGGAGATCTGGTTGGTTCAGATAAAAATTACGGATTTGAGCGTAAGGGATCTGATGATGTATTAGTTGTTTTTGAAGCACCGATTGATATGTTATCGTATATGACAATTTATCCGCATACAACACATCATCTGCTGGCGCTTGGAATGTTAGGAAACAGTCCGATTGATACCTATTTTTCAGAACATCCGGGAATATCAAAGCTTGCTCTTGTACTTGATAATGATGAGCCGGGTAAAAAAGCAGCGGAGAGGTATGCAATAGAATATAAAAAGAATGGCTTTACGATTATAGAGGATGAAATTACTGAAAAGCTGCGTAACACCGGAAGAAAAGATGTGAACGAGTATTTATGTAAGGAAATTATTCCAGAAATGAAACGGAAACGAACAGTCAGCCGGGCAGGCAGGTGATTCGTTTCCTTTTTTAATTGGAGGTATAAGCATGGATAAGATGGATTTGATACTTCAGGGATATGAGTTATTTATAATGCAGGAGCAGAAAATCTTTCAGAAATCAAACGAGCAAAATCTGGATCAGGATGTCCGGAAGATTCTTGCTGCCAGAGAAAGGAGAGAAAAGCATTCTTGATTTTCGGCATTTTTTGAAACAATTTTTATAAAAAACATGCCGATTTTTGCCAAAAAAATTTTTCGGCAAATTTTGGCAAACTATGCCGAAAAATTCCAAAAATGAAATACGAGGGTTTAAAAGAGGGGTCTTAGGGGATTTTCCCTTAACAAGATGTGGTTTGTGTACACAAAGTACGTGTCTTGCTAATCAACAAAGTATTACGTTTTGATTAGCAAGGTCTTTTTTTGGCAAGATTCGGCACGATTTGCCAAAATCTGCCGAGAAAATCTCGGCAAATTTTGGCAAAAAGCCAGCAAATAAGAAAAAATAGCCGAAAAATTCCAAAACAGTACCGAAAAGCTCCGAACAGTGCCGAAAAAATCCAAATGATTCCAAAATGTTCCGAACTGTACCAAAATTTTCCGAAAAACAGAAAGGTGTGATGAATGTGAAAAAAACAATAGAAAAGCATTATAGATTTGACTGTTCCACTGATAATATGCTGCAGGAACTGCTTGAGAGAAAAGAATCAAAGGTTTCTGAAAGCGAATATGTAAGAGAACTGATTCGTAGGGACTATAGTGCCAGTATTGGGATAGATCCATCTGATCTTGTAGTTATAAAACGACAACTCATTGGTATCGGTCGTAATATCAACCAGATCGCACATTGTTTTAATGCCGGACAGTATGGGGTAGTTGATCTTAGTAGACTGGATCAGCCACTTGCTGATGTTACAGCTATGAAGCAGGCGGTTGAAGATATGCAGATTATATTCTACAACGGATGCATAAAAAAGAGGTGATGATATGGCATATCTGAGACTTGGTTGCATTAAGCAGGCATCCGGACATTCGATGTCAATCGGGTTAAAGCGGGCAATCGAATATATTTACAATCCTGAAAAAACAAATGGTCAGAAATATATTGGTGGCTATAATTTGTTGATTGGAACGGAAGATTGTGCCAGGAGAGCCTATCTTGCTATGATGGCAACGAAACAGACTTTTGGAAAAGAAGATGGCAGACAGGGATATCATTTTAAACTGTCTTTTCCAGCGAACGAGCAGCTTACACCAGAGCTATGTATGAAGATCACAGAAGAATTTTGTATGGAAGTATTACCGGATTTTGAATGTGCGTATTCTGTACATACAAATACAGAGCATCTTCACAGTCATATCGTATTTAATTCCATCGATCTGGTAGAGGGCTACAAGTATCAATATAAAAATGGTGAGTGGGCAAAATATATTCAGCCGGCAGTTAATAAACTTTGCAGGAAATATGGACTTTCAGAACTTGATCTTGCGATGGACAAGGATTTTCGAATGAAACATCGATGCAGGTCATATTCCAAATGGAAAAAAGATCAGCCCGACGGCAAGTATAAGAAACCATTGATATACTCTAACAAAATGATTTTGCGTGATGTAGAGGAATGTATTCACCTGGCATCTTCCTATGATGATTTTAAGGATAGAATGGCTGCACTTGGTCATGTTATAGAGGATTCTCATAAATATATCACAGTTCTTGCACCGGGCAGAGAACGTCCTGCCAGGATTATCAATTTGACACCGGATAAAAGCACATATACAAAAGAGAATATTAAAAAAATGATTGATGGGACTTATAGAAAAATTTCCAGAGATGAAGTAAAGCAACGGCTATTGTCGGATATGGAAGTATATTATCAGTCCTATAAGAAGCTTGAAACTTCCGGCTTATCAATGGATGCAATTAAAAGGAAAGAGATGAGCCGGTTGATTATCGAACATAACCTGACATCTCCGAATCTGTTACTTGATTATATAACATATCTGGATGCAGCCGATAAGGAGTTAAATATTGTTCGAAAGAGAATCAATACCAGCTTGGAAGCCAGGGCAGATGTTATATATGATATGCACGAGATCTGCGCTTTGTATCCGGCTTATGAAAAATATCTTATTGGTGATCGTTCAAAACGCCTGGAGCATGACAGGGTAATAAATCTTTATAATAATATCGTTTCAAGAGGTTATAATCTGGTGGAATTGGATAAATTTGAGCAGATATCAAGAGCTACAATATCATTAATTAATGATTATAAGAAGCATCTATTTGTCGAGAAGAAAATCTGTAAAAATATAGAAGCAGAATATAAAAAAGAAAATTGTGCAGTCAAATCCCAGAACCAGAAAAACCGAGAAGTACTCGCATATACAAAAAAGACATGATATACTTATAATAGATTTTCAAGAGAGAAAATCACACATATAGGAGCATACGAGGTCATTCGATTTTCAATCCCCCCCTTTTTTTGAACGCATGATCTCGGATGGCTCCTTTTTTATTACAATTTAGGAGGTGGCTTATATGGATATAGCCAAAGAAATGTATCGTTTATTAGATCATATTACGCAACTTATTGACGAGATTGATCAAGCAGAAAAAAGTTTTTTTTCAAATTTAAAAATTCATAAATTTAATGGAAAAAGGTATGGATTTAATCAGTTACAGGAGTTAGAACGGGCTAAAACCGAAAATTTGCAGGTTTTTATGATGGAAGATCCTGAATTGCCTGCTGATAAAATGGTGATCATGCGCTTGGCAATGGAAAGGGGATATGATCCATATCCGTATTTTGCAAATAAAAATCTATCGGTAAAACATATGGCAGCTATATATGTTGTAAATTATATGACATCAGTTGACATTGCATCTATTGATATATCGAAGCTTTCACCGGATGAAATATTGGAACAGGCTTTAATAAAAGATAAAGAGAATAGAGATGCAGCAAAAGAAATAGAAGCGAATGTAGATAGCATTCAAAAGGAAAGAGAAGTGAATGCATCCGGAGAAATAGAAACCAATATAGGAAGTATGCCATTTGAGGACTACTGTGAGATCCGTGCGATGCAAAATGGCTTTAACAGTTATGCTGAGATGAAACGGGAGGGATATTCTATTGAAAGACCTGAAGTGAAATCAAAACAACCAGCAAAAACAGAACAATCAAAGCAGCCAGTAGGAAAGGCAAGGTGATAGTATGGAAATGACAGGAATAGGTGAAGCTGCTCAATTTATGGAAGTAGGCATCCGTGGCATTGATATGGCACTTCGTTTGACCGGATCTTTTGCCGGTTGGACCGTAGAAAAGGCTATCCAGCTTTTGAAATTTGTTATAGCAAGATGTGATGAAGCAAGAAAAACTCCGGAGATATTAAAAAAAGGTGAACTCCGAGTAGATCAACTGTTAAAATGGAATGCTGAAAATGGATATAAATCATGCGTCATGCAGATTGATGAAGATCTTGCGGAGGACTTTGTGGAATACTGTAATCAGAATAAACTTTCCTATGCTTTTTTGAAAGATTTGAATAAGAGTGATGAATGCATGGAAGTTGTGTATTCGGAAGCACAGGCAGAAGCATTTACTGTATATATTCAGAATCACAGAGAAAATGCAAGGGCATATTCTTTTGATGCATATACAGCAAATGCAGAGCCGGATCAGATCCAGAAGGTAGATCAATCCATCAGCCGGGAAGTAGCAGAAAATTTAAAGAGAGAAGTAAATCGGTATGGAACACCAACAGAAGAAAAAAATCCAGTAAAATCAGAACAGGTACTATCAGAAAACAGGAATGTAAAAAGAGATCCTGTACCTAATGTTTCACCGACACAGGTTTCATTCGATACATTAACGGAGCAATTAGAACATGTATCGGCAGTAACAATGCCTTTTGCTATGTTATCGGACTGGAACGAGATGTGTGCTACACAATCTGTTCCATATACATTGCTGCGATCAACGGCAGATAATAGTGAACTTACTGTTGCGGTGTCAGAACTGGATTATAACATTGTAGATCCTTTTCTTAATGATAAGTCATTAGAAAAGGAGAGTCTAGTGCAGTTCTTTTCGGAGCATCCGGATTTTGAACCATCAGAAAAAATGAAAGAATCTGCCAGAGCAGGAAGTAACATAGCATTATCAGATAATGATCACTTTACTAAGATAGATAAAAAGCAGATCGTCGATACAAATGATTATAGCGTGAAACTTGCGGTGTGGAATAAGGAAGCAGAACGACGGGAATATATCAATCTCCCGTTGGCTCAGATTTATAAGACAAAAGATCCGGATAAATTTCAAGTCATACTTCCTGAAAAAGAACGCATTAAAACATATAAACAGCCCAAGTTTAAGTCGGATAATGAGACAATACCACAGATCCCAACAAGAACATTTTCGGGAAAAAATGTATCAGAGATGGCAAGTCATACCGAAAAGCATTTTGATATGCAGCGGAAAGATGCCAAGATAAAAGCACCAATAGCATCACAGCCTAAGAAATTTGTAAATAAGAAAAAGGCAAAATCGAGGTGATGATGAATGGCAAATAAAAAAAAGAAAATACATACACCACAGAATGTAGTGGCAACTCAGAAAAGAAAGTATAAAGCGCCGATAGGCACTTATATCTTTCTTTTTTTTGTTGCAACATATCTAGTGATTAAGGTTACATCGATATACGATCTGGAACAAAGTATGGCAGATCAGATCGATACGATTACTGCCTATTTTAAAGACCCTTTTGTGATATCCATTTCTATGGCATTTGGAGTAAATCTTAAATTGACCATGTGTGTATTGTTTGTCGCTTATTCTCTTTTATTCTGCTATATCGTATATGATGTTACCAAAATCCGAGATTTTATGCCTGGGCAGGAAATGGGTGTCGGGGAATGGGGCGATATTGAGAAGATTAACCAGAAATTTATGGACTATGAAAGAGAACGTGCAAACCGAATCTATTCAGAGCATTTAAGAATCAGTATGGATGGGTATAATACCAGGATTAATAATAATGTAATATATTGGGGCGGTTCCGGTGTTGGTAAAACAAAATTGGGACTTACGCCCAATTTATATCAGGCAAATGTAAATGATAGATATCCTGGATCCTTTGTTATAACTGATCCAAAGGGAGAGCTTCTTCGTGAAAATGGTATGCTGCTAAAAGAGAGGGGATATATCCTCCGGGTGCTTAATCTGGTTCCTGGCATGATGGAAGAAAGTGACTGCATCAATACGTTTGAGTATATCCGGGTTGAAAGTGATGTAGATAAGCTTTGCACAAATATATTTGCAAATACAAACAGTCAGGCGAAAGGATCGCAGATTGATCCATTCTGGGATAATGCGGCTATGATGTTCTTAAAATCACTTATCCTTCTGGTTCGCATGGAATATATGCGGTATGGATGGGAGTGCAGCATGAATACAGTCATATCATTGCTTAACAAAGCGGAAGTATTGGAAGAAGGAGAAGAATCGGCACTTGATACTATATTCAGACGTTTGGTCATTGATACAGCAGGAGAAGAAAATGGTGGAAAACATCATCCGGCATATATGTCTTATCATAAAGTAATGGTTGGTGCTGCCGATACCATTCGAAGTATTATTATTACATTAAATACCAGATTGAATATATTTCAAAATAAAGATATTCAGCGGATCATGGCGAAAAATGAAATTGACCTTTCTGGAATTGGATCAGGAATTGTGGATGGCAAAAAGAATCAGAGAACGGCATTCTTTATTGTTATTCCGGATTCTGATACAACGTATAATGCAGTCGCAGGAATGGCATACACAATGTTGTTCCAGGAATTATATTATCAAGCAGATCATATTTATGAGGGTGTATTACCGGTTCCGGTAACATGCTGGTTTGATGAATTTGCAAATATTGCACTTCCAGATGGTTTTCCAAGACTGTTATCAACTATGCGATCCAGAGATATCAGCAGTGTAATTATATTGCAGAATCAGGCTCAGCTTGAAAGCTTATATAAAGATGAGCATAAGAGTATTGTTGGAAACTGTGATGTATCGGTTTATCTTGGTGGTAATGAGCAGTCTACATTTAAGTACATATCGGAAAATCTTGGAAAGAAAACAATACACAAACGTTCATCTGGATATACACGAGGATCAAACAGTTCTTCATCCAGTAATGAAGATGTACTTGGAAGGGAATTGATGTTGCCGGAAGAAGTAAGAGAGCTTGATAACGAGTATTGTGTTGTATTTGTGAGAGGACAAAAGCCTGTTCTTGATCATAAATATCGAACCTTCGAAGATGCAACCTATAAACATACAAAGACACTGGGAAACTATATACATAGTCAACAGAGAAATATTGCTCAAACACCATATATTAATATTGGTGGGGTAACAGATCAAACATATCTAGTCGATTTTGAACAGACAGTAAACAGTAAAAATCCATTCCTTTCAGAACTTGCCAGCATCGTTATAGAAAATGATCAAGAGGAAGAAGCTGCAAAGGAGATTGATATTTCGGATATGACTATACTTGAACTGCTAAGTCGTCCGGATTTTCATTTATCTGCAGATTGCATGGAAGAAGTTCAGCAGGGAATCCGGGATAATCTGACAGAAGATGAGATCAAGAGTTATATACTGTTTGAAGATGCAGAGAAAATGCGGAGTATGCGGCTTTTGATCGAGACATTAAAGATCATACCGCAGGGCAACAGCAATTAAGAAAAAAGGGAGGATGGCGAAATATGGATTTTTTATCGGAAGAAATTTTTAACACAAAATATATCAATCATTTAGCTTGGCTGGATGGAATAGCACAGTTATGGGATGGCTGGCAGCTTGATTTATCCGGATACAGCATACAAGGATTTGAATTTAAAAATTATAAATTACGGGAAGCGGGACTGCATCTGATGAAGATTGACAGTTCTTTTTTTAATGGCTGTGATCTTACATATGCCAGGTTAAATTCCAGTATGATTAAGGATACAGCATTTAATGCCTGTCAGATGCAGCGGATGCAAAACTGGTGTGTATCGATGGAAAATGTGACGCTGAATAACTGTGATCTGACAGGATCAGACTTTAAATATTCCAGTCTGGTTAATGTATCTATGTGTTATAGTGATTTGACTGGCTGCTCATTCGCATATGCAGATATGGATACTGCAGATATTCGACTTGCAAATATTATGGAAGCAGATTTTACCGGAACAAGGTATGATTATTCTAAAAATTTAGATGTACTGCCGGATCTGTGCTATTTTACTGATATGGATGGACGTACCTATATGATCCAGAAGAATGAAGCTGTAACATATCCTATGCCGGAAAACTTTGCCTATTTACCTGCCGAAAAGTTAAACAAGGCACTTCATATTTCTCCGGAGCAAGCGCAGGAGATGTATAATGCATTTGTTGCCGGCTGGGTAAATGAATCCGTTGATATCGTTCGGTATAAAGCAGAGATTAAGGTATATAATGCCAAAAATGAAATGCTTTATGGCTTTACAACTGATGAGTGTACAGAATCCTATGCGGATTTTGAGCAGAGAATCCATCAGATCTGTGCAGCCGAACGTAAGAAGAATAAGAACATCATTATTGATGTACGAACGCTTAAAAAATCAGGTTCTGGAAGAAAGTATGAGGAGATCGATTGCGTTCAGGATTATAAATAAATACATAATAATATCCGCTACTTATCTGGCATATCATATACTTGATAAATAGCGGATATTGTATGCTTAATGCTCCGAGAAAACGACAGGAGATTCATTATCAAAATTACTGTATATAAACTCTTTCACATTTTTCATGTTAATTTCTATCTCCCGTTCAGACATCATTCGTCCTAAATAAATTATAGTTTTAGAATCATATACCTTATATGAGTTATGACCAAGATCACAAAATTCATCAGTCCAAATTCTTCCATCTCCTTTATCAAACATTAATTCTCTGTATATAGGACTATAAGGAGCTCCTTTGTTTGCCCTTTTATAATCACTAACTGCTGTTTTTAAACCTTTGATTTTCATATTTGTTTTTACTCCTTTCATATTTTGCTTATTACATCCTATTAAAGTACCATAAGAGAATACCATTACTCATAGTAGAGATATTCCCCATCATCATCAAAATCTTTGTCACAAATTTCAAATATGTTTTCATCTGTTTTTCGTTCAAAGGTTTGATAATATGCATTACCATTTTCGGACTCAATTAATTGCCATATTTCTTTATCCGTAAGAGAGTGACTGTTCAAAAAGGATTGAACTTTGTTGTAATCTATTTCATCATCTTCATTTAAAAATTCTGCATCTTCAAATGATTTATTATATTTTTTTAGTATTGCCAAATCATATGGATCTCCATCTTCTGTACTTATGACACCCTGATGTTCTAATTCTTCATAAAGGTGTATAAAGTTATCTGTTGTTGCTTTCCAGTGACTTGCTCCGCTAGTTGATCGACCGCTCCAATATATCATAAAAATCACGCTCCTTTTCTACCGGAGAAATCCGCTCCGGCTCGGTTACAATTTTTAAAGATCAATAGAAAATTATTTTTCATTCTGCTTTTTCCATTCGTCATACTCCATGTCAAACACTTTTTTAACAGCATCACGAACACTAAATACATCTTTAGAATCGAGCTTAACTCCGTTGAAAGTAACATAGTATGTTTCCGGCATATCCTGATATCTGAGAAGTCTTTCAACGACATTTTCAAATGATTCATTAGCTTTCACCTGTAACTCTTTTGATTTGGTTTCCTTGTACAGTGTGACAGCTGTCTTTTCTATAAATTTAGTAATATCAGATGAAATGCGTTCAGGATCTTTGTCAAGCTGCTTTGCAAGAGATCTGACGTAACTACTACCAAGAGCGGTACTAGAAAAAGCATCTCCAAGCCCATCCTTTTTATTCCCAAAACCAGTTGCGAAAATAGTCATTAAAATATCGGCTTTTTCATACAGTGACATGGTTTCAATCTCTTTTCTTCTGCGATCCATCTTTTCACTTAAATTGCCAGCAATAAGGCGGTTATATTCTTTCTCGGTGATGTGAATAGCCTGATCATTTACATATATTCTATACAAATCAGGGTGATCTGCGATATTAGATGAATAAGTTTTCTCATTCCATGATCCTTCATATTTGTTTCCTTTGAAATTTGTTACCTCGATGTTTTTCATAATTTTTTACCTTTCCGGCTGTACCGTTCCTTTCTTTATCTTATGTATTTATTATAACATATTTGCCTTATAATTGCAACTAAAAATAGTTGCAAAATAGATAGAAAATGCAACTATTTTCAGTTGCAAAAGTGGGCGGGGTATAATATACTTTAAAGCAAAAAGGGATGGGATTTAATTTTTTTCTTAATTGCCTGGTTGAGCAAACAGTAGTTTGTCGGTTATAATACACACAATATGCGTTCAAAATAACAAAGGGGATAAATATGGGAAGAAATTTTAATCATCTAACGTATGCTGATCGTTTGAAATTAGAAGCGTTATTGCTGGCTGGTCATAAGGCAGATGAAATTGCCAGAATCTTACATTTTCACAGAGCAACTATTTATAGGGAAATAAAACGAGGACAATATGAGCATTTAAATTCTGACTATACAACAGAAATGCGATATAGCCCTGAAATTGCACAAGCGTACATGAACGATGTTTTGGCAGCAAAAGGACCCGATCTGAAAATTAATAGGGAGAAAGCATTTGCTGATCGCATTGAGGAGATCATAATAAATGACGGATATAGTCCTGCTGCAGCTTTGGCTCAGGTTAAGAATGAGGGAATGACATTTACGGTTTGTGTAAATACATTATATAGTTATATTGAAAAAGGCGTATTTCTGAATGTTACAATTCAGAATTTACCTGTTAAAAGAAATAAGAAAAGAAAGAAAAGAAAGGTTACAATACAGAAGCGAGCTTCCAGAGGAGATAGTATAGAGAAAAGACCAAAAGATATTCTTACCCGTGAAGAATTTGGTCATTGGGAGATGGATACAGTAGTTGGAGCACAAGGTGTGTCTAAGAAATCTTTGCTTGTTTTAACTGAACGAAAAACAAGAAAAGAATTTATCTTCTTACTAAAAAGTCATACAGCATTAGAGGTTGTTAAAACACTTGATCGGATAGAACGGAAAATGGGAACACCGACTTTCCGAAAAATATTTAAAACGATCACCGTTGATAATGGTTGCGAATTTATGGATTGTAAGGGAATGGAACGATCGAAACGTACTCAGGGCAAGCGTACAAAGATATATTATTGCCATCCTTATTCAAGCTGGGAGCGTGGCAGCAATGAAAATCAAAATAGATTAGTAAGAAGACATATTCCTAAAGGGGTTAATTTTGATGATAGAACTCGTGGAAATGTAATATATATTGAGCATTGGATAAATACATACCCCAGACGCTTATTCAATTACCAATCAGCGGATGATTTATATAATGAAGAAGTTAAGAATCTGTTAGCAGTCTAATTTTTATAAAAGATACGACAACAAGGGAGAAGTGCGCCCTTTTTTCTTAATTGCTTTCATATAATAATCAATCGTCATAATATATATGCATATTATAAAATAAAAAGAATGCGTAATGCGTATAAATGAACGTGCGCAAATATTTTTTTATTTTTTGTCGCATTTTTTATTGACAATTTCATTTAATACAATTTTTGTCAAAAAAAGTGTTGACATCTGACGTCTGATTTAGTATTATATCAACTGTTTGCGGTACGAAACACCAAACGAACAAAGATCACAACTTACATATTTCATGATGATTCTCATCTGGAAAGCAT